>Ga0209006_10000515_pt1 | contig 36232 bp, 26 predicted proteins | sample JacPin_JW_Ref_O2_FD_188567 | JGI IMG/M metagenome (GOLD analysis project Ga0209006, IMG submission 188567) | Forest soil microbial communities from Algoma, Ontario, Canada - Jack Pine, Ontario site 1_JW_Ref_O2 (SPAdes) (version 2) | ecosystem: Environmental > Terrestrial > Soil > Boreal... | reverse complement strand
CAAACCGATTTCGTGAGTTCCCTTCGTCACCCGATACGCGGTCACGCTGTAAACACCGACAAACGACAATACGAGCGCCGCTAAGGCGAACAATCCCAACAAAGTCGTAGCGAATCTTTGGCGGACCAAAGATTGCGATACCAGTTCCGTCATCGGCTCGACAGCGTAGATTGCAACATCGTCATTCAGAGTGCGCAGTTGCTCGCTGACTACGGACGCGATCGCAAGTGGATTGGCGGCCGTTCGAACGACGACCGTCGATCCTGCGTAGCCGGGAATGTAGATCGTTCCCTCCGGCTCAATCGCGAGGTCGCCATCCTGAACGGTGCCAACGACTCCGACGATCGTCGCCCATTTTTCGCCGTTGCCGATTTGGGCGCCGATTGGGTTGCGGTCCGGGAAAAAACGCTTGGCCAAAGCTTTGTCGATAATTCGAACGGCACCAGTGTCGAGCCATTTCGTTACGCGCATGTCGCCTTCGGCGAAGAAGCGGCCGGCGATCAGCGGGATTTTTAGCGCGTCGAAATATTTCGGAGTGACGTAGAGAACCGCGGCGTGCGGCTCGGGATCAGATGGAGCTGCGTGACTGTCGCGAATGTCGAAGGTGGTGCTGTAATTGTCGGAGGTGAACGGCGCGCCGGTCGCGAGTGCTGCGCCGGTTACTCCAGGAACTTCCGACAGGCGTTCTAAAGCTGCTTTCGACAACGGGATCGGATTTTCGGAGATGGCCGGCGGAAACGAAAGACGCGCGGTGAGCACTTTGTGCTGATCGAATCCGAGCGGAACGTGCAGTAAGCTCTGGAAGCTGCGCAGCAATAAGCCGGAACCGGCAAGCAAAATGAGAGCAAGTGCAATTTCTGCGATCACCAGGGCGCGCGAGAAGCTTTGATGGTGGCGATCATTGCCCACGCGAACACCCGATTTCATGGCTTCGAAAGGATCGGAGCGCGTCGAAAAGATTGCAGGCGCGAGGCCGCAAAGTATTGAAGTTGCGATCGAAAGTGCGAGCGCGAAGACGAGAACGATAGGATCGATTGGAATCGAAGTGAAGCCGGGAATATCGGGAGGAGCGAAGCGGATGATCGCCAGGATGCCGATGCGGGCGAGCGCTACGCCTAAAATGCCGCCGCTGACCGACACCAGCAGGCTTTCTGCGAGCAATTGAGCGATGAGGCGCGAACGAGGCGCGCCGAGACTCATACGCGTGGCAATTTCATACCGCCGAGCGACGTTGCGACTGAGCAGGAGATTGGCAACATTCAAGCCGGCGATCAGCATGACGAGAGACACGGCACCCAGCAGGATGTTGAGGGGCTTACGCATATCTCCGGATTCTTCTTCCGCGATGGGCCGGATTTCTACGCCGAATTTGGAATCCTTGTCGTTGAAACGGGCGACAGCAGCCTGCATTGCGGCGCGCGCCTGGTCGATCGTGACGCCGTTGCGAAGACGCGCCAGCATGAAATAGTCCACGTACCAACGATATTTCTCGGTGGCGGATTCGGGCGTGATCGCAGCGGGAATCCAGACATCGGGATGAGGAACGAACATGTTGTCGAGGTTTGAGCTCATCACGCCGATGATTTCGTAAGCACTGCCATCCAAGCGCAGTGTCTTTCCGATCGCTTTGGGATCGCGAGCGAAGAGTTTTTGCCAGAGGGCATCGCTGAGAAGCACGACGTGCGGATTTCCGGGCGTGTCATCGGCCTGCGTGAATAGACGCCCGCACAGCGGTTCGACTCCCAACAAAGGAAAGAGCCCAGCCGTTATTTTCATCGCCTGAAGGTGCAAGGCTTGATCGGTCGATGCGAGCGTGAGGTTTGTGGGCTTGGACGCGGCTGTGGATTCGAAGATTTCCGTGCGCTGACTGTACTCACGAAATTGTAGCGGCGAGACTTTGGTGCGGGGCATACCGAATTCGGGAAGCTGATCGTGCAAAGCAACGACGCGATTTGGCTGGCGGATGGGCAGGGGCTTGAGAAGGACGGCATTGACGACGCTGAAAATCGCGGTGGTGGCGCCGATGCCGAGAGCGAGGGTGAGAATAGCGACGGCGCTGAACGTGGGGGCGCGACGCAAGGTGCGGAACGCATAGCGAAGGTCTTGAGCCGCGGATTCGAGAAAGCCGCCGACACGAATATCGCGGACGTTTTCTTTGACTTGCTCGACGCCACCAAATTCGATCTTCGCGGCGCGGCGGGCTTCGGTGGCGTTTAGTCCGGCAGCTGTTTTTTCTTCGGTGAGGAGAGCGAGGTAGGAGCGAAGCTCTGCGTCAACGTCGCGGTCGGCCCGGTCGCGACGGAACAGATTGCGGAAGAAGCTTTTTGTGCGGGCGAAGAGCGGCACGACTTGGCCTCATTCGTGACGAAGAGCGAGGATCGGGTCGACGCGCGTCGCCCGTGCAGCCGGGAGAAAGCTGGCGACGGCGGTTACTGCAAGCAGCACCGCGGTAATCTCGATAAACGTAGCCGGATCGTAGGGACTCACGCCGACGAGCATGCTGCGAACGGCTGGAGCGGCAATGAGCGAAATCGCCAAGCCTACGAGGAGTCCCGAGGCGGCGAGAATGAGGCCGTTGGCGAGGACCATGCGAAGGACATCGCCGCGCTGCGCGCCGAGGGTCATTCGAATTCCGATCTCCTGCGTGCGGCGGCCGACCATGAATGAGACGACGCCGTAGAGTCCCACCGCAGCGAGCGACATGGCGACGAAACCGAATGCACCACCCAACACCGCGACGATCCTGGGAAAGAACAATCCTTGCTGAGAAATCAGGTCGGTCATTTTGTAGACGGAAACGGGGGAGATGTTCGCATCGAGCGCGGCGATTTCGGAACGAATGGCGGGGAGAGTTACGACGGGTTCGGCTTCGGAGCGGACGACTAGGGTAGCCTTCGATGAGCCTTGCTGAACGTACGGGAGATAGAACACTGCGGGCGGCGGCGTGCCCAGTTGATCGCCGACGCTCGAATCTTTGGAGATGCCGACGATCTGGATCGGCAGATTGTCGCGAAGCCGGATGATGTGACCGAGGGCTTTGCTCATATCGCCACTGCCGGTGATGAAGTTGCGCACGAGCGTTTCGTTGACGACGGCAACGAGTGGAGATTTCTTTGTGTCGGTGACGGCGAATTCGCGCCCGTAGAGAATGGGGATTTGCATCGTGGAGAAGTATTTCGGATCGACCTCGCTAGTGATCACGTCTTGAAATTTTTCGCCGCCGGGAGCGGTGTAGCCGTCGATGGAGAGATCCCACGAATCTTCGGCAAGAAATGGAGCCTTGGCGGTGACTGTAGCGGATGTGACTCCTGGCAGCGCAGAGACGCGCTGGAGCAGTTGCTCGTGAAATTGGCTGGACTGGGTGGTGGAATACCCCTGCAAAAGCGGATCGATGGTGACGAGCAACAAGTGATTTGGATTGAAGCCGACGCCGACATTTTGCGCGCGGCTGAACGATTTGAGGAAGAGTCCGCCGACCATTAGGAGGACGACCGAGAGCGCGATTTGCCCGCCGATCAGGACACGCCGAGCGACGGCGCTGAAGGAGCGGCTGGCGGACGCTGCCGAACGCGTCGTCATCACGGCGCTCCATGCTTCCTTGACGGCCATGAATGCAGGGGCAAGCCCAAACAGCAAAACGGCGATGGCCGATACAATCGCGACGCAAACGAGCGTGCGCATGTCGAGGCGGAAGTCCGGGCCTTCGGGTTTTTCGGTAAGGGGCATGAGCGCCTGGAATCCACGGATGCAGCCGTAAGCGAGCAGAGTTCCCGCGGCGCCGCCGAGTGCGGCGAGCACCGTGCTTTCCGTAAGGAATTGCCGCACGAGACGCGCGCGAGAAGCACCGAGTGCGATACGTGTGGAGGTTTCTTTGAGGCGCGATGTCGCGCGCGCCATCAAGAGGCTGGCAACGTTGGCGCACGCCATTATGAGGACCAGGACGACCAGTGCGCCGAGAAGCGAGGGAACGGCGACGAGACTCGTTTCCATACGGCGGCCTAGCTCCGTGCGGACGATCACGACGCTGTCTTTGTTGGTCTCGGGATGCTCGCGTTCGAGGCCGGACATGATGACATTCATTTCGGCCTGTGCTTCCGCAACGGTGACGCCAGGATTCAGGCGGCCAAACATGGCGTAGTTGCGGTAGGTGCGCTGTTTAAGGATGTCGGCGCCGTCGGCGGTGACCTCAGCGCTCATCATGTTGGGAACAAAAATTTCGGGACGAGAGAAGAGGTCGGTGCCGGTGAACGATTGCGGAGTGACACCGACGATCGTGAAGCTGTGGCCGTTGAGCTGGATCTGTTTTCCAACGATCGCGGGATCTTTTGCGAATACGCGATTCCAGAGCGAATAGCTGATGATCGCGACGGGAAATTTGTCGGGGACGATATCTTCTGTGGGAAGGAAGTCGCGACCGACGATCGGCTTGACCTGGAGCGTAGACAACAAATTGCCGGACACCATCGCACCGTAGACATTTTCGGGTTTGCTATCGGGAGCTGCAGCCGAGGTGTTCATGCCGGCGGACAGTTGCTGCGAGATGGCGAGACTCTGGAACGATTTTGAGCGTGCGTGGAAGTCGATGTAGTCGAGATAGGAGCTGCCGCCGTAGCGCGAGAGTTTGGAGGCGGCAGTGTCGACGACGATGACTTCGCCGGCGTTGGGGACGGGCAGCGGGCGGAGGATGAGTGCGTCCGCGATGCTGAAGATGGCGGCGTTGGCGCCGATGCCAAGCGCGAGCGAGAGTACGACGATGAGTGTGAAGACGGGATTTCGGCGAATGTTGCGGAAGGCGAGAAGAAGGTCGCGCCAGAACGTTTCGATGTGATGGCCGGCGCGTGCCTCGCGGACGTTTTCTTTTAGTTGTTCGAAGCCGCCGGAGTCGATTTGGGCTTGGCGGCGGGCTTCAGCGGGCGCGAGGCCGCGGGCGCGATTTTCGTCGGTGAGGAGATCGGTGTAGGAGCGGAGTTCGGCGTCGAGATCGGCTTCGGCGTGTTTGCGGCGGAAGAGGTTGCGGAGGAGGCTTTTTGTGCGACCGATGATTTGCATGCTGACTCCTTATTCGTGGCGAAGAGCCACCATGGGGTCCAACTTTGTCGCGCGACGTGCAGGGAGCCAAGACGCCAAGAGCGAGGCCAGCAGCAGCAAGGCGGCGGAAAGGATGTAGGTAAAGGCGTCGAGTCGCGAAACACCGTAAAGAAAAATTCCTGAGCCGCTCCAACCGATTGAGCCGTCGGGCAGAAATCTTGTAAGAACAACTGCGACGAACGAGCCGATGGCTATGCCCGCAAGGGCCACCTTGGACGCTTGATGTAGGACAAGCCGCGCAATTTCGCCGCGAGCGGCGCCCAAGGAAACGCGAATGCCGATTTCGCGAGTTCGTTCGGCGACGAAATACGAGGTCACGCCAAAAATTCCTACGATCGCCAGGATCAAGGCGAGTCCGCCGAAGCCAGCGAACAACGTAATGATCGGGCGACGCAGAGTCAGTGATTCCGAGTCGTGAACTTGCCGGTCCATCGTCCCGATTTCCCAGTCGAGCGAGGGATCGATGGGCCGCAACCAATCCGGAATGCTTTGGGCTGTAGTCGCGAGGTCACCTGGCGCGCGGACTCGAATCGCCGCGCTCCACCCAGGCGGTAAAGTTTGTGAGATCGGAAAATAAATGAGCGGCCTCAGATCCTCTTCAGGATTACGCTGACGAAAATCCGAAACGACGCCGACAATCTCTCGCTTGCTTGCTGGGGTACCCGCAAACGCAACGAAAGAACCGACCGGACTGGCACCGTGGAAATACTGCTTTGCGAAAGTTTGATTCACGATGGCCACCGGCGCTGCAAGATCCCGGTCGGACTGACGAAACGCCCTGCCGGCGAGCATCGGAACACGCAGCGCCGAGAAATAGCCATCGCTGACGGACAAGAAAGAGATTTTGTCTTCGACCGGCGAAACCTGCGGAAGAACAGAATCGATACGGAAATGCGCACCGTCCGCTCCGCTCATCGGAAGAGAGTCGGCGATACCGACAGAATCCACCGCGGGCATGAGACGCAAGCGATCGAGCGCGGCTTGCAGCAGCTGAGCGCGATCGGTTCCGCTGGCGTAGCGCGAAGACGGGATTCGCGTAGCGACAGTCAAAACATTGCGCGGATCGTAGCCAAGAGATGCGGATTCGACGTGCCGGAAACTGCGAAATAACAGGCCGAAGGTCACAAGCAGCACCATGCCCAGGGCCATCTGGAAAGCGATCAGGAGATTTCGGGATCGCTGTTGGCGCGGTCCGCTGGTCACGCTCGACGTCGACTCTTTCAAGGTGTTGTTGGGCGCGACACGCGTTGCCTGCGAAGCAGGGATCGTGCCAAAGAGCAACGCAGAGAAGAGGCAGATTGCGAGGCTCGCGAGAGCGGTACGGAGGTCGATGTGCAGATAGGTGGTGTTGGACACGATCCCGGACATCGCGGCATCGAGAAGATCTTCGGACCATCGAGCGAAAATCAGACCGAGAACTCCGCCCGCCAGAAATAGCAATGTGTTCTCGCAGAGCAGCTGGCGAACAAGCCGTGCACGGGAACATCCGATTGCAGCGCGGACCGCGATTTCCTTTTGACGTTTGATGCCTCGCGCCAGGAGAAGACTCGCAACGTTCGCGCACGCAATCAGGAGCACTAGGCCGGCCGCTACGGCCATCATCGCGAGGCCCCGCCGAGCGTTTTGCATTGTCGGTCCGGGATTGCGGAAAGCTTCCGAAAAATCGTCCACGACGAGACGACCGCTGCGCGGGTCTAACAGGTTCGCACTTCTCAAGTGCTCCGCGATGAGTTCCGTTTCGGCGCGTGCCTGGGCGAGCGAGACTTCGGGTTTGAGACGAGCAACAATTTGCACACGGATCGATCCGTCGCGGAGGGGTCCATTCGTTGCGTAGGATTTCAAAACGAGAGGCGCGAAAATCTCAGATCCGTCGTAGTAAGGCTCCAACGATGGCGGTAATACGCCAATGACGGTGACCAGGCGACGACTCAAGACGATTTGGCGTCCGGCGATGTGCGCGTCGGATTGGAAACGCGTGCGCCAACAACGGTAGGAGAGCATTACGACTGCGTCGTGACCGGGAAATTGGTCCTGCGGAAGAAAATCGCGGCCGATGGCCGGCTGAACGCCGAGTGTCGACAGCCAATTCGAAGTCACTAACTGTCCGGCCAGTGTCTGCGTCACGGAGTCGTTGACGCCGTAGAAAAATTCGGCCCATCCCATTCCGGCGACTTGTTCGAATGACTGGGAGTCTCGCACCGACTCGTATTGGGAAGGAGACGGTGTGTGCACGTCGCCGTCAGAGTTGATGGCCCAGACGTGAACGAGGCGGTTGATATCAGCGAACGGGAGTGCGCGGAAAAACACGGAGTCGACCAAGCTGAAGACTGCGGCGTTGGCGCCCATGCCGAGGGCGAGCGTGAGGATTGCGGCGGCGGTGAACGCAGGGCTTTTGCGGAACAGACGCAGCGCGTAGCGCAGATCCTGGGAAAGAGAATCGAGAAAAGCGGTGGGCCGGGATTCGCGGACGGCTTCTTTCACTTGTTCGAGGCCGCCCGAGTCGATTTGAGCTTTGCGGCGGGCTTCGTCGGGAGCGAGGCCACGGGCGCGATTTTCGTCGGTGAGGAGATCGGTGTAGGAGCGGAGTTCGGCGTCGAGGTCGGCTTCGGTTTGCTTGCGGCGGAAGAGGTTGCGTTTGAGGGCGGCGAGGCGCGTGAAGAGGCTCATGTCGATGCTCCGATTTGGCTAGATTGAGCTAGTTCGACTCCAGGGCGCGCGCGATGGCGAGGGAGATGCGCGACCACCGTTTTGTTTCGGAGTTGAGCTGGCGGCGGCCGGCGGCGGTGAGTTTGTAGTATTTGGCGCGGCGGTTGTTTTCGGATTCGCCCCAGCTGGCGGCGAGCCAGCCTTGTTCTTCCATGCGGTGGAGGGCGGGAAAGAGGGAGCCGGGTTTGACGTCGAAGGTGCCTTTGGTGATTTGGCTGATGCGGCGGGAGATGCCGAGGCCGTGGAGTTCGGTGAGGGCCAGGGATTTAAGGATGAGCATGTCGAGGGTGCCGAGGAGGAGGTTGGTTTGGTCGGAGGGCATGAGTGGTGTCGGTTGTATAGACGGTCTGTAGGGGGAAGAGTTTCACAATTTTTCGTGTTTGTATAGAGGGTCGATAGAAGAGAGTCGGGGCGAGTCCACCGAACGGGCTCGTTAGGCGGTAGATGACGCTTTGGTTTGGGATTTGTTGCGTCTAAACCCCGCGATCTGGGAAGCGATCGCGGCTACACGTTGGCGATCGTGTGAATACAGTTAGTTTGCTGGAGTTGTAGAGCGGGCGGCGGATTCGGCGGATTTCAGCAGCGCGTCGAGGGCGGGGCGGTCGTAGAGGTGGCCAGCGGCGATTACGGCTGAGATTTTGCGGGTGTTATGGATGTCGGTAAGCGGGTCGGCGTCGAGCAGCACCAGGTCGGCGAGTTTGCCTTTGGCGATTGAGCCATGGGTGGATTCGGTGCCGAAGAATTTTGCGGGATTGCTGGTCGCGGTTTGCAGGGCTTCCATGGGAGTGAAGCCAGACTCGACGAAATTGGCGAGTTCGTCGTGGAGGCTGAAGCCGGGGAGGATGTAGATGCCGGGAGCAGTGTCGGTTCCTGCGAGGAACGGAACGCCGGCGTGGTGCATGTCGGCGACCATTTTCAAGTTGCGCGCGAAATATTCTTTCCGGAGTGCGAGCGGATCTTTCTGCAACTCGGAAATCATTTCGTCGTAGAAGCGCTTCCAGGTGACATCGCGCCAGTACGCGGGGACGTATTTGCCAAGCGGATCGTGGGCGAGATCGCGCTGATCGAGAAATGTGCCGCCGCGCTGCCAGGCGAGCGTTGGGCATTGCCAGGTTTGTGTTTTTGCGAGCAGCGCCAGCAGAGCGGCGCATTTTTTCTGGTCGGTGGTGCTGAGCAGAAGTTTTGTGTTGCCCTGCCCGTCGATGAATTTCTGTTCTTCGCTGGAGCAGCCTTCGAAGCTGCCCATCAGGTGCTCAATGCTTTTTTGGCCAGCCGAAACCGCTTCGGTAATGCGGATTTTGTCGGGGACGTGGCCGACGAAGGGGAGATTTTGTTTGTGGGCTTCTGCTGCGGCGGCGAGATAGGCGTCGTGAGAGATGACGGATTGAACCTTGATGAAGTCGGAGCCTTGCGATTTGAGCTGATCGACGGCGTCGCGGGCGGAATCGGGCGTGGTGACGGCGATCGAGCTGGGGAAGCGGAGCTTGCCGCTGGGAAGAATGGCGTCGAGCATTGGGCCGGCGACGATCATGCGCGGGCCGGGAATTTTTCCGGCGGCGATTTGTTTGCGCCAATCGAGGAGGACGGGGAGATCGCCGCCCATGTCGCGCACGCCGGTGACGCCATTGGCGACAAAGAGCGGGAGGATGATTTCGCGGCCGCCAGGGAACCAGTCGCCGAAGGCGGAGTGGACGTGCATGTCCCACAAGCCGGGGATGAGGAATTTGCCGTGGCCGTCGATGAGACGGGTGTTGCCGGGGAGTTTGACCATCGCGCCGATGAGGACGGCGTCGATGTGGTCGCCTTCGATGATGACGGTGGCGTCGTGTTCGACCGCGGAGGTGGCGGGATTGATCAGAGTGACGTGGGAGATGGCGATGGGCGCGGCGGGCGGAGTTGGAGTTTGCGCGGCTGCAACGGAAAGGAAGAAAAAGATTGAAGCGGCGAGAATCGCGAAGAGGGTTGGGAGGCGCATCGCGAGAGATTACTACGGATTTGAAGTTGTGGCGGGGAGTGGAAAAACCCCATCCTCAAAAACCGAGGGTGGGGCACCCAACGGGCGTGAAGCGTTGAACTCGAGGCGAGATGAAGCTTTGTTTTCTTGCAAATAAAAAGGCAACGGCGCCCTTCGCGATTGCGAGGGCGCCGTTGGAAAGTGCGGCGCCGGCTTTCGTGGCCGGCGCGCTGAGTTGTTCTAGTTGACGACGAGCGTCAGAGCCGCCGTGGACGTGGTCGAGCCGGACGTGGCGGTCACCGTAATCGCATAGGTGCCCGCGGGAGTGCCGGTGACTGGGGGAGGCGGCGGAGGTGTGCTCGAGCTCGAGCCGCCGCCGCAGCCGACGAGAACCGTGGCTGCCGCAATCGGCATCAGGATGAGGCAGAGCGACATCGCCAGGCGCAGAGTGCGCGCGCGGCCGGCCGGATTCTGCATCCAGCCGAGCATCATGGCGATGACGAAGATAAGCGCGAGCGAGGCCATCGGAGCGATTTGCTGGAACGATGGCGGCTGCATCCTGGTCGAAGGCTGATTGAACGGGACCATCTGGCTGCGCGCCGTCGTGGTGATGGACACTTGGAGAGTTCCTCCAGTGGTAGGAACCACGGTGACCGAGCCAGGGGTCGGTGTGCAGGTCGCCGCCGTCGGTGCACCGCTGCAAGTGATAGTAGCGGTGACATTGCTTGTCTGATTGGAGGTGACGCTCAGGTTGTAGGTGGCGGTGGCGCCGGCGGTGACGGTCTGCGAGGACGATGGATCGGTGTCCTTGACCGTGAGCGCCAGAATTGCAGGCGTACCCGTGCCGGTCAGTGCGACCATCTGGGTGCCGACGTTGTCAATGATGTTGAGCGTGGCGCTTTCAGCGCTCGAGCCTGAAGGTTTGAACGTCACCGAGACGGTGCAGGTCTGCGTGGGCAAAATGCCGGCGACAGCGCCGCCGCAGGTATTGGTCGTCGCGAAGTCAGCGAAGTTCGTACCGTTGATGGAAATGTTGGTGACGAAGGTGGCTACGTTGCCGTTGTTGGTCAGCGTGATGGTTTGAGCCGCCGAGGTCTGTCCAACGGTGGTGCCGGTAAAGTTGAGCGACGTCGGGTTCAGGTCGGCAGTCGGAGTGCCGGCGGTGCCTTGCAGCGTAACGGTCTGGCTTCCGCCGAAGACGTTGTCGGTAACCGTGAGGGTTGCGGTACGAACACCCAAAGCCCCGGCCGTCGGATTGAAGACGACGTTGATGATGCAGGTGTTGTTGGGGGCGGTGAAACCTACAGTGCCCGGCGTGGTGCAATTGTCGGTTTCTTTGAAGTCGGCGGAATTCGTTCCGGAGATGCCGACCGCCGTGACGTTAACGGTGGCGCCGCCAGTGTTGGTCAATGTGATTGGCAATTGAGTCGATGCCGTTCCAATGGGCTCAGCCGTGAAGACGAGAGGATTGGGGCTGAATGAAACGAGCGGAACCCCGGCGTTGCTGGCGATGTTTGAGATGCTGCGAACGCGATTGTTGTTCGAATCGCTGACGAGCAAGTTGAATGTGTTGCTGGGGGCCACGTTGGGCTGGAGCGCCAAACCCTGGGGAACGTTGAATTGAGCCGTGGCCGCGGCGCCGCCGTCGCCACTGAATCCCGCGACGTTCTTGGTGCCCGCAACGGTGTAGATGTCACCGGCAGTATGGCCGCCGACGGTCGTGCCCGCGATTTCGCGGATGGTCTGATTTGTTGTGTCGGAGAAGAAGACGTTCTCAGCTTTATCGACGACGAGGGCGAAAGGAGTCGCCAACTCGGCGCTCGTTGCCGCGGCGCCGTCGCCGTTGTTTCCGGAGGTGCCGTTGCCCGCAATCGTGTAGATATCGCCAGCCGTCATCATCGTGCCGGTGGTGACGTTAACCGCAGGCACTTCGCGGATGCGATGGTTGCCGGCGTCGGCAATGAAGAGGTTGTCGTAGATGTCGAGGTAAATGCCCGTCGGGCCACTGAGTTTGGCCGCGATGGCCGGGCCTCCGTCGCCGGAGAAGCCAGCCGTCGTACCGGCAACGATGAAGGCGTTACCGGCAATGAGCGTTCCGGAGGTAACGACCGGGACTTCCCAAATGACACTGTTCGTTTTGTCGGAGAAAAATACGTTGCCGTGAGAGTCGACGGCAACGCTATTCACGGCGCCGATCTTGGTGACGGTGGCGAGAGCGCCGGGGGTTCCGAAGCCGCACACCGGCGGATTTGCGGAGTCGTCTGGAATAGCGACCGTGGGTTCGACGCCCGCGATGGTGGTCACGCCCGTGGAATTGATCTTCCGGACGAGGCAGTTCGCGGTATCCGCGATGTATCCGTTGCCCGAGGCATCGATGGCGACACCGAGTGCGCCGTTGAGGAAAATCGGGTTATTCAGGAAGCCGTTGGCTTCGGGCTGGCCCGCGATGGTCGACAATCTTGCGGGAGATCCGCTGACCTCGCGAATGAGATCGTTGAAGCTATCCGCGACGTAGATGTCGCCCGCGGAGTCGAGGGCGAGACCTGCGGGAGTGTTGAGTTCGCCGGTGGTCGCAGTTGCGGCGTCGCCGCCGAAAGACACGTGGCCGTTGCCCGCGACGGTGTAGATGTCGTTGGCCGTCATGCCGCCGCCCGACGTGGACGGGACTTCGCGCACGGCGTTGCTGCCGTCATCGGAGATGAGGATATTGCCGTTCGAATCGACGAAGGTACCGGCAGGGAAAGTGAGGGTCGCGCTGGTTGCGGCGCCGCCATCGCCAGAGTACCCGTGGTGACCGAGGGTGCCGGCGACGACGCTGATGTTGCCGCCAGAAACCTTGCGAATCACCTGGTTGACCGTATCGCAGAAGTAGAGGTTGCCTGTGCCATCGACGTACAGCCCCTTGGGCTCGTTGAGAGCGGTGCCGACGGCCGGGCCGCTGGCAACGACCGGGGTGTACTGTCCCGTCGGAACGCCACCGACGAGAGTTACCAAACCGGCGACCGTGTGAATCGTGCCGTCCGCATTCAGAACTTCGCGAACGACGTTGTTATTGGGCGGCTGTCCCGCTTGCACGTCGGGATTTCCGTTGCCGTCGAAGTTGTTCCCGAGATCGGCGATGAAGACGTTGTCAGACCCGTCGACAAAGACGTCAAATGGACCGTAGATTTGTGCGCTCGAAGCAAGGGCGCCGTCCGGAGCGTAGCCGCCAGTCGGGGGAGTCGTGCCGGCACCATTCGCGCCACCTGCAAAACGGTAGATAAAACCAGCGGTCGTTCCGGTAAAGCCGAATGGCGGAACGTTCGTAGCGCCGATCACAACGCGAACTTCGTTGTTGCCGCGGTCCGCGATGTACAGGTTGCCGTGGCTATCGAAAGAGCAACCATCGGGAAAGTGGAGGTTGGCCGCGGTGGCGACAGCGCCATCGCCACCATAAATTGGATCGGTCGCAGTCTGAACTCCGACGACGGTGTAGATGTTTCCGGCTGTCTTGCCGCCAGCAGTCACGGCGGGGACTTCACGAATCACAGCATTATCCGAGTCCGCGATGAAGACGTTGTTGCTGCCGTCGATGCACATACCGCTCGGCTGGTTCATCTGAGCGTTGATCGCCAGACCACCATCACCGGAGAACCCGGTCGTGCCGTTGCCGGCAAACACGCTGATCAGCCCCGTGGTGGAATCGATCTTGAGTACGCGGGAGAAGGTGTTGTCGAGGATATACGCATTGTTATTCGTATCCCTCCGGACCGCCACCGGACTACCGATACTAGTGGCATTGGGCGTAAGGCCGAATGGGCCGCCGCCGACCACTGTCGTGATATTTTGGGCGTGAGTCGACACGCTGCCGAAGATCAAACCGGCAAGGGCCCATGCAGCCAAACGAGCGTAATTCTTCATCGATGATTGCCTTCCTACGGTGGACTTTGAGCGCACAATGCGCTCATGATTTCGCAAAAACTCCCGGGCACATGGGACAACAGCGGATTCTCTCTTCGCGCGACGAGAATAAGTCCCACCCGAGACAAAACCCAATAGTACGGTTTCGAACCACCGTTGGTACTAAGGGAGAGGCCTCCCATAGTACTTTCCATTGGTATTCGTCCTAAGAGACAACAATGCGAGGACAAATGTGCTCGGTGCTTGGGATTATGATGAGGCAACCCCCGGAATCGGCTGCCAAAAGCAGGGCGATATTCGTTTTGATAAATACAGACATGACTGTACGCTAGCCGGTATCGCAATTTGCGAAGTAAAACCCGCGTCCTGAGGGCTTTAGGGGCATTTTTCTGCAAAATATCGCAGAGAACCACTACGTGACCCAACCCCCGTTGCGGCATCAAATTGACGGCTAATTCGAGTGGCTGCTACATTGCTTTGTTTGGGCTTTGTTCGGGCTTCATCTGGCATTCCAGGGCGTAACTCATTGAATCGACATGTTGCGATGTGTATGGTTGCGGCGACAGTGGCGGCATTCGGCGGCCTAGGCTGCGGCGGCGGCAGCAAAATCAGCACGAAAACCACCGTCGCTCCCAGCGAAAAGCCGGTCATTAAGGACGCGACGCGGGAAGAGCTGCTCGACAAGTACAATCTTTACGCCCAGAACATCAGTACCGTGAACGCGACGGTCGTGCTGAAGCCGACCACCGGCTCGAAATACAGCGGGGTCATCGAGGAATATCACGAGGTCAAAGCGTTTCTGCTCGCGTCGCGACCCGCAAGCATTCGCATGATCGGGCAGGCGCCGGTGATCGGCACGACGGTGTTCGACATGGCCAGCGACGGCGAAACATTCCGCGTTTCGGTGCCGTCCAAAAACAAGTTCCTTGTGGGTTATGTGACTGGTGAATTCAACAGCAGCAAGCCGATTGAGAATTTGCGCCCGCAACATTTGCTGGACGCGTTGCTCTGGCCCGAAATCCGCAAAGAGGAATCCGTTCTGTTCGAAGAGTTCAACGATGAAACCGCGCGGTTCTACGTGCTGACAGTTTTGCGCGGCGGATATCGTACGGAAATTCTACGCAAGATCTGGTTCGACCGCGCCGACCTGCAGGTATCGCGCCTCCAAACTTTCGCGCCCAAGGGATTGCTCGTCTCCGACGTGCGCTACTCCGATTGGCAACCTGTCGATCCGCCGCAGGCCGGCGTTCCTGTGAGCGGCCCGGTCACAACGTTCGCGCACAACATTCGCATCGACCGCCCGCATGACGACTATCGCCTCGATCTTCAAGTCACCAAAATCGTGTTGAACTCCGACATTCCCGTCGATCGCTTCAAACTGGAACAACCCACCGGCAGCGAGCTGGTGAATGTCGTGCCAAGCAGCCAAGGCGAAGGAACCAAACAGCAATGATGGGCGAACTCATCGCGCGCAACCTGCTGCACCGCCCGCTGCGCACACTCATCGGAATCATGGCGGTTGCGGTGGAAGTCGCGCTCGTCGTGCTCATCGTCGGCCTCACGTCGGGACTCCTTGCCGAGAGCGCCAAGCGCATCCAGGGCATCGGTGCCGACATCGTGCTCCAGCCACCCGCCGCATCGATTTTTCTGGGATTCAGCGGCTCGCCCATGCCGATGAAAATCGGCGAGAAGCTTGAAACTTTAAAGTATGTGCAGGCGGTCGCCCCGGCGCTGCTGCAGTTCAATTCGACCGGCGGCATTGAAACGGTCTATGGCATCGATCGGGACTCGTTTCATGCGGTGTCGGGTGGCTTCGTCTTTCTCCACGGCCACGACATGGAAGGCCCCGACGACATGATCGTCGACGACTGGGAAGCGCGCGCCAAGAAGTTGAAGGTCGGCGACACGTACAATCTGCTGAATCACGACTGGAAGATCGCCGCGATCGTCGAGCACGGCAAGGGCTCGCGCATCTTCGTACCGATCACAACGCTTCAGGAGTTGGTCGGCGCGCGCGACAAGGCTTCCATCTTTCTGCTGAAGTGCACGCGAACCGAACACACCGACGACGTGATGGACGAGATCAAAGCGGTTTTCCCCGGTTACACCATCCGGCCGCTCAAGGAATTTCTCTCTCTGCTGACATCGACCAATGTGCCCGGCCTCGAGCCGTTCATTCACTCGATGATCGGGCTGGCCGTTTCGATCGGCCTGCTCGTTATTTTTCTGACGATGTACACGACAGTCGTCGAGCGCACGCGCGACATCGGAGTACTCAAATCGATCGGAGCGAATCGTGCCTTCATCATTCGCTCGCTGCTCACCGAATCCGCCGTGCTGTGTCTCCTCGGCATCGTTGCAGGAGTCGGCCTCAGCTACATCATTCGCGCCGCCTTTCTCGCCGGATTCCCGACGCTCTCGATCCTCATTACGGTCCCGTGGATTTTGCGCGCTGGTGCGATCGCGCTCGCCGGCGCCATCATCGGCGCCACTTATCCCGCGTGGTTGGCGAGCCGTAAAGACGCCGTCGAGGCGCTCTCTTACGACTGATTTTGTTGTCGCGAGAGCTTTCAGTTACCTAGGCAGCGAGCGTCAAACGCAGCTACAATACTTACCCAACGACGGATTCGCATCTTCCAGGGCAAAGCCAGGGCCAAAAACGAGTGGAGTCGATACTTAAAACCGAAGGACTGTGGAAGTTGTATCGCGCGGGCAAAGTGGAAGTGCCGGCGCTGCGTGGCGTCAACTTCCAGGTCGCGCCCGGCGAGTCCGTTGCGGTGATGGGCCCGTCCGGGTGCGGCAAATCGTCCCTGCTTTACGTGATCGGTGGACTCGCGCAGGCTTCGCGCGGCCACGTTTTTGTCGACGGCAACGATCTCACCGAAATGAGCGACGCAGCGCGCACGAAACTCCGCCGCCACAAGATTGGTTTCGTCTTCCAGCGATTTAATCTGCTTCCCACGCTGACAGCGAAGGGTAACATCGCGATCGCGCAATTCATTCACGGAGACGGCTTCGACCCGCACCGCTTCGATGTCGTCACGAAAATGTTGGGTCTCGAGGGCCGCCTGCATCACAAGCCGTCCGAGCTTTCCGGCGGCGAGCAGCAGCGCGTCGCGATCGCTCGTGCGATCATCAACGAACCAAAAATCTTGCTTGCCGACGAGCCGACGGGTAATCTCGATTCGAAAAATTCCGACATCGTGCTGGAAATGCTGCGGCAATTGAACAAAGATCTGGGCCAGACGATCGTGATGATCACGCACAATCCGGAAGCCGTCACCTACTTCGACCGTGTCGTGCACATGCGCGACGGCGTTATCGTAGACGGCGTCCCCGCCGACTGAAATGGCCAGCCTCAAAGCGATTCTCGGACGCACGTTTTTCTGGTCGTATGAACGCGGCACCTGGCAATACGACCTGGCCGTCATCATTATTCTGATTTTCGTGCTGGGCACGCCGCCACGCTGGTTTCACGATGAACCGCAGGTCGGGCTCCCCACTGCGCCCGCGGAGGTCAAACTCGTCGCCGGCACGGAGAAGGATTCTCAGCAGACCTATCGTATCGACGCGCGGGTTCTTGCCCCGCCTGAGCAGACTCCGGCACTGCAGAGCGACCTTCATAACGCGCTGAAGAAGGCACTCCCCTCGTTGCGCGACGGACGCTTCTCGATTTTGAAGATCGACCCTGTACGCGACGAAGACGGCAACGTCATCGCCTATCAGGTCGAAATTCGTCGCTAGCTTCGAGCCCCTGCACACCTTGAACCGAGTTTGAAAAAAAACTGCGCGCCATCCTCCAACGGAAACGTTCCAGCCCGTCCGTGCATCTTTTCTATGTGCTACGATCACTTCCGCAAAAAACGTCGGTCAACGATCGGCCCCAGGTGCTCACTTTGAAACCAAAAATCTGGCTTGCTGCGGCGCTCGCGCCGGCCCTGCTCTTGTGCGTCATTTCCCTTTCCGCCAGCCCGCACCGCGTTCCCGCCGCCCAAGGCGGTCAGGCAACGACGGAAGCCGTCCTCGCCACAATGGACAAGGCCGCCGCCGACTTTCGCAGCTTGACTGCGGATATCGAAAACACGAAGTACACCGACGTCGTGAAAGATACTTCGGTCGAGAAGGGACACATTTTCGTCCGCAAAGATTCCAAGATGCGGATCGACATCACCGAGCCCGATCCCCGCACGATTCTGCGCGTTGGCGATTCCCTGTCGGTCTACACACCGAAGATCAAGCGCGTCGAGGAATACGACCTCTCCAAGCATCGCGCGATGGTCGATCAATATGTGTTGCTGGGCTTCGGCACACGAAGTGAAGCTTTGCAAAAGGCCTACGACGTGAAGCTGACCGGTGAAGATCAGCTCGATGGGAAAAAGGTCTATTTGCTCGAGTTGACGCCCAAGTCCGACGACGTGAAACATCAGATTACGAAAATCCAGATGTGGATCGATTCGGCGTCGTGGCTGCCGCTGCAGCAGAAATTTTTTGAGACGGGGCCGGGCGATTACATTCAGTTTCACTACACAAAAATGATGAAGAACCTGAAGATTCCCGATTCACGGTTCAAGGCGGATTGGCCGAAAGACGTAAACCACGTCAAGCCTGGCTGAGATTTTCGCAGCCCATCAACACAGAACACCTGTAAACAAATTCGCGCCGTCCAGCAGAAGGCTGGGTGTGCCTTCCTGCCGAACGACGCGAGTTGTTTCGATCGAATTCGTTTTAATCAGTCAGGTTCAGCTTGCCGCACGCCGCTCCTGTTCCAGCAATCGCTCCTTGCGCGAAATTCCCCAGCGGTATCCGGCGAGATTCCCGTCCTGCCGCACCACACGATGGCATGGCACAACGATAGACACAGGATTCGTAGCGCACGCCCGCGCCACAGCTCGCACAGCCTTCGGATCCCCGATTGCTTGCGCAACCTGTGAGTACGTCTTCGTCGTGCCCGAAGGAATGCGCTGCAGTTCCTGCCATACGCGGCGCTGAAATGCGGTCGCCTGTACATCGAGCGGCAGTTCCACGCGCGGCGGCTTGCCTTCAACCCGCTGCACGATTTCGCTCACCCACTTTTCGAACGAATGATCCGCCGCGCTGATTTCGGCGCGCGGATATTCGTCGCGCAATTCCTGCACCAGCTTCGGCTCGGAATCGCCGAGATACACAGCCGAAACTCCGCGCTCCGTAGCCGCTACCAGCACTTCTCCCAACTTCGATTTTGCGATGCTGTATCCGATTTTCATGTTCTTTCCTCCCTTTTGATAAGTCGCCGGCGTCATTCCGAGCTGCGCGTTGCTTCGCTCGTATACGCGGCTGGATGAGCCATAACCCGTCTCATAGAGCGCGTCGGTGATTTTGCTTCCGCCGCGCAGCAGCTTTTTGAATTTTGCGAGACGCAATGTTTCGGCGAGTTCGCGTGGACGCAGCCCGGTCACCTGCATAAATGCACGGCGCAGCGTCGCCGTCGTAGTGCCGAGCGACTTCGCGAGAGCGCCAAACCTCAAAACGTCGTCGTCCGAAGCGGACTCAAGCAACCGCGTCGCCTTCGCGACCAGCGCGATCGAGCCGGCGACTTCGTCCGGCTTGCAACGCAAACATGGACGGTAGCCTTGCTGCCGCGCCTCTTCCCTGGTCTTGAAGAAAATCACGTTTTGCCGCAAAGGCCGTCGCGCGGGGCATGACGGCCGGCAGTAGATGTTGGTCGTTCGAACGCCCAGGACAAACGTTCCGTCCGCTCGATGGTCGCGCGAGAGCGTCGCTCGCCAGTAACGCGCAGCCGCGCTGCCAGTAATTCCTGCTGCTTGTTCGTTGCTTTGGTGTCTCATCACGTCGCCAAAATAACGCAACACAAAATCCAAATCTATCCGTAAAGAAGCATCAAAGTGATTCGATGTTTGGGCGAGGAAAACGTGTCAGAACGCAGGATCTTCTGTGGCCTCAATGACCTTCGACGAAGTGGCAGTCTTGGCAGCTTCGCGATGCGGCGCTGTGATCACAAGCAATACCGCAGCGAGGATCACTGCCGACGCCAGAATCGTCCGCAGCGTGATCGCTTCATGCAGAAGCAGCCATCCCAGAAACAGCGCCACAATCGGATTCACGAACGCATAGGTCGCCACCTTGGTCGCCGTGCTGTGCTTGAGAATGTAGAGGTAAGACGAAAACCCGATCGCCGACCCGAAGCAAATCAGGTACGTTACTGCAATCCACGACCGCGTCGTAACTGCGGCGAGGTGCAGCGTCCCGATTTCTCCCGTGAGCCCGCCAGCAATCCATAGAATCGCGCCGCCGGTCAAACTCTGCATCGCCGATCCAAGCAGCGGTGAAGAGGGCATCTTGCCATGCTTGGCATAAATCGACCCGCAAGCCCACGCGAACGAGCCCACGCCGAGAATGGCAACGCCTATCGGATCAATGCGTCCCGATCCGCCGAGTTCCTTCGGGCCAACAAGCAGCGCCAGTCCCGCGAATCCAAGAACGAGACCAGCAATCACGCGCGGCACTGGCCGCGTGCCGGCGGGCCTCAGCCAATCGATCAGGACCATCCACAAGGACACCGTCGCGACCAGCAGCGCCGCAATCCCCGACGGTACCCGCTCTTCCGCCAGGCAAACGCCTCCATTGCCTACTGCCAACAAGAGGAACCCGGTTACGATAGTACTTCTCCACTCGGCCCAGGTCGGTCTGGCTTTCGTCTTCCACAACAAGATCGGAAAAGCGATCGCGCCGAAGGTCAAATGGCGTATCCCGGCCACCAGCAAAGGAGGAAACGATTCGTCACCGATGCGAATGGCAAGAAATGTCGAACCCCAGATCAGGTAAACGGCGGCAAAGGCCGCGAGCAGCAGCGAGGGATTCGACGCTGCGTGTGGATCGGGCGCTTGGCCGCCGGGCGCCGCGCTAAGAATGTCTCTGGGTTGTGCTTCCGTCGTTGCCATGAGCGGTGGCTGGCGTCACCGAACACCAGCGGTTCCTAAAAATCTATTCCTTGTGAAATGAATCTTACAGCGCCATTTTGGTGCGGCTCACAGTGTATTTTTGGTGAGCTCCCCGGCTCTATCCGATATGCGCCGTCAAACTGGAATCTCAGCCAGCTCGGGAATGAGCACCTCGTCGGTTCATTGTCGATCCAGCGGAGTGAGAGCGCACACCAGTTGGCGATTGCCCCCAATTTCCCTCTTCCAATTTCCAGTTTCCGCCTTTCCGTACCATTACGTAGCGTTTGATCTTAGGACACTTGGCGCGTTTTCCACAGGTTGACGCTCCGGTCGTTCGGTGACATCTTAGCGACCCAACTTTTACAAGCCGGGTGAACTCACACGGGGATTTTGGTCGGGACTAAATCAACTTTCGGAGTCGGTAGCTCGGTCGGGAGTAGGCTGTTAAACTGATATCGCTGAGGGGCGATCATGAGGTCCACGAACCTCGCAAGAGTTCTAGACACCGCTGACATCGATTCGATCCCCGAGGTCCGTGCGTATATCGCCACTGCGGCGGCAATCGCACCTCAAATCTCCACCGCCTCGCGTGTACCCGCCCTCCGGGTGCAGCCTCTGCTCAGTGACACCAAGACCCGCCAGTTTGTCCGCGTGCCGACTCACGCCGTCGGCGTGCACCCCGAACATCGCGAATACCCCCGCGCCACGCTCCGCTTGCCGCTGCGCCTCCGCAGCGTAAACGACGTCCAGGAAAAATTCCCGATTACGCTGGTCACCCGCGACATCAGTTCGAGCGGCGTTTTCTTCCTGTGCCCGAAGCCGTTGGCGGCGGGCACGCGCATCGAAATTGAAATTATCCTGGTCAGCCGCCCGATGGGCCGCGGCAACGTCGTCGTCGCCACCGCCGCCCGCGTCAAGCGCCTCGAACCCGCCGCAACCCCCGGCTGGTACGGCGTCGCCGCCCTTTTCGAAGACGTCGTATTCGACCGCGACGACCGCGTTCCCACCCGCTACACAAAGTAATTTGGAGTGCGGCCCTTCAGCGCCGCCTTTGCGACCTCAGCCTTATCGACGGCCATCGCATTCGAACTTGGTAGCGCCGGCGTCCCGCCGGCGTTTTTTCTTCCAACTTCAACCTCACACAAAGTGTTCACTCCCCGCACGCAACCCGCCCCCACTCATCTCTGCTAATCTCGTCAAATGCCCCGGCCACGAACCAAGCCCCTCCAAGCCGTCATCTTCGACTGGGACGGCACCCTCCTCGACTCCGCTGACGCCGACTCCTCCGCCTACCTCGCCATGTTCCGCGAACTCGGCATCCCCTGGGGACTCAGCGAATTAGCCGCCCACTACACCCCGAACTGGCATCACGTCTACCGCGCCGCCAAAATCCCAGTTTCAAAATGGGACATCGCCGACAAACTCTGGGCCAAACACTACGCCCATCACACACCGAAGCTCGTCCCCGGCACCCGTCGCGTCCTCGCCTGGGTCGCCCGTCGCTATGAACTCGGCTTGGTCACCAGTGGCGACCGCACCCGCGTCCTGCGCCAACTCCGCCTCTTCGGCCTGACCCGCCTCTTCGCCGCCCACGTCTGCGCCGGCGACACGTCGCAAAAGAAGCCACACCCCGCCCCGCTGCGCCTCGCACTCAAACAGATGTGCCTCAACCCGCGCGCTTGCGTCTACGTCGGCGACTCCCCGCATGACTTGGAAATGTCGAAGCGCGCCGGCGTCCGCGCCATCGCCGTCATCGGCCGCTTCCCCACCGAGGCCGGACTCCGCGCCGCCAAGCCAGAATTTCTGCTGAATTCGCTGAAAGAACTTCCCGCAGTTCTCAAAACGCTGGAAAAAAGATACGAGACCGAAGCTTGAATTTGAACGCCAATACTGAAAACAGGCTTCGAGATCCTCCGCGAACCTCAGCGCACTCTGCGTCTCAGCGTTATCTTTTTCTCTTTCTGAAGTGAAGGGTGGCGAGTTCCCTCTGGCCGGCGCGGGCTTACTGCTGTGGCGGCGGTGTTGGCGAACCCGCTGGTGAGGTACCCGAAGGCGCTGCCGCTTCACTCGGCGCGGGCGCCGTATCCGAAACCGCAGCCGCCAATGGCTTAAAGTCCGCCCACTTGATCACCAGCCGCACCGGAAAATCGCCTTCCTTCACATGGACCGTCTCATCCGACCGCTCATAACTCGGAAACCAATACTTCCCGCCCACATTTTCCCGATACGTCTCAAACGTCGTGAACGGCATCTGCGCAAACTTCATATCTCCCAGCTCGTTTACCCACTTTCCGTACGTCTTCACGACTTCGAGATACTTCGTGTCCACCCAAATAATCCCGTCCAGATACGAACTCTTGCGATCCACCGTCTTCGGCGTCACTTTGAAAATATACGTATCGATCTCGTCGACCTTTTCTGTCCCGATATATTTCAAATCGTATTTCGCCACCTGCGACGAATTGATCGGAAATTGCGGAATGCGTTCGAACGACTTCACATCTTCCGGCTCCAGCGCGAATGTCTTCAGAGTCGACTGCGGATGCTCCAGCACCTTATTCACGACGCGCCCGTCCGGCATCCTCGTCACTTCCGACACCTGCAAAAATTCGCCAATGATCGTTCCCGCTCGATCGTACTCGCTGATTCGAATCGTCCGCTTCGCCGTAAACGTCGGCCGCACCTCGGCGAACTGATCTTCCTTCGCCACAAATTTTCGAATGATTTCATCCGGCGGCAGCGACGGCGGCTCAACCGCCTCGGGCGTAGTCCCCAGCCGCTTCACATCATGCTCCGGAGGCGGCGTCATCGGCCGCTGCTCCTGCGCCCGCGCCGAAACGCAAACGCCAAGTGCCAACCCCACGACACCCGCCAGCAATCCAACCTTGCACATAGCTCTCATATTCACTGAGATGCGCTCACGCCTCTTCCAGCAACCCAAAACGACAACCGCGCCCACAGCTTACTCCACGAAACCCATTCCCGCCTCAACCTGACTTCCCTCCGCGCTTTCGCTACAATTTCAAAGCTTGTGGACACCGCAAAAAAAGCATCTCGCTTCTTCGTCACCGGCCTCGTCCAAGGAGTCGGCTTCCGTTTCTTCGCCGTCGCCGAAGCCGAGCGCCTCAGCCTCTCCGGCTACGTCCGCAATCGCCGCGACGGCCGCGTCGAAGCCTACGCCATCGGCACGCCTGAGCAGCTCGCGCAATTCCGCGTGCGCCTCGAAAAAGGCCCGCGCCTTTCCAGCGTCCGTTCCATCGCCGAAGAGTCCGCCGACATCGACCCGCAGTACGCATCCGGTTTCGTCACAACACCAACCATCTGAATCTCACAGGAGCCCGCAGGGATGGACGACATAAAAAAGTTGATCCGCGAAGTGCACGATTATCCGAAGCCCGGAATCTTGTTCTACGACCTGACGACGGTCCTTAAAGACAAACAGGGCTTCCACAGTCTGGTCGACCAACTCTGCGGACATTACGACGGCCACAAAATTGACAAAGTCGCCGGCATCGAAGCCCGCGGCTTCATCTTCGCCCCCGCGCTCGCCTACCGACTCGGCGCTGGCTTCGTACCCGTTCGGAAACCCAAAAAACTTCCCGCCAAAACGCGCTCCGTCTCCTACGCCCTTGAATACGGCACCGACTCCCTCGAACTCCACGAAGACGCTATCTCTCCCGGTGAAACCGTCATCATCTGCGACGACCTGCTCGCCACCGGCGGCACCGCCGCAGCCGCCGCAAAACTCATCCAGGAACTCGGCGGCAAAGTTGAAGGCCTCGCCTTCGCCGTCGAACTCACGTTCCTCAACGGCCGCAAAAAACTCCCCAATTTCGACGTCTTCTCCCTAATCCAATACGACAAATAGCGCCGTCGCTGACCTCGCACGACGCCGAGTCCGCGCGCTCCAGTCATCCCATTCTTACGTTTGTCATCCTGAGGCGCGCGAAGCGCGCCGAAGGATCTCAGCGTTAAGCGTCGCCACGATTTAACGATCGTAGTCATTCCGAGCGAAGCTCGGAATCTGCTTTCTGCTTGATTCGCCCAGTCGTTAACGACGTTCTCCGACGTCGTCGTTACTTCTTTGCGTCCTTCCCTCGCCCTTTTCTCTGCCGCACCACCTCGAACAACACCACCCCCGCCGCCACCGAAACATTCAGCGACTTCACCGGCCCCACCGTCGGCAACTTCACGACAAAATCGCACCTCTTCCGCGTCAACTCATGCAATCCCTTGCCCTCGCTTCCCATCACAATCCCTGTGGGCGAAGTAAAATCCACCTCCGTATACTCGCGATCGCCCTCTTCATCCAATCCGACCAACCAATACCCCGCCTCTTTCAACTCCTCCATCGTCCGCGCCAGATTCGTCACCTTCGCCACCGGCAAATGCGACAACGCCCCCGCCGACGCCCGCGCCACCGTATCCGTCAGCCCCGCCGCGCGCCGCTCTGGAATCACCACGCCATGCGCCCCCGCCGCCAGCGACGTCCTCACAATCGCCCCCAAATTGTGCGGATCCTCCACGCCATCCAACAAAACAATCAGCCCCTTCTCGCCACTTCCCGCTGCAGCATTCGCCGCCTCCAAAATTTCCTCAATCGACCCCGCCGCCCGCGCCGCCGCCAACCCCACAATCCCCTGATGCTCCTTCGAATCCGCCAACCGATCGATCTGCGACCGATCCTCAAACCTCACTGAAACATTCCGCGCCCGCGCCATCTGCACAATCTCTTCCACGCGCGTATCCTGCCGCCCCCGCGCAATCACGATGCGGTCAAACGCCCGCCCCGCCTCCAACGCCTCCCGCACCGCATGTATCCCCGTCAACCGATCCACGATCTCTCCCAACTATTAGCCAGTGTTGTCATCCTGAGCCGACCGAAGGTCGGCGAAGGATCTCAGCGTTCAGTCCTACTACAAACCTCAGCGACGCGCCGATTCTTCACTCCATCACTGAGCAAAACTCCACCATCCTCCCCCTCACTGTCTTCACCGCAAACCCCGCCTCCCAAGCCGCATCGATCAACAAAATCACCCGATCCAAATTCCCCTCGCCCGACCTTCCCGCCAGCGCCAACCGTACCGGATGAAACAATTCCCGTCCGCGAATATCCAACTCCGTCTTCAACGCCGTCACCATCTCGCTAAATCGCTCCGGCGTGCAAGCCCCGCCATCCAACACCAGCCGCGCCAGCATTCGAATCACATCGCGCGCCGCATACCGCGCCATCACATTGTGCGCTTCAACATCATTCAACACGCGCCCCGCGTCATACTCAAAAACCAGCCCCAACAAATCCGCGAGCCCATCACGATCCGCAACCTGCGGCCCCAACAAAAACGCCGCCCGCTCGCACCAAGCCAGTCGCGCCGCCTCATCACCGCGCTCCTCAGCCACACCCCACCCGCGCACCGCCAACACCTCCGCCACATCCGCGCCACAAAACGGATTCACCGCAACCGTCTGATTCTCTCCAGGAATTTCGCTCATGGTAGCGCCGGCGTCTCGCCGGCGTTTTTTCGATGCGACGACCCCAATCGCTCAATCATCGACGTCGTTAAATCGATCGCGCCGAAAACCTCTACTTCCCGCTCACCGTCGCCGCCACATGACACGCAATCGCCTCGCCGCGCCCCACCGCATCCACGCCCTCATTCGTCTTCGCCTTCAAATGAATCTTCTCCGCCTCAACTCCCAGCGCCTTCCCCAGCGCCTCTCTCATCTTCGGGAAGTGCGGCCCCAATTTCGGCCGCTCCAAAATCACCACCGCATCCACCCAATCAATCGCAAATCCCGCGCCGTCCAGCAACCCGCGCGCATGCTCCAGAAACTTCAAACTATCCGCGCCCTTCCACCTCGGATCCGTATCCGGAAAATGCTTCCCAATATCCCCCAGCCCCGCAGCACCCAGCAGCGCATCCGTCAACGCGTGCGCCAGCACATCTCCATCCGAATGCCCCACCGGCCCCTTGTCGAACGGCACCTCAACTCCGCCGATCATTAATTTCCGCCCCGCCTCCAGCCGATGCAGATCGTACCCAATCCCGCAGCGCACGCTCATTTCGCCGCGCGCCCCTTCCCGCTCGCAGAGCCGCCGCCAGCACCGCCGCTCGCCGCCGCTGCCTTCTCCCGCTCCAGATAAAATTTCGCCAGCTCCATATCCGCCGGCTTCGTAATCTTGATATTCCGCTCCGAGCCCAGCACCACAAACACTTCGATCCCCAGCCGCTCGATCAATCCCGCTTCATCCGACGCGCTGACTCCGTCCGCCTCCGCCCGCGCAAACGCATCTTTCAGCAACTTCGTCTTGAAAACCTGCGGCGTCTGCGCCAGCACTACCCGCTCGCGGGGAATCGTCGCCGTAATCAGCGCCACATCTTCCGGCAAACTCGCGCGCTTCACTTCTTTCACCGTGTCCATTGCCGGGATCCCCAGGATCGCCGCCTGATGCTTCCGCGCCTCTTCAATCACGCGCACAATCTGCTCTTTTTTCACAAACGGCCGTACCGCGTCATGCACCAGCACCAGTTCCGTATCCGCCGCAACTTCCTTCAGCGCTGCCGCCACCGATTCCTGCCGCGTGTCCCCGCCCTTCACCACGCGCGCGTTCTGCGAAAATTTCTCCCCGCGAATCGCATCTTGTATCTTCGCGATCCCATCCCCGCGTGTCGCCACGATGATGTCCGTCACCAGCTCACACGACGCGATACGCCGCAAGCTCAGCAGCACGATCGGCACGCCATCCAGTTCCAAAAATTGTTTCGGTGTTTCGGCACCCATTCGAGTGCCCAGACCAGCGGCAGGCAAAATCGCAGCAATTCGGCTCATATAAAGTTTCGCGGCTGAAGACCCAGAAGTGTACATCAACGCCCGTTCCAGTGCGAAACCGCCCCTATGGATGACGTCGGGATCAAGCTGATTTTTCTTTGAGCCAAACTTAACCTGTCATTCCGACCGGAGCGAGCCGACGCCTTTTCTTCGCGTTCAGTTCGTCTGAACGCGTCGGCTCGCGTAGTGGAGGTATTCTGCGCCATCGCGCGCTTTTTGCGCGATGAATCTCTCTTCGATCTACCCGCGAAGCCGGACAGTTTTTTCTAAGGATGTTTGCAAGATTGAATGTGTTCAGCTGCCGTGCGCTAACTTAGCTGTCCTTCCCCTTCTGTCACTTCCTTGTGCAATCCTCCGTTTTCTCCGCCTCGCGCGACCCCCGCCGCCGCCCCTCGCGCTAATCCGTTCTCTATCCCCTTCTCCTCCACTCTCCCAAAAATCATCTTCCCCGCCCCCGTCTGATGCACCGACGTCACCACCACATCCACGCTCTTGTTGATATACCGCCGCGCTCCATCCACCACCACCATCGTCCCATCATCCAGATACGCCACGCCCTGATTCGCTTCCTTCCCTTCTCTCAAAATCAGTACGCGCATCGGCTCTCCCGCCATCACTACTGGCTTCAGCGCATTCGCTAGTTGATTCACGTTCAGCACCGACAATCCCTGCACCCGCGCCACTTTGTTCAGATTGAAATCGTTCGTCACAATTTTCGCGCCGATCTCCCGCGCCACTTCGACAAGTTTGCGATCCACATCGCCCACCGGAGCCGTCGGATGCTCCAGCACGCGTACCTCGAGTCCGGCAATCTTCCGGATGCGATCCAGCACGTCCAGCCCGCGCCGCCCACGCTGCCGCTTCAGCGCATCGCCGGAATCCGCCACGAGCTGCAATTCATGCAGCACAAATTCCGGCACAAGCAGCGGCCCATCGAGAAATTGCGCTTCGCAAATTTCCGCGATTCGCCCATCAATCAAAACACTCGTATCCAGCAGCTTCGAAACGCTCGGCGCCGTCACGGCAACGTCTCGCGCCATCGCCGCCGTACCATCCGCGGCCCCGCCTTGCTCTTCCTTCTTCTCCGTCTTGCCTTTGTGCTCCGCGGCTTTCTGCGATCCCAATACCGCCCCCAGATACGCAAACGCCATCAGCACTCCGCTCTCGAAAAACGATTTCGTCTGTTCCGGTTCGGCAATGCGAGACACCACCGCCGCTACCAGCACCGCCGCGAAAATTCCCAGCACCGCTCCGAGCGCGCCTCCCAGCAAACCGCGCGGCGTCGCTCGGCTCAGCCGCATTTCGATCAGAAGGATGATCGCCGCCAGCAGCAATCCCGTGCCAACCGCTGCTACTCCATATAATCCGAACGGCTTGAGCGACAAGCACAGCACTACGGCCACAATCGCAAGGCCACCTCGCAGCATCCACGGCCCGACGTGCAGTGCCGCCTTTACCGGCTCCGGAATGTCGGCCTCATGCTTGTTTTGGGAAATGTCGATTCCTGCAGAAAACGACTCGATAACTTCCCGGCGTTCGACGCCGGTATACGCTCGGCTCATGCGACCTCACAGGACTTGCATAATCACTGCAAAATCGGCGACGGCCTCCGCAGATCGTGGGACGTAAATTCAAACCATGCGGGGGTAGAAGCTAGTTACGTTTCGGAGGCGTATATACTCCAACGCAATATTGCCGTCAAGCTGACTGATAAATTACATTTACACCTGTGGAAAACGACGCCCGGTTGCTTCCGTAAGAACGCAGAGGTATGCCACTCGTGATCCTCCCGTATTGCAAACGCATTGCAATACACTCTCCTGTTCCCGCCCTCACGCTCCCCAAAAACAAAAAACCGGCGACATACTGCGCGTCGCCGGCCGTCTCCCATGATTCTCTATAATCTGGCGTTTATCTTTGCCGTGTAGCGCTGAAGTAGAGACGATTCCAACGTAGCTGAATCAGTCGTTACTTCATTACTTCGTTGCTTCTTTACTTCGCCTTATTCCGTATAAACCCGCGGTACTCGCGCCGTCACCGCGCACATCAAGTCCGAAGTGACTGTCCCAATGCCCCGCGCCACCGCGTTCGTCGCCAGCAGGTGCTCGCCATCCGATCCGTAAATCGTAACGACGTCGCCAATCTCCGCTCCGCTGACGTCCGTCACGTCGATCATCGTCACATCCATCGAAACGATGCCCACGATCGGCGCCTGCTTCCCGCGCACCAGCACATTTCCCTTTGTTCCCAGCGACCGATGCACGCCGTCACCGTAGCCCGCCGCCAGCACCGCAATTGTGGACGACCGCGTCGCCACAAACTTCATCCCGTATCCGACGCCCGCGCCGGCCGGTATCTGCCGCAAATTGATAATCCGCGTCCGCAAGCTCATCGCGGGCTTCAGCGGCAGCTTCTTCTCCGCCTCCTCGCGTTTCTCTTGCGGATCGTAGCCCGGGTGATAGCCGTACAGAATCACGCCCGGCCGCACCATGTCGCCCCAGGTCTCGGGCCGGCTCGCGATCGCCGCGCTGTTCGCCAAATGCACGATGCCCGGATCGACTCCGAGCGCCCGCAGCCGCTCCAGCGCCACAAAGAAATGCTCTTCCTGCTCTCGCGTCTGCTCTCCTACAGCTGACGTGGAAAACGCTTCCGACGATGCGAAATGCGTCATCACGCCGCCGAGCCGCAAGCTCTGACACTTCGCCAGTTGCGCCGCAAATTCATCGATCTCGTTCGACGCGATTCCCAGCCGGTTCATCCCCGAATCGATCTTCAAATGAAATGACAACGGGTCGCGCTTGTCGTCTTTCGCCGCCGCTCGATTCAACTGTGCGAGCTGCTCGATCCGGTGTACGACCGGCGTCAAATCGTACTTCAGAAGATTTTTCTCTTCGCCGGGCCAGAAGCTCGTCAGCACCAGAATCGGCTTTTTGACTCCCGCCTTGCGAACCTCAATGCCCTCCGCCGCCGAGGTCACGCCGAACCAATCCGATCCGGCCTTCTCTAGAATCTTCGCCACTTCCGGCCCGCCGTGCCCGTAGCCGTTGCCCTTCACGATCGACAGCACCATCCGCGGCGTCGCGCGCTGCTCGTCTTCGGGATTCACAAATTTCCGGATGGCTTCGAGGTTGTACGTGAGCGCCGACGTCGAGATCTCCGCCCACACCGGCCGCCCCACCTTGCTCACTACCTTCGCCACGTCCGCTCCCACACCCGCCAACGCATACTTCGTATTGAGCCCGCTCCGGCCGCTCGCCACGGTCGTCTTCGCACCCGTAGCTCCGTCCGTCTTGGCCTTTGAAGTAGTCTTAACCGTCTTTGTTTTCTTATCCACCGTCAATGTCTGTGTCATGGTCGATCCCCGAAGAGGACCAGTGTAAATCCAAGCGCCCCGCCGACATCGCCCGACCGCCCCGGCAAGCCACGCAAAAGACAACATCTGGTCGATCAACTCCCTCTTCACCGATCCATTTCTGCAATCCCCCACCCACCCCTAACCCCAATCCCTTCAACACCAACCCGCTTCAACCGAGATCCTCATCGTGTCCTTCTAGCCACTCTCCGTGGCTCTTCACCACCTACACGCCACGCCTGTCATTTCACCAGCTACACGCCTGTCATCCTGAGGCATCCGAAGGAGGCCGAAGGATCTCAACGCCAGCCCCGCCCCATCCTATCCGCCATCACAGCCGCCCCATCCGATGTACGTCCGCACGATGTAATCCCCGCCACCGGTAGCGCCGGCATCTTCCCGGCGTTTTTCTTCAGCCCTGGCAACTCTCGATCCAATGACGCGAGATTCTTCCCATCCTCCGCCCTGTTTACTCTTGACTAACTACCTATCCTGTGCTATAATGTGCAATGTTCGAGTTCAAGCCAGCCTCTTCGAATCCATCTCTCCCGCAACCCCAACATTATCAATCTCTTCCCCACTCTTCAAAACGAGCCATTTTTAACCCATTCAGATTCAATGAGTTGCACACTCTTGGAAAAACAACCCGGGGTACACTCCCTCCTTCCCATTTTGGAACTCGCTCCGCAACGCTTCAACCCGCTCGAACTCTCCACAGACTCGCTATTACTACCTTTGTGCCCCCCTGCCGCAACTCGCCGCCTCCGTATACAATCAAACCTACGGGAGCCCCCCGCCTCTCGCGCCTCAGGGACCAGGTAATTCGGTTTTTCAAATAGATGGCTAAGAACTACTACGAGATTCTCGGCGTTCCCGAAACCGCGTCCGACGCCGACATTGAAGCCGCATTCAAGGTCAAGGCGCGCGAAGTCCACCCGGACACCGTTCCGGCGGACAACGTATACCTACGCAAAGTCGCCTCCGAAGCGTTCAAGGATTTGTCCGAAGCCAAAGCTACGCTCCTCGATCCCACCGCGCGTCAGAAATTCGACGGATCACTCGCAGCCGAGCGCGAACGCGCCCGCGAATCCAGTAGCTCAAATTCGTCTTCGTCGTCCACAGAAAATTCAGATCAGTCCTCGCCGCATCGCGTGCGAACGGGGTCGCGCACAGGATCGTCGCGCAGAACACAATCCGTTCCGCGCGTTCGCACCGGCTTTCCCGAGATTCGGAACCTGAACAGTTTTCTGTTCATGGTTCTCGGCATGGCCACGATTTTCTTTCTCGCGGTTTTGGTCGCCAGCGGACGGATGCCGCCGCTCTGGCTCGCCATCATCACGGCCGCCATCGGAATTTTGCTTTTCGTGAACGGCATGCGCCCAGTTCGCGGCTTCACCAGCGAGCGCCCCGCGCTGATCGGCAGCACCATCGTTGTCACGTGCATTCTGCTGGCGCTCTGGCTCATTTCGCCTTCGTACTTCGAGATGGCCACGACCTCGCGCATTGCGCACGCCGTCGCCTCGCGCGCACGTAGCGTGACGCAATCTCCGACTTCCCCCCAAGTGCTCGCGGACGGTTCGGCCGTCGGAGTTCTTGGCGAGAACGCACCCGAGGCGCAGCCGGCCACCCGCGTCTGGTCTAACCTGAAAGACGGTCAGAACTATCGCTCGCGTATCGAAGGTAACGATCTTTATCTCGACGCAATCGCTAGCGGCGGAAAAATTGGCGGCCAATTCGCCGGATGCGAGTTTCATCGCGCTGGCGCAGGTCCATCCGATTGGGTGGGCATGTGTACCGAACTCGGCGGCGGCAACGAAGCCCTTCACAAACTCCCCGCCACGCTGAGCCGTTTCTCGAGCGACCGCCTGGAAGGCAGCACCGCCGACATTCCCGTTTTCGTGATGACTCCCGTAGATCCGTCACAGTTGGCGGCGAACGGAGCGGTCACGGCTCCCGGCGCATCGCCTCTCGTTGGAGCTGACCCAGGCACGCTGACGAACTCGACCAACTCTGCGACCGCACCCGGCAACGCCGCGCCCACTGCAGGCGCCACAAGTCCCACTGGGACATCAGCGACGGACGCGGCGGCAGCGCAGCCGATGGACACAAGCGAACCCGATCTCTCCGGCTTGAAAAAGTCCGACAAGGAAGCTGTCGAGCTGACCTGTGCATCCGACCGTTTGTCGCAAGGCGTCGGGAAGTACAACGATTGCCTGCACAAACAACTCGACGCGCTGAAAGCAACGCCAAATCCGCCCAGCCTGGCCGGCCTAAGCTCCGCCGAACGTGAGGACATGGTCCTCACCTGCTCCAACGAAAAGCTGATCCACGGCCCCGGCGCCTACAACGCCTGCCTCGTCCAGCAACTCAAAAAGAAAAAGAAATCGAAGTAGTTTTTTTCATGGATCGACCTGCCGCGAATTGAAGAGCAATGTTGCTCAGCGGAAATGCACAATACGAAGTTGAAAGTTCTTTGAAAACTCGACCGGCGAGAGAAAACAACTCGCCGATTTTACAGGTCGTCGGGGCCGAGGTTGCTGAAGGCGTCGGGAGCGGCTTCCTCGAAGCGCGTGAATTTGCTGAGGAATCGGAATTTCACGTTTTCGGTTGGGCCGTTGCGCTGCTTAGCGATACGGAGTTCGGTTTCTTCGCGCTCTTCGGGAGTCGCGCCCGCTTTGAAAAAGTTCGGGCGGTAGATAAACATCACGACGTCAGCGTCCTGTTCGATGGCGCCCGATTCGCGCAAATCGGAAAGTTGCGGACCGCGTTCGTCACGCTCCGGAGCGCGCGTCAACTGGCTTAACACCAGCACTGGAATCTGTAATTCCTTTGCGAGGCCTTTCAGGCCGCGCGAAATGCTCGACACTTCTTCCTGCCGGTTCCCAAATTTTCCACGCGCGGTGATGAGCTGGAGGTAATCGACAACCAACAATGACAACCCTTTGTCGCGTTTCAGCCGCCGCGCCTTCGCTCCGATTTCGAGCACGCTCGTTGAGCCGGCATCATCGATCCAGACTGGCGCGCCGGCAATCGTGCCGAGCGCTTCCGTCATGCGGCGCCAGTCTTCGCGGCTCAGATGCCCAGTGCGAAATTTGTGAGCGTCGATCTGCGCCACCGATGCGACAAGACGCTGCAGCAGCGACTCTTTCGACATTTCGAGGCTGAAGAACGCCATCGGATGCCCGCCGCGGATCGCGATGTTTTCCGCGAGGTTGAGCGCGAGCGCCGTTTTCCCCTGCGAAGGACGCGCGGCCAGAATCAAAAGCTCCGACCCCTGAAATCCGGAAGTGAGTTTGTCGAGTTCGGTGTAGCCCGTTGGAATTCCGGTGATGCTCTTGCCTTCGCGAAAGATTTTTTCGAGGCGCTCGAAGTTATCGCGAACGATGTCTTTGATCGGGATGAGGCCGGCGCGCACGCGATCTTCCGCGAGCGCGAAGATCGAAGACTCGGCGTTGTCGAGAACGGCGTCGGCGCCATCTTCGCCGTCGAACGCGCGCATCTGGATGTTGTGGGTCGCGTGAATCAGGTTCCGCAGAATCGCTTTTTCTTTGACGATGCGCGCGTAGTGCTCGACGTTGGTGACGCGTGGCATGCCATCGGCGAGCGACGCGAGATACGGAGCGCCGCCGGCGGCTTCGAGTTCGCCAAACCGGTGCAACTCTTCGGTCAGTGTAATGAGATCGATCGCCTGCTGCGCTTCACCGAGCGCGATCATTTTCATGAAAACGCGGCGATGCTGATCGAGGAAAAAATCTTCAGCGCGCAGATTTTCAATCGCGGGGTTCAGCGCATTGTTGTCGAGCAAGATCGCGCCGAGGACGGAACGCTCGGCTTCGAGATTATTCGGGAGCGGGCGTTCGAGATGGGAGTCAGCAGCCATGGGACGTTGGCAACTTCGCTTTATCTTCGCCCACGGTAACACGCGGGCAAGCGCGGTTCAAGTACCTCTCAAAATTTAATTTCTACATCCGGGAATTTTTAGCGCGGCCTCGACCGTTCCCCTGCTGCACGTCCGACTGGTGAGTGGATTGTGCACGCGCGATAGCATCGCGTCAATGGAGTGAAAAACTATCTTGTGCATCGCTGATGAAATCGCGGAAAAGTTTTTGCGATCGTGAAAATATTTTCTTGAAATTTGAAATCGAAGAGAGATTCGTCGTCGGATCGGTCGCCGGGAAATTTTGAATCGAAGAGAGATTCATCGCGCAAAAAGCGCGCGATGGCGCAGAATACCTCCGCTGCTTCCGGTCGGAATGACAGGATCAAACGGGACAGGGCTCGGGTTTGAGGCGCTGCAGGATTCGGGGCAACACGCACACAAAAAAAGAACGGGCACGGCGGATGCCGTGCCCGGGTGAAATTTGTCGATGAGACGAGGCTGCCGAAGAGGCGGACTACTCTTCTTTGGCGACGGTGACTTTTACTTCGGCGGAGATTTCGCGGAAGACTTTGATCTTTACGGGGAAATCGCCGAGGGCTTTTAGCGGGTCGTGGAGCTGGACCTGACGCTTGTCGATCTTGAAGCCCTGGGCTTCGAGGGCTTCGGCGATGTCGCCGTTGGTGACGGAGCCGAAGAGCTGGTCGTTTTCGCCGGTCTTGCGCGTGAACTTGAGCTCGACGCCGTTGAGCGAGGCGGCTTGCTTCTCGGCCGCGCTCTGCTCGGTGGCTGTCTTTTTCGCCAGCGCGCCGCGGATCCGTTCGAGCGCTTTCATGTTGCCGGTGGTGGCTTCGATGGCCAGCTTTTTCGGCAGCAGAAAATTGCGCGCGTAGCCGGGCTTCACGTCGACGACGTCGCCGCGGTGGCCGAGCTTTTCGATGTCTTCCTGGAGAATTACTTTTTGCATTTGCGTTTCCTCGTAAATCGAATTCTTTGAGCCTCAGCGGCTAAAGCCGCTTTGTCTTACTCGCTGGAGGCACGACTGAAGTCGTGCCCTCCCAAACTCACCTTCCCAATTTCGTTCCCGGCGACGTTCGCTGTGCGTGCTCGACGGGCGACACCGTAAAGGCGGCGCTGAAGCGCCGCACTCCACGAGGAGTCGATGGTTACGACTTCGGTGCTTCGGTTGGAGCCGGAGCTGCCGGTGTCGTTGCGGCAGGTGCTGCTGGTGCCGCTGCGGGTGCTTGCGAAGCTGCTGCCGGCGGATGCGACGCCGCGGCCGGAGCCGGGGCGTGCGAGCCGGGGGCGCCGTGGCTACCAGCGCCAGCTTGCGTGTGAGCGCCCGCCGGACGAGGAGCCTGCGAACCTGCGGCGCTTCCAGCGAACGGAAGCAGAGCGATGTTGCGGGCGCGCTTGATCGCTTCGCCGAGCCAGCGCTGATGACGGGCGCAGACGCCGGTCATGCGGCGCGGAAGAATCTTGCCGCGCTCCTGCACGAACTGCGACAGGATGTCGGCGCGCTTGTAGTCGATGAAGTCCATCTTCTCGACACAGAACTTGCAGACTTTCTTTTTGCGGAAATACTG
>Ga0209006_10000514_pt1 | contig 36317 bp, 31 predicted proteins | sample JacPin_JW_Ref_O2_FD_188567 | JGI IMG/M metagenome (GOLD analysis project Ga0209006, IMG submission 188567) | Forest soil microbial communities from Algoma, Ontario, Canada - Jack Pine, Ontario site 1_JW_Ref_O2 (SPAdes) (version 2) | ecosystem: Environmental > Terrestrial > Soil > Boreal... | reverse complement strand
ATGGAAGGATGGCGACAGAGGCGGCTCAGCTCAAAGGCAAAGAACCCACAGAAGTAAAAACTGTCTTGACACTAACCGGCCTTCTCATGGAAGGAGTTGACCTGGCAAGCATTTATGTTTGGTAGTATGAGAATAAATGAAACTGGCTACGCTGCGAGGAACCGAGCCAACGATTCGCTTCAGTGCCAAATTGTTTCGGCGTAAGGCGACTGAAAAGATTGAGTGTCGGACTCATCTAACCCTGCCCAAGAGCGCGAGCGCTAAGCTTCCATCACGAGGTATGACGACGGTTGAGGGAATGATTAATTGCGTGCCGTTTCGAGCCGACCTGAAACCAAACGGCAATGGGAGTCACAGCCTCACGGTTGATAAAGCCATGGGCGATGCTGCAGGCGCAGACGCTGACGACACGGTAGTGGTGGAGATCACGCGGACCGGAGAAGAACCAGAGATCAGGGTGCCAGCGGAGCTACGCAAAGCCCTCGCAGCCGCCCCGCTGGCGCAGGCAGGGTGGGCGGACATCACACCGATGGCGCGCCGAGACTGGATTTTCTCGATAAGCTCAGCCAAGCGGCCGGAAACGCGCATGCGCCGGATCGAGAAAGCATGTGACATGCTTGCCTGTGGAAAGCGACGATTATGTTGCTTTCCCGGAGTAAGGTGGCTGATGGAAAAAAACTCGAAATCATGCGGAATGTGGGTTCCGTTGCCGAACGCAAAGAATCGTATTTCGCTGAGTTCGACAAGTCCTGACTAACGCGCGCAACGGAGAAGCGCAGTGCTGGAACAAACTCGTCGGGTGACGCGACGCGTTGGCTTGGAAGCCACGAAGACACCCATCTGTGGGAGAAGTGTTTTGTCGTTCACTCCCTTGTCGAACTAATCAGTAGTCAGGCTGCCGCTGTACCTAACTCAGATTTTCGTTCGGCGATGTCACGTCTCGTTACTCTGGTTTCTTGGCTGGTTGAGAATCATCGGGACCGACAAAATTAATCACAAACGGCGCGATGCCGTGCACCTGCAGAATCGTATCGCCCTTGCATTCCGCGAAGTGCCTCATGCGGGGCCCGGCCCAGAAAAACCCGCCGGCGGGCACGTCTTTGAGTGCCGCGTCGTCCCATTTCGATCCCATTCCGACGGCGGCAGCGCCACTGATCACCGTCACGTTCTCGGTCGTCGGGTGCCAGTGCGGCGCGATTTTGGCTCCATCGGAACACGAAAGGCGCAGAGTATATGTGTGCCCCGCCGTCATCGGATCGCCCTGCAGGACAGCAACACGTAATTTACCGCCGACTTCAACCGACGGAGTACCGACCATCGCAGCCGCCGGGACGTCGCCCCACTTTTCGGAACCTGGTTGCACAATCATCGAGCTGCTTGATGGCCGTGCAGGCGTGTCTTTTGCAGGCTGCTTTGTTTGTGCGCCCGCGACTGCAGGAAGCAACGCGAAGCTGATCAATAAACCTGCTCGAACTATGAACATGCTTCCTCCTCGTTGAATTGATTTGCTGCGGAACCTCCAACCTAGAACCCTGTGTCGCGAATCGTATGATTCTCCGGCGCTCCAGTCAACGAATTTGCCCCCAGAGGAAGCCCCGGCCATGTCAGCGCGCTTCCAAGCGCTAACTCCTGATTGATTTGTGCCGTTACCGAACATTTGAACCGACACTTTATTTATCCTGTCATTAGTTCGATGCGAGCTAGGGGTACAGACGGAAGTGATTGAAGACAAACTACCGAGGAGACTGGCGCGCCCAAGGGGACGATTTTAGAACTTTCCTCGGGGAATTCGCGGCAAGCTTGCCACAGATCAAATTCCCTGCTGGATTGAGCCAGTAGCCGGTTTTGGAGAACCGGGGTGGCTGTCATTGCGATTCGCCTGCTAACTTTAGAAAAATACCGCAGGAGAAACGTGAAAGCGGTCGCTGAGTTTTTCCATCTGCCGCCGGTTGAGTTGTCTTTTCTCTTGCAGGATCAGGGACACAATACTCTCGCCGCCCAAGTCGTCTGCCAAGTCTTTCTGCCGGAGGCCGTTGGCCGCCATTAATTCTCGCAACACCTCGACGCCTGAGGCCTTTTCGACGACGAAATGCTTCGCTTCGTAGTCGGCGATCACCACCACGAGTAGGTTGGCAGTTTCTGTTTCTTCCGTACTGCGATGCGCTTTGCGTTGCAGCTCGAGAAGGCGGGAAATGTAGGCTTGGTGTTGCTCGGGCGAAGTAATGGTCCGAGGAGCCTCTTCTTTGACAAGGTATTTAGCTGGCAGCCGTTCAGCAGTTGCAGGCACTTTTCCACCCTCCTTTGTCGTACTCCTTGCGGGTCAAGACGGCCAATACCGCAACCGTTCCCATTTTATAGTCTATGTAGGATATCAACCTGGCTTCATTGTTCTTGATATCGAACACTACGCAGTCTCCAACCGGGTCCGGATCTTTGCGCGTCCGCCTGACTGCGGGGAAGTTGCTCCAGGGCGGCTCCACCCCCTCCACGATCCTGACCCAAGAACCGAGAGAGCCTTTCCAGTTCGAATGCTTCTTTTGCGCAGCTTCTATCAAATGTTTGCCGAGAATCTGCACATCAGGACCTTAGCAAATTGCTAATCCGCGTGTCAAGAAGATCTCTCTAGGAACGATAGGCGGCGGACTGACGGTGAAAGTCATTGAGAGTACGCGAGTGCTGAAACGGGTGGAAAATCCATTGGGTGCAACAGTGTTACCCGTGTCTTAGGTACGTTGTGTCACCCATGTCTCCGGGCTGGACCAATAAAGGGTGGCGCGCCCGGGCGGATTCGAACCGTCGACCTTGTGCTTCGGAGGCACACGCTCTATCCATCTGAGCTACGGGCGCAATCGTGAATTAATTTCGATGGAATGATTGTATTACGTTCTGTTGTGGGCTCGCAATGAATTGGAGTGGGGAGCGCGCGAGGGCTGCGACGAATGGCTGTCGGTTCGGCAACGAGCAGGCCGCCTCACCACGGCCTTATGAACTTCAGATCAACGTAGAGCGTGTGAATTGAGTCATCCTGGGCCATGAACTCCAATTCCGCCCTTCCGTATCGGTCATAACCCACGAGCATTACGGGTCTGCCAATTCTCGCCGATATTGCGCGTTGCTCTTCTTCCGGAAGATCGTCGATGAATCCAGGCGGCAACGCCTTCAGTACCACTTTGTCGCCTGATTTCGGCTTCGTGACACGTTTTTTTCGGCGAACGGTCACGATGTCATGAAGATTATCTTCCAAAGTAATTACGGTCAAGAACCGCTTGCAGGTGGCGGGGTGGCAGCGCTAGTTGTGGCCGCCACCTAGTTCGTGGACGATGGAGTTCACGAAGGATTTGGCGTCGCCGAAGAGCATTAGGGTTTTGTCGAGGTAGTAGAGGGGATTGTCAATTCCGGCGAAGCCTGGGCTCATGCTGCGCTTGATGACCATGACCGTGCGGGCTTTGTCCACGTCGAGAATGGGCATGCCGAAGATTGGGCTGGAGGCATCGTTGCGGGCGGCGGGATTGGTGACGTCGTTTGCGCCGATCACCAGGGCCACGTCAGCTTGCGGAAACTCGTCGTTCACTTCTTCCATGTCCAGAAGCTTGTCGTAGGGAATATCCGCTTCGGCTAGCAGGACGTTCATGTGTCCGGGCATGCGGCCGGCGACGGGATGGATGGCGAATTTTACGTCCACGCCGCGCTTGCTGAGCGCGTCGTAAAGCTCGCGGACTTTGTGCTGGGCTTGCGCGACGGCCATGCCGTAGCCGGGAACAATAATCACTTTGCTGGCGGCGCCAAGAATCGCCGCGGCTTCTTCGGCGGTGGCGCTGCGGACGGGGCGGGCTTGTTGCGCGGCGGCGCCGGCGACTTGCTCCTGTCCAAACGCGCCGAACAGCACGTTGCTGAACGAGCGATTCATGGCTTTGGACATGTTCACGGAGAGAATCAGGCCGGAAGCGCCGTCGAGCGCACCGGCGATGATGAGCAGTTTGCTATCGAGGACGAAACCCATGGCCGCGGCGGAAAGTCCGGCGTAGGAATTCAGCAGGGAAATGACGGTGGGCATATCGGCGCCGCCGATGGGAACGATCATGAGCACGCCGAAGACGAGGGGAATTATGAGCATCAGCGGAAACAGATGCACGTGGCTGGGATCGTGGACGAGGTACGCGGCGATGGCGATCGAGACCGCGAGCAGCGAAAGGTTGACGAGATTCTGACCTTTATATGTGATGGGGCGCTGGGGCAGGATTTCCTGCAGTTTTCCCGCGGCCATCAGGCTGCCTGTGAAGGTGAGGGCGCCGAGAATTACTTCCATGGAAAGCACGGACATCATGAAGGGCGGCACGTTGGGCGCGCGCAAGTAAAACTCGGCGGTGCCGACCAGCGTGACGCAGAAGGCGCCGAAGGCGTGGCTGAGCGCGGTTCGTTGGGGCACGGCGGTCATGTGCACCATGCCGAGCGGCACGCCGATGATCGAGCCGAGCACCAGGGCGATGGCGATCCACTTGTATTCGATGATGTTGTGATTGAGCAGCGTGCCGGCAATCGCGAGGAACATGCCGATTTCGCCGGCGCGGACGCCGCGGCGGGCGGTGGCGGGCGTGCGCATCCACACCAGAGCGAAGATGAAGAGCGCCGTGGCGATCAGATATATGATTTCGATGAAGGTGTCTGTGCCGAGCCAGGGAATCATTATTTTTTCGGGCCGCTGGATTTGAACATTTTGAGCATGCGGTCGGTGATCAGGAATCCGCCAACGACGTTGCTGGTGGCGGCGACGATGGCGAGCGCGCCGAGGATGGTGGAGAGCGTGCTGCGATGTTCTCCGGTGAGGATGATGGCGCCGACGACGGCGATGGCGTCGAGCGCGTTGGTGAGGGACATGAGCGGGGTGTGCAACAGCGGGGAGATTTGGCGAATGACTTCGAAACCTATGAAAGCCGCGAGCATGAAAACGTAAAGGCTGGTGAGCAAATCCATCTTCATGATTATATGTTCTCCTGGGGTGCGGCGACCAACGGTGGCAGTTTGTAGAATTCGCGCAGGCGCGAATTCACGATTTCGCCGCCGCGGGTGAGCAACGTGTCTCTGATGATTTCATCGGCCGGATCGAGGCGGAGCTTGCCGTCTTTGACCATGTAAAGAAGAAACGCGGTGACATTGCGCGCGTACATCTGGCTGGCGTGGTAGGGAACCGTGCTGGCGAGGTTGTACCAGCCGATGATCGTGACGCCGTGAGTGACGATTTTTTCGCCCGGCTGAGTGAGCTCGCAATTGCCGCCGCGCTCTGACGCCAGATCCACGATTACGGAGCCGGGCGACATGCTTTTGACCATGTCCGCGGTGACGAGGAGAGGAGACTTCGTGCCGGGAACGACGGCGGCGGTGATGACCACGTCGCTTTCGGCGACTACCTTGCCGAGGAGCTCGCGTTGGCGGCGGTAGAATTCTTCGTCTTGGGCGCGCGCGTAGCCGCGGGCGTCTTCTGCATCTTTGGCTTCGATCGGCAATTCAACGAAACGGCCGCCGAGGCTTTGAACTTGTTCTTTGGCCGCGGGACGCATGTCGTAAGCTGAGGCAACAGCGCCGAGACGCCGCGCGGTGGCGACAGCTTGCAGGCCGGCCACGCCTGCGCCGATTACGAAAACGCGCGCGGGGGTGATCGTCCCCGCCGCGGTGGTGAGCATGGGGAAAATTCTGGGCAGGGTGTCCGCGGCGATCACCAGCGCTTTGTATCCGCAGATGGTGGCCATCGAGGAGAGCACGTCCATGCTTTGCGCGCGGGTGGTGCGCGGCATCAGCTCGACGGAAAGCGCGGTCACGCCGCGCTGGGCGATCTGCTGGATTGTGGTGAGGCCGCCGAGCGGGCGGAGAAATCCGACGAGCACTTGATCTTTGTGCAGCAATGGCAAATCAGCGTCGCCGGTCTTGTCGTTTGAGCCGTAGCAGAGCACTTGGGCGACGATATCCGCAGCGCGAAATACTTCGGCGCGATCGGCGACGATTTTTGCGCCTTTGGCGGTGTAGGTGGCGTCGGGGTATCCGGCTTCCATGCCGGCGCCTGCTTCGACGATGACTTCCAGGCCGCCTTTCGCCAAGGTGGGCACGACGGAGGGCGCGAGGGCGACGCGCCGTTCGCCGGGATAACTTTCACGCGGTACGCCCACAATCATCAAACTTCCTCCACGCTGAGATGCTTGAATTGCTGTTACCGTCGCAGGAAAAAGGCCGCGGTGAAGAGGGCGAGAGAAATTCCCGAGGCTGCACGCGGCTTGGCGCGCCATCCTAGAACTGGAAATCATACACCAGTGCGGCGGATTTGGCGCGGGTTCGTTGCACACGCGGTGGGTGGGTCTGCGGAACTTCTCGTTGGTGAGGATGTGGTCGCTTTATAATTCGCGCGGAAGTTTTTTGGATTCGATCCGGTTGCCAGGCGCACTGCGGCGGTGATTTCTTGCGCGGCGGAGCTTGGATTAAGGAGATGGCTGTGACTACTGCCCCTCGTGGGATATTCGCTACGCGGAATGATTTGCGCCGAAGCGTTTCGGTTTTGGTGCTGGCCTGCGCGGCGTTGTTGGGCGCTGTTTCGGTGCGCGCGCAGAGTGGCGATCCTTTGAGCGCGCTTTCGCCGGCCGCGCACCGCACGATTTCGCAATTGAGATCGCTCAACTCGATTCCCGCGGGCGCCTGGAAATTTCACGTGGGCGATGTGGCGCACGGAGAAGCGCCGGAGCTGGACGATTCCGGGTGGCAAACGGTGACTGGCAGCTCGCACGCGCCGACGGACGGTGTGTGGTATCGGCGGTGGATCGAAGTGCCGAAGACGCTCAATGGTTACGATTTGATTGGCGCGCGGATCTGGTTTCAGTTCGAGGCTTATGCGAATGGACCGATGCCGCAGATTATTTATTTCAATGGGCGTCGCGTCGCGCTGGGCGATGATCTGGAGCCGATTGTGTTGTTGGATCACGCAAAGCCGGGCGATCGCGTGCTGGTTGCGGTGAAATTGCTGCATACGGTGGATCAGAAGACTTTTGCGCGGGCTGATGTGTCCATCGAATTCAGCGCGGCACGCCCGAATCCTAACGATTTGCTGCAGGAAATTCTGTCCGCCAACGCATTGTTGCCTTCTCTCGGGTCATCGGCTGCATCGGTGCGTCAGGGAATCGAAACGGCGAGCGCTACTGTGGATTTGCAAGCTCTGGAGCAGGCGCAGCAGCAGGCTTTCGATGCTTCGCTGGTGCGGGCGCAAGCGGAACTCGAGAAAATCAAGGGTGATCTGCAGCAGACCTCGATTCGATTGGCCGGAAATTCGCACATTGATGCGGCGTGGCTGTGGCCGTGGACGGAGACGGTGCAAGTGGTGCACAACACATTCTCGACTGCGCTGCAGCTCATGGATGAATATCCGAAATATACATTTACACAGTCTGCCGCGGCCTACAGCGAGTGGATGTGCCAGAAATATCCGGCAATCTGCCAGGAAATTCAGGCGCGTGTGAAGGAACGGCGCTGGGAACTGGTGGGCGGGATGTGGGTGGAGCCGGACTTGAATATGCCGGACGGCGAATCTCTGGTGCGGCAGCTGCTCATTGGCAAAAGATACTTCCGCGAAAAATTCGGCACGGACGTGCGCATCGGCTGGAATCCGGATTCGTTTGGCTACAACTGGCAGCTGCCGCAAATCTACAAAAAATCCGGCGTGGATTATTTCGTGACGCAGAAAATGGCGTGGAACGATACGAATCCGCTGCCATTCAAACTTTTCTGGTGGCAATCACCGGATGGCAGCAAGGTGCTGGCGTATTTTCCGCACGATTACGCGCGAGGTATCGAGCCGGAGCCGCTCGCCGAGGATGTGGCGCGGGCGCGGCAGCTGGATCCGGGCCTGCCGGAGATGATGCATTTGTTCGGCGTCGGCGATCATGGCGGCGGTCCTACGCGCGCGATGCTGGACGCGGGAACGCACTGGACCGAGCCGAAGATGGTGTATCCCAAGACATTTTTCGGAAACGCGCAGGGATTTTTCTCGGACGTGGAAGGGAAGCTGGATACGGCGCATTCACCGGTGTGGAACTACAAGACGATTGCAGGGGGCACGACGCAGCTGCCAGCGCCCCCGAGCGGCATGGTGAGCCTGCCGACTTGGAACGACGAACTGTATTTCGAATATCACCGCGGAGTTTTCACTTCGCAGGCCGCGCACAAGCGCAACATGCGCGAAAGCGAAGAGTGGATGCTGGATGCGGAGAAATATTCGTCGCTCGCGTGGCTCACGGGTTTGGTGTACCCCGCGGATTCGCTGAACGAAGCGTGGAAGAAAGTGCTGTTCAATCAATTTCACGATCTTGCGGCGGGATCGGGGATCGCGGTGATTTATCAGGAGGCGCAACGGGATTACGACATGGTGCGGTTCACGACCGGCGAAGCCACAGCGGCGGCGCTTGCGGACATCGCTGAGCGCGTGGACACGCGCTCACCTTTTGGCAGCCGGCCCGTGCTGATTTTCAATCCGCTGGCGTGGGAGCGGAAGGACGTCGTGGAGTTTTCGGTGCAGATGCCGGAGAGCGTGAAGGGCGGCGTCGCGGTGTACGATGCGGAAAATCATCTGCTGCCGATGCAAGTGATTTCGTCGGACGCTGCGACCAATACGGTGCATCTGCTGGTTGAGCCGCGAGCGGTTCCGGCACTGGGCTATGCGCTGCTGCGCGTGGTGCCGGGACGTCACGATGCGCCGGGAGATTTATCGGCGCACGATTTGACCCTGGAAAATTCGATGCTGCGGGTGGTGGTGAATCCGAAGAACGGCTGCATCACCAGTTTGTACGACAAGCGCTCGCATTTCGAAGCAATAGCAAAGGGTGCGGCGGGCGCGGAGGGCGGCTGCGGGAACGAACTGATCGCGTTTGAGGATAAGCCGAAAGATTACGACGCGTGGAATATTGACGCGAATTTCGAGAAGTCGTTCACGCGTCTGGACATGGTGGATTCCGTGCGGTTGGTGGAGCGTGGCCCATTGCGCGCGACGATTCGCGTGACGCGCGCGTGGCAACATTCGAAATTCGTGCAGGACATCACGCTTTACGCGGGTTTGGACCGCGTGGACGTGGTGAACGATATTGATTGGCACGAGACGCACGTGTTGCTGAAGGCTGCGTTTCCGCTGGCGGCTGCGAGCGATCATGCAACGTACGAGATTCCTTACGGCTCGATCGAGCGGCCGACGACGCGCAACAATTTCTGGGAAGCCGCGAAATTCGAGGTTCCCGCGTTGCGCTGGGCCGATCTGGGCGACGCGGCGCACGGGTTCAGCCTGATTAATGATTCGAAGTACGGCTACGACGCCAAGGGCAACGTGCTGCGAATTTCGCTGCTGCGTTCGCCCACCTGGCCGGATGCGGATGCCGATCGTGGGCAGCAACATTTCAGGTACGCGCTTTATCCGCACGACGGGGATTGGAGACAGGCGCTCACGGTGCGGCGCGGCTATGAATTTAATTCGCAGTTGAGGGCGTTGCCGGTGAGTTCGCATACGGGGGCATGGAGCGCCGACCATTCTTTTGTGAGTGTGGCGCAGGACAACGTGGTATTGACGGCAGTGAAGAAAGCGGAAGACGGCGATGCGCTGCTTTTCCGTCTTTATGAATGGGCGGGGAAGAATTCCGAAGTGGAGCTGGCCGTTCCGGCAGGGGCTGCGTCCGCCACGCCGACGAATTTGATGGAGCAGGCGGAAGGCGGGCAGCTGGCGATTTCGCGCGACGGCAAAGTTACCATTCCGGTTCATCCGTTTGAAATCGTTTCGGTGCGCGTGAATTATCCGCGCGGTGGTTCGCACGCGCCGGGAGCGCAATCGGACAAATGAAAAGCTGTTGAACCCGAGCCGAAAAAACTCGCGAGCTAGCCGCGGGCCAGGTTCTTGATCTGCCTGGCTAGCTTTTCGACTTGCTCGGCCTTCCCCACCATCGCCAGGGAAAGCACGTTGGCGGAATCGGTTTTTTCGACTTCGTCCTTGAGCTCGCTGGCGAGGACATAGAGCTTCTCGACGTCCTCATGGATCTGATCTTTATTTTGTTTCAGGATCTGTTTGGGGTCGGGCTTGGCGGCAGCGCTGCCAAACGGATCGTTGTGACCGTCGTAGACCGGCGGATTGCTCTGGGGCACCTTGGGGCTGGGATTCTGCGCGAAAGCGCGGACGGCCAGCAGGGCGAGCGGAGCAGCGAGCGCCCAGGAATATAGTTGGGTGATGAAATTACGCTTTTTCGGGTCCATAATGCGTGCTCCCGTTCGCGGAATGTGCTTCAGGCTTTCGGCGGGCCGCGCCGCATGGGGCAGCTTGCCGGGTGGTATAATTCCACGCCCCCTATCTTATGACTGATTCGTTCTCACGGTGGCTGGAAATTGCAGGGAAGACCGGCTTGCGCCTGCTGGTCATCCTGCTGTTTGCGATCCTGCTGACCCGCGCGCTGAAGGCCATGACGTCGCGGCTGGTGCAGTTGGCCAAAGCGCAGTCGCGCGCCGGTCAGATGCGCGAACAGCAGACGCGCACGATGGCGGGCCTGCTCTACAGCATCGGCGCCGCGATTATCGGGCTGATTGCCGTGCTGATGGGGTTCGAAGTATTGGGCTTCGACATCGCTCCGGCGATGGCGACGGCGGGAGTGGCGAGCATTGCGATCGCGTTTGGAGCGCAGAGTCTGCTGAAGGATTTCATCAATGGTTTTTTTATTGTGTTCGAGGATCAGTATGTAGTGGGTGATCTGATTCAGATGAATGGCGAGACGGGGCGCGTGGAACACTTGACTTTGCGGCGCACGGTGATACGCAATCCGGCGGGAGCAATGGTCACGGTGCCGAACAGTTTGGTGGGGCAGGTGGCGAACCTGAGCCGCGATTGGTCGCAGGCGTTTGTGGATGTGACGGTTCCGGCGGCAGAGATGGTAGGACGCGCGCTGGCGACGCTGGAGAAAATCGCGGGAGATTTTCGCAATGATGCGGATTGGTCCGCGGCGTTGATTGATGGGCCGCGTGTGCTGGGGGTCGAAGCGCTGTCCTTGGATGGCACGGTGATTCGCCTGCAAGCGCGCACGATCCTGAACCGCAAGGACGATGTGGCGCGCGAGCTGCGCCGCCGGATCAAGCTGGGGTTCGAGCAAGCGAAAATTCCGCTGAGCCATACGCATCAAATCATGGTGCAGGGCGAAGTGCCGCAGACCGACGAGTAGCTTCAGGCGAACGACTTCAGCCGAGTAACTTTGATTGCATAACTTCGATTGAGTAACTTCAACCGGCAACAGAGGAGAATTCGATGGGACAAGTGACACACGAGCAGATAAACCTGATGTTGCGGCTCTACGATATCCGGCGCGAACCACGCTTGCGCGAGGCGCGGGATTGGTACGTCCGGAATTTCAAGCCGACATCGCTGGAAGACGTGATGAATGTGGCGCCGCCGAATTCGCAGGAAAACGCGTTCATGCGCATGGTGTTGAGCTATTGGGATATGGTAGCGAATATCGTGAACCGCGGACTGATTGACGAGGAATTTTTCTTCGAAAGCACGGGCGAGCAATGGATGGTGTGGGAGCGCGTGAAACCGATCATCGAGGGATGGCGCGCGATGTTCAAGAACCCACACGCATTTGCGCGACTCGAAGAACACGCGAAGCGCATGGAGGCGTGGCGCGAGAAGAACGCGCCGGGCAGCACGGAAGCGATGCGCGCGATGATGGCGTCGATCGCGGCGCGTGAGCGGAAACCCTGATAAAAGCGAGGTTTTTGTGGTTATGGGGCGTTACGGCGGCGTCGGGCATGGCGCGCACATGACGCCCTGGGCGCCGCGCAGAAAATTGCTATGCGGCATAGGCGAGTTATGGTAATTTCCTGCCCGACCCCCGCGATTGGTATTTTCCCTAAGGATTTTCATGCACCGGGAAGCTCTGGCCTGAGACTCAGGACCAGAAAAATGCCCGGGAAGGAATGGGAAACATGAACGCCCGCCATCCATTTACGTGCCTGACCGCGCTGCTGATCTGCTTGCTGCTGCTGATTCCTGCGGACGTGATGGGTCAAGCGACACAGGCGACGCAGCCGCAACATGCGGGGAAGCTCACCGCGGTTTTGCCGGTGGTGAACGTGGTTCGCGGACCGCAACAGACGCCTGCTTCCACTTCCGAGGCGGTTTACTGGGGCGACGTGATCAACACCGGCCACCTGGCGCGCGCGCGGGTGGCGTTGGATGACGGCTCGGTGCTCAGCGTGGGTTCGGATTCGAATTTGACGGTGACGAAGCATGACGGAGGAGCGCAGCAGACGGAACTCGACCTGAACTACGGGCGCGTGCGCGCGAACGCCGTGAAGCAGGTGAAGCCTAACGCGAGCTTTCAGATTCGCACGCCGACCGGAGTTGCGGGCGTCGTGGGAACCGATTTCGCGCTGGATTCGCAGGGCGACACGACGCGGATCGTGGTGTATGAGGGGAAGGTAAATTTCTGCTCGTACAAAGCGACGAAGAAAGAAGAACAGGAAGGCGCACAGGGCGCCGAGGACCAGAAGAAAGAAAAGAATGGCCGGATGCTCGGGCCGTGCGTGATTGTGGGCGCGGGCGAGACGTCGAGCGTGCAATTTAATGCGGCTCCTACGCCGCCGGTGCCGGCGACTCCTGTGACGGTGACGGAAATGAGCAGCACGACAAGTGTGGGCGGAGGAGCTGGGGCCGCCGCCGGCGGACTGGGAGTTGCGGGCGCAACGGCGGTGGGAGTTGGCGCGGCTGTAGCGGTGACGGTGGCGGCTGTGGTGATTCGCTCGGTGAGTAAGACGCAGACGTGTTCGTCGCCGGCGGCTGCGGCGCACGTTGCGCCGGCGGCGAATTGCACGGCGATTGCCAACGCCACCACCGGGAAGGCGCCGGGGCAGCGGCCCTAAAGTTTTTGTGATGGCAGGGCAGGGCGTGGTCTCTGACGAATTCTCTTCTTGAACGATTGGGCGTGAGTGTGTTGGCGTCATTCCTCGATTCGCAATCTCGCGAAAACTGCAAAATCGGTACTTCAACGGCTAAAGCCGCGCGTCTTCGGTTTGATTATTGTCGTGGCTAAAGCTACGACCTACAAAGCGACTCAAGTTCTTACGCCAAGCTCGACCTCGGCGACGATTGAATACTTCGGGATTCCGCGTAATCAGCTCAGCTGTGTGAGTGGTACGCGCGAGACTGCTGTTCGGCTAGAAATTCCAAGATGGCGCGAATTGCTACGCCGGGCTGGTCGGTTTCGAAAATATGGCTGGCGCGCGGGATGAGGGTGAGTCTTGCTCCGGGAATGCGATCGGCGATTAATTGAGCGTTCGCGACGGGAATGAGCCGGTCTGTTTCGCCGTGAATGATGAGCGTCGGCGCCGCGATCTGTGCGATGCGGCTGTAGGCTTCCCACTGCATAATCCCTTGCAGTTGGCCCATGTATCCTTGCGGAGTGGGATACCATTTCATGCGGATCGCCATGTCTTCGTCAATGCGCTCGCGTGGGGTGGCGGCGTCGTAAACGAAGGGGATCATGGCTTCCTTCGATTCCTCCGGGGTCATGCCCTGGCGCGTGAGGATTTCCAGGACTTGTGGTTCGGCGCGCACCGCGTGTGGCCCGCCGGCGTTCGTACAGCCCAGAATCAGCGAGCGCACGCGCTGGGGATATTGCAGCGCGAATTCCTGCGCGATCATACCGCCCATGGAGACGCCATATATGTGGGCGCTTGCGACGCCCGCGGCGTCGAGAACGGCGGCCGCATCGGAAGCCATCATCGCGATGGAGTAGGCGCCCGCGGGTACATCACTTTGGCCGATGCCGCGATTATCGAAAGCGATCGTGCGAAAACTTTGCGCGAGAAAGGGGCGCGTGCGATTCCACATATACGAGGGATAACTGAGACCCTCGATGAGCAGGAGAGGCTCGCCCGAACCTTGTTCATCCCAATAGATTTTGGCGCTTTGATTCTCAACGAAGGGCATGGGGCCTCCTGGCGCTAGACGTGCTCACGGTGTGGTGAGTGGGGAAGAGCATGGAATGAGATAGTCACACACAGATGAATGTTACTAACACGGCCGCCATTGTATATAATCCGGCTCACCATGCCAAATCAAGAAACGCTGTACGAGGTGGCCAAGCGGGTGGCCACGATTACGCTGAATCGTCCCGACAAACTAAACGCTTGGACCGCGGTGATGGAGCAAGAGGTGCGCGCGGCGATGGCCGAAGCGGAGCGCGACGAAAATGTACGCGTGATCGTGCTGACGGGCGCAGGCCGGGGATTCTGCGCGGGGGCGGACATGTCGCTGCTGACCACGGTGGCGACGAAGGGGCTCGATGCGGCGCAGCGAGCACAGGCGGTGCAGTCTGGCGTGGGTTCCGGCGAAGGCGGCGGCGCGCGCGCGGATTTTCAGAAGAAATATTCGTATTTTCCGGCGCTCAGCAAGCCAGTGATCGCGGCGATCAACGGTCCAGCGGTCGGTTTGGGATTGGTGATTGCTTTGTACTGCGATTTGCGTTTTGCTTCCGATGCGGCGCGATTCAGCACGGCGTTTGCGCGGCGTGGGTTGATTGCGGAGTATGGCATGGCGTGGATGTTGCCGCGTCTGGTGGGGCATGCGAACGCGCTGGATTTGCTGTTTTCGGCGCGATTGATTGATGCCGCGGCGGCGTTCCGAATGGGGCTGGCGAATCAGGTGTATCCGCAAGAAGCGTTTCAGGAGAAGGTAAGGGAGTATGCGGTGGAGCTGGCGTCGAATGTAAGCCCGCGATCCTTGCGTGTGATCAAGCGGCAAGTGCATGACGCGATGTTCCAGACGCTGGGGGAAGCATTCGATATTTCCGAGCGGGAAATGTTGGCGAGCCTGCAGTGTGAGGACTTCAAAGAAGGCGTGGCGCATTTTGTGGAAAAGCGCGCTCCGGTTTTCACCGGAAAATAACAGAGATCTATGAACTTTGAGCCTAGCCCGAAGACCAAGGAACTGCAGCACCGGTTGCAGAGCTTCATGGATGCGCACGTGTATCCGAACGAATCGCGGTTCGAGGAAGAAACGGCGCGTGACCCGTGGAAGCCGACGCGGATCGTCGAAGAATTGAAGGTGAAGGCACGCAGCGAAGGATTGTGGAATTTATTCTTGCCGGAGGATCCGAGTGGCGCGGGGCTGAGCAATCTGGAATATGCGCCGCTGTGCGAAATCATGGGGCGCAGCCACATGGCGCCGGAGATTTTCAATTGTTCGGCGCCGGATACGGGGAACATGGAGGTGCTGGCGCGTTATGGCACGGTGCAGCAAAAGGAAAAGTGGCTGAAACCGCTGTTGGCGGGCGAAATTCGCTCGTGTTTTGCGATGACCGAGCCGGACGTGGCGTCTTCGGATGCCACCAACATCGCGGCGAGCATCTTGCGGCGCGGAGATGAGTACATTATTAACGGGCGGAAATGGTGGTCATCGGGAGCGGGCGATCCACGCTGCAAAATCGCGATCTTTATGGGCAAGAGCGATCCCGCGGCGGCGGTGCACAAACAGCAGTCCATGATTCTCGTACCGCTGGATGCGCCGGGAGTGAAGATTGTGCGGCTGCTGAAAGTGTATGGTTACGACCATGCGCCGCACGGGCACGCCGAGATACATTTCGAAAATGTGCGCGTGCCGGCGGCGAATATGCTGCTGGGTGAAGGGCGCGGGTTCGAGATTGCGCAGGGGCGGTTGGGGCCGGGGCGGATTCATCATTGCATGCGCTGCATTGGCGTCGCAGAGCGTGCGCTGGAAACGATGTGCAAGCGCGTGCAGGCGAGAGTCGCGTTCGGGAAACCGCTGGCCGCGCAGGGAACGATTCGCGCGGGGATTGCGGAATCGCGCATGGAGATTGAACAGGCGCGGCTGCTCACGATGAAAGCAGCGCACATGATGGACACGGTGGGGAACAAGGCGGCGCGCGCGGAGATTGCGATGATCAAAGTGGTGGCACCGAACATGGCGCTGCGCCTGCTGGATCGCGCGATTCAGGCGCATGGAGGCGCGGGGGTTTCGCAGGATACGTTCCTCGCTAGCGCTTGGGCCATGGTGCGGACGTTGCGATTGGCGGACGGGCCGGATGAAGTGCATATCGAGTCAATCGCGAAGTGGGAGCTGGCGAAGGGTGGTAAGCCGGCCGGGCCTACTGCCGACCGCTAGATTTTGGTGAAGGGGTCCGCGTGACGTCATGGGCGCGAATCGCGACAGGAAGATCTTCGATGCCGCTTGTTTTGAAAAATCCGCCCGCGCTGAAAGAATTCGTAGGCAGGGAAATTGGTGTGACGGAATGGTTTCGCCTCACGCAAGAACGCATTGACGAATTTGCGCTTGCCACGGAAGACCGGCAGTGGATTCATCTGGACCGGGCGCGGGCGAGCAAGGAATCGCCGTATGGCGGGACGATCGCACATGGATTTCTGACGCTTTCGTTAATCTCGCGTTTTGCGCATGAGGTGATGCGGATTGACGGTGGTGTGCGGCTGGCGGTGAATTATGGTTTGAACCGCGTGCGGTTTCCCGCGGCGGTGCCGGCGGAATCACGGATTCGCGCGCGGGTGGGATTGCTGGCGCTCAAGGAAAATACAGATTCGGTGGAAGCGATCTATAACGTTGCGGTGGAAATCGAAGGGGCCGAGAAACCTGGTTGCGTGGCGGAGTGGATTGTTCGGTATTACGTTTAATTGCGTGGCATGGTCGCAAAAAGCAGATCCCTCGTCCGCTTTCGCGGGATCGGGATGACACCCTAGTTTTTAGATGCGGCCTGATTGGGCTGTGTGCAGAGAGGCGCGCAGGAGCATTTGGATTGTTGCGGGCATGGTGGCGAAGCGGGCGTCTTGGGTCAGGCCCTGATGGTAGCGGTAATAAATTTGCTGGACGATTACAGCTAGTTTGAAACGCGCGAAAGATAAGTAGAAGGCGATTTGGGTGACATCGCTGTTCGTTTTTTGCGCGTAGTGGTGCACGATTTCCGCGCGCGTGAAACTTCCTTGTTCCGTTGTGGGTCCCCAACGATTGTGCTGAATTTCCTCTGGGTCCGTTCTGTCCACCCAATACGCCAGGGCCGTGCCGAGATCGGTGAGCGGGTCGCCGATGGTGCACATTTCCCAGTCGAGAACGCCGACGATCTTGGTGATGTCGCTGGGATCGAGGACGACGTTGTCGTATTTGTAGTCGTTGTGAATCAGCGAAACGGCGCGCGACGACGGCATGTGCTGCTGCATCCACGCGGAAAGTTTTTCAACCTCCGGATAATCGTGCGTCTTCGAGCCGTAGTAACGCTCGGTCCAGCCGCGGACTTGGCGTTCGAGATATCCTTCGGGCTTGCCGAGATCGGCGAGGCCCGCCGCGGCGTAATCCACACGATGCAGGCGGACGAGGTTGTCTATAAAGGATTCACTGAGGCGGCGCGCTTTTTCCGCGGAGAAATCAAATCCGCGCGGTAGCTCTCTGCGAAGGATGACGCCGTGCACCGGCTGCATCACGTAGAAGGGCGCACCGATGATGGAATCGTCGTCGCAGTAGAGAAGGACTTCGGGAGCGGGGGAGTAAACGGAGTGAAGCTTCGAGAGCACACGAAATTCGCGGCTCATGTCGTGAGCGGATTTGACTTTGCTGCCGAATGGCGGCCGCCGGAGAACCAATTCCCGAGCGCCGAGTCGGAGGGAGTACGTGAGGTTGGAGTGGCCGGCGGGAAATTGGCGAACTTCGAGTGCTTCCGCTTCGCCGGGAAAGTGATTGCGCAGATAGGGCTCGAGCGTGGCTAAGTTGAGCTCTTCGCCGGAGCGGATGGCTGATGGATGGTCGAGGAAATCGTTCATCGAGAAATCTCCCTAGCGGTACGTGAGCATTGTGGGATCGGCGATGTGTTCGTGGATATTAAAACTGCTCAGCGTGAAACGCTCGGCGCTGTAAAGAAATTCGCTCCAGGATGAGTTGCGCGACATCCAGGTCACTTGCAGCGTGCTTTCCGGCGAGAGGTGCAAGGCGCGTTGTGCGGCTACTGCAATGGGCCCGCCTGATGTGAAAATTGCTGCCTTTTCGCCGTGTTTTCCGGCGGACAGAAAGCTTACCAGGCCGGAATTTACTCTGGAGCAGAATTCCGGCCAGGTCTCCACACCTTCTGCGCGAACCACGCCGTGGACCCAATCGCCGATGACGGCAGCGAATAATTTTTGAAAGGTCTTGCGTTGCGCGGTGGTGTCGGCAGCCGTCTGGAACGCGGCGTGGAGGTCGCGGATGTTTTGGTCTTTCTCCAACAATGCTGGAAGAGTGGCGCGGAGCACCTCTTCCGCATGATATTCATCGAATTCCGGCAGCGTTTGAGGTTCCGGGAAATTCAGGCCGGCTTCATGGTAGGCGGCGCTTACAAGCTTTACGGTGTCTTTATGCCGTGCGCAGGGGCCGACGGAAACGCGGTCGAAAACGATTTTGCGTTGCGCCCAATGCTCGCCAAGAAGGCGTGATTGCGTTTCTCCGAGCGGAGACAATTTGTCGTAGTTCGGTTCGAGGAACGAAGCTTGCGCGTGGCGAACGAGGAGAAGGATGCCCATAGTCAGGTTGAATGCTCGTTCATAGTTGGGTCACCGAGGATATTGTGATGGTGAAAATCGCGCAGGTCCAGACTGGGATTGCGCGCATCGTCGATTTTCAATTCGCGCGCGTTAACTAGACTGCAGCGCCTTCTTCTTTGCCGAATTGGGCGAAAGTTTTGCCTTGCTCCGCAAGGCGCGCTAGCAGCGGAGCTGGTTGCCAGATTTCGCCATGCTGGCGATGGAATTCGGAGATGCGCGCGTAAACTTGTTTTAGGCCGACCGTGTCCGCGTACCACATGGGGCCGCCGCGAAATGCGGGGAAGCCGTAGCCATTGAGGTAAATGATGTCTATGTCTGAAGCGCGCAAGGCGAAGCCTTCTTCGAGAATGCGCGCGCCTTCGTTGATGAGGGCGTAGAGACAGCGGTCCACGATTTCCGCGGCGGAAATTTCGCGTTGCGGGATTCCTGCTTCGGTCACCCACTTGTGAATCAGTTCATCCACGACGGGATCGGGGATCGCACGACGCTGTTCGTCATATTTGTACCAGCCAGCGCCGGTTTTCTGGCCGAAGCGGCCTTGCTCGCAGAGATTGTCTTCGACGAACGGTTGGCGGATGCCGGGTTTTTCCAGATGGCGATATTCCTTGCGGATGCGCCAGCCGACATCGAGACCGGCGAGATCGCCGGTGGCGAGCGGTCCCATGGCCATACCGAAATCGGCGAGAGCTTTATCCACGGCCGCGACGCCGGCGCCTTCTTCGACGAGGAACTGAGCTTCGCGGCGATAGGGACCAAACATGCGATTGCCGACAAAACCGCGGCAGTTGCCGACGAGCACGCCGATTTTGCCGAGCGATTTGGAAAGCTGCATGCTGGTGGCGACCACTTCACGCGAGGTGGCTTTGCCGCGGACGATTTCCAGCAGGCGCATCACATTCGCGGGGCTGAAGAAATGCGTGCCGATGACGTACGTGGGACGCGAAGTGGCGGAAGCGATTTCGTCAATATTCAGCGTGGAAGTGTTGCTGGCGAGGATGGCGCCGGGTTTGCAGACGCGATCGAGTTCTTTGAAGACTTCTTTTTTCAGGGCCATGCCTTCGAAAACGGCTTCGATGACGAGATCCACTTTCGCAAAATCGTCGTAGGAGAGCGTGGGGGTGATGCGCTTGAAGCGCTCTTCGGCGTCTTGTTGCGAGAAGCGGCCACGCTTGACGGAATTCGCGTAATTCGACTGGATGGTGGCGAGGCCGCGATCGAGCGCGGGTTGGTCCGCATCTTTTAGCAGCACGGGAATTCCGGCGTTAGCGAGGACCATGGCGATGCCGCCGCCCATCGTGCCCGCGCCGACGACGGCGGCAGATTTTATCGGAAGGAGCGGAGTTTCCTTGGGAACGTCGGGAATTTTGCCAACTTCGCGCTCGCTGAAGAAAACGTGGATGAGCGCCTTGGATTGTTCGGAGAAGAGGCACTCGATGAAAAGTTTTTGTTCGAGCTGGCAGCCTTCCGCGAACGGCAATCTTGTGGCGGCTTCGATGGCCGCGATGGCAGCGACGGGAGCGAGCAGGCCGCGCTGTTTTTTGGCGACTGTGTCGCGGGCGGCGGCAAAAATCGGCGCGTTGTCGGCGACGGTGCCGAGTTTTTCGTTGCGCTCACGCGTCTTGGGTATGGGCTTGGCAGCGACTTCGCGAGCGAATGCGATGGCGCCGGGGAGAAGATCGCCTTCGATGATGCGATCCACGATGCCGAACTGGAGCGCTTCGGCGGCTTTTATCGGATTGCCGGTGGTGCACATCTCGACGGCTTTTGCGACGCCGGCGAGCCGGGGGAGGCGTTGCGTGCCGGCCGCGCCGGGAATGATGCCGAGCTTTACTTCGGGCTGGCCGACTTGCGCGCTGGAAACGGCGACACGATAGTGGCAGGCCATGGCCACTTCGAGGCCGCCGCCAAACGCTGTGCCGTGAATGGCGACGATCACAGGCTTGCTGTTGTCTTCGAGTTTCAGAAGAAACGGTAGGAGTCCCGCGCCACGCGGCTTGCCAGAAGTCATTTTGCCGAATTCTTTAATGTCCGCGCCGGCGATGAAGGTGCGGCCGCCGCCGATGAGGACGACGGCTTTGATGTTGGCGTCTTGCGCGATTTGATCCAGCGCTTCGGCGATGCCTTCGGGGACGCCGGGGCTGAGCGCGTTGACCGGAGGATTATTGATGGTGATAACGGCGATGCCGTTTTCTTTTGTGAGTTGGATGAGATCGGTCATTGAAGGAATCCTTGGTATGCGGAATTATGCACTTTTTGCCGCGACGCCGCCGGCGTCTATCACCATCGAGGCGATGCACTCGCGATGAAAAGTAGCGTCGCCGAATGCCGTTTCCGAGCCCTTTGCTCTGCGGTAGTACAGGTGCACATCGTTTTCCCAGGTGAATCCCATGCCGCCGTGAATCTGGATTCCGCGATTGCCGACAGTGCGAGCGGCGTCGCTTGCGTACATTTTGGCGATGGAGACGGCGATTGCCGCGTCCGGAGAATTTTCCTCGAGCGCCCAACCGGCATAGTACACCGCGGAGCGGGAACTTTCAGTTTCCAAATACATGTCCGCGCATTGGTGCTGCACGGCCTGGAACGTACCGATGGGTTTGCCGAACTGTTTGCGCGTCTTGGCGTATTCGACGGTGATGTCGAGAGTGCGCTGCATGCCGCCGACCAATTCGGCGGCGAGCGCGGCGGTGGCGACGTCGAAAGCACGCGCGAGATTCGTGGTGACGCCGATTTCTTCGGCGGGTGTGTTGTTGAATTCGACGACATAGAGTTTGCGCGTGAGGTCCATGGCGATCATCGGAGAGATTTTCAGGCCGGGGGCCTTGGCGTTCACGACGAACACTCCGTTGCGCGCTACTACGATGATGAAATCGGCGACGGCAGCATCCGAGACGAAATATTTTTCGCCGGTGAGCTTTCCGTTGCTGGCAGCGAGCTGGACGTCGCGGGCGTTCCAGCTGGCGTTGGCTTCGAGGATGGCGACGGTGGAGCGAGCCTCTCCGCGGCAGATGGGCGCAAGATATTTTTGCTTGTGCGCGGGCGAGGCGACGGCGTCAAGGACCGAGCCGGCCAGCACCACCGTGGAGAAAAACGGGCCGGGCAGGAGCGCGCGGCCGGCCTCTTCCATCAGCAGCATCAGCTCGACTTTGCCGAGGCCGACTCCGCCGTAGGCTTCCGGAAAAATGATGCCGGTGTAACCCTGGTCGGTGAGTTTGGACCAAAGCGCGGCGTCGTACGAGGTGTCCGTTTCCATCAGGCGGCGCATTTCCGCGCTGGGACATTCTCCGGCGAAAAATTTGCGCGCGCTGTCTTTCAGGAATTCCTGACTTTCGCTCAAGCCGAATTGCATGGAGTGTCCCCTTCTGAGTTTTTGACCTAATAACTTCTGGGCAAGCCGAGAACAAAATGGCCGATGATGTTGCGTTGCACCTCGGAAGTGCCGGCTTCGATGGTATTGCCTCGCGTGCGCAGGTAGGCGTAGGACCACATGCCGTTGTCAATCGCGCGCGGATCGCCGGCCAGCAATTGGCCGTACGGTCCCAGGATTTCCTGCGCGATTTGCTGCAGGCGCTGATTAAGCTCGCTCCAGAATATTTTCTGAATGCTGCCTTCCGGGCCCGGTACGCCGGTGGCGGTGAGGCGGCTGAAGGCGCGCATCTGATTGAAGCGCATGATTTCGATTTCGGCACTGCACTGTGCGAGTTTCTGGCGAATGATGGGATCTTGCGAGGCGGGGCGTCCATTGCGCTGGATATTGCGCGCGAGTTCGATCAGACGCGTGATGTAGCGTTTGAAAATCAAATGCAGGCGTGCGCCATAGGAGCCACGCTCATACATCAGGGTGCTCATGGCGACATTCCATCCGTCATTCACTTTGCCGAGGACGTTTTCAACGGGCACGCGCACATCACGGAAAAAAAGCTCGTTGAATTCGGATTCGCCGGTCATCTGCCGGAGCGGGCGAACTTCGACGCCGGGAGATTTCATATCCACGAGCAGGACAGTGAGACCCTTGTGTTTTGCGGCGGTGGGGTCAGTGCGCACAACGAGTTCGCACCAGTCGCCAACCCAGCCGTAGCTCGTCCAGACTTTTTGGCCGTTGACGATGTAGTGATCGTCGTGCAGGACTGCCTGCGTCTGCAGACCGGCCAGATCGGAGCCGGCGTTCGGCTCAGAGAAACCCTGGCACCAGATTTCTTCGGCGCTGAGAATTTTCGGAATGTAGCGCTGCTTCTGCGCTTCGGTACCATAGGCGATGATCGTTGGTCCGATGAGACCGAGGCCGAGGGAATTGGCCATGGGCGGCGCTTCGACGCGCGCCATTTCTTCCCAAAAAAGCGCTTGCTGCATCAGCGTGGCGCTGCGGCCTGCGTATTCCTTGGGCCAGGAAACCGCGGCCCAGCGGCCTTCCTGCAGCTTGCGCTGCCAGGCGCGCAGATAGGGGAACGATTCCTCGATGGGTTTTTCGCGCCACTCGTTCCAATCTTTCGGGACGTTTGCGGCGAGCCAGGAGCGAAGCTCGTCGCGAAACTGCAGTTCCTCGCTGGTTAGGTTTAGATCCATGAGTCATGCTCCTTCGCGTCGTGTGGCGCATGGCGCGCGCCGGATGCCGCGGTCAATTGCAAAACAAATCTTCGCGAAACATACTGCGCCCGGCTGCTGTCCGGCCGCGATAATCTAACTCAGGCGCCGGATTTTGCTTTGGGCGGCTGCACGTTAAAGCCCTGGCGCATCGTGTCTTGACCCTGCCAATACTTCTTGCGGATGTCTTTTTTTAGAATTTTACCGGTGCCAGTTTTAGGCAGGCTCTCGACGAACTCGAAGGAGCGCGGACATTTATAGTGCGCCACGCGCGAGCGGCAGAATTCGATGAGCTCAGCTTCGGTAGCGGCGGCGCCCGGTTTCAAAACCACGAGGGCTTTAGGAACTTCGCCCCACTTGGCGTCGGGGACGGGAATTACACCGGCTTCGAGGACCGCGGGATGCGCGAGAATGGCTTTCTCGAGTTCGAGAGAAGAAATATTTTCGCCGCCGCTGACGATGATGTCTTTTTTGCGGTCAACGATGAGCGCGTAGCCGTCTTCGTTGAGCGTGGCCATGTCTCCGGTGTGGAACCAGCCGCCACGCAGAGCTTCGGCGGAAGCTTCCGGCTGGCGCCAATAGCCTTCCATCACGCCGTCGCCGCGCACGATGATTTCGCCGATGGATTGGCCGTCGTGCGGCACGTCTTTATCGGCCGGATCCACCACGCGCAGGTCTACACCGGGAATAGCGTAACCGGTCATGGCCTGGCCTGTGAAGCGCTGCTCGCCTTGCCAATCCATGTCGGATTTCATGGGAGAAACCGAAAGCGTGGGCGATGTTTCGGTGAGGCCGTAGCCGGAATAACATTCGCAGGCGAGTTTCTCTTCCACTTCACGAATTAGCGTCGGCGAGGAAGCGGCGCCGCCGATGACGACGCGGCGCAGTGTGGTGAGATTGTAGTTTGGGCGCTCGGGACAATTCACCAGGGCAGTGGCCATGATGGGAACGAGGCTCAAGGTGTGCACGCCTTCTTTTTCGATCAGGCGGAAAATTTCCTTGGTATCGAAGCGCTGGATCATCACGTGACGGCCGCCGAGCAGCGTGAGGAAATGCGCGACACCCCAGCCATTGGCGTGGAAAAGAGGAATAGTGTGAAGTTCGACGGCGGCTCTTTCGATCTGCAATCCCAGGCAGACGTGCAGCGCGTGGAGATATACGTTCCGGTGCGTGAGCATTACGCCTTTGGGATTGGCGCTGGTGCCGCTGGTGTAGAAAAGTTCGCAGAGGGAATTCTCATCAATGGAGGAGATATCCGCGAAATGCGGCGCGGCGGCAGCCAGAAGAGCATCGTAATTTTTTGGGGAGAGCCAGGGCGCAGCGGGAGCGCCGTCAAGTTGGCAAATTAATTTTACCGAGGGGATATCCTTGCGAAAGGCTTCGGCCACAGCGAGGAATTGTTTTTCGACGAAAAGAGCCGTAGCGCCGGAATCATTCAGGATGTAGCCGAGTTCGCCGGGCGTGAGGCGGATGTTCAGCGGAAGAAGAACCGCTCCGGCTTCCAGGACGCCGTAATAGGCCTCAAGCAAGCGATGGCAATTGCAACTGAGGAACGCGACGCGGTCGCCGGGCTGTATGCCGGCCTGGCGCAGTGCTCCCGCGAGCCGGCTGACGCGGTCGGCCATTTGCGCGTAGGTATATCGATCGGCGTTGCAGACGACTGCGGTGCGGCGGGGATATTGTTGCGCCGCATAGCGCAGGAAACGAAGAGGTGTGAGTGGAATATTCATAGCGCGCTCGCCTGGATCAGGCGGATTGACCTCCATCAACGGCCAGAATCTGTCCTGTGACAAAATCCGAAGCCGAGGAAGCGAGAAAAATGGCGGCGCCTTTCAAGTCCTGAGGCCCGCCAAATCGGCCCAGGGGTATTCCGGCCAGGAGCGATTCCTTGTTGCGTTCGATGATTTTTTCGGACATGTCGGTGGGGAACCAGCCGGGCGCGATCGCGTTCACCTGAATATTGTGCATACCCCATTTGCAGGCGAGATCTTTGGTGAAGATGATTACGCCGCCCTTGCTGGAGCTGTAGCCGATGGCGGAAAACTTTGGCGATGAGCCGCGCAGTCCGGCGACGGAGGCAATATTGATGATTTTTCCGCTGCGTTGCGCGATCATGGTCCGGCCCACCGTTTGCGAAAACAGAAAAGTTCCCGTGAGATTAGTTTCGATGACTTTGTTCCACTGCTCAAGCGTCATGGATTCGACCGGCGCGCCCCAGGAAGTTCCGGCGTTGTTGATAAGGATATCTATGCGCCCAAAATGTTCGAGCGTCTCGTCGGCGACTTTTTGAATGCTGGCCGGATCTTTCACATCGCAGGCGAGCGCGAGAACCTTAACGCCGGCGGCTTGCAGTTCGGCGGCTGCCTGCACGCAACGTTCCTTTTTGCGGGCGCAGAGCACCAGGCTCGCACCCATTTCGGCCAGGCCATCGGCCATCTGGCGCCCGAGTCCCACGGAACCGCCGGTGATGATGGCGACGCGGCCGGATAAATCAAAGAGCTTAGGGGTATTCACGTTGCAAGTTGCGCCACCGGAGTAATGGGCCTCCGCTAAATAGCGTGTGTTTATATCATATGTTAGAGGCTAACGCTACTCGTCCCGGCGAAACACTTGTTGAGATTTTGTGGCAACCGCAAATCCGGTACTTCCGCGGCTAAATCCGCAACGACTGTGTCGCGTAAATGTCGTGGCTAAAGCCGCGAGCTACAAAAACTCCTGAGTTCGTACAGCAACTCCGCTGCTGGGTTGCTCAGTGCGCGTCGCCGAACGAGAAGTCGTCGTGGCAACCTTGGCCGCCACCTTGGCCGCAATCATGCGTGAAGGCATCGAAGGGACGCAGATAGGGCGCCGGGGTGAAATCTATGAAGGCGGGTGGAACTGGAACGATTACGCCGCCCACCGCGAAAATATTGAAATCCGGTCCGAGCGCTGCGGCGTCGCCGTTGAGGAGATTCGCGTCGATGCTCGGCCACTGCCCGGTCTCCAATCGTTGCAGCAGAGTTTCAACCGCGGCGATGGTTTCCGCGGGAGTGAAGGCGCAGTGCCCGGCGCGATCCACGAAAGTCTGGCGCAGCAACTTGCTGTTATCGTCCACAAGGTCCACGACATCCTTGTAAGCAGATTCATTCTCGACGACGACGAGGCCGTCACCCTTGGTGTGCATGGTCAAGACTGGAATGTCGATCTGGCCGTCAAAAATAATATTTCGCTTCAGGTATTCGACCGCATTGGGATTGGCTTTGATGCGAGCCGCGTGATTCAAAGTGTCGAGGTCCGCGTCCAGGCTGAGGCCGGCGGTTTGATAGAGCGCCCAGACTTCGTCGCGGTCAACGGATTTTGCGAATTGCTGGCGATAGTCCACGCCGGTATTCCAGGAAACATTTCCTCCGGCGCGTGCTTCGAGTTCCGCGCGAAAAGCAAATACGAATGGAAAGTCAACTTGCTGGTCCCAAAGGAACTGGTTCGCTTCCTGACTGGTGAAGTCGGTCGGAGACGGTTCCGGCGAAGTAGGGGTGAACCAGCCGGGCGTGTCGCCTAGAGCTGCTCCGAGCGCGATGCGCGCGCGGCCTTGTGGCGTGGCTTGAGCGGCAGCGAGAATTTCTTCGGACAGCGCGAAATTCGCATCTGGGTTCGTGATGTCAACCAACTGCAATCCACTCGTGGGTGCGAGAAGCGTCTTGAAAGTGAACTCCGCATCAAGCGCGGTGTTCCAAGTGGCGACGCCGCCCGACAATACACCGCACATGGGCTGCGCGGCGGCGAAGCGCTTGGGATTTCTCTGGATGAGACCGGCAGTAATGATTCCACCTAGAGAATGTCCCCAGGCGATGGTGGCGACTGGGTGACCGAACATGGAGTCAAACAAATCGAGAACGGCAATCTGATCGATTAGGGCGTCGTGAATCGCCCAGCCGGTTGTGGCGTAGGAGGAGCCGGCGAGGGCAAATCCATTGGCGAGGAGAAAAGCGCGAGTGGCCGGATCGCCCACGTCGGTAGCAGGGTTCGGGCTTCCCGGAACTACGTAACCATGGCTATAGAGGAACAGAGTCCCATTCCAATTGGAGGGAACTTCCATCAGGTAGGTCGCGCCGTCGCTGAGCGAGCCAGTTTTGGTGGTGAGGCTGGCTTGCGCGCGCGAGGTATCAGCGATCGAAAGAATGAGAATCGTCGTGACGGCGATGAAAAGCGTGGTGTGTTTTATTTGCTGCCACATGTTAACTCCTCCTGTCGCTGCTGAGTTCGTGGTGCCGTGCCTTCGGCGAAATTATTCGCCGGAGGAATTTCGGAGACAGCGCCGGCGGCGGTTGTAGCTGGGACGAGCCGCCGGCGATTTTTGCCGCGCAATCAGAAATTGAATCTGGCGCCGAACTGAATCTGGCGCTTCGGAAACGCCGAAGTGAACGCCAGGGGTGTACTGGGCGTGGCAACCTCTCCGTCCGCCAATACGGTTCCTGGCTTGATGCCGTGCACGTTGAACGTGGTGTTCCCGCCTCCGCCGACGGCGGTAGGGAAGCCGAACAGTGGGTTTACCTCGTTGTTCACGCTGGCATAATTCGTGCGGTTGGCGATGTTGAATCCTTCCGCCGTGAGTATCAGGTTGATCCTCTCACCCAATTTGTGCTGCCAGCTCAAACGCATGTCCCAATCATAGAAATTGGGCCCGAGACCCGTATCGCGCGGTGCGCCGATGGGACGCTGATTGGTGGTGTGATTGTCACCGTTGACTTCACCTCCCGCCAGTAGATTGAAAGGCAGTCCGCTGTGGTAGGTGAAAATGGGAGACAGCTGGAACCCGGATAGAATCGGCTGCTTCCACGGGCTGTTGAACACTCCAGCGACTACCACCTTGTGCCGCTCGTCGAACTCCGAAAGGCCCCGATCCAGGGCGAGGTTGGTCGGGTCCTGGGGCGAGTAGTCCGTGTTGAAGTCCGTCGAGGTGTCGAATCCCTTGCTAAAAGTGTAGTTCGCGAACAGTGTAAAGTGGTCACTGAAGCGTTCCTTCATCTCCAGAATCAAGCCTTCGTACAGTGAAGACGCCGCGGAAGTGTATTGATTGTTCTGAATAATGAGCGGATTCACGAAGCAGTTCCCAAAGGCTGCGCATGGGTAAACACCGCCAACGCCCGGCCCCGAGGTTTCCAAGCCTGCTGCCGGGTCGGCCGCCGCGCTTACATTCCAGTTCCGGTAGCTGACACTCTTGCCGTTCGCGAGCGTTACAGTGCTCATTGGTGTCGATGGCAGCAAGTTCGTATCAATCGCGACCGGGAGATACAAAGTGTGCGAGTAGATGCCGCTGACGCCGATGGAGAAGCCGGGCGTGATCTCACGCTCGATCCCCAACGAAGCTTGCTGTGATTGAGGGGGTCTGTAGTTAGGCGGGTTGCTGAAAAGTACCGTCAGTGGCGATAACAGGCCGCTGTTCGTTGGAAAGATGCCGGAGCCCAATGCCCCGGGAAAGAGGCCGCCCGCCGAGGTTGGGCCAAGGGACTGGGGAGTAATGCAAGCGGAGTTCCCCGGTGTCGGTGCGGTGCATTGAATCAGCCCACCAGCGAACAGTGTCTGGAAAACAACGGGCGCCGTTTGAATTGGCAGACCCGTGGAAGTGATCGGATCCACGTAAATGGAGATGAAGCGGTTGCAGGGGCTGTGGCCGTTCCCGGTAAAGCCGAGGATGGGAGTGCCAGGAAATCCGATTCCACAAGTGTCCACGGCATTGTTGACCTGATCGGGAACTTGCGACTTGTTGTTCTGGTTCTCGACCGTGCTGCGATTCTTGTTCAGGACTCCGAGGCTCAAATCCACGCCGGGTATCTGCGCATCGACTGGGCCGTAGAATATCCCGTACCCGCCGCGAATTACGGTTTTGTGATCCTTGAATGGGTCCCACGCGAACGACACACGGGGTGCGAAGTCCTTATAGTAGGTGTTCAGAGGGAGATATTCCGAATCGATTTCGTAGCGCAGGCCGTAGTTCAACGTGAAATTGGACGTTATCTTCCAGGAGTCCTGCAAGTAGAGTCCGGTCAACGGTCGAGTGTATGCAGGGTAATCTGCGTTGCCGAAGCCCTGCTGGTAAACCTGTGGCAGTCCGAAAGAAGCCGTCTGTAGAGGAGACAGGCCGGGAAGCAATGGAGAAAGCAAGGTTCCATTATCGGCGAGAGAACCGAAGACGAAGCGACCCGGAAGAAATGTGTGAGATTCGGTGTGATTGCCGCGCAGCAACTCATTACCGCCGAACTGGATCGTGTGATGGCCACGAATCATGGTGGCGTTGTCGGCAATTTCGGTGCGGCGCAAAATCGTGAGATTGGGCAAGAAAATGTTGGTTCCTAAATTGTTTATGAAACCAGGAATTTGGAGTCCTACTTGGCCGGGTTCGTTCGGAATCACGTTAAAGCTGTTGTAATCCCACTGCAAGCGCAGCTCGTTCTGAGTGTTCGGGCTGAACTGGTGAAACCAGGCTCCTTGTATGTTGTTGTCATAGTCGTGGATCCCACTGCCGGCTGAGAAGGCTGTCAGAGATTGCACGTCCGGGTTTTGCTCCACGTCGTGTCCGTACCGGTAGGTGAGAAAGATCTGGTTGTTCGCATCGATACGGTGATCGAGGCGCGCGGAAGCCAAGTAATCGCGGGAGTTGAAGGGGAAGAGTCCTCCCTGCGTTTCAAACTGGTTGACGAGGAAGGCGCCAATGGGAGTCTGGGCGGGGTTCGCGTTGTTAACGGTTAATGCGCCGGTTAGAACGGCAGCGCAGACAGCAGGTGCGAAGCTCGTCATCCCTGTAAGTGGCGCCGGCAATCCTGCGGAAACCGCCGCGCCGACCGGGCCGCTGAGACAGGTTATCGGGGTCGGGGACGGATTTGCCGCCAGCGGGGCGAGAACCTGCGTCTGCTGGGCGAACGTAGGTCGAAGGATTGAAGTATCCGTCAGCAGCGGCACCGCGTTCTGTGCATCCTGACGCAACCCTTCGAAGTCAAAGAACACAAAGGTCTTGTCTTTTTTGATCGGTGCGCCGAAGGAACCGCCGAATTGATAACGCTGCAACGAGTCCTTAACAGGGGTGCCCACTGAGTCGGCTAGGTTCGGATTGAACACCTCTCCGGGCGTAAGCGCTGAGTTGAAGGCGAAAGGATCGCGCGCATCCAACGCATCGTTGCGGAAATAGCCGAATAGGCTGCCGTGAATGTCGTTCGTGCCTGATTTCGAAGCGATGTTGATCGATGCGCCGTTTGCACCGCCCAGGTCCGCTGCGTAGTTGCTGCGATTCACTTGGAACTCTTGGACAGCGTCCTGGCCGATTGTCGGTCGCACGCCTCCAGCGTCGTCCTGAGCCTCGCCGCCGTCAACTGTAATGCTGTTGCCGCGGCCATTGCTCCCGTAGAAGGAGAGCCCGCTTTGGGGAGTTTGCTTCACGCGGAAATCCTGGTCGTCCGCCAGCCGCGTGGAATCCGATACGCCTGGCAGCAGCAGAGTGAATGTGAGGTAATCGCGCCGGTCAATCGGCAGATCCTCAATGTACTGCTGGGTGATCGTGTTCGCCTGGCCGCCGCGTTCTGTCTCCACGACGGGCGGCGCCGCCGAGACTTCCACGACGGAGGAGGTGGTCGCCACCTGCAGGTGGAAATCGAGATTGGCCACCTGGCCGACGGTGATCACGACGCCCTTCAGGATTTGCGATTGAAATCCTGGGATCTGCGCGCTGAGATCGTAGCTGCCTGGAGGCAGATTGGTGAAGCGATACTGGCCGTTGCCTTCAACGATGGCCGAAAGGCGTATGCCTCTGGATTTGTCCTCGGCCGTGATCGTTCCTTTGGGGATTACGGCGCCGGTGGGATCGGTCACCGTGCCACTCAGGCTCCCCGAATCACCCACACCTTGGGCGTGCGCGATTGGACTCGCCAGCAACAGACACACGGCCAGCACCACCACGGCACAAGTAAATGAGATCAGCACTCTCATGGCTCCTCCTAATGTGTGGGACGGATGCAAGATTTCACCGGCTCGGAATGGGTGCAGGCTTGATACACGGCCTTGATGGTGAGAGCGCGCGTCGGGCGCGTTTTCGCGAGAGGCATCCTTGCGGAATGTTTTCCACCATTTCGAAGACACCCGACCCCCCACATCCAACCCATCCTCTGAGAATTGTGAGTGTAGGTATCACATCATAGTTACTAACGTCAACAGGAAAGCTGATGCGGTATATCAGAATTTACAATGTGGGGGCGGCGGGTTGGGGCAGGGCGAGGCTTACTGGGCTTTCGGATAGGATGAATCTGAATACTGGAAACTCAGCGGGAAAACCTAATCCCTCTCGTACAAACGCGGCGTTGTCCTGTAGAAGGGCGGCCAAAGCGCCAGGGAGCTGGATCGTATCACGCGCTTAGCATGCGTCCGTGGCCGCGATGGAGAACTTTAACCCAAGCGCATGCATTACACGGATTACGGTGCCAAACTCCGGGTTGCCCTCCGTGCTAAGAGCTTTGTACAGGCTTTCGCGGGATAGCCCCGCTTTCTTGGCAATCTGCGACATACCGCGGGCGCGCGCGATGGTGCCGAGCGCCTTGGCGATAAAAGCCGGATCGTTTGTTTCCAAGGCTTCTTCCATGTAAGCATGGATCGCTTCGTCGCTGTCCAGGTATTCCGCGGAATCGTAAGGGCGTGTGACGGGAGTTTTCCTTTTCTTTTTTGCCATATTCAATCCTCGAACTTAGCCGCGAGCAATTTTGCCGCCTTGATGTCTTTGGTCTGTGTGCTTTTATCACCGCCACACAATAGGAAAATTAACGTCTTGCCCCGTTTTATAAAATACAGGCGATAACGCGGGCCGTGCTGGATTCGAAGCATGCTGACACCTTCTCCGACCGGCCGAACATTGCCGGGATTGCCAAGTGCCAGGCGATCAATCCGCGCCGCAATCTTGGCTCTGGCACGGTGATCGCGAAGCCCAGCCATCCAGTCCGAGAAAGCTGGCGTTCGGCGAACTTCCATTACAGAGGAGTGTATCCTATAAGCTACACCACTTCAAGCTCGGCGGTGGGCGTCTAGCGCGGGATGAGGACGATGCGGCCGGATACTGCGCCTCTGCGCAATTCGGCCATGGCCTCGTTGACTTGCGCGAGCGGGCGCGTGGTTACTTGCGAATGAATTTTTCCGGCGGCGGCCATGGCTAGAACGGCGCGCAGATCCTGGCGCGTACCAACCGAGGATGCCTGAATGCGTACTTCTGATGCGGCCATCGAAATGGGCGGGAAGCAGATTGGCTCCGCGGGCAGGCCGACGACGAGGAGAATCCCAGTCGACCGGACGCAGAGAAACGCGGTGTCGTAGGCGGCTTTTGCGGCGGAAGTTACGATTGCGGCGTGTGCTCCGCCTGCGCGGCGCAATTCCTTCGCGACGTTTGCCGTGGTCGCGTTCAGAGTCGCGGAAGCGCCAAAAGTTTTAGCTTGCGCAAGCTTCTCATCGGAAACATCAATTGCGGTGACGGCTGCTCCTAGCCCCGCGCCGATTTGCACGGCGAGTTGACCCAAGCCGCCGACACCGAAGACCGCTAAACGCTGGCCTGGCTGGATTTTCGCATGTTGCAAGGCGCGATAGACCGTAACTCCCGCGCAGAAAAGCGGCGCGGCATCGCTTGCGGAAAGCTGATCGGGAATTTTCAGCGCGTGACTCGCGGGGGCTTTGACGAATTCCGCGAAGCCTCCGTCCACGGTTACGCCGGTGATTTGTTGTTTGATGCAGAGGTTCTCGTTGCCGTCACGGCAGAATTCGCATTCGCCGCAACTCCAGTGCAGCCAGGGGACGCCGACGCGGTCGCCGACTTGCAAATTTTCGACGGCTGCGCCTTTTTCCACGACGCGACCGGCGATTTCGTGGCCGAGGACCAGCGGCTTTTTGATGATGCGCGCGAGTTGCGGCCACTCGGCATCGGCCAGGTGCAAATCGGAATGACACACGCCGCAGGCTTCCACTGCGATCAGCACTTCGTGCGCGGCGGGCTGCGGTTGCGCGATCTCTTCTATGATCAGCGGGGATTTGAATTCGCGCAAAACGGCGGCTTTCATGGTGTGTGCCTCAGCGACCTCGGGATTTGGTTTTTCGCAGCAGAGGCGCGAGTTTACGCGCCTGCGGCACTGGCTCAACGCGATTTGCGGTTACGGCCGCGCGCCGCGCAAGAAAAATTCCACCGCATTGCGCACTCGCTCGGTGAGTTTGTGCGGCCCGGTAAGATCAACTGCCCACTGGCGCACGACGGTGTTGAAAAGTCCTTCCATGAATTCGGCCAGGTGCACGACTGGAAAATCGCGGGTCACTTCGCCGTTTTTTTGGCCCTCGGCGATGATTTCGCGGAGAAGGTTGACTGTTGCCGCTTCCGCCCCGCGCAGCTCTGGTGAGCGCACCGGGTCCATCGCGCCGGCGAGGATTACGGCCTGCCACAGGGGGCGGCCGACTTCTGTTACGTTTCCCAATGTTTCGTAAAAGCGGCGCAAGCGCTGCTCGGTAGTGGCTTTGATGGAGAGCTCGGACTTCAGGCTTTCGGCCTGGCGGGCAAAAGCGCGGCGGCCGACTTCGCGCAATACTGCTTCTTTGCTGGGGAAATAGCGGAAGAAAGTGGGCTGGCTGATTTCCAGGGTTTGCACGATGTCGTCAATGCGCGTTTTTTCGTAACCGCGCTGGCGAAAAAGATGCAGGGCCGTTTCAACGATCTGTTCGCGAAGACGCGCTTTCTTGCGTTCGCGCAGCCCGCCGATCGGCTCTTTCCGCGAGCCGGAGTGGCCGCGTTTTCTGCTGGCGTCGTCGTCTCTATCGCCGGCGTTTGCGAGCGCTGATGAGGATGGCTGCCTAGCGGAAGCTTTTGCGCGGGGCATGATGCGGTTCCTCCTGCAAAGCGCACCGGGGTGGGGTGCCGGAGCGATATTGTGATAGTGGCCCTAACATTATAGTGACTAACGTCAAGTTGCAAGCCCCGCGTGGTTTTCTTCGTCACGCGGCGAATAGCGATTTGACGAAACAAAAAAGCGGACCAAACGGCGGATTTTCCCGAAGGGAAGAGATGTTGGAGGCGCGGGTGGGAATCGAACCAAGCCTCGTCATTGATGAGACGTAAGTTACTGAAAATGCGATACGCCACATGGGACAAAAGCGACAGAAACCCTACAGTGAGGTACACGGGAGGTACACGAGGTCAATGCTCTCCGTACTCGCCCGGAATCGATATATGGTGCGAAGAGTCACCGTCTGATTGATTAGGCGACCTGCCTCCCTACGGGAGTTCGTATAACTCATCATGGTCGATCGTGACCGAAGAGATGTTTGGTGGGCGACACCGAATGGATGAAGCGGAAGCGGCCCGAGCTGGTTAGGGTGACACCAGTGAAACAACACAGCCACCGAGACGCGATTCGCGTGCCACGGGAAAGGTGTGCCGTTATGAAGAAAAACGAAGAAAGAAATCTCTTGAAACGGCCGGCGTCGTTAGAGATAACGCCGTTATCGTGCAAGTGAAGTTCTAGTACGGCACTTTTCCGGTAACGCGACGCAATGTAAAAGGGCGCCCCAATTGGAGTAGGTTTTGAGTGTTCGGCTCGAACCTACCTCAGAAAGGAGCGCCCTCTACGGATAGCGTGAAGTATATCGGGATGGATGTGCACAAGGAAGCGATCTCTGTCGCGGTTCTAAACTCCTCGGGCAAGCTGGTGATGGAGTGCACGATCGAAACCAAAGCCAGCACGATTCTGGATTTTCTCAAAGGCCTGCGCGGAAGTTTGCACGTGACGTTCGAAGAAGGCACCTGGGCCGCCTGGTTGTATGACTTGATCCAGCCGCACGTCACCGAGCGGGTGGTGTGTAATCCCCGCCGCAATGCTTTGCTCAAGGAAGGCAGCAAGAGCGACCGCATCGATGCGCGGAAGCTGGCCGAGTTGTTGCGCTCAAACATGGTCCGCGCGGTGTATCACGGAGAGCATGGCGTGCGCACGCTGCGCGAGCTGGCGCGCAGTTATCTGACGATCAGCACGGATCTCATCCGGGTGATGACGCGCGTGAAGGCGATCTACCGCAGCTGGGGAATTCCCTGCAGGGGAAAACAGGTGTACGCAGAACGCTATCGAGCCGAGTGGCTCGGCAAGATTCAGGAGGCCGGCGTGCGCCGCCGGGCGGAGTTCTACTACCAGCAGTGCGACGCGTTGCGGGCGGCTGCGCCAGGAAGTGCGGCGCGAACTGCTGGCCGAATCTCAGAAGCACGACGCCTGGAAATTGTTACGCGAGATTCCGTTCATCGGTCCGATCCGGGCGGCGCTGCTGATCGCTTTGCTGCAAACACCGCATCGCTTCCGTACCAAGCGGCAGCTCTGGAGCTACAGCGGATTTGGGATCGAGACGCACAGCAGCGCCGAGCAGAGGTTCGTGCAGGGAGAGCTGCAGCGCGCGAAGAAACCGGCCTCGGTTCGTGGTCTGAATCGCAATCACAATCACGAACTGAAGAACGTATTCAAAAGTGCCGCAACCGTAGCGGCTTCCAAGGCTGGCCCGTTCAAGGAGTTTTACGATGCGTTGGTGGCCAAGGGAATCCGGCCGGAGATGGCGCGCCTGATATTGGCGCGCAAGATGGCCGCCATCACGTTGACCATTTGGAAGAAAGCAGCGCGCTTCGACGCCCAACATCTGAAACCACAAACAGCTTGAATGTCTCCAGCAAATCCGTTCCATCCTGGAATTTCTTCCGGTGGTGGTCCGTCGGTTCTGGAGACATTCGGGTTCGAGGGCGAGTCTCAGCTGATTAGTTAGGCGGGGCGTGCCTCGGGCACGCTCAGTCTCTCACGCGACCCTAGCCTGGTTAATTCATCAGAAGCTGAAATCGTAGCGCAGATGGGTTGTTGGTGACGCAGCATAGGGCTCGCGCAATGTTCGGGACGTTTCTGTAGGTTCGTCGTGCCGCTCTTTGCTCCGCGAACTGTTTTTTGAGACAGCTCCGCCCGGCCCTTCCCAGAGTGTGTTGTCGAGCAACCCGAACCAACTAAGAAGAATTGCAGAACGAGGCGGCCTGGAAGAGATCTTGAAAAGGCCAGCCGCTGGCCAGGTGAATGCGGATACAACGAGCTGTTTGGCGAATCCGCGCACCGATCTTGAACAACCGAGTGCGCAGAGTTTCGATTTGCGCG
>Ga0209006_10000513_pt1 | contig 36317 bp, 34 predicted proteins | sample JacPin_JW_Ref_O2_FD_188567 | JGI IMG/M metagenome (GOLD analysis project Ga0209006, IMG submission 188567) | Forest soil microbial communities from Algoma, Ontario, Canada - Jack Pine, Ontario site 1_JW_Ref_O2 (SPAdes) (version 2) | ecosystem: Environmental > Terrestrial > Soil > Boreal... | reverse complement strand
CGCCGCCGATTCCCCGCAATTGGCGCCGAAGGGCCTGGAGGCGGCCCGGCGTTACGCTCAAATCGCGCCCTCTGCCCCGCATGCCCTGCACATGCCGTCGCACATCTTCGCCCGGGTTGGCCTGTGGCAAGACGACATCAACTCGAACCTTGCTTCGATCGCCGCCACTCGCAAAACCGCTGCCATGCACATGGGTGGCGAAGGCCATCAATTCCACGCCATGGATTTTCTGATCTACGCCTACCTGCAAAGCGGACGCGAAGCCGACGCCGCCAAAGTCATCGACGAAGTCAGATCCATGCCCAAGATGAAATCGATGTATGGCGCGGACTACGATCCCGAAACCAATGCGCTCAGCAAATTCCCCGCGCTCTACGACCTGGAAATGCGCCACTGGTCGGAGGCCGCCGCTCTCCAAGTCGTTCCCGGCTCAACACGAGGGGATCAATCGATTACTTATTGGGCGCGAGCCATCGGCGCGGCTCGCACGGGAAATCTCGCGCAAGCCCATAAAGACCTCGATCAGATTGAAGTGATCCGCAAGGAATACCTGGCCCAGAAGAAAACAGAAATGTCGGAAGGGGTCGGCGAGGATTATCAGGAAGCCGCCGCCTGGGTCGCCCACGCGGAAGGCAAGCACGATGAAGCTATCACCAGTCTGCGAGCACTGGCGGATAAAGCGGACAAGCTGGGAGATGAGCCCGAGGGCATTCCAGCCCGCGAGCAACTGGCCGACATGCTGCTGGAGGCGAAGCGTCCGCAACAGGCGCTGGTGGAATACCAGACCGACTTGAGATTGAACCCCAACCGCTTCAACGGCCTCTACGGGGCCGCCCGCTCTGCCGAAGCCGCTGGTAAAGACAACGATGCCTCGGAATACTATGCGCTTCTGCTGAAGGTGTGCGACGGATCAAATTCCACCAGGCCGGAGTTAAGTAGGGCAAGAGAACTGGTCGCGCGGAAATAGCGAACCAACCGAATGGAGAGGTAGGCATTCTAGGCGCGAAATAACGTAATCTTGACCACTAACCCCAGGATCATCCCCAGTACACCCAACAGCGCGTTCCACTCGCGGTGCTGCAGATACAACTCCAGGGAAAATCCCGCCGGTTCTTCGCTGTCGGCAGTACGAGCCAGCCTCGGCAACATCCTCGGTACCCGCCGCATGTATTCCTCAAACTCTGGAAACTTCTCCCGCAAGAATGCTTCTTCGTCGCGAATCACGGGAAGGTAGATAGCGAAAAACATCACGACGAGCGCCACTCCTACCCACCAACTACGCGCCGCCGCCGCAAATCCCAACCCCATCAGCAGAGATCCCAAATAGAGTGGATTGCGCGTATAAGCGTAAGGGCCGGACGTAGCCAGCGCCTCATTCTTGCGCACATGCCCCGAGGCCAGCGCGCGAATCAGCAGCCCAGGAATGACCAAGACTGTGCCCAGAGCGATCGACCGCCAAGTCGGACGTGCCAACCAGAAGTAGAGCACAGCAAAGAGAAATCCTAGCGGTACTCGGATCCGCCGCGCGATGTGTGACCATTGAGCCATACGCTATCGTGTCTTGCACACCGGATCTCGCCTTTTCTAAAATCCGAGTCGCAGAAACTACCTATCCAGTAGATCGCGCGCCGCTTTCACGACCGCCTCACTCCCAATCGACAACAACCCGTCCTCCGGCGCCGACCTTCGGGCATGCGAAGTAATACTCTCGGCACTACGCAACACAATGCTTCTTGTCCCATAAGGCCCGTTGCGCGCCGGGTCCGTGGGCCCAAAAATCGCCACCACCGGAACCCGGAGCGCCGCGGCCATGTGCATCGGACCCGTGTCTCCACCAACGAAGAGCCGCGCTCGGCGAGTCAACGCAATCAGTTCGGTGATCGAGCATCGCATAGAACAAGCTGTTCCCTGGCTTGCATTCTCCGCAGCGCGCACCAAATCGTCTTCCCCTGGACCAAAATTAAGAATGGAACGCAAACCCAAATCAGCCAACTCGCGCGCAACCTCGCCATACCGTTCCACCGGCCACCGCTTTGCACCCCACCCGGCTCCAGGATTCAAAATGGCGAAATTCTTGATGCCATAATCCAGCAATCTTTGCCCGATGCGCTGTTCAGCTAGCGGATCACGCGGAAGTTCAAAAGTAATATCCGTCGTCGGCCGCTCCCTACTTCGACCAGCCAGAGCCGCCGCAACTGATAGATTTTGTTCGACCACATGCCGTCCGCTTGCGACCGCCCTTCGCGTGTACCACAAGCTTGCAGGGGTCTCTCGCGGCTCTGCGGCGCCATAAACCACCCGCGCCCCAGACCACCGCGCCACCACCGCCGACCGCATCGCCCCCTGCAGGTCGATAGCGACATCGTACCCCGCATCGCGCACATCGTTCGTCAACGTCGCGATCCGCTGAAGCGTGGAAAGCGAAAACAGCGACTTTCCCCATGCCTTCAGGCTAACGCTGTGCACTTCATGCACCAGCGGCCGCAGCGACGACCTCGGCCCACGCCGCGGCGCTCCCGGCGCGCATAGCAATTCCGCCCAACGTTCCTCTACCAGCCATCCAATGTGTGATTCTGGAAAATGTTCTCGTAGGAAATGAACTGCTGGCAGGGTGTGGATCACGTCGCCCATGGCGCTAAGCCGCACGACCAGAATTCGCTGAAATTGTTTTCCGGTGGCCGCGTCCAGACTCACGCCCGCCCCGGCCTCATCCGCGTCCGAATCATCTCGCTGGTTGAATGATTCTTCGCATCGCCCACAATCGCAACGCGGCCTCCGTATTCCGCTACCGTGTCACGCTCTGGAACCGACTCCACCGTATAGTCCGTCCCCTTCGCCTGAATATCTGGACGGATCTCGCGAATCAACGCTCGCACATCGAGTTCGGGAAATATGATCACGGCATCCACATCGCCCAGCGCTGCAATAATTTCCGCGCGTTCCTCGGCCGGCATTAACGGACGCCCCGCGCCCTTCAGCGCCCGCACCGATTCGTCGGAATTGATCGCCACCACAAGTTTTCCACCTAAAGCCTTCGCGCCACGCAAATATCGCACATGCCCCACGTGCAGCAGGTCGAAATTGCCATTCGCCAGAATGATGCGCTCGCCTGAGCGACGCCAGTGCTCCACGCGCTCCCGCAGTTCTTGCCGATCACAGATCTTGTTGTTTGCTGTCGTCGTCTTCAACCTTCCTGATCGTAGTTCCCATGGTAGAAAGGTAGCGGATCAATGCGCCGTAGTCGCCGGCGGAGTTTGCGTAATTGCGCGCAACAATTCTTCCCGCGAAACTGTCGCCGTACCTCGCTTCATCACCACGATTCCACCCGCGTAGTTTGCCAACCGCGCCGCCTCCACGGTGTTCGCTCCGGCTGCGAGTGCCGCGCTGAATGCCGCAATCACCGTATCGCCTGCGCCGGTTACGTCGGCCACCTGGTCCGAACCAAATATCGGGATGTCGACTGGCGCATGTCCCTGATCGAACGCGACCATGCCATCGCGGCCGCGCGTGATCAGCAACGATTGCAATTTCATCCGCTCCATAATTTGGAGTCCGGCCGCGCTTACCTTTTCCCAATCTTGGCCCACACGGATGCCAAGCGCCGCCTCCACTTCAGGCTCGTTCGGAGTCGCAGCCGTCGCCCCGGAATATTCCAGCAAACGATATCGCGAATCCAGAATCAGCGGCACGGCCACGGATCGTTTCCTGCTCGCTTGCCGTAACGCGTTTACAATCGCCGGTGTCGCCGATCCGTATCCATAATCCGAAACCAGCAGTGCATCCGAGGCTCGCATGTATTCCCGCGCCGCCAGGAATAATTCGCGCGTCAGATGCCGGTTCGGCGCGCTTTCTGGCTCCCGATCTACGCGCACCACCTGCTGCCGCGTATTGTGCGTCATCCCCGCGAGGATGCGGGTCTTTGTCACCGTGGTAAACGATTTATCTTTCAGCACTCCGCTGGTCGGAATATGTTTGTGCCGAAAGAACTTCAGCAGCATCCGCCCCGGCTCATCATCTCCAATGGCGCCTACCGGGAGCACGTTCACTCCGAGGTCCGCCAGATTGTTCACGGCATTCGCTCCACCGCCCGGCACGAGTGTTCGCTCCCGATGCTTGAGGATCAGCACCGGCGCCTCTCGTGACACTCGCGAGATCTCCCCGTAGACAAACTCGTCGGCCACCAGGTCTCCCAGCACAGTGACGGTGACCTTGGGAAACGCTTCAATAATCTTTCGCAGCCGCTCGACATCCTTTACATGTTTCATCAAGAATGACCAGTGATTCCGGACACGTGCTTCTTGTGTAAGGCGTGATCGGGGGCGAGCGGCGCGCTCAACCCTGCGGCCTCTCTACCCCGACTGTTATCGTCAGACGCATTTTCTCACGAGCGCTGCCGCCGCTCCTCGATCAGTCGCAGCATGGTATCCACCGCGTTATCCGCGTCTGCCAATTCCATCTTTACCGGAACGACGGCCAAGGGCGCGAGCGCCTCGAAATATTGGCCCAGATTCACGGCATCTTTTTCCGTGGTGACGAAGCCATGCCCATCGCTGCGCTGACGCAGGTCGAGCAAGTCGCGAATGTCTTTCTCCGTGTAGGCGTGATGATCGCGGAAAAACGCCTCGGCCACCGGAACAATTCCCGCGGACCGGAGTTGCAGCAGAAAACTTTGCGGGCGGGCAATTCCGCAGAACAAGATCGGTCGCGGTGGGACCTTCTCTGGAACAATCCCTCGCCGCACCCGCCACAGCATTTTGTTCGCAACCGGAAACGACTTTGCCTCCGCGCCGCTCATCAGCACCACCGCATCCGCCCGCCGCAGGGCTTGCAGCGATTCCCGCAGTCGCCCTGCGGGGAGCAGGCGATCGCGAGCATCCTCCGGGGTTACAAGCACAATATCGAAATCACGCGCCAATCCGCGATGTTGGAAGCCGTCATCCAGGAGATGAATCCGCGCCCCATACTTAGCTTCCGCCAATTGTCCTGCCGCATACCGGTCCTCGGCCACCACCACTGGCGTCTGCAATCGTCGCGCAATCAGCAGCGGCTCATCGCCGAACTCCCGGGCCAGCCCGCCCGGATCCACCTGCAAAACTCCACGCGTCTCTCGCCCATATCCTCGCGAAAGCACGTCGAAAGCGACGCCGCGCTTCTTCAACAGTTCGCCCAGCAGAATTACAAAGGGAGTCTTCCCTGAGCCTCCTGCCGACACATTCCCGACGCTGATCACCGGTCCGTGCAGCGGGCGCGCGCGCAGCCAGCGGCGATCGTAAAGAGTGTTGCGCGCCCCCACCACCGCACCGTAGGCTGCTGCCAGAGGATGCAAGCTCATGCCTGCACCATCAGTTTCTCCAATTCGGTACTGGTCCGCTCGGTTGCCCCTACCTGGGACCGCATGGTTTCGGCTGCTCGCTGTCCCAAAGCTCGACGTTCCCCATCGTTGGCCAGCAATGCCATGAGCACTAACGGCAGCTCCGCGGGGCCGACAATTCTGACCGCATCCCGGCTCTGAAACAGTCTCACAACGTCGCGAAAGTTTTCCGTGTGATTTCCCACTACAGTCGCAACACCGTGTTGCGCCGGTTCTAAAATGCTGTGGCCGCCCCGTGGAACCAAGCTTCCTCCCACGAACGCAACATCGCCCAGGCCATATACCGCCGCCAGTTCCCCAATCGTATCCAGCAACAGGACTCCCCCATTCAAGTGTTCGCCATTCCACTCCGATCGTCGCCAGAACCGGATCGACATCTGCTCCAGCAGCGCCGCTACGGCAGGAAAGCGCTCCGGATGCCTCGGCGCCAGTATCATCACCGCCGCTGGGTGCTGCACCAGCAAATGCTCGAACGCCTTCAGCAGCAGCGGTTCCTCACCATCCACCGTGCTGCCGCATACGAGCACGGGTCGAGCCCCGGTGGCTTGCATCGACTCCCGCAAATTTCGCACAATCTCGGGCGGGGTGGGCACGGGTATATCGAATTTCAAATTCCCAGTAACATGCACCCGCTCCGTCTTCGCACCAATGTCCTGGAGCCGTGCTGCATCTTCCGGCGTCTGCGCGAGAAACAAGTCGATGTCGATCAGAACCTTTTGCAGCAACCTGCGAAAGCGCCGGTACCTCGGCCAGGAGCGATCGGAAATCCTCGCATTCACTACCGCAATCCTTGCCCCGCTCGCGCGTGCCAATCGAATAAAATTAGGCCAGAATTCTGTCTCCGCGATCACCACCATCCGCGGCCGCAGTGTCCGGAGATATGGACGAATCGCAAATCCGAAATCCATCGGAAAATAAAACACGTTCTCCTCGCCAAATTGTTTCCGCGCGAGCGCCTGCCCCGTATCGGTCGTCGTCGAAACAAAAATCCTGAACCTCGGCAGTCGCCGCCGGAGATCTTTCACCAGTTCTGCAACCGCGAGCACCTCTCCCACGGAAACCGCGTGCACCCAAATCGCTTCCTCTTCGTGGTCCAGACGCAGCCGTTCCGGCACGCGCCCCATCCTCTCGCCAAATCCGGAGCGGTACTTCCCATGGCGCATCATCTGGAAAATCCAGTAGGGAAGGCTTACCACCATCGCCCCGCCTAGCGCCACGCTGTAGAGAACACTGTAAAAAGAAGAGATCAAGTCGAGCTATTCTAGAACCTTCGCGGATATTCGTGCCCGCAGTGGTTGAGATTTGTAATCAATCGATGCAAGCTAGGTCGCAGCTCCTTCTATAATCGAGGCCATGCCGCGACGCTTGCAATCTAGCCGAATCCGCGCAGTTATCGTCTCAACCGTCCTAATGTCATGCGCGATGCCGCTGGCGGCCAAAGACTTCGTCAAGCCCGTAGCCCAGCCCGCCAAAACATACCCCCTGCACGATGATCATGCCTCCGATAAGGTCGCCATTGCCGCCGATCCTTATGACAGTCCGTCCAAAGCCAAGATTTTCTCGATCAACTTCGCCGAACATGATTTCCTCCCCATCTTTTTCATCGTCACTAATGACAGTGACCTGCCCATCTCTATCGCCAATATGCAGGTGACGCTCACCACCGCCGGTCGCGCCAAGCTCACTCCGTCCTCCACTGAAGATATTTTTCGCCGGCTCTCCAACCCTCATGCGAACATGCATCCCATCCCTGTCCCCATTCCACAGAAGAAAGTGAAAGGCATGATCAGCCAGAAAGAGCGCGACGAGATCGAAACCTCTCAATTCGCCGCCAAGGCCGTGGAGCCCCACAGCACGCAATCCGGCTTCCTCTTTTTCGACATCGAAGATGTCTCCGCGCCCCTCGAAGGCGCGCATCTTTACATCACCGGCGTCAACGACGCCAAAGGCACTGAGCTGATGTACTTCGAGTTGCAGATGGAAAAATAACTGGATGTTATTTCTGGGTTGTCCGAAAGACTCCGGCAAGACGCTGCTCCCGCATCATACCCCGATCGATCTTTATTTTCAGAATCTGAATGGTGCTCCTGCTGTCGCGCCAAAAACGTCCGTCTGAGCCCAAAGTCCGAAGCCGCTTTATAATCTCGATATGTCCACCGTGGCTGACACCGTCGTCGGAGCTCAAACTACATTCGAGCCCGTCATCGGCCTCGAGGTACACGTTCAACTTCTGACGGCGTCGAAAATCTTCTGCTCCTGTTCCACTCGCTTCGGTGCTCCGCCGAATACGAACGTCTGCCCCGTATGCCTTGGCATGCCGGGAGCGTTGCCGGTGTTGAATGGCAAGGCAGTCGAATTCGCAACTCTGGCCGCGATTGCACTCAACTGTCGCATCAATGAGAGGTCGATCTTCGCCCGCAAGAATTATTTCTATCCCGACCTGCCGAAGGGTTATCAGATATCGCAATACGACAAGCCCTTGGCCGAGCACGGTTTTATTGAGTTAGCCAGTAAAAAGAAAATCGGCATCACCCGCGTGCATCTCGAAGAAGACGCCGGCAAGAGCTTGCACGAGGGCTTTCCCGACTCCGAGGAAAAAACGGCGATCGACCTCAACCGCACCGGCGTGCCTTTGATCGAAATCGTCAGCGAGCCCGATATTGCCACGCCCGACGAGGCCTACGAATATCTGACTCGATTGAAAGAGATCATCCTCTACACCGGCGTGAGCGATTGCAATATGGAAGAGGGATCGCTGCGCTGCGACGCGAACATCAGCATTCGCCCGCGCGGTCAACAAGAGCTTGGTACGAAAACTGAAATCAAGAATGTGAATTCGTTCCGCTTCATCCGCGAAGCGCTGATTTTTGAAATTGCGCGTCAAATCGAAGTGGTCGCATCGGGCGGCAAAATCACACAGGAAACACGCCTCTACAACTCGCACGAAGGCAAGACCTACAGCATGCGCTCGAAAGAACAGGCGCACGATTATCGCTATTTTCCCGAACCCGACCTGCTACCGCTCGTCGTCGACGAGAAATGGAAAACAGAGATCACCGAGACTTTGCCGGAGCTTCCTGAAGCTCGTCGCGGACGCTTGGTGAAGGACTACAGCATCACGGAATACGACGCGCAGGTCTTGACTGTTTCGAAAGCGCTCGCCGATCAATTCGAAGCCGCCGCCAGGGCGGCAAAGAATCCGAAGCGCGTGGCGAACCTTGTGCAAGGCGAACTGATGGGCCGGTTGAAGTCAAAAGGCGTCGAGATCGAGCAGTCTCCCATCTCAATGAAAGGCGTTGCCGTGTCCGCCGACCTGGTCGAGAGCGGAGCCATCTCCGGCAAGATGCTGAAGGACCTCTACGATCTCTGCTTCGAACGCAAAAGAGATTTCCCCGATGTCTATCTCGAAGAGGGCAGCCCGCAGCAGTCCAGCGACACATCGGCGCTGGAAAAAATCATCGATGAAATCATCGCTGCCAATCCCAAGCAGGTCGAGCAATATCGCGCCGGGAAAAAGACCGTGCTAGGATTCTTTGTAGGCCAAGTGATGAAAGCTTCGAAAGGCCAGGCGAATCCGCAATTAGTAAACGAGCTATTGACCACCAAGCTCGGATGATCCAGATATTGAATCCTTCACCAAGTGACTTAGGTATCATCCGTTCCCTGTGACTTCGGCAATCTGATTCCTCACCCTTCTGCTCGATACCATGATGCGAGCCTGAATTCGCGGCTGACCGTTCAAGAGTTTCCATGAAAATCAAGCTGGACCGCATCATCAGCATTGCCACGCTGTTAGCGTCGATTGGCGCTATTTTTCTGGTACTGAAGAAGCCGGCGCCGGTGGCGCAGCATCAGACGCCAGCAGCCATTGCGGCCAATGCGCAGTCATTTGGTCAGAAGATGGAGCAGTTCGAACAGGCGGCGCAGCAGGCATCACCCACTTCGGCCATCAACTATCAGAGCGGACCAGCGCAGAGTCAACAGCCAGCTTCCTATGTGCCTCCCGCTTCTCCGGCAAAGGCGGAGGTTCACCTGAACTCTGATGAAGTAGGTGCCGCGATCGCGCAGGCCGTTGGAGCGGCTGGAGCAGCCGGAAGTGGAGAGTTGTCTCCTGATTCGAACGTTGGCAGCGGGGCGCCGACCATCAAGGATCAGCAAGTCAGTTTTGACGGGGACGTGGTGCACGGCCAGTTCCTGACAGAAATTGCAGGCAAGGATGTTTGGGTTACGGTCTCGGGACATCTGGCTTCGAAGGATGGCTACGCTACCTTCGAGCCGACTGAATTCAAAGTGGGTGATTTAAACGTGCCAGTATCGCTGGTCAACCCGGCGTTGCAGAAAAAGCTGGCCGAGCAGCGCGATCGCATGAAACTTCCAGATAATGTCGGTGGTATGAAAGTGGAGAACGGCGAACTGGTAATGCAGCAGAAGTAATCAGCCTTCGCGAAGCGTGGGATCGTCAATTCCTGGCACGAGCCGATTTTCGGCGGCTAGCTTCGCATACCATCGGCCCGACTCTTTGATCGTACGTTGCTGCGTTTTGAAATCAACATAAGTCAGGCCGAAGCGTTGGCTGTAACCCTCGGCCCATTCAAAGTTATCCATCAGGCTCCACGCATGATAGCCACGAACGTTTGCGCCCTCGGCCATGGCGCGGGCGAGCGCCTGCAGATACTGGCGATGATATTTGATGCGGCGGTTGTCGCGAATCACCCCCTCGGAATCCGGACCGTCGCTATAGGAACATCCACTCTCGGTAATTTCAATGACCGGCCGGTTGTAGTCGCGGGAGATGCGCGTCACCACATCATAAAGAGCTTGCGGCCAGACCTCCCATCCCATGTCGGTTTTGGCGCCTTTGGAACCACCAAACATGTTTGCCGGGAATAACCACTGCTGCGGGGTCGAGAGTCGTTGGACGGCGCTGGGCGCCGATACGATGGTGCGGTAGTAGAGGTTGATACCGATGAAGTCGAGGGGCGCACGCATGCTTTTCAGATCACCGGTTTTGATCTTCATAATCGATTCCGGGAGAAACGTGAAAGCGTCGGGATAGCGGCCATTCAGGGCGGGCTCGAGAAACCAAAGATTGGTGATGGCGTGAGCGCGCTCCGCTGCCAGTTTGTCATCCGGTGAATCCGTTGCCGGCTCGCAAGCCGACATACTGAACGCGGTTCCGACCCGTGCCGCTGGGCGAATTGCCTTTAGCGCGCGAAAACCCATGCCCTGCGCCAGATTCACAGTGTGGGTAGCGCGGAGAAAATCGACCAGGCTCTGCCGCCCGGGAGCGAGTTCGCCTTGTAGATAGCCGCGATAGGTGAACGCAGCCGGTTCGTTAAACAGCAGCCAGTCAGAAACACGGTCGCCCAGAGCGCGCGCTACCAGTTCGACGTAATCGGCAAAGCGGGAGGCCGTGTCGCGGCTGGGCCAGCCCCCTGCCTCTTCGAGCGTTTGGGGCAGGTCCCAGTGGTAGAGAGTGGCCAAGGGACGGATGCGGGCTTCGAGCGAGGCGTCCACCAGGCGGCTGTAGTGATCGAGGCCCTTGGAATTCGCGCCGCCTGAACCCGCCTGCTGAATGCGCGGCCACGAAATGGAAAAACGATAGCTGTTCAAATTCATGGCCCGCATCAGGCTGAGATCATCGCGCCAACGATGATAGGAGTCGCAGCCGATGTCGCCGGTGTCGCCATTCTTGATTTTGCCGGGAGTGTGAGCAAAGCGATCCCAGATCGATTCACCCTTATCATCTTCTTTCCATGCGCCCTCGATCTGGTAGGCCGCAGTAGCGGTGCCCCAGTAAAAATTCCTGGGAAATTGGACTTCCGATCGATGATCGAATTGCACCTTTGGAGGCGCTTCGGAATTCGTGCGTGCATTGGACGAAACGCTGCAGGCAGACAAGAGCGCAGCCGGCAGCGCTGCGGTGATTCCGGCAGCCGCCGCAGATTGTGCAAATTTTCGGCGCGTTAGGGGCAATGTGAAGCGAGGCTCCTCAACCATGATACGGATGGCGGTCTTCAGTGGTAAGTGGTCCTTAATAAGCTTTTTATGCGGCCATGGCGGCACGGATGCAAATCGAAGTATATCCGCTGTGATTGCATCCGAGGAATACAAGGAAAAATCCATGCCTATAATGACCCGGACGGGGCTCTCAGTTCTGGCGATAATGATCGCGATCTTGCCGCCACGGCGCGAGTTGGGGATCGCGGCAAACGATGAGAACTCTGGATTGGCTGGCCTTCCGCAAGGAAGGCGAAGACCATAGAGCAGATGACGCATTGGATCAGGCTGTGCGGTTGAACCTGCGCAGCGTTTTCGCCAAACGTTTCAAATCGGGAAAGTAGAAAGCAGCAGGATCGAATCCCGTTGCTAATTGTCGTCTCACGCCGGAAAATAAAGCCCCAACAGGTTATTTCTTGAAAGAGGTACCCGCACTCTCCGCCTCGGGCTTCGGCAACGCATGGTTTGCGCTGTGCGTGGGCTTTGCGCTGCATATCATCGATGAAGCTTCTACCGGCTTTCTAGCCGTTTATAATCCCACCGTAAGTATTCTGCGAGCGGACTGGGGCTGGTTTCCAATGCCCGTGTTCGGATTCAGAGAATGGCTGGCTGGGCTCATATTGGCTTGTGCACTGCTATTCTTCCTGACGCCCGTGGCTGCCCGAGGGATGCATGCGCTGCGGCCAGTCGCGTGGTTGTATGCAGGCATCATGTTGCTCAACGCGGTGGGGCACACTCTTTTCTCAATCCTCGGGCACACAGTCCTTTCTGTGACATTTCCGCGACCAGCCCCCGGTTTCTACTCTTCTCCGATCCTGCTGGCGACTTCAATCTGGCTAATGGTGCGGTTGCGCCGCACGGGACGCATAGAGTTTCAGTTGCCAGAGGCGGACTGACGGCGAGGGCCAACCTGATGCAGGACGCAGTGACCGGCGGGCTGCTATCATCTTTTCCGGAGTAATTTTTTTGTGAACCCCTTCAGCTTCATGGAAGACGACGAAGAGTTCGAAGAAGACATTCCTTATATTTCCGGATCAGGAGAAGGACTTATGGAAGAAGGACCAACTGGACATGGAAGTGCCCGCCGCAATGAGGACATTGCGCTCGATCTGATGAAGTTTGTAGCAATGACGACTGGCTACGGGCGCACAACCTCGTCCGGAGTAGGGTTTCAAGGGACCGGTTCAGCCTCAAAACCGGACGAGTACGCAGCGCAGCTATTGGAGTTGTATGGAAAGTGCCGGGCTGCGGTAGAAGGCAAGAAGTAGCTGGCGCCGGAGCGCAAGAATCTCTGATTTACCAAGTCGTGGGCTTCTGGCAAATCTGGCTGGAACCAGACGGCTTAAATGAAAAGACCGCGGCCGGAGCCGCAGTCTTTTTGCGTCTCAAGTAGATACAGATTTAGCGACGACCCTTCTTGGCCTTTTTCTTTGCGGTTTTCCGGGCAGCCTTCTTTGCCGTTTTTTTCGGCTGCTTTTTGGCAGCTTTTTTCTTGGCGGGCTTCGGAGGGGCTTTTTTCTTCTTGGCGGGTGCTTTCTTGGCGGGCGCCTTCTTAGCCGGTCTTGATGCCTTTTTCTTAGCAACCGGCTTCCTTGCGCCGCTGCCACCGCCGGAAGAAGCGGGCTTGGGCGCGGGCGGTGGCGGAGGAGCGGGAGCAGCAGGCTCGATCATGTCCGTCTCGGGCACGCCGGCTTCTTCTTCCTCTTCTTCTTCCTCTTCAAAATCTTCTTCGAGCGACTCGTTGTAGGCTCCGCTATCGCCGAAATCCTCTTCTTCATCACGTCCGTAAAGGGTCGGGTCGTAGAACGTCATTGCTCCTCCTGATCTTAGTTTGGCTCTTGCGCGAGCACGTCCACGCAGGCTGCCGGGACTCCATGATTAAAAGACCGCAGAAACTTATTGCTGGAACGGCGCGCGATTATAGCACGGCGTTTGATGCAGATTGCAAGGACTGCAGTCACATGCAGCCTGACCTATCCTGTTATCACACGAAGCGGCGGAATGGAAGAAGATTCGACAAAATGACGGGAAGAAACATTGCAGCCCTGTGTTTCGAAAAGATTTTGGAGCGGGGGATGGAAGGAACGGAAGCACGAATCGTTCTAATAAGAAAAAGCGCGCTCCTCGGCCGATTATGGAACGCGCTCTTTTCCTTATATTGAATTTTCGAGGTCCTACTTCAGAGCCTTGACGTAATCGGCGACTGCCTTTGCGTCATCGGCGGACACCCCGCTGACGGGTTTCTTGTGAGGCGGTTTCTTGGCATCATTGCCCTTGGTCAATATTTCAGTTATCTGATCGGCCGTCAGGCTGGTTCCTTTCAAAGCAGGCCCCACCTTTCCTTGGCCGTCAGCGCCATGACAACCGGCGCACTTCGCTTTGAAAGTGGCGGCTCCGTCCTGGGCAAACGCGGGCAGGGTCAGGGGTGCGGCGACCGAAAGAAGAACAAACAGCACGAGCACTCTGCGCAATTGCATGAAAGCTCCTTGGATAGAAGTTTCTCTGGCCTAATTGCTGGATGGATTGTACCCCGAAGAGAGGATCCGGTCGAAACCACTACGGCCGCGTCAGTGCGCAGCCCGGTTTGCTTGAGACCGGCAGAATGAGTTCACAAATCCGGCCGCGCTGCGAATCGAAGGTGTAGCGGCACCGGGGGCGGTGTGCGGGCTAACGGCTGGGCTGCACGACCAGGATCATACCCGGCCTAAGAGTTGCGATGTTCTGATTGTTGCGCTTGAGGGCGGCAACCGTGGTTTTGTAGGTGGTGGCGATGGAATAGAAAGTCTCGCCGGATTTCACCTTGTGATGCAGGACGCTGGCCTGCTCTGCGTCATCCTCCGCGCTCGTGGATTGGCGCGCAGGAACTTTGGCGCTGGCGACTTGTGCAGGCTTCACCGGGTGCTTGCCAGGTTTGCTGGACCTTGTGGCGGCAAGATCGCCGCCGGGTGAAACCGGCAAATGCAGGGCGAGGACCGTTCGACCATGCAGGCTATCGCCTCGCAGGCCGTTCCAGCGGCGAACCATTTGGGCCGAAATCCCGAAATTCTCAGCTACGGTCTGGACCGTGTCGCCCTTCCGGACCTTGTAGCGCGTGATGCGCCGAGCGTAAGTGGCTGCGTCGCCAACTGGATGTTTCCCGGGCGCAATCGGAATAATCACCTTGGCTGTGGCCTGCAGTTCCTCCCCGTCCAAGTTGTTCGCTTCCACAATTGACTTCGGCGTGCTGTGGAAGGTGCGGGCAAGCGAGGCCAAAGTTTCACCGGAATGTACCGTGGGATAACGCCACCATAGGCGCATTCCTGAAGGTATTGCAGCAATGGCTGTCTGATATTGCTGTTTTGTGCCGGCGGGCAGGTGGAGGATAAAGGATCCTTCCTTGGGCGTGCTCATCCGCAGAAGGCTGGGATTCAACTGTTGCAGCTGGGCCGGAGTCGCTTCCACACAGTCGGCAACCAGGCGCAAATCCACCGGATAGTTAATTGTCACGGAATCAAACGACGCCGGTTCATCCATCGACACGTCATCAAAGCCGTAGTGCGACAGATTCTTGGTCACGATGGTCACGGCCAAGATGATGGGAACATAATTGCGAGTTTCTTTTGGCAGAACGTTGCGGCGATAAAGCTCCCAGAAATCCGCATAGCCGGTTCGCTTGACCGCAGCCTGCACAGTGCCCGGGCCGGAGTTATACGCAGCCATGGCCAGATACCAATCGCCGAACTGGGCATAGAGGTCTCGCAAATGGCGGGCGGCGGCGCGAGTGGACTTTTCGGGATCCTGGCGATCGTCAACCCAGGCGCTGCGCTGCAGGCCATAGCCGCGTGCGCGGCTGCCCATGAACTGCCAGATACCGCGAGCCCCGGCGCGGGATACAGCCAAAGGCTGAAATCCGGATTCGGCTTGGGCCAGATAAATCAAATCCTGAGGAACACCTTCCTCTTTGAGGATCGATACCATCATGTCGTGGTAGCGCCCTGAGCGGGCAAAAGCATGCTCGAACGTCCCGCGTCCTCGGTTGGAGAAATAACTGATGTAGCCAGCTACCTGGTCCGTCATCATGAGCGGCAGATCGGAGTGGGTCGATTTGATTTCTGCCAGAGCTTTCGCCCTGGTAGCGGCATCGGCAGAAGGCGTAATTCCGTTGGTTTCGTCGATGGGCGCGGGTTCGGACGTCTGAGCCTCTGAATCGCTTGTCGAGTCGCCCAGGTTGAGGTGGTTGACGCCCGCGGTAATGCGATCAAATTCCTTTTCCAGCCGCTCGTCGGACCGGATATCCAGCTTGCTTTCCAACAATGCATTGAAGGCGCTGTCAAAATTCTGCTTAGCGGCGTCTGTGCGACCGGCCTGATAGTTCTCCAAGCCAGCCTGATATTCACTTTCCACGTGCGCCAGAAGATCCCCCACGGGGTCGGAAGACGGTGACGGCTTCGATGCGGCGGCTTCAGGCTGGGGCAGAGCCGTAGTTTGCTGCCGAGAGGCGTCAGCCTGGTCGGACGCTGGGGTTTGGCTTGGCGAGGGCGAGGAAGCGGTAGTCTTGGCGGCCAGTGGAGGTGCGACACCGAGCGGCGCTACCGCTACCGGCTTCTTTCCAGACTGGCACGACGCGCCGATCAGGGCCAGCAGCGCCAGAGCTGCGATCCGTATTTGATAATTCAGAACTCGCATATTTTGCAATGAGATACGGACGGCAAGAGTGTTGAGGCCCGGTTAATCCTATGCAAAATCGTACCTCGCCCGCCAAGTTGGGTCAACGCCGAAAAGCGCCAAATTCAGTTACTTCGGGCATCGTCCAGCACCGTTACCTCTTCGTCTCATTATTGAGACGGCAGGAACGTCGTAAAGGTTTGAAAGACATGCCCAGTAAAATCTCTCACCCTCGGCAGCCGCTGATCAAACTCGCAAGTAGTCAGGGCGCCATGTCTGTATTGCCTTCTTGATGTCCGCGCGGGAAAGCTTTTCGACAAGCGCCCGCTGCGCCAGCGCTGGCACCTCGGCATCCGAGGCGAAACGCAGTGCAACGAGTTGGCCTTCACTCAGCTCTGGAATGCGGGAACGGAAAGGCTCGGGGCAAAGCATAGTAAGGCGCAAACGCTCTTCCAGCCGAATGATTCGATCCTGCACTTTGAGGGAATAAAGCCGAATCTTGAAAACCGCGATGACCGCGGCGACGGAAATCACGAAGAATGAACCCGTGTGGAAGCTCGGCCGCCAAAGAAAATGGATCGTGCCTCCAATGGCGGAGAAGACGAAAACGGGCAACACAACGAAGTGAAACAGCGGATCGAACTTGGCATGGTTAGCCAGCGTTTGCGGCACTTTCTCGGCCATCAATGCGTCTCCTCGAAATGACTAGCCCATGAATTTATACCCCAAACCCCGAACCGTCAAAATTAACCGGGGTTTCTCGGCATTTCGATTTGTTGACGAAGGCTCCCCACGCACATCCACGGTCCGGCGAGGGTAGCTTTCCGGCCAGAGCGCCAGTAGAATTGGTGGCGCTGTCCGCGCTTTGCACATCGCTTGGCCGGCTCGGCAGGTCGCAGGGATGATGAAAGCCATTCAAGTGAAGCAGGTCGGTGGACCGGAAGCCATGGAACTGGTGGATCTTCCGGTCCCGCAGCCGAAGGTCAATGAGGCAGTGGTGAAGTTGGCTGCCTCGGGCGTGAACTTCATCGACGTTTACTTTCGCGAAGGGCGTTACAAGGCGCCGCTTCCTTTTGTTCTCGGCCAGGAGGGGGCAGGAACTGTCACTGAGGTCGGAGCCGATGTCAGCTCAGTGAAAGTAGGGGACCGCGTGGCATGGACTGGCCTACTGGGCTCTTACGCCGAATATGCCGCCGTCAACGCCGATCGATTGGTGCTGATTCCGCAGCTGGTTACCGATCGCCAAGCGGCTGCGATCATGCTGCAGGGCATGACCGCGCAGTATCTTTTGTATGCGACCTATCCTCTAAAGCAAGGGCAGACCGCGCTGATCCATGCGGCTGCGGGCGGGGTAGGCCTCTTACTCGTGCAGATGGCGCACCATATCGGCGCACGAGTGATCGCCACCGTTTCCACCGAAGAAAAAGCCAAGCTGGCGCGCTCCGCGGGTGCGCACGAGGTCATTTTCTACACGCAATCGGATTTCGAGGCCGAGACCAAACAGCTCACCTCCGGAAAAGGCGTAGACGTCGTCTACGACTCTGTTGGTAAAACTACCTTTGAGAAGGGACTCAACGTGCTGCGCCCGCGCGGGATGATGGTCTTGTTCGGAGGGTCGAGCGGGCCTGTGCCTCCCTTTGACCCCATTATTTTGACGCAGAAAGGGTCGCTGTTTTTGACGAGGCCCTCTCTGGGGAACTACATCGCCACGCGTGACGAGTTATTGGAGCGCTCCGATGCCGTGTTCGGGATGATAGCTTCCGGCAAGCTGAACCTGCGAATCGAACACACTTATCCGTTGGCAGAGGCGGAAAGGGCCCATCGCGACCTGGAAGGGCGCAAGACGGCAGGGAAGCTGCTGCTGATTCCCTGAATCAAACGATCGGGAGCTTCGGAAAGTCGCGACTGTAGCGACTGCTATCAAGGGTCATCAGGCGATCGGCCCGGAGCGAAGCATGCGACGCGATGACGAAATCAACGAGCAGACGCTTTGGCGAATCCCCTGCCGAGTGACGTCGCCGCTTCGCATAGGCGGCAAAGCTGTTGGCAGCTGCTCGCCAGACTGATTCATCTAGATCGAAATCCACCAGGATTCCGGTCTCCGCGAGAAATTCTTCTACAAAATGCGGTGTTGCCGCTGGGTGAGCGAGCAATTCAGCGAATACCGGCGCGCACACCACCAAGCCTCCTTGTGAGCGCGCTTCGGCGAGTTTTGTCGCGATTCGCGATGCCGTAGCTTCGCCCGACCAAAGAGCGGAGAGAATATTTGTGTCGAGGGCAGTCCTCATTTTTTGCGAGGCTTATCGCTGCGCAGATCTTCGATCCAGTCGTTGATCTCCCTTTTCCCCCCAGGGAACGTTCCTAGCACTCCCTCGTACTTATGGAACGGATTGGAAGCAGATCGGGCCGGACGAATCACAGTGCGTTCGCCTTCCATGACGAACTCCACGCGGTCACCAGCAGAGAGGCCAAGACGATTGCGGATCTCTTGCGGCACGGTAACCTGTCCTTTGCTGCTGATTGTGCTGGAATTCTTCATCTTTACCTCCTGTCTTTACTGTAATGATAGCATTCTTTACAAAAGAGAACAGGCTCAGAGTGTGGGCGCCACATTATCCGAGCCTGGACGAGCATTTAGTCTGTGCGCGAATAGTGCTTTGCGTAATCCGGAACGGGGAGCGACGGATCCAGGCGGGCGTCGGCAATCGGCTTACCTGCCTTCATCTCCAGTGGTACAACTCCCGCCCATGTTCGGAAAACATAATCCTCTTCATCGTCGATCACAGGCCCGGTCCGTACTTTCGCGGAAAACTCCTCAATCGGAAGCCGCAGCACAGATGTTGCTTTTAGCTCTTGCTCGTTGGGCTGACGAGAGTCCGCCCAGCGGCCTGGAATGATGTGTTCTGAGAGAAGGCGAAGGGCCTCCAGCTTTTCCGCAGGATCCTCCACGAGCGCCGCATTACCCAGCATTACGACGGAGCGGTAGTTCATGGAGTGATTAAAGATGGAACGGGCAAGGACGAGGCCGTCCAGCAATGTGACCGTCACACAGACAGGAACACTCTCTTTCAACTGCCGCAGCATGCGACTCGCGGCCGAGCCGTGAATATACAATTTATCGCCCGATCGCCCGTAAGAAGTGGGAATGACGAAGGGCTGCGCATCGGCGACGAAACCGACGTGACACAAGAAACCTTCATCCAAAATGCGATACGCGGTTTCCCGATCATAATCAGCGCGGTTCGCTTCGCGGACAACACGGGTCCGTGCTGTGGGTACGTAGGGCTGAGACATGGGGAGACGAGCTCCAGGCAAGCGCCAAGGATGGGTGAAAAGTAAGTCTACCATCGGAACGACGGCTCAGGTCTTCGACCATGGGGTTCTGTTCGAGAACCCTGGGCGACAGATTCAGAGATACGCTTGAGGGGGGAGACCGGTGATGCGGATGCCGCCGTGGCCTTTGTGACGAATGTTCAGACCGACGAGCAGCGCTGTGATCTGCTCGAGGACGCGGGCATTTTCTAACTTCCCGCCATCCACAGCACGAACGCCGGGAAGTTGGGCGGCCAAGGACCGCGTCAGTTGGAGCGCGTTGGAGTCGTCGCTGCAAACGATCACGTCGCAGTCGAGAGCTTCGTCCCCATTCAAGAGATCAGCGGATAGATTATGAAATGCAGCCGCAACACTCACTCCTTTCGGCACAAGTTCCGCCGCTTGTTGCGCCGCCGAACCTTGCCAGACGCCGAGAGTGCGGGATGCGCGACCGCCCACTCCTGCGGCGAGGGCTACCGTGGCGTCGATCAGTGTGCTTCCTGAGCGGATTGCTGTTTTTAGTTGCTTTAGCAGAGTGGCCTGGCCCTCGAACGGCACGGTGAGAACAAGAATATCGGCCGCGGCACAGGCCGCTGAGTTTTCCATTCCGGAGAGGCTCGCATTGCTACCCGCCTTTTGCTTTATTTTATCCGCGGCCTCTTGTGCTCGCTGCGCGTCGCGCGATCCGATGATGACGGTCTTTCCGGCGCGTGCCCATCGTAAGGCAAGGCCCATGCCCGCAGGCCCGGTTCCACCCAGAATTGCAATCGGACGCGAATCCGAGTCACCCATAGGTTCTCCCTCAACTAATCCACGATCCTGACTCATGCGAATTCAGGTTCGAGCGTTTCTTCGGAAGTCATTTCGCCAAGTGGAAGCTTGATGTTGATGCGAGTGTAGGTTGTGTTGCGCTCCGCGGGAATGCGGCCAATTTCCTGGATCAGAGATTGAAAGTCTTCCGGGCTGGTGTACTGACCGGCTGTGGCTCCCGCTTCGCGAGAAATGTTTTCTTCCATCAGTGTCCCGCCGTAATCGTTGGCTCCAGCGTGCAAGCAGAGCTGCGAAAGACGCCGGTTCAGCTTTACCCATGAAACCTGGATATTGTTGATCGATCCGGCGAGCAGCAGGCGGGCGAGTGCATGCACTTTCAAATGCTCAGCGAGTGTTGGACCGGTTCGAGCCAGGCCCTGTTGAAACAACAGCGTGTTCTGATGGACGAAACCCAAAGGAACAAACTCCGTAAAGCCGCCGGTTTCCTCCTGCATGCCACGCAGTAGGAGCATTTGCCGAACCCAATGCTCCGGCGTTTCGGTGTGTCCGTACATCATCGTCGAAGTAGAGCGAATGCCGCAGCGATGGGCTGTGCGAATGACTTCGATCCACTGGGAGGTGGTGAGTTTGTTGGCGGAGAGGATGGCGCGGATCTGGTCGTCGAGAATTTCGGCCGCCGTGCCGGGCAGCGTGCCGAGACCATTGTCGCGCAGCATGCAGAGATAGTCAGCGAGCGGCATGCCCGTGAGTTCGACACCGTAAACAATTTCCATGGGAGAGAAGGCGTGGATATGCATGCCGGGCACCGCCATCTTCACTGCGCGCAGAATGTCACGGTAATAAAACGGTGGCAAGCCGTGCGGCAGGCCGCCCTGAATGCAAACTTCTCGGGCGCCGATTTGCCGCGCCTCAATCGCTTTTTGAGCGACCTGTTCGGGTTCGAGGAAATAAGTGTCGGACTCGCGCGGGCCGCGGCTGAATGCGCAAAACTTGCATCCCACGAAACAAATATTGGTGAAGTTAATATTGCGGTTCACGACGTAGGTGACAATATTGCCGGAGACTTCCTCCCGCAAAGCGTTGGCGGCAGTCAGCAGGCCGAGCAGGTCATCGCCGTCGGCATGAGCCAACGCGTAAGACTCTTGCAGCGAAATAGCGTCGCCTTTTTGACTATCGAGAATACGTTCTAAAGAAACGCGCAGGGCAGGAGTCACGCTGGGCGCGACCTGGAACCAGTTGAGCGAAGGGAAGTTTTCCAGCTCCGAAGTCGAAAGGTGGCGAGGCACGGTTCCTCCGAACTACTGATTCCAAAGTACTACCGCAGAGTGTCTTTTGGCGAGGGGTTACCTGAACAGATCATGGTTTGCAGGCCTCAGCAAGTCCGCCGTTCGGCCCCGGCTGCGCTCGTAGGAATATCCGCGAACGATGCATGCTGGCGTTCGCTTGAGCTTGCCGCAGACGAGACCAGCGGCTGCCGCCAGTTCGTCGGCGACGCACTCCAGGCTGGCCTGTAGGAGGTAGCCGTGTGGATCGCGCCGCCCGCGATCATCCCGAAGCGCCTTCATACCCGCGATGCCAATGCAGAAGTCCACCAGGCCTTCGCGCCACGGACGGCCGAACGTGTCTGTAATGATTACGGGCACGTAGACGTGTGTCAGCTTCTTGAGATCGCGATGGAGCTTACGGGCTGAACGATCGGGATCCTCGGGCAGCAGCAATGCGTGGTGTCCGCCGTCGACGTTGGAGACGTCCACGCCGCTGTTTGCACATATGAAGCCGTGCGGCGTTTCTGAGATGAGCACTCCGTTCTTGCGGCGGATAACGGCACGGCTCTCGCGTAACGCGAGTTCGATGACGCGGGCATCAAGGCGATATTTCTTTGCCCATGCCACGGATTCGGCAGAAGGCGTGATGGTTGCGAGGTCGACCGTGCGTCGCTCGGTCTTGGAAACGATTTTGTGTTTGACGACCAGAATATCCCCGGCTTCGAATCTCTGGCCGCCATCTCGCAGCGATTGAAGAAGTTTCTCAGCTAGCGGATCGCCCGGTCCGATCTCGTCATCGATCGGTATCGGCACGAGGCGAAGTTCGATGCGGGATGGAGCCGACGGTCGACTCCCGCGCCGTCCTTCCACAGCTTTCCGGGTGGCTCCACGAGACTGACTCACGCTCTTTTCGTCCTGGCAGGCTTCAGCACGCCGTCGAGTGCCCAACGTTGCAACAGTCTCTGCGTAAGGGTGTCGCCCGCATGAGAGAGGATACCCTCTAAGTCCTCGGGATTATCGACATCGAGCGCGATGCAGGGAAGTTGCAGAACCATGCACGGTTTGCCGGTTGCCTGCGCAGCGGCAAGATGAGGCTTAAAACTGTCATTCCCGAATCGCAGAGGAAAAAGATCGGCAGGCCGGCGGAGAGCGGCGTTGGTTCCACGACCGTCGGCGGCAGGCGCCAGCACCGAACCTTCCACGGGAGCACGTTCGATGATCTGCTCCAATTCGGCAGCTTGAATGAGTGGAATATCAGCAGGGAGAATCAAGGTGCAGTCAACGCCGCGCGAGACGCAAACTCTCGTCGCCATTTCAATAGCTGCGGTTTCGCCTAAGTTTGCCGCGTCCGGAATTACTTCGAAATCGTTTTGTCGCGCGAGTTCGAGCGCAAATGGGTCGCTGGTCACCAGCGCGCACGGTGGGCGGCCCCCCCACTTTGCGATTGTGCCAACCACATCCTGCAGCATGGCATGCGCCAACGCAGTGCGCGCCGGCTGATCAAGAACCGCGGCAAGCCGCTGTTTGGCCGACGACAAATTCTTGACGGGGATGAGGATCACGGCTTGTCAGCTGTGCGAAGTGGTGGTTCGGGCGGGACCGTCGAGTCGCTGATCAGGCCGCTTACCACGTGCGACAGGACAGTCCTTGCAAGGGCGGCTTTGTCCTCTGCGGTGCGCATGATGGTTTGCGCACACTGCACGCGCAGGCCATTGGCCCGAAGCGATTCGGCAGCGCGTGCGTCGCGGCTGTCGCAGATCAGTAAGTCGAGAAAATCTTCGTAGCACTTGGCTACGCCCTGGATGGAGCAAGCCACACCCTGGGCGGTCATCAGGATGCCCGCCGGCCCCGCAACGGCGGCGTTTCCTACGATCGGGCTGACGGCAGTAACTTTGCCGCGCGCTCGCACCAGCGCGTCACGAATTCCAGGCACCGCCAGAATTGGACCGATGCTGGTAATGGGATTACTGGGAGCAATGAGCACCGCATCGGCAGAGACGATCGCCTCAATGACTCCGGGTGCCGGTTCGGCGTCGGAAGCTCCCGCGAAGCGCACCGACTTCACCGGATCCTGATACCAGCGTTGGACAAAGTATTCTTCGAAACTCAATTCTCCTGACGGTGTGTCCACGCGTGTCTCCACGCGGGAATTGCTCATCGGCAAGATGCGTGCCTTCACGCCGAGCTTGTCGCAGATCGCTGACGTGGCTTCGGAGAGCGTCTTGCCTTCCGCCAGCAGACGCGAGCGCAGAAGATGTACCGCCAGGTCGCGGTCGCCGGTGTGGAACCACGTGGGCTCCCCGAGCTGCCCCATGGCCTGCAGGCAAAGAAAAGTGTCCCCTTTGACGCCCCAGCCCCGCTCCCGGCTAAGCATGCCGGAAAGAACGTAGGTGATGGAATCGATATCTGGCGAAACATACAATCCCCACCACAGTAAATCGTCGCCGGTATTGACGATCAGTGTAATTTCTTCCGGCGGGATTACTTGACGGAGTCCATCCACAAACTTTGCGCCGCCGGTCCCGCCCGTAAGGACGCAAATCATGCCGCCCTCTTTTCCCGGGCAAGGCCTTGAAAGTCGCAAGCCGCTTCCACCTTCTCCGAGAGCAAGCCTGGTCTTGACGTCAGGCCGGGCAAGAATTCTGGGTAGACTGGCAGGCGTTGGCGCAACTTAAACCCTCGATTCTCGGTACGTAGCCGCAGCTGTTCGAGGTGAGGCCAGGGTTTTTCGGGATTGATGAAATCGGGTGTCAGCGGCGAAATTCCTCCCCAATCATTGATGCCCGCATCCAATAATTCCTCATAATACGGTGCGCTGAGGTTGGGAGGTGCCTGAATGTTCATTCCAGGCATTAGCAAACGAGCTACCGCCGCCGTGCGCAGCATCTCGCCCAAACCAGGCTCTGGCACGTTCGCCATAGGGATGGTGGGCTTCGCTCGAAAATTCTGAATAATCACTTCCTGGATGTGGCCATAACGCTGGTGCAACTCGCGAATGGCAAGTAGAGTATCGACGCGATCCTCAATCGTTTCGCCAATGCCGATCAGAATCCCCGTCGTGAAAGGGACTTTCTGCTTCCCAGCCTCCGCAATCGTGCGCACCCGCTTCGCTGGAAGCTTGTCAGGAGCATTATCGTGCGCCATTCCCGTTGCGAGCAAGCCAGAGTTCGTGGATTCCAACATAAGACCTATGCTGGGTGAAACTGCAGCCAGACGCGTAATCCATTCGCCGCTGAGCAATCCAGGATTCGGATGCGGCAGCAAAGAGGTTTCCCGCAGCACAAGTTCACACATGGCTTCCAGATAGTGCAGAGTCGATTTGTATCCGAGATGGCGAAGAGTCTCCCGCATTTCGGAGAATAAAAGTTCGGGCTTGTCGCCCAAGCTGAAGAGAGCTTCGGTGCAGCCAAGTTTTTCCCCCGCCCGGGCTACGGACAAGACGTCTTCCGGCGTCATGGTGTGCGCACCAGGTTGTCCGGGATCGCGGCGGAAGGTGCAGTACCCGCAGTAATCCCGGCAGAGATTGGTTAGCGGCAGAAAGACCTTCCGCGAATAAGTTATGACACATGGCTTGAAATTTTCTTTTGCAGTGCGGGCGGCGGCCAGCAATTCAGGAAGATCTTTATCACCGCATCTGATAAGAATCAACGCAGTCTCGCGCGATATTGGCGAGCCGGGGTGTAAGTGGGCCAATTGCTCGGCAAAAGATGCAGTCTCTCGCACGCCTTTCTCAACTGTCGATGGGATGGTGCTGAGAGTCACGGCAAGATTCCTGCGAGATTCCGATGCATCGAATCATACATCAGTATCAACTGCCGCGGACCGCAACAGAAGCCACAATCCGCGTGCTAAGGTATTCAGTCGCGGTAAGAAAACTCCAGGGCCAAAGATGACTCTTACTTCCACCGAATTCCGCCAGGCGATGGGCGCCTTTGCCACCGGCGTGACTATTCTGACCGTGGATCTGGACGGCGAGGTTCATGGCATGACCGCCAACGCGATCGCCTCGGTCTCACTCGACCCTCCGCTGCTGTTGGTTTGTGTGGACCATGCCGCAACCACCCATGCTCATCTTCATGCCCGGAAACGTTTTGGCGTCAACATCCTGCGCAGGGACCAGCGTGCAATTTCTGAGTACTATGCGCGCCCAATGCGGGACCACGATAATGCGCAAGAGGAAGCGGGAGCCAGCTTCAACCGGACCGTGCACGGAACGCCGGTCCTGAATGGAGCGCTCGCTTATCTGGAATGCAAGCTGCAATCAGCCCAGGACGCCGGGGACCACACCATTTTTATTGCCGAAGTGGAAGATGTCGTAATTCGTGAGGGAGAGCCTCTTTTGTTCTTCCGGAGTAAATACCGCGAAATCGGCGAAGAAGTGACTGACTGAAAATGAAAAGGCCCGGCGCTTCTTGGGGGGCTACCGGGCCATAGGGACTCGCAGACGTTTCATCCATACTTGACGGAGTGAGTTGAAGGCGACAAGGTTAGATGTCACCGTACGAATGTGACGGATGTACCAACGACGGTGGCAAGCTGGGACGCGTCACTTTTCCGCTCGTATGACATCTAATAACGGGCAATCATTTTCTGGGAGGAACGCGCTGATGGCTGAAAAGGTGGCAAAAAGCGAATCGGAATGGAAGGAAAAGCTCACACCGGAGCAATACCACGTAACGCGCGAGGCAGGTACTGAACCGGCTTTCACCGGGAAGTACTGGAAGACGAAAGACGCCGGCACCTATCACTGTGTCTGCTGCGGGGAAGAGTTATTTGATTCCTCGACCAAATTCGATTCTGGGACCGGTTGGCCCAGTTTCTTTAAGCCCGCCGGCGAAAGCAAGGTGGCGGAACACAAGGATCGAAGCTATGGAATGGTCCGTACGGAAGCGCGCTGCGCAACCTGCGGCGCCCACCTGGGACACGTGTTTGAGGATGGCCCTGCTCCGACGGGATTGCGCTATTGCATGAACTCGGCGGCACTCGATTTAAAGCCGAAAGAGAACAAGTAAAAAAGATCGGCGCTGTCGGAATCGCACTGGGTAGTAAAAACGAGGGGCACGCGTTGGCGTGCCCCTCGTCCCTTCGGCCGTTGTAAGTGGTTTATGCGCTGGCGGTTGCAGCCATCGCTTTCGGCGCCTCTGGAACGGACGCCTTCGGAGCCTCTACTGACTTTTCCTGAGGCTTCGGCGCGCTTTGCTGTTTCTGCTCGCCGCTCTTTACCTGAATCCCGCCTTTGAGGATGGCGCCATCTTCCACGCTGATGCGGGTTGTGGAAACGTTTCCGTTTACCACGCCTTCGCTGCGGATGTCGACGCGATCGCTACACTCGATGTTGCCAGTGACTTTACCCATGACCACGACTTCGCGCGCGTTAATGTCGGCTTGCACGACTCCGTTACGGCCGATGGTGACGCGGTTGTCGGTTAACGTGATCTTGCCTTCGATGCGACCATCAATGTAGAGTGCTTCCGCTCCGATGATCTCTCCCTTGATGATGAGCGTCCGTCCGATTGTTGCCTGCTCGATGGGAGCAGTGGTGGTTTTGACTGGGTTGTAGGAGTTGGGGTTCGAAGCTGGCGAACTGGATCTCACGCCATTCGCGCCGTAGGAATATTCCGAGGACTGGAGCATGCGACCTTCCTTAATTCTCTGCGCGCGGCGCGTCCAGGCGGCGCCGACCAATGCAGTTGAGCTGGGATCTTGGGCCTCCGGAGGATTCGTGTCCCTTTAGCCAACCTGACTATCGCACAGTGGTAAGTAATCCGCCGAGATTACGGAAGAGAGTGTACGTTCGCGGCAGAGGTGTGGTCGATCAGTCCGCTTCCTGCAGAGACTCGCTAAGATCTTCCCACTCTTTGATGAACGCAGCGTGCGCGGCTTTTTGTTGATCGAGTTCCTGCGACTGGCGCTGGCTCTGGTCGGCGCTGATGAAATTCTGCAGCGCCGTTTCGCACTCTGTGATCACGGTTTCGGCTCGGCCGATTTCCGCTTCTAATTCCCGGATGCGATCCTCGATTTTCTTGCGCTTGATCGGATTCAAGCGCTTCGCTTTGGCGGCCGCTGCAGGCTCGGCGGGCGCATGATTGCCGTTGGCAGCCACTTGCTCTGCAGGCTCGACAGTTTTAAGTTGCTGCCGGATGCCCTCATCCTGCTTGGCGCTGCCGCCCTGCTTCCGCCAGAGATAATCTTCGTAGTTTCCGGGATAAACTTCCACCCGCCCCTCGCCGATTTCAAAAACCCGTGTAGCGAGCTTGTCGATGAAATAACGATCGTGCGATACGAACACCACCGTGCCGGTGTATCCCATGAGTGCTTCCAGCAGAACGTCTTTGGCGCGCAGATCCAGATGGTTAGTAGGTTCGTCGAGCAGCAGGAAATTCGCCGGATGGAGCAGCAAACGCAACAGCGCATAGCGGCCACGCTCTCCACCGGAGAGCACGCCGATTTTCTTGAACACGTCGTCTTCAGAGAACAGGAAACATCCCAGCAGGCTGCGGAGTTCGGTTTGCGTGGAACGCGGCGAGGCCGCGCCCAAATCATCAATCATGCGTGCCTCGGGATCGAGTTCCTTGTATTGATCCTGCGCGAAATAGTCGGCCTGCACGTTGTGGCCAAGACGGAATTCGCCCTCCGTCGGGAGTTCCGCGCCCGCGAGCAGCTTGATCAGCGTAGATTTTCCCGCGCCATTGATTCCAACCAGCGCAATGCGGTCCCCCTTCTCGATCATGAAATTCACGTCGCGGAAGACTTCTTTTTCGCCCCCACCGGCCTTGATGTAGGTCTTGGCGACGCCTTCAAACTCAGACACAATGCGGCCACTCGGCTTGGGCTGCGGGAAGGAAAAATGAATTGTCTTTTCCTCCGGTGGAACTTCGATGCGCTCGATCTTTTCCAACTCTTTGATTCGACTCTGGACCTGCTTAGCTTTCGTGGCCTGGTAGCGAAACCGGTTAATGAACACTTCCAATTGCTCGATGCGGTCGCGTTGGTTGCGATAGGCCGCCTGCAACTGTTCATTGCGCTGCGTTTTCTGCGTCAGAAACTTATCGTAGTTTCCGGTATAGAACCAGAAGCGCTTGTTCCAGATTTCCGCAATCTTGTTCACCGTCACATCGAGAAAATATCGGTCATGAGAAATGAGCACAAAGGCGTGTGGATAATTGTGCAGGTATTCTTCCAGCCAGTTGCGCGCTTCCAGGTCGAGGTGGTTGGTAGGTTCGTCCAGCAACAACAGGTTAGGCTTCTGCAACAGAAGCTTGGCCAGCGCCAGCCGCATTTGCCAGCCACCCGAGAATTCGTCCGTCTGCCGCTCCCAATCTTCTTTTCGAAAACCCAGGCCCATCAGGACTCTGCCCACATCGGCTTCGATCGAATATCCACCGCGAGTCTGAAATTCGTGCTCCAGACTGTGATAGCGATCCGCGACGTTGGCGTATTCCGGGCTGGTGTGATCGAGTTCTGCGATCTGGTGGGTCAGCGTTTCCAGTTCGCGTTCCATGGCGTGGAGTTCAGTGAACACAGCCATGCATTCGGCGAAAACGGTGCGCCCGGAAAGCGAGAGACCGTCTTGCGGTAGATATCCGGCGGTCGTGCCTTTCGCAACAATCAGCGAGCCGTAGTCGAGCGTGTCCAACCCGGCCAGAACCTTCATCAACGTGGATTTGCCGGTGCCGTTCGCGCCCACCAGGCCAACGCGATCGCGCGGCGTGATCAGCCAGTCGGTATTTTCAAAAAGAAGTTTGTGGCCGAAGCGTTTTCCGGCGCCAGAAAGCTGAATCATGGGCTAGAGTTATCGTCTCACAAAAGCGGATGAGGCGAGCGCCTGCCGCAGCTTGGAATTAGAGAAGGCATCCTAAGCGGCCGAAATTGCGGACGGCTTCAAGGTCAGAGCGCGTTGGCAAGATCTTTAGAGGATCGAACGGTCTGCGACCCTGAATGTCCCCAGAGTGCGTGGTGGAACTGAATGCGCTCCACGGCGCGATCGATTACAGCTTCCAGTTCACGGGAATACTTTACTTCGCGGCCTTTGGCAAGCCGGTGTTTGGCTTCCTTCGGACTCAGCCAGGTGGGCTTGCGATTGTCTTCATCGGGACGGCGCGTCTGGTGGACTTCCATCAGAAAAGCCTTGACCACAAATTCCTGCACTCCGCCTGGCTGCCAGAACACGCCCTTGGAATGAATGTAGAGATGAAAATGTCGAGGCTCGATCGTGCCCAGCGCTCCGGCTTCTTCTGCAGCCTCACGCTGCGCCGCCTGGCTGTGCGAGAGCCGTGCATCGATGGATCCTTTGGGGAATGTCCACTTATTTCCGCCATTGGTATTCACCAGCAGAAATTCCACAGCCCCTCCACGCATACGGAAGCACACTGCAGCGACCTGTAGAGGCAGGGATTTCGAAACCCGCGCTGAGCCCATGGCGGCGATCTCCTACCAATAGGTTACTCGAAAGATATTTCACGAATGTTAAACTGCAGCGAAATTTGTGCAGGAATAGTTACCAAAGGTTGACCTTGGGTTGCTATAGCCTTGATTTGCTACAGACCTCGGCCCAAAACGGGTATTGCCGCGCCGGTCACATCCTTCCCGGCTTCACTTGCCAGCCAAACCACCAAGCTGGCTACCGAAGCGGGCTGCACCCATTGGGAAATGTCCGCGCCAGGCATATCTTTTCTGTTGGCCGGCGTGTCCATCGTTCCAGGCAGGATCACATTTGCGGTGATGCCCGCATCCTTATTCTCGAGGGCAACGGTTTTCATCAGAGAGACGAGAGCCGCCTTCGCCGCGCTGTAAGCTCCAACCTTGGGTCCTGGCTCCTGGGCGGCACGGCTGCCGATCGCGATGATGCGGCCTCCTCGGGCCTTGCGCATCAGCGGGATGACCGCCCGCAGAATATGAAAAGCGCTGTTGAGATTCATATCCAACATGCGCTGGAACGTGGCGTCGTCAGTCTCGGCGACAGGCTGGCCGCCGGCGAACCCGCCGACCAGGTGAGCTAACACATCGATCTTGCCGCTGCGCGCCATCACGACGTCCACCGCTTTTTTCGCCTCATCCAGGCTGTTGAGCGACGCGGGAACCGCGATGAAGTTCGAATCGGCGAAATCGGACTGCTGGATTCGAGGGGAGACTCCGGCAACGGTGAAGCCAGCGTCCAGCAAGGCTTTTGTGACGTGGGTGCCGAGTCCTCCGTTGGCTCCGGTGACCAGGGCGATTTTGGTAGTCATAGGGATCAGCTTTCAGCGGAGTGTCAAATACAGAGGCGGAGAAGGGTCGAACCGGTGGAACCTCATGCCAGCTTGCCTCTCAGCGCCTCACGGTCCAATTCATTTTCCCACAGCGCCACCACCAGCGTCGCTACTCCGTTCCCAATCATATTGACCAACCCTCGGAACATGCTCATGAACCGGTCAATGCCAAGAATGAGCGCCATACCCGCCACAGGAATGGTTGGGATCACGGATAGTGTCGCTACCAGAGCAATGAACGACGCTCCCTGCACTCCGCTCGCCCCCTTGGAGGTCAGCGTCGCCACCGAAAAGATCGTGAGCTGCTGTAGCAGCGTGAGGTGTGTGTTGGTTGCTTGCGCCACGAATAGAGCTGCCAGAGTCATATACAGGCTGCTGCCATCCGTGTTAAAGGTGTAGCCAGTGGGTACCACAAGTCCCACCAAAGAGCGCGAGCAGCCCAGCTTTTCGAGCTTTTCCATCAGCGTGGGAATGGCGGTCTCCGAGGAACTGGTGGCTAACACCAGCAAGATCTCTTCCTTGATGTGCAGCAGGAATTTCACGATATTGAACCCCGCTGCCCAGCAGATTGCGCCGAGGACGATCAGCACGAAGAGAATGGAAGTGATCCAGAACGTTGCGATTAATTTCACCAACGGTCCCAGCGAGGCCAATCCATACTTGCCGATGGTGAAGGCCATCGCTCCAAAAGCCCCTATGGGCGCGAATATCATCAGAATGTTCACCACACGGAAGACGACTTGCGTCAGTGATTCGAGCAAGGCGATGATCGGTTTTGCCCGGGGCCCGGCGGACGATAGTCCAAAGCCAAAAAGGATCGAAATAAATACTACTTGCAGGATGTCGCCTTTCGCGAACGCATCCGCAACGGTCGTCGGGATGATGTGCATCAAAAACTCAACTACTCCCTGGGCTTTTGCCTGCCCCGCGTAGTCAGAGACGGCCTTGGCATCGAGTGTGGCCGCGTTGACGTTGAACCCGCTGCCGGGATGAACCACGTTACCCACGACCAGTCCAACCACCAGCGCAATCGTGGATACAATTTCAAAGTAGAGCAGCGCCTTCCCCCCGACGCGCCCTACTTTCTTGAGATCCTGCATTCCCGCGATGCCGGTAACCACCGTGCAGAAAATCAGCACGGTAATGATCATGGTGATGAGGCGAATGAAGGCGTCGCCCAACGGTTTCATCGCTACAGCGCGCTCTGGACTCAAATAACCCAGCGCAACTGCAATAACCATCGCGATCAATACCTGAACCCACAGCGAGGAGAATCGCTTACGCCGCGGATCTGGCGAAACCGCAGTCTCAGAATGTGAAGGTACGATTGTCGAGGACATGGCTATTTTCGGAGCAACGGGACCGAGATCGCCGCGGTTCACAACCCGGCGGTCCCGGGTGGCCTAGTTTGTCGGGGCCCCCAGTGTCTTCACCAACCACGGAATAATGACCTGCTTGAAGATCAGGGGATCCGGCCATACGCCAACTTGGCGGCCCAGATGCCCGCCCTTCGGATTGATCCACGCCTCTTTCGGCACGTCGCCTTTGCTGAGCAGCAGGTATTCGTCATCGATGGGTACCTGCGTATCGAGCACGCCCGCAATAATGAGCATCGGCGCCATGGGCCTGCCGAGCAATCCCTCTTGCACCAACGACAATTTCGGCAGGAACTCGGCCATTTCGTCCAGGTTATGAACACCTTCCAGAATGCTCATTAACGCCGGCACCTGATCGAAGAGATATTCACGGTTGCCCAGCAGTTTATTCGTCAGAAAATCCTTCTGGAAGAACTTGTCTATCGGGGGGGATTGCGCGCTGGAGCCACGTAACCGAGCCCGCTCGACGATCGCCATCTTGGTAGCCCAATATGCGCCCCAACTAACACCGTGCAGGGCGATGCGGTCCTTGTCGATCTCCGGCCGCGACTGCGCGTAGTCGATCACCTTCGAAAGCATGCGGTCCGCCGTTTCACTCACCTTGATTGGATTTTGTCCCGTGCCTGGGCCATCGACCGCGAGGTAACCTACACCAAAGGGAAGAATTGCGCCAAAACTTTCCGCCAGGTCCTCCTTGCGGCTGTCGAGCCCATTGACCGCAATCACGAGAGGCACTGGACCTTTTGCATTCTTCGGCAGCCGCAGATATCCGATAATTTCTTTTCCTTCAAAAGGAATGTGCACGACTTCCAATGGCGGATCCATGAAGCGTGCGTGCGCCAGAAAAGATTCGATCGCTTTTTCGTAGGAACGCTGTTTTCCGGGGGATGCAGGAATTGGCCAACGTCCGAAGGAATAGAGCCGCCACGCCCGGATATAGTCCGCGTTCGCTTTTGTCGGATCAGATTTCTCCAATGATTTCGCTTCGTTGAAATAGCGATCGGCTACGCGCATGAACCCCGCGGCCCATTCGTCCTTATCGCTGGTGTGGATGCTTTCAAACGCTTCTTTCACGTCGCCGGGATCGAGCCCGATCAGCGGATACTGCCCGACCTCGGCGCGATGGATTGCCTCCACTCTGATTTCGTCGATGTTGCGTTCGCGGTGCTCCGTATTTTGGGCGGAAGCGACCAGATTGCAGTACGCGAAAAATAACAACAGGCAAATTGCGGAATAAAACTGGTTTCTGATTTTCATCATTAGGCCCTTTTTTGTTTTATGGTCAACCTGCAAGCACTTACGAGAAAAAGGCCGGACGGGACTGCGTCCGGCCCCACACCACCTCAGATTGAAACTGCAAACTTTAGAACGTGAACTTCAACCCCAGTTGAACCGAGCGCGGTCCCCCTGAACCCACCGCCGGGTTCGCAGCGGCGATATCCGGCGTGGCGCACCCGCAACCGAAGTTCGATGCAGAAGGATCGTTCAAGCCGAACCCGTTTTGTCCGCCGTACGGATTGGCGAAGTTTGGATGGTTGAAAATGTTAAAGAATTCGGCGCGGAACTGCGCGCGTAAACGCTCGCCGAAGTGAAAGTTCTTGGCCACCGAGAAATCGAAGTTGCGGAATCCGGAGTCGCGGAACGTGTTACGACCCATGTTTCCGAATTGACCGAGCGGCGGAGGAATCATGATGGAATTGCCTTTTGCATAGCAGCCGAATGAACTCAGAGACGCCGTCGACGCCCCCGCAATTCCACCATCAACCGACAAGGCCTGAGCTGCGCAAGCTGGATTCGACGTCCCCGCGAAAAATGGAATTGGAATCGGACCTGACTTGAAGTCGGAGGGATTGCCGTAGAAACTCCAGCGGATCGGCGCGTTCGCGGGTGGACTGACCGGCAATGGCCCGGTGCCGGCTGCGTCAGTTCCTAAGTCGATTGGTCCCCATGGCTGCCCGCTTTCCAGCGTAACGATGGAATTGAGTTCCCAGCCTTCCAGCATCTGTCCAAAGCCGGTCTTGCCCGGAACGGCATAGGTAAGGGAAAGCGTAAGGCGATGGCGAATGTCGAAATCGCTGCTCGCATACTCGCGACCGACGTTGTATGAATCCTGCGGCAGACCGGCGCCATAGCCGAAATCCCAGTTCGCGCCCACGTCATCGAGAGAATGGGAATAAGTGTAGCCAGCGACCATGCTCAAGCCGTGGTAGTTTCTCGAGTTCACTGTAGCCTGCAGCCCGTTGTAGTTCGATTTATAAATGTTGCCCATCTGGAAGATGTTGCTGAGAAACGGAAACTTGGCGTTATACGGCCGGGCATCCTGGTCACAGTTGGAGTCGGTCACACACGCCGCCGAGTAATCCGTACCCACGGGCGGTTGGTTGATATCGCGGATGCCGGTCAAATTCGAGCCGTGATTGCCGACATAAGCAAGCTCCAGCGAGAGATTCGGCGTGAACGAATGCTGCAGTCCCAGCGTCCAGTTCCAAACGTATGGAGTTGTCAGGTGCCTGTCGACACTCATGATTGCGCACGGAGCGGCATTCACCGGATCGCAATTGATGGCGGTGGCGCTGATATTGCCGTAGATCGGGCCGTTATCCCACGGGTAGCCCAAAGGAATAATGGTCTGATTGCCGGCGGTAATTGTGCCTCCGGCCGTATCGCCGGCGGCATCGATGGTCGCCCCGGTCGGTACGTTGGTTAGACCGAAGGCATTGTTGAAGGCCAACATCGATTCCCAGTTCACGGTCTCGTACATCAAGCTACCGCCGCCTCTCACGACGGTGTTTCCTTTGCCCGTAACATCCCAGGCGAAGCCGAAACGCGGAGCAAAGTTTTTATGATCGGGATTGTAAGGACCGCTGACTCCGTTGATCCCAACCTGAATCAGTCCAGTCGGCGAATTCGGATCGAAGTTGCCGAGCTGATTGTGAGCTTCCTTGATGACCGAATTGAATTCATAGCGCAATCCCAAATTGATGGTTAGCGTTTTGGAAGCACGATAATCATCCTGGATGAACCCTGCATAGGCCCAGTTGTGGATTTCGCGAGTGGGGTTGCCCGTTTGAACGGATGCTTTCAGCGGAGCTCCCGCGAAGAAGTCTTCCAGGACCGAAGTGTTCAGCGGATTTCCAGTCGGATCCGCAGGATCGGGTGTGTTGCCGCCCACAAACGTGATGCTACCCCGCGCGTTCCCGAAGGCTCCTCCGGAAAAACCGTTGCGATGAAACTCGCCCCCAAACTTTAAAGCATTCTTTCCAATCACGTAAGAAATGTGATCCGTAAACTGAGTGATCGTGTCGGGGCCCTGGAACTTTGGCCACTTAAACGCGCCCAAGCCAGGAAAGAAGTATCCGGCAAAGCCGATGCGCGGCAAGCCGCCGGTGAACGGGCCGTTTACACCCGTGTCAAGGCCATAACTGGAAGCGGGCGCATTCAGATCGCCGGGCAGTGTCGGCTGATTCAGGCGATTGTAGCCTCCTCGAGCCTCATTCACCCATTGGGCGTTGGGAGTCCAAATCCAATCGCCACCGACGACTTGTGCGCGTGTATGAATCTTCGAGCGCCAAAACGATTGCAACTCGGGAAAATCTTCCACCGTTCCTGAGTCATTGCCATAGAAGTAAAAGCCGCTGACCGTGTTGCCCTGGTTTAAGTTGTAATCCACCTTGGCAATCACATTGTCGACGCCAACCTGATTTGGAAATCCATTTACGATGTTGATCGATTGGGTGTTGTTGATAGGGAAACCCGTGCCGTTGCAAGCAACAGTCCCACCTGTGAGGGCGCATCCTGCGACCTGCAGACTGGCCGGGCTGATCGGTACTCCTCCTGCTTGTAGGTCAGCGATCGCATTGGGGATGCTGTTTGCGCAATCTCCCGACGTGATGAACAGACAGTTCGTGACTTGCCCCGCTGGAGTAGGAATTGAGACCATCGAGGGACTGGTGATGCCGCCAAAAGAATTGCCCACATCATAGCGCTGGCCCTCATAGGCTCCGAAGAAGAAGGCTTTGTCTTTGATAATGGCCCCGCCAAAGCTGCCACCGAATTGCTCCAAGGTCCGCTGGTTTTTGGGGGCAGGAGACTGGCCGAAGGCACAGGGATTGCTGGCGCAATTAAAGTAGTTGCGCGCATCGAACACGTTGCCATCCCGGCCGAACGCAAAAGCCGTGCCGTGCAGCAAATTCGTTCCTGACTTTAGCCCGACGTTGATGACCGCGCCCGGTTTCCATCCGTACTCTGCCGGAGGATTCTCCTGTACGTTGAATTCTTGAATGGCGTCAATCGGCAGGATTGTGGCTGAGTCTCCGGCGATCCCAGCTCC
>Ga0209006_10000512_pt1 | contig 36362 bp, 38 predicted proteins | sample JacPin_JW_Ref_O2_FD_188567 | JGI IMG/M metagenome (GOLD analysis project Ga0209006, IMG submission 188567) | Forest soil microbial communities from Algoma, Ontario, Canada - Jack Pine, Ontario site 1_JW_Ref_O2 (SPAdes) (version 2) | ecosystem: Environmental > Terrestrial > Soil > Boreal... | reverse complement strand
GGCGTGCTGTCGGCGATGTGCCGGCGTCGACAGCAGCCGATAGTCATGGTCTGCCAGTCATGCGGATTCGCCGAGATCGTCTACTTTCACTGCTGTTGGTTTGCTCGCTGACGGGTTTGGCCGTCGGCGCCAAGGCGCAGGGGTTCGATCCGGCCAAGGTCGGGGGCCCCGGGAGCGGCGCGCCGGCCGAGCTGTATCTTCCGGCCGCCATGCCGCCGGCAGCGGCCGTCGTCGTGCTGCATGGCTGCGACGGCATCGAACCGCACTACCGCCAGTGGGCGCGCCGACTCGCGGATTGGGGCTATGCGGCGCTGCTTATCGACAGCTTCAGGCCACGCGGCTTTAGCGAAGTATGCAACCATGGCCAGCTCGTGCCAGCCGAGGCCCAGGCCCGCGACGCCTTCGACGGCGCCGCCTACCTGCGCAGCGCGCCCGCGGTGCGGGCGCAACGGGTCGGAGTGATCGGTTTTTCGCATGGCGGCTGGGCCGTGTTGAAAGCGGTGCTTGCCGGGCTTGTCCGACGGCCAGACGAGCCGCCATTCGCCGCGGCTGTTGCTTATTACCCCGGTTGCGATCCGCGTGATCCGCCGGCACACCCGCTCGAAACCGACACCCTGATCCTGATCGGTGATGCCGATGACTGGACACCGGTCGCACGCTGCACGAATTGGCGCGGGGCGGTACGGACAGACGGGCATGCCCTGCAAATGATCGTGTATCCTGGCGCCCGCCACGGTTTCGATGCACCTATGGGGCTGCATTATTATGCCGGCCACTATGTCGGCCAGGATCCGGCGGCTCTTGCCGCCTCGCTGACCGAAGTCCGCGGGTTCTTCGCCGAGCGCCTGACGCGATGACGGCATCCCGACGCTGGACGCAACGAGTGGGAATAGGCGTTCTCAAAATAAGTTGATGTCGCGCGGCTTGACGGCCCAAGCGGTTGCTGGTCCCCTTGGCACAAGAAACTCAACATGGGGGAACCGCCTGATCCGGTTGATCCGCAAGCTTTCGTTCGGGATTGTGACGGCGCTCGCCGCGATGACGTTCTCACCTACGGCGCGGGCCGACGACGTCCGTCTCGTCGTCAACGTCTTTCCCGGGCTGCAGAACCTTCCGCTCTTCGCCGCACAGGATAAAGGGTTGTTCGCGAAGCGGGGGCTTGCCGTCGAGATCCAGAACACGCCCAATTCCCAGTCGCAACGCGACGGACTCGCCCAGGGCCAGTTCCAGATCGCGGTCGCCGCGGTGGACAACGCCGTTTACATGGCGGATTCAGGCGCGGCCGACGTGGTCATCGTCGCCGGCGGCGACAACGGCATGAACCAGCTCGTCGTCCAACCGGAGATCCGTTCCCTCAAGGACATCCGCGGCAAGGTCGTGCTGGTGGACGCGCCAAACACCGCCTATGCCTTCCAGCTCTACCGCATCCTCGAGCTCAACGGCCTGAAGCGGGGCGACTACACCGTACTGCCCAAGGGAGGCACGCCGCTGCGGATGAAAAGCATGGTCGAGGACAAGGCCAATGTCGCCGCGATCCTCAACCCGCCCTTCGTGTTCCAAGCCAAGGCGCAAGGGCTTGAGAGCATGGGCCCGACGGTGAAGTTCATCGGGCCCTATCAGGGCAACGGCGTCATCGTGCTGCGCGCCTGGGCCAAGGCCAACGGCCCCGTGCTGATCGAATATCTCCAGGCCCTCATCGCGGGCACACGCTGGGCGATGGAGCCGAAGAACAAGGAAGCGGCCATCGCCATGCTGGCCGACCGCCTGAAGATCGACCGGGAGCTGGCCGCGCAATCGCTGCCGGCCGCGGTGGGAAAGGGCGGCGGCATGGCCAAGGACGCCGGTTTCGACTTGAACGGCTTCAAGAATACGCTCAGGCTGCGCGCCGAGTTCGGCGATACCGGCAAGGCACCGGCCGAGCCCGAGAGCTACATCGACCTGTCTTATTACCGGCAGGCGATCAAAGGAATGTAGATCCGAATAACCACCGGGAGAAAACCATGTTCCGCATTCGCCAGCTGTTACCGTTTATTGCGCTTGCCGCCGTGCTAGGTATCGCCGCGCCTGGGCATGCCCAGACCATCATCGACGACTGGGCCAGCGTGAAGGCGCCGCCCGCGCCCGAGCTTACGGCCGTCACCGTCGACCCCAAAACCACCGCCTTGCTGGAGCTCGATTTCGTCACGCAGACCTGTAACAACGAGCATCGGCCGCGTTGCGTTGCATCCCTGCCGAAGGCGAAGAAGTTCCTCGACGCGGCCCGGGCGCACGGAATGTTCGTCGTTTACAGCATCATCCCCGGACCGCCGACCATCGCCGATACCCTGCCGGATGTGGCGCCCAAGGGGAACGAGCCGGTCGTCAAGTCCGGGGTGGACAAGTTCTTCAACACCGATCTCGACAAGATTCTGAAGGATCACGGCATCACGACCGTCATCGTCAACGGCACCTCGGCGCAAGGCGCCATCATGTATACCGGCAGCGAGGCGGTGCTCCGCGGCTACAAGGTGATCGTGCCGGTGGACGGCATGTCGGCCGAGAGCCCTTATATCGAACAGTACGTGGCCTATAACTTCCTCCACGCGCCCGTGATCGCGGGCAACGTGACGCTGACCAGCTACGGCATGATGAAGTTCTAGGAACCCGGCCGACGGGGAAACGCGGGGGGCGCCTTCGGGCGCCCCTTCGCATTTTAGATATCTTCGTGCGATCGGGACGCAAGGGCCACAACTTTGCCCAAATCTTGTCCTAAGGATGTAATCGAGACGGGGCCATAATCCAGTTGTTCAATCGGGGGTGCCCATGCGAAATCCAATTTTCGTCAAGAACATCGAACCTTCGGTGGAAGAATTGCTCACCGACCCGATCGCGCGCCTGCTCATGACACGCGATGGCGTGCGGCCGCGCGAGGTGCTCGCGATCGTCGACCGGGCGCGGGTCGCGTTGCGCCAGCATCCGTTCGAAGCCGCCGGCGCACCGAAGGCCGCTTAAGCGTCGGATCCCCGCTTTCCTCAGATGGAGGAATGTCATGGACGAGTCGGAATACTGGCGAGAACAGGCCATAAAGTACAAAGAGCGCGCACGCGTTGTGGCCGATCCCGAGCTCCAGGACGAGCTGCTCGAACTGGGCGCGGTATGCGAGAATTTGGCCGAAACCATCGAAGATCGCGCGCCAGGCGGCTAGGCGGCGGCCCGAATCACAGCTTCTTGTGGCTGCCGTCGCAATAGGGCTTGCCCGCGGTCGCCTTGCAACCGCACAGCCAGGCATCGCCCGTCTGATCGGGTTTGAAGCCCAATGGGGCAAGCCCGGTGCCCTTGTGCGAGCCGTCGCAGAAGGGCTGGGTCTGGGAGCGGCCGCAGGCGCACCACCAATATTCCTTGCCGGCTTCGAGCGCGACCTTGTAGGGCGATTTCTGCGCAGGAATGGGCGTGGTCAAGGAGTTTTCCCTTTTCCGGCACGGCGCAACAGATAGCCGAACACATTGGCATGGGCCTCGGCACGGTTCATATGCGCGCCCTTGGCGCGCGCATCCGCCGGGTCGGCCAGCAGCCGGGCGCCGCCCGCGCTCTCGGCCAACAGCTGCATGCGGCAGGCATCCTCGAGCTTGAGCGCGAACCATACCGCCTCCTCCAGGCTGCCGCCACAGGTGACGATGCCGTGATTGCGCAGCAAGAGCGCGTTGAACGCGCCCAGGCACTTGGCCACCGCCTGGCCGCGCGGCTTGGTGGTGATGAGGTCGGTGGTCTCGGCGAAAACCGGCAAGCCGCCATGGAACACCGCGCCGCTGTGACCCACAGCCTGGAGCGGCTTGCCCAGCGACGAGAACGCCACCGCGTGGCGCGGGTGGGTATGGACCACCGCCATGACATCGGGCCGCGCGCGCAGGATCTCGGAATGGATGAACACCTCGTTGTGGCGTTTCATCATGCCGGCAACCTTCTCGCCTTCGAGATTCACGGTGACGATATTCTTGGGCGTGATCTCTTCCAGCCCGATGCCGGAAGGCTTCATGAGAAAACGCGCGGGGTCGTCCGGCAGCCGCGCCGAAACATGACCGGCGGTGTAATCGCCCTGGCCCTCCAGCGCCAGCACGCGGCCGGCCTCGGCCAGCGTTTTCCTCAGGATTTGGGTCATCGCCTCTCCCGCCTAATAGGAACGCGGCAATCCCAGCACATGCTCGGCGAGATAAGCCAGCACGAGGTTGGTCGAAATCGGCGCCACCTGGAACAGCCGCGTTTCGCGCCATTTGCGCTCGATGTCGTATTCGCGGGCAAAACCGAAACCGCCATGGGTCTGGAGGCAGGATTCGGCGGCGTGCCACGAAGCGTCGGCCGCCAGTAGCTTCGCCATATTGGCTTCGGGCCCGCACGGCGATCCCGCATCGAACAACGCCGCCGCCTTGCGCACCATCAGATCGGCGGCCTCGGTTTCGGCATAGGCGCGGGATATCGGGAATTGGACGCCCTGGTTCCGGCCGATGGGACGGTCGAACACCTCGCGGCTCTTGGCATAGTCGATCGCCTTGCGGGTGAACCAGCGCGCATCGCCGACGGCCTCGGCCGCGATCAGGATGCGCTCGGCGTTCATACCGTCGAGGATATAGCGGAAGCCCTTGCCTTCTTCGCCGATCAGGTTCTCCGCCGGCACTTCGAGATCGTCGAAGAAAATCTCGGTGGTGTTGTGGTTGATCATGGCGGGCAGTTTCTTGATGGTCACGCCCTTGCCGCGCGCCGCCGCCAGGTCGACCAGGAATACCGACAGGCCGTCGCCGCGCTTTTCCACTTTATCCGCCGGCGTGGTGCGCGCCAGCAGCAGCATGAGATCGGACTGCAGCGCGCGCGAGGTCCACACCTTCTGCCCGCGCACCACGTATTTGTCGCCGCGCTTTTCCGCCCGCGTCTTCAGCTTGAGCGTGTCGGTGCCGGTCGAGGGTTCGGTTACGCCGAAGGCCTGGAGCCGCAATTCGCCCGAGGCGAGCTTGGGCAAATAGCGCTGCTTCTGGGCGGCGCTGCCGTGCCGCAGCAGGGTGCCCATGATGTAGATCTGGGCGTGGCAGGCGCCGGCATTGCAGCCGGCGGCGTGGATTTCCTCGAGGATCACCGCCGCCGCGCGCAACGGCAGGCCGGCGCCGCCATAGGATTCGGGGATGAGCGCGCCGAGATAGCCCGCCTTGGTCAAGGCGCCGACGAATTCCGTGGGATATTCCTGCGTTTCCTCGCAAGCCCGCCAATAGGCTCCGGGAAAGCCTTCGCAGATGCGCCGCACCGCGGCGCGGATCTCGGGGAAATCCTCGCCCAGCGCTATCGCGACCGGGGGCTTTCCGGCGGCGTCCATCTCAGCGCCCCCTGAAGCGGGCTTGCCGCTTCTCGTTGAAGGCCTGGATGCCCTCGCGCCGGTCCTCGGTCTCGACCAAGCGCTCATAGCACTCGATCTCGAACGCCATGGCCTTGTCCAAGGGCAAATGCTGCCCGCCCTGGATGGCGCGCTTGGCCTGGCGCACCGCCAAGGGCGCGTTGGCGGCGATGGCGCGCGCCGATGCCAGAGTCTCGTCCATCAACTTAGCGGGCTCGCACAACCTGTTGACGATACCCCAGGACAGCGCCTCCTCGGCGGAGAACGGCTTGCCGGCCAGAATGATCTCCTTGGCGCGGCGCTCGCCCGCCGCGCGCGCCAGGGTTTGCGTGCCGCCCGCGCCCGGCATGATGCCGAGCGTGGTCTCGGTCAGCGCGAAGCGCGCGGTCTTGGCCGCATAGGCGAAATCGCAGGCCAGGATCAGCTCGAGCCCGCCCGCGAAGGCCGCGCCATTGACCGCGGCGATCACCGGCACCGGACAGGCGAGCAGCATCTTCTGTTCGCGCTCGATGATTTCGTGCTGCTCGAACCAGGCGTCATCGCCCATGCCGTTGCGCTCCTTGAGATCGGCGCCGGCGCAGAAAGCGCGCTCGCCTGAGCCGGTAAGGATGACGCAGCGCGTCTCGCCCGGCGTAGCAGCGAGGCCGGTCCACAGATCGAGCAATTCCCGCATCATGCGGGTGTTGAAGGCGTTGGCGGATGCGGGGCGATTCAAGGTCGCGCGCAAAAGCCCGGGCTCCGGCGTCTCGACCAGGATCGTTTCGTAGATTTTCGCCATCCGCGGCGGATGGTGGGGACGGCGCCGGGCGCCGTCAAGAAGCTCGGGATGGGATCAGACGTAGCACCAGGGCGAGCGGTTCAGCAGCTCGCTGGTGGCGTCGCGTACTGCGTGCCAGGCGGCAAGGGCGAGCTCGTCGCCCACCTCGTTCGCACGCTGGGCGCGGGCGCTGGCGAAATCGACCGCGGCGCGGCCGTATTTGGCGGCCAGGTTTTCGGCGATGCGGGCGGTTTCCTCGGCGTCGAGAAAATTCGCGGCGACGGGCTTGGCGGGAGAAGTCATGAATGCAGCTTCCCGGTTCTTGCCTTGGCCCGTCAAGGTAAATCCAAGAATTAACCAAATAAATAGGCCATCTATCTTGGTTCTTATAATTAATATCCCCATCTTCTTAAGTAATTCTTCGTCAAACGGGTAAGATTAAGCGGCAACGCGCTCCGTTCCCGTGCGGCGCGACGATTTAGTAAGGCGAGGCCAAGGAATTTCCCTTCTGCCGCATGATCGATACTGGTAAACGCGCGATTGTTCGGACATTCTAGGCGCGCTTCGCCGAGCAAAAAGATGCGCTGTACAACCAAATGGCGAAGGGGAGACGCGATGGGGGTTACGCTCGATCTGTTCTTGAACGCCGTTACGGCGGGGCTTCTGTTGGGCGGCTTTTATGCCGCGGTGAGCGTCGGCGTGGCGATCTCGTTCGGCATGCTCGACATCGCCAACCTCGCCCACCCGGCGTTCATCATCCTGGGCGCCTTCGTCGCCTATATCCTCAACGACCGCTTCGGATTCGACCCGATCCTGACCGGGATATTGGCGTTGCCGGCCTTTTACGCGCTGGGGACGGTTATCTACCGGATCTATTATTATTCCTTCGAACGACGCGGCGAAGAGGCGTTGCGCGGTCTCGCCTTCTTTTTTGGAATTCTTTTCATCACCGAGGTGGCGCTGATCCTCGTCTTCGGCGTCGATTACCGCTTCGTCTCAGCGCCTTATATCGGACCAAGCCTGCATTTCGGCGACGTCGACCTGCCCATGCGCATGGTCGTGCCCTTCGTGGTCTCGCTCACCATGGTCGGGGGCCTGCAACTTTTCCTCTCCCGCAGCTTCGTCGGCCGCGCCATCCTGGCGGTATCGCAGGACAGCCTCGCCTTGAAGCTGATGGCGATCAACCCGATCCGCATCAAATCCATCGCCTTCGCCATCTCGATCGCGACCGCGTCCCTGGCCGGCGCCTGCCTCATCATCATCCAGCCGGTCGAGCCGTCGATCGGGCGCGAGTATATCGGCCGGATCTTCGCCATCTGCGTGATGGGCGGCATGGGCAGCTTCCCGGGCATGATGATGGCCTCGATGCTGCTGGGCGTGATCGAAAGCCTGACCGCCACCTTCTACGGGCCGTCCTGGTCGCCGGCGGTGGCCTTCGGCTTCCTGCTGCTGACCCTGGCTTTCCGTCCTTCCGGAATCATGGGCCGCTGACACCATGCGCACGTGGATGTTCTGGCTGGTCACGGCGGCGGTGGTGGCATGCATCTTCGGGCTGTCGCGCCTGGTTACCAACGACTACTTCTTCTTTGCCGCCTATGTCGTGCTGCAATACGTCGTCATGGCGACGGCCTGGAACATCCTCGGCGGCTATACCGGTTACGTGAATTTCGGCACTGCGGGGTTCTATGCGCTCGGCGCCTACAGCTCGGTGGTGCTGCACAAGCTCTACGCGCCGCCGATGGTGGTCCTGATCCTGGCGGGTGGGCTGGTCTCGGGCGCGATCGGGCTGGGCATGGGTTATCTGACCTTGCGCCTCAGGGGCGTGTTCTTCGCCATCGCCACCCTCGCCCTTGCCATCGTGCTGGAGACGCTCATCACCAATTGGGATTATGTCGGCGGTTCGCGCGGCGTCTACATCATCCGCCCGGCCGCGGCGCCGTTCTTCCACGGCGGCTATATCCAATACCTGTTCCTGGTGATGCTGATCCTGGCGGGCGTGGCGGTATGCGTCGCGCGCTCGATCGAGCATTCGAAGCTCGGCTATGGTCTCGCCACCATCCGCGATGACGAACTGGCCGCCGAGGCGGCGGGCGTGCCGACGCTCAAGCTCAAGCTGATCGCCACCGTGCTGTCGGGTGCGCTCATGGGCATGGCCGGCGCGCCGCTGCCCTACTACATCACCTATCTCGACCCTTCCTCGGCCTTCAATCTGTCGCTCGCCGTCAACAGCATCGCCATGCCGCTGGTCGGCGGCACCGCCAACTGGATCGGGCCGGTGCTGGGCGCCGTGTTTCTCGCCACCGTGCAGCAGATCGCCACCGTCACCATTTCGTCGGCGCTCAACCTGCTGTTCGTCGGCGTCATCCTGGTGGGATTCGTGGTGATCGCGCCCAACGGCATCATCGGCTGGTTCGCGCGCGGCAAACGGCGGAGGCAAGGCTGATGGAGGCCCTGCTCCGCGTCGAGAAACTGGGCAAGCGCTTCGGCGGCTTCATCGCGCTCGAATCCATCGACCTCGCGGTCGCGCCCGGCGAGCGTCTGGGGCTGATCGGCCCGAACGGCTCGGGCAAATCGACGTTGGTCAATTGCATCTCCGGCACGCTCCGGAACGAGACCGGCGCGGTGCATTTCGAGAGCCGCAAGATGGACGGTCTACCGCCGCATCAGCGCACCCGGCTGGGCCTGGCGCGCAGCTTCCAGCTGCCCAAGCCGTTCCACAGCATGACGGTGGCCGAAAACCTGCATGTGCCCATGCTCTATACCGTCAATGCGCGGCGCGGGATGCACCTTTCCAACGCCGAGATTGACCGCCGCGTCGACGAGTTGCTGCAACAGGTCGGCCTCGCCGTCAAATCCGACCGCCGGCCGCGCGACCTGACCCAGATCGAGATGCGTAAGCTCGAACTGGCCCGCGCCATGGCGGCGGCGCCCAAGCTGCTGATCGCCGACGAAGCCATGGCCGGCCTCTCCCACACCGAGGTCGACGACATTTTGTCTCTGCTGGTGAAGCTCAACGAACAGGGCATCACCGTGGTCCTGATCGAGCATATCATGCGCGCGGTGATGAGCTTTTCGCAGCGCCTGGCCGTGCTGGTCGCCGGCAAGAAGATCGCCGACGGCGAGCCGCAAGAGGTGATGCGCAACCCCGAAGTGGTGAGGGCCTATCTTGGCGAGTAGCCTGACCATCAGCGGCCTCCATGCCGGCTACGGCCACGTGCGCGTACTCGAGGACGTATCGCTCGAGGTGCGCGCGGGCGAGACCGTGGCGCTCTTGGGCACCAACGGCAACGGCAAGTCGACGCTGATGAAATGCATCATGGGCATGCTGCGCCCGTCGGAAGGCAGCATCACCGCCGAGATCGACGGCGTGAAGCACGCGCTCACAGGCAAAAGCACCGAGGCGATCGTCGATCTCGGCGTGGCACTGGTGCCCGAGGGGCGGCGGCTTTTTCCCAGGCTCTCGGTCGAGGAGAATCTCTATCTCGGCGCCTATCGCAGCACGGCGCGCGCCAACCTCAAGCGCAGTTACGACTATTGCTGCGAGGTGTTTCCGGTGCTGCGCGAACGGCGGCGCCAGCTCGCCGGCTCGATGAGCGGCGGCGAGCAGCAGATGCTGGCGCTGGCGCGCGCGCTGATGAGCGCGCCCCGGATCCTGCTGATCGACGAGCCCTCGGTGGGGCTGGCGCCGGTACTGGTGCGACGGACCATCGACAAGATCAAAGAACTGAAAGACCAGTACCAGCTCACCGTACTGATGGCCGAGCAGAACTTTACCCAGGCGATCCGCATCGCCGACCGCGGTTATGTCATCGTCCACGGCAAGATCGCCTTCGCCGGCGAATCGCCCGAGGCGCTCAACAACAACGACCTCATCCGCAAATTCTATCTGGGGCTTTAGGCATGAGTGGCAAACCGACCGTGGGCGTGATCGGGCTGGGCATCATGGGCGGCGCGATCTCCGCCAATCTGGTGAAGCGCGGCTTCGCCGTGCGCGGTTTCGACGTCGACGCGGCGGCGGCCGGGCGGCTGAAGACGAATGGCGGCACACCGGTGGCGGCGCCGGCCGAGACGGCTTCGGGCGCGGCGGTGCTGCTGACCTCCCTGCCCTCGGTCAAGGCGCTCGAGGCGACGGTCAAGGCGCTGTTGAAGCGGCCGGCCAAGGGTCTCGTCGTGTGCGAGCTTTCGACATTTCCCATCGCCGACAAGGAGAAGGCGCGCCAGGCTCTGGCCAAGGGCGGCATGACGCTGCTCGACTGCCCGCTTTCCGGCACCGGTTCCCAGGCCGCGACCGGCGATCTGGTGGTTTATGCCAGCGGCGACAAAGCCGGTTTCGAGCGCGCGGCGGCGGTGTTTCCGGGATTTTCGCGGGCGAATTTCTATCTCGGTGCCTTCGGCAACGGCAGCAAGATGAAATACGTCGCCAATTTGCTGGTGGCGATCCACAACGTGGCGACCGCCGAGGCGATGGTGCTGGGCATGAAGGCGGGCCTCGACGCCGAGGACATCGTGAAAGTGATCTCGACCGGCGCGGGCAATTCGCGCGTCTTCGAGCTGCGCGCGCCGCTGATGGCGAAGAATTCCTACAAGCCGGCGACGATGAAGAACGAGGTTTGGGGCAAGGATCTGAAAATCATCAACGCCTTCGCCAAGGCGCTGAAGGTGGACACGCCGCTTTTCGGCCGGCTTGCCGCGCTGCACCGCGAGGTGATGAAACAGGGCCTCGGCGACAGCGACACCGCCGCCATCTGCGCCGTCCTGGAAAAGCGGTCGAAGCTCAAGCGGAAAAGGGCCTAATCCGCCGCCTCTTTGGTCCGCGCCCCCGTCACAGACCAGCTATTTGATCGCCATCGGGTTGGTCGGGGATCCCACGGCCTTGGTGATCGGCAAGGGCGGCCCGCAGAAGAAAAATTCGTACACCTTGTCCGCTGCGCAATCCTCGGCCAGCTCCTCGAGATAGAAAATCTCGCCCATGGTCAGGCCCATCATCGGGATCACCACCCAATGCCAGGGCTGGAAAGCGTCCTTGGTCTCGTTGGGCCGCACTTCGCAGCCCCAGGTGTCGGTGCAGATCGCGGCGATCTCGCTCTTGTGGATCCATTCGCAGGTCTCGAAGGCCAGGCCCGGCGCATCGCCCCCGGCATAGCCGCCCCATTCCCCCGAGCGCAAGCGCTGTCCCATCTGGCCGGTGCGCACGATGACGAAGTCGCCGCGCTTTATCTCGACCTTCTGCGCCTTGGCGGTGGCGATCAAATCGTCAATGGTGATGGCCATGCCGTCCTCGAGATAGTCCTGCTTGCAAAAGCGCGCGACATCGAGCATCACGCCGCGCCCGACCATGCGAGCCTTGGTTTTCTCGATGCCGTTCTTGGCGGCGCCGTTGGAATCGACCAGCTTCGCGTCATAGCCGTTCCACATCTTGTCGTCGTAGAAGATATGACCGAGCGCATCCCATTGCGTCCCGCATTGGAGCGGCATCGAGACCGCGTCGTCCGCGTAACGGATGCCGCCCTTGTCCTGGCGGCCCGCCACCGCGTCGGTGCCGGTGGCAAGCATGGTGTGGACCGGGTTGTGGCGGTTGCCCCACAGCCCTTTTTGCGGGCCGTTGCTGTCGTAAGGCAAAGCGAGGGAGAAAATCTTGCCCTTGCGTATAAGCCGCGCCGCCGCCGCCACGTCATCGGGCGTCACGTAATTGAGCGTGCCAAGCTCATCATTGGGCCCCCATTTGCCCCAGCTCTTGAGGCGCTCCGCCGTCTTGCGCAGATGGGCCATGTCGAAGGTCTTGGCGTCGTAACGTCGCGGCATTGTCGATCCCCCTGGGTTTCTTGTTTAAGGCCGGCTTGAATCCGTGTTTTACCCCGGCTTGCCCGGCCCAAGGAAGGCTTGGAGCGCGTCGATCGGATTGCCTTGCCCACCGCGTTGCCTGGCGGCTTCGGCCAAATCCTCGTAAAGCCGGGCCATGCCTTCGTAGATTTCGCCGCCGCCGGGTACGCTATCGAGATAGGTCGAGATCTCCTCCATCTCGGCGATCCAGCGATAGGATTTGGGATACATCTCGGGCACGCGCTTTTGAATCCAGGCCAGCAATTGCGGCTGGCTGGAGGTTATCTCGCGTTTCAATTCGGCTTCGACGCCGGCCTGGGTGGCGCCCAGGATCATCTCGCTCGCCAGGGCCACCACGCCCTTGGTGAAGCCCGCGTAGGAGAGCTTCAAGGCCGAGGCGGCGCCGGCTTCGCCCGAAAGCGCGCGCACATCCAGGCCATAGCGCGCCAGCGACAAAGCCGCCTGCGCGGCATCGCCGGAGACATAAAGCCGCGGGCCGGCTTCCTCGCCCTTGGGGGGACCGCCGATGATGCCGCCATCGGCAAACGGGCAGCCGGTGGGTGCGATGATCGACGCGACATCGCGCGCGGTCTGGGGCGCGACAGCGTTGCAATCGACGTAGACGGGCTTGCGCGCAACCGCCTGCAGCGCCGGCGCCAGCCGCCGCGCCAGCGCCCGCGCCTCGCCCGGCGGCACGACGGACAGCATGAAATCGGCGCCGTCGAGCAGAGTGCGGTCGTCGTCGAAGGATTCGGCGCCGGCGCGCTGGGCGCGGGCGGCGCTGGCGGCGCTGCGTCCCTTGAGCGAGGTGCGAATGCGGGCGCCGCGCTCGTGCAGCCTGCGGGCGATGCCGCTTCCCATCTCGCCCATCGCGATCACCACCACATCCGGTCCGGCCATGCTCGCATCCCTTCAAACCTGCGTGAGCGCCTGTTGATTTCGGCGTTCCCAGGTACCAGATTCACCCCGACCGCCCCAACCAAACAAGCAAAAAGGGGCCGTCCGGCGAGTTTTCCGAAAGCCGGCCTTTAAACGCAAATTCGAGCGGCAGGGGACAACATGGTGACACGCAGAGATCTGATGGCCGGCGCCGGCATGGGAGCGCTGCTCGCGGCGCTGGGCCCGTACCGCTCACGGGCCTTTGCGACGGACATGGCCAAGGGCAATTTCGCGGTAACCCATACCGAGGCGGAGTGGCGGCGGATGTTGACGCCCGACCAATATCACGTGCTGCGCGAGGCGGCCACGGAACCGGAATTCAGCAGCCCGCTGCTGCACGAGAACCGCAAGGGAATCTACCAATGCGCCGGGTGCCAACTGGTTCTCTTCAAGTCGGAGTGGAAGTTCGACAGCCCCGAGGGCTGGCCCGCTTTCTGGACGGTGACGCCGGGCGTGCTCGACAAGATGGAAGACGACAGCGAAAACCTGATCCGCACCGAAGTCCATTGCCACCGCTGTGGTAGCCATATCGGACATCTGTTCGAGGACGGCCCGCCGCCCACCGGGCTGCGTTACTGCATCGACGGCTTGGCCTTGACGTTCGTGCCGGCCTGAGTGCGCAATCTTTTATCCATTCTGACCACCGGAGACGATCCATGAAACTCACCCTGTCCGCCGTCATCCTCGTCTTGTGGACCGTCCTGGCCGGTTCCGCTTTCGCGCAATCCGAACAGTCGATACGGTTACGCGGCACGATCGACGCGGCGAGCGCGCAATCCCTGGCCGTGACCACCAACGCCGGCGAGAAGCTGTCTCTGGCCATGCCTGCAAAACCCGTCGTGATGTCGGCCAGCAAGGCGAGCCTTGCCTCGATCAAACCCGGCAGCTTCGTCGGCATCGCCGCCCAGACGCAACCGGACGGCAGCTCGGTGGCGCTCGAGGTGCATGTCTTCTCTGAGAGCCTGCGCGGCTTAGGGGTGGGCTCGCGCCCCTGGGACCAGGGTGCCAACAGCACGATGACCAACGGCAATGTAGGTTCGGCGGTCGGAACCTCGGGGCGGACCCTGACCGTGCAATATCCGGGCGGCGAGAAAACCATCCAGGTGCCGAAGACGGTGCCGGTGGTGTTCGTCGTCAAGGGCAAGCCCACGCAGCTCAAACCGGGACGCAAAGTGGTGATCGCGGCGACCCGGTCGGCCGCCGGCGACATGACCATGCAGTGGGTGATCGTCGGCAGGCCGGGCGTGACCCCGCCGATGTGATGCGACGCCTGCTAACCGCCGACAAACAACGAGGAGAATCCCATGTGGTCGATGGCCCGCAAATCGCTTGAATTGCCCAAGCCCGGCGAGGCGCTGCCCGGCCGAGCGGGCGCGATGCCGGTCCCGGCCAAGCATTACATCAACGGTCATCCGCTCAAGCCGCCTTTTCCGGCCGGGCTGGAGACGGCGATATTCGGGCTCGGCTGCTTCTGGGGCGCGGAGAAGGCATTCTGGAATCTGCCCGGCGTCTATTCGACCGCGGTGGGCTATGCCGGCGGCCAGACCCCCAACCCGACTTACGAGGAGGTGTGTTCCGGCCGCACCGGCCACACCGAGGCGGTGCTGGTGGTGTTCGATCCGAAGAAGATTTCCTACGAGCAACTGCTCAAGACGTTCTGGGAGGGGCATAACCCGACCCAAGGCATGCGCCAGGGCAACGATATCGGCACACAATACCGCTCGGCCATCTATTGGACCAATCCCGCGCAGAAGAAGCCGGCCGAGGACTCGCGCGACGCCTATGCCAAAATGCTGGCCAAGGCGGGCTTGGGCGCCGTCACCACCGAAATCCGCGAGGCGCCCGCGTTCTATTACGCCGAGGATTATCACCAGCAATATCTCGGCAAGAACCCGGCGGGCTATTGCGGCCTCGGCGGAACGGGAATCTCTTGCCCGATAGGTCTGAAGACCGCTTAACGCGGCGAATACACGTACCGGACCGTGGTGCGGCCGACCGCCTCGAGCGTTTGCGCCGAGCATTTGTCGATCGTGTCCTGGGTGGTGTTGAACCACGGATCGTATTCGAAGCCGACCACCAGGAAGCTCGGGATGTCGGCGTCGGCCAGCGCGTTCTGATCGTCGAAGACCGGCGTGGAAGTGACCTGGGGCACGAACACCTTGGGCGCCAGCGCATTGCCGATGCTCCAGAATTTTTCGACCTCGCCCCTGGCATAGGCTACCGACGAGGCCTCGGCCGGCAGGCGAATGTTGCGGTAGCACACCATGTCGAAGATGGCGGCGGCCACGGGCTTGGCCTGGGGGTAGAAATCGCCCAGATGTTCGGCGAAATAGGGCGAACCCAGCGCATGCCATTTCGGATCGCCGGCGCCGAGGGAAACCGGCCCCTCCTCGCCGTCAAAGAACACGAAATCAACGCCCACCGGAGGCCGCGAGGAAGCCGCGCTCAAAACCCGCGCGGTTTCGAGCAGCAGCGCCACACCCGAAGCCGAATTATTGGCGCCGGGCATCACCGCATTGGGATTCTGCTTGTCGGCATAGGCGCGGACAAGGCTGTCGTAATGCGTGCCGAGAATGATGCGGCGGCCGTTTTCGGGATCGAACCGGGCGATGAGATTGGTGAGATTATGGGTGCCGCGCGCGCTTTGCTCGGTCCAGCTTTGGCGCTGACTCTTGATGCCGAGCTTGGCCAGTTCTTGCTCGATGTATTTGAGAGTCTTTTCGTGGCCTGGCGTGTCGAGGGAACGGCGGCCGAAGGAAAGTTGCCGCGCAACGTCGGCGAGTGCGCGCTGGCCGTTCCATTGATAGGGCTCGGGCGCCTGGGCGGTGCAGACCACCGTGCCCGCCAGCAGCAGCAATCCTGCCAGCGCGATCGCGCGGATCATTGACCCTGCCGCGGCGGCAACGCGAACAGGCTCGCGGCGCAAGCGAACAGCACCAAGGCAAAAACATAGGTGATGGCGCGCGAACCGATGGTGGGAATGAGCCAGAAGGTGGTGAACAGAACGCCGAAGACGTTGCCGATGGTGGAGACGCCATAGACCATGCCGGCGACGCGGCCGGTCCTGCCGGTCGAATGCAGCAGCAGCCGAACCGCCACCGGCGAGAATGTGCCGAGGAGAGACAGCGGCACCAGGATCAACGCTCCGGCGGCGATCAAGACGGCGGGCGGCCCGTCGCCGATATGACCCAGAATCCAGGCCATCACGGGATCCGCCGTCATCGGCACCAGCGCCAGATAGAAAGCGGCGAGCACGATCGACACGGCGATGACACGCGGCGTCGGAAATCGGTCGACCACCGTGCCGCCGGCGAAATATCCGATGGTGAGCGCGCACAGCACCATCGAGATCAATCCCGCCCAGGTGCCGATGCCGCCGCCGAAATAGGGAAAGAGATAGCGGCTGCCCAGCATCTCGAAACCCATCAGCACCGCGCCGACGGCAAAGGCGTTGGCGTAGATCGGCGCCGCGGCTCCGGGCTTGGGCTTGGTTACTTGTCGGGCCATTTGCGATTGTGGCTCTCGATCGCCCTGAGCGACTCGACCGGCGCGAAATCGTCGGTCAGCACCTTGGCGCTGGGATCGATGGTGGTTCCCAGGTCCGGCGGCAGGCGGCGGCGTTCATTGAACATTTGGCGTAGGTCGTAACGGAAGCCGTAAGCCGCTTGGCGCTGAGCCGCGACCTGCTGGAGATCGTCGGGCGAGCGCGGCGGACCGTCATAGGCGACGGTGACGACATTGCCCTCGGCGACGTAGAAGTCGAGTTGCGGAAAGACCGCATTGATCGTCTTCACCGCCGAATCGAACAACATGGTCGAGGGCTCGACGTTCTGCGCCACCACGCCGCCCTCGGCGAGGTGGCTCTTGACCAGTTGATAGAACTCCTTGGTCAGAAGGTGAAAAGGCACGAAGGGCCCGCGATAGGCGTCGATCAGGATGATGTCGTACTTGTCCTTGGATTCCGACAGGAAGAGGCGGCCGTCGCGGTTGACCACCTTGAAGTTGGGCTCGTCGCGGATGCCGAAATATTTGCGCGACAGCTCGACCACGGCGGGATCGAGCTCGACCGAGGTCACCGGCACGTTCGGCAGGAAGCGGTGCAGATACCAGCTGGTGCGCCCGCCGCCGAAACCGATCTCGAGGATGGCGTGGATGTTCTTGGCGTAGACCAGGCTCTCGGTCATGAAGCGGGTATAAGCGACCGGGAGATCGCGGTCGTCGAGCGTGTTGTAGACGCTTTCGGTATAGATGCGCTGGTTGTAGCCGAAAGTCATGCTGACATAGGGACCTTCGCGATAGACGTAGATGTTGTTGTAGAGCGATTCACGGGAATCGATGAGCGTGCGCGCGTTCTGGGCATGGGCCGGCGCACCCAGGATTGCCCAAGCGGCGATCAAGAACCCGATGAATGAACGATAATTCACAATGGCGCTCGTTGCGTCCGGATGTCCTAACAGAGCATCTTGGATTTGTCAGTACCCATGCCGCGAAACAGGCGGCGGCCGGTCAGGTCAGTTTTCCAATTCCAACGCGAAACTGCCGGTCCAGCCGGCATTCCATTGGCCGGTGATTCTCGAGCCGTTGGAATTGACGGTTCCGGTGTAGTTGACGGTGTGGCTGACGCCGCAGGTGCTGTCATAGGTCTTGGTGAAGGTGACGGACGATCCGTCGGTGTGCCCCACGACGCTGGCGTAGAGCGAATTGGATGAGCATTGGGCGTCACGGGAGAAGGTCTTCGGCTCCTTGATCGAGCCGCTGAGGCGCCCATTGATATTCTGAAGGCGCATTTCAAACGGGACCGGCTGCATGCGGCTGTCGGGATAAGAATAAACGCCTTTCCATATGCTGGACGATTTCTCTTCCTGCAGCGGCGGCACCGACGCGGCACGCACCGGCGGCGAATACGGCAGCGACGCGACGGGTGACTGCGGCGGCGGCGGCGAGGCAACGGGTGACTGCGGCGGCGGTGACGGCGTTGACGCGATCTGCGGCGACGGCGCACTGCCCGGCGACCCGTCGAAATAGAACTCGTATTCGATCGGCGAATTTTCGATATAGGGCTGTTGCACACCGTTGGTGGCGCGTTTCACCTGCACGCTGACCGCGTTGAACATCTGCCAGGCATCCAGCCCCGGCCGTTGCATCACTTGGGCGAGAGCGGTGGTATAGGGACTGTCGGGGGAACCGTCGCCGTCGCTCGCCACGCTGCCGGGCATGGTCGCATATGAGATCAACGTGCCTTCGGGTTCATTGGTCGTCGCCCCCAGGCCGCCACCGGCGGCTTTCAAGCCGCTCACGGCGAAGGGATTGTTCCGGCAAGCGTCCAGGATCACGATATTGAGCCTGAGTTTGGAATCTTCCATTTGGTGAAGCACCAGCGAAGAGGCCACGAGCTGGATGTCGGCGTCCGAAGGCTTGACCGGATTGGCGTCCACCGGCACGAGATAATTTTCGCCCTGTATCTGCATCCCGTGGCCGGAATAGTAGAAGACGCCGACCGTGTTGCTGTCGAGCGCCTTGGAGAAGCTCACCACCGCATTGAGGAAACCGTTGCGGTCGAGATTGAGTTGCGGGCCGCCACCCACCAACTGGAAGCCGAGCTTGCGGAGCGTGTCGGCCATCAGTTGGGCGTCGTGGATGGTGTTGGTAAGATGCGCGACGTTGACATAGGCGGCGTTGCCGATGACCAGCGCCACGCGGCGTTCCGGCGGATCGGCCGCGAACGCCGTGCCGGCGCAAGCAAGCCACAGCACGAGCGCGGTGGCCGCCGCGCCCAAGCCCCGCGCCAATTTCCAGCTCGGCATCATCTCTTCTGAATCCCCCGCAGAAGCGCCGCCGCCATCATATCGGGAGAGCGTGGAATTTGTCATGAGGGCTTTCCCGGGTTAAGCCGGCGCGGCCCCGGATAAGCGGGCGTGCGAATCAGTCGTCATCGTCGCTGCCGCCGTGATGGCCGCCCCTGGTGCCCGGCAGTCGAGTATTGAGATCGGTTTGTTCGTCGGCGCACTGCTTATAAAGCGCATATTGGCTCAGAGTTACGCCGTCACAACGCTGGTGGTAAGCGGCGATGTCTTTTTGCAAGGCGGGATCGGTCTGGCTTTGCGGCGGCGATTGTGCCGACGCCGGCTGAACCAAGCCAAATCCGATCAGACAGGCCAGCAATATTTTACGGGCGTTGTTCATCGCTATGTCTCCCTGGCGCTTTGAGGACAACGGTTGAGTGATTCATAACCCGAATTACGGTTCCTGATAATAGGTCACGATCAGGGCGAACATGCCGAACTGCGCCACCCAATGCGCCACGGTTTCGTAGCGGCCTTTCCACAGGGCGGGCTGCGCGTAGGTCTGGTTGAAATGCCGGAAATAGGCGTCGCGGAAGCGTTCCTCGCCGGTAAGCCGGTAAAGGCTCCACAACCCGGCGGCGCGGCTGAAGTCGAGCGCGGTCTGGTGAACCGTGGCGGGGATGACGACCGGATCGAGCGCGAGCTCCGGCGGCAGGAAACGCGCGAGCCAGGGCAAGAATGTTGCGCGCGGCTCGACCTTGCCCACCAGCCAGGCCCAGTTGGTGCAGACCGCCATGAATTCCCCGGTCGCGACCTCGGCTTGCTGCAGGGGACAGGGGCCGCCCGTGATGAAATTCGCCTCGACCTGGCGCTTGACTAAATCGAGAATGCGCGCATCGCCGCGCGACACGCCGTAATCGTAGAGATTGATGAGCGCCCAACTCGCGCTGTTATAGGCGATCGAGGTCGGCGCGGGCGTCACCCGGGAGTAATACGCCATCAGGCTCGAAGCGACATCGTCGGCAAAACCGTCAAGACGGCCATCGTCATGGGCACGGCGGTAATCGACGGCGAGGCGCAGGAACCACGCCCGGCCGTAAGGCATCTCGAAATTGGGATCGGCGGCGAGATGCTTGCGCTCCTCGGCGAGCAGTTCCGGCCGCAGGATAGAGTCGATCAGGGACTGATAGCGCTGATCGCCGGTAGCCCAGCCATAGGCGGTGAGCGCCCAGGTGCCGTGCACCGCCGAGTGCCAATCGATGCAGCCGCGAAAAGCCGGGTTGCCGGTATCGCGCCGCGCGACGCAAGTCGCGATCGGTTCGGAGAGCGCCAACGCCATCTGGCCGCGACCGGCCATGAAAGTCGCTGGATCGGTCGGCGGAGAAGCCGCGTTGCCCGCCATACTAAACCCGAGGCAGGCCGCGGCCGAGATCAGGAGCGCGCCGCCGGCCGATAAACTGCGCCACATCACTTTCCCTTGAACACGGGTTTGCGCTTCTCCACGAAGGCGCGGCGGCCCTCGATGTAATCCTCGCTGGCGAAGCATTGCCTGACCATGGCCTCGCAGCGCGCGCGATCGATCTCCGGGGAGGGCCTGAGCAATTCCGCGATCACGCCCTTGGTGGCGGCGATGGTCAAGGGCGCGTTCTCGGCGATCTTGGCGCAATAATCGCGCGTGTAGGCATCGAGTTCGGCGTCCGGGAGCACGCGGTTGACCAGGCCCATGTCCAACGCCTCGTCGGCGTTGAAATGCCGCGCGGTGTAGAAAATCTCCTTGGTACAGGCGGGGCCGACCAGATCCATCAGCTTCTTGATGTCGGACCAGCGGTAGGAAACCCCGAGTCGCGCCGCCGGGATGGCGAAGCGGCAGCTTTCGCCCGCCAGACGCAAATCGCAGCTGAGCGCCACACCCAGGCCGCCGCCGATGCAGAAGCCGTGGATCAAGGATATCGTCGGCTTGGGACAGGATTGGAGCCGCGCCACTGCGGTCTCGCTCACCTTGTCGTAATGCGCGATCTGTTCGGGCGTTGCACGCACTTTCTCGAATTCGGATATGTCGGCGCCGGAGATGAAGGCCTCCTCGCCCGCGCCGCGCAGCACCACGACGCGTACCAGGGGATCGCGCTCGAAGCGGTCGAGGATTGCCGGTATCGCCGCCCACATGTCGAGCGACAGCGCGTTGCGTTTCGCGGCGTTGTTGAACACCATCCAGCCGAGCGCGCCTTCGACTTGCGCCAGCATGCGCGGCGTTGGCGAAATCGCATCGGCGTTCATATCACCCCTTCATTCCTGAGGCGCGAAATATCCTGGCCCTGATAGCCCAGCTCGCGCAGCACCTCGTCGGTATGTTCGCCGCGTTCGGGTGACGGCCGGCGCATTTTCCAGGGGGTGCGGGACAGGCTCACTGCCTGGCCCACCAGCTCGATTTCGCCGAGCTTGGCGTGCTTCACCTTGCGCGCCATCCGCAAATGTTTCACCTGCGGATCGGCGAAGACCTCGTTCATCTTGTAGATCGGCCCGGCGGGCACGCCGGCTTTCGTCAGAAGGTCGATCCACTCGGCCGAACTCCTGGCCGGCGTGATCTTGGCGATCAGGCCGTTGAGCTTGTCGCGGTTCTTGCGCCGCGCCTCGGGCGTCGCGTAATCGGGATCGCCGGGCAGATCGGGTCGGCCGATGGCGTCGCAGAGCCGGCGGTAAAGTTCCTCGCCCGCGGTGGCGATGTTGATGAATCCATCCTTAGTCGGGAACACGCCGGTCGGAATGCTGGTCGGGTGGTTGTTGCCGGCCTGGCCGGGGATTTCATGCTTCACCAGCCAGCGCGCCGCCTGGAAATCGAGCATCGCGATCTGCGAGGACAAGAGCGAAGATTCCACATATTGCCCCTCACCCGATTCCTCGCGCTCCAACAACGCGATCAGAATGCCCATGGCGGCGAAAATTCCCGCCGTCAAATCCGCAATGGGAATTCCGACGCGCACCGGGCCTTGTTCCGGCATGCCGGTGATGGCCATGAGTCCGCCCATGCCCTGCGCGATCTGGTCGACGCCCGGCCGTTCGCGATAGGGACCGTCCTGGCCGAAGCCCGATATGCTGGCATAGACCAATCGCGGGTTGACGGGCTTCAAGCTCTCGTAATCGACGCCGAGACGGAATTTCACGTCGGGGCGGAAATTTTCCACCAGCACGTCGGCGCCGGCCACCAGCTTTTTCAAGATAGCGACGCCCTCGGGCTTTTTCAGATCGAGCGTCAGGCTGCGCTTGTTGCGGTGAATGTTCTGGAAATCCGGTCCATGGCGATCACCGCCCAATCCTCCGTCGCCCTTGGGATCCTCGATCTTGACGACCTCGGCGCCCCAATCGGCCAGTTGGCGCACGCAGGTCGGGCCCGCGCGCACGCGCGAGAGATCGATCACCTTGAAACGCGACAACGGCAGCTTGCTCATAAAATTCCGTAACTCAGAGGGCGCTGCACAACGCCGGCAGCCGCGGAAAGAAAATTGCCGAAGCCTGGCGGAGCGACGTCTCGGGCGAGCCGGCGCCCGGGCGGGTTGCTCCCGTCAGAATCCGGGCGTCAGGCGAGTGGAAGGGGGGCGGTCCTGCGACGGTCATGGGGGCGCAGCATACACGCCCGCCCCGCCGCCGCCCAAGCGGGCTGTAACCATGTTTTCACGCGCCGGGCCCGGCTCGCGGGCGACTAAGCGAGTTAAGCTGCGGCTGGGGTTTTTTAACGTTTCCAGCCTATTCTGTTCTCGACCTTTAACCCCGGTCATGATTTGATCGTGCTCCTTCGGGGGCGGGGAAAAACCCTAGATGAACGTTCAGCAGATCATTCTCGAGCACGGAGCGTGGTCCTACGTGATCACCTTCGCGTGGACTTTCTTCGAGGGTGAAACTTTTGTTTTGTTCGCCGGCTTCGCCGCAGCCCAAGGTCTCATGAGCGCGCCGCTGCTGATCGTCGCCGCGTGGCTCGGCAGTTTTGTCGGCGACCAATGTTATTTCTGGATCGGCCGGCGCTTCGGCTTGCGCGTGCTGGCGCGTCAGCCGATGTGGCGCGAGAAGGTCGATACCGCGCTCAGCTGGCTCAAGCGTTACGATGCCGGATTCATTCTCAGTTTTCGATTCATTTATGGCGTGCGCAATTTCTCGTCTTTCGCGCTCGGTATCAGCGGCATCAACTGGCGCCGTTTCATGATCCTCAATTTTATCGCCGCCGGTATGTGGGCGGCGTTGTTCGTCGGCGTCGGCTATCTCTGCGGCCATGCGCTGGAACACATGTTGGGCGAGATCGCGCGCGACTTCGGGCTGGTCATGCTGGCGGGATTTGCTGTACTGCTGATCGGCTTTCACTTCGCGCACCGCCACCGCAAGCGGCGGCGGGCGGCGGCTTTGGCACAACGACCTTCTTGATCACGGCTAGGATGTAAGGGAACGACACATGTTGATCATACGCGCAATGGCGGCAACGGCGGCTCTCGCGGCCTCGACGGTCTTGGCGTTCGCCGGAACGGCCTGCTACACCACCAGCGACATCGCCGCCGAGCAGGCTCTGAAATACCAGACCGAGTTGATGGTCTACAGCGACACCTGCAGCCACGGCAACACCTTCACGACTTTCCTTGTGCATAACAAGGCGGCGATCACCGCTTACGAGCATCAGATGATCGAGCGCTATCGCAGCACCGGCGTCCGCGGCGCCGAGGTCGCGGTCGACAACTATCTCACCTTCCTCGCCAACGAGGTGACGTTGCTGATAGACGGCCAGCCGACCGATACTTTCTGCCGCGGCAAGGCGGGTTATTTCACCGACGCGGAGAATCTCGACAGCGTCGGCTTGCGCCATCTGGTCGAGGCGCGTGCGGTCGAGCATCAGAAGGAATATGTGCGCTGTCCCGGCAAGTCGGCCGGCAATCAATAGCCTGGGACGATAACTCGAGCCCTTGATCCGGGGCGTCAGCCCGCCGGACCGTGACCAACAAATCCTAAGAACTGGCGGCGGCCATCATGCGGCCAAGCTGCAACGCCAGAATCGTGCCCAAGGCGGACAAGCCGGCCATGGCGAGATAGGCCAAGCCGCCGATGGCGCCATAAAGCGCGCCTGCCGCCAGCATGAAGACGCCCAGGCCGATGGCGCTGTTGATCGCGGCACAGACCGCCTGGCTGGTGGCGGCGTAGCGCGGCGGCACGGTGCGCGACAGATAAGCCATGCCCGCCAAGCCGACCGCCGCCACCGTGCCGGCATGCAGCAGCTGGACCAGCACCAGCACCGGCAGGCTGGCGGTGAAGGCCAGAACCGTCCAACGCAGCACGCCACAGGCCGTGCCCAGTGCCAGGAGCGGAGCCAGCCCCAACCGCTCCACCGCCTTGGCGCCGAAGAAGAACAGCACCGCCTCGGCCATTGCCCCGTCTGCCCACAGCCAGGAGATGGTGACATCGGAGAAACCCTGGCTTTGCCAATGGATCGTGCCGAAGGCGTAATAGACGCTGTGGCTCGCCGTGTTCAGCATGAGCGCGGTCAGGAAGACGAAATTGCGCAGGGTCAGCAGCCGCCGCCACGCGCCGGGTTGCGTGTCGTGGAGATGGGTCGCGGCGCGCGGCAGGAATCCGCAGCTTAGAAGATTGAGCGCCGTCAAGCCGATGATGAGGTACAGGATCGTGTCCGCGCCGCGTCCGTTGAGCACACGGCCGCCCAGCAGCGTCGTCAGGATGAAACTCAACGTGCCCCACATCCTGACCCGGCCATATTGCAATTTGCCGCCGGTGGCGAAGCTCAAGGCCAGCGCCTCGCCGATCGGCAGAATCGAAGCGAGGCAAGACGCCGTCAGCGCGCTGAGCAGGGTTATCTCGACAAAACCGCGTGCCGGGATGCAGAGCAGATATCCGGCAACGCAGACGATCCCGAGCAGCAGCATGAATCGCCGTGGATCGCCGCTGCGGTCGGCGAGGCTGCCGGTCAGCGGATTCGCCGCCACCTTGACCCACTGGCCGATGGCAAGAAGAGCGCCGATCTCGCCGGGGCCGAATCCGCGCGAGGCGAGCCAGACCGGCCAAAACGGCAACTGCACGCCGCCGGCCAGAAAGAAGGCGCCGTAGAACAGCGAGAGGCGGAACGAGGCGGACACTGGCCGAGTTTGGAGACGGACCATGCCGCGCGCAACCCCCTCGCCCGGCTTGACTGTGACAGGCGCGCGGCCTCACTTGGGAACCGGCATGGAACTTCCGATTGAATGGGGCGCGGCGGGCGCGCTGCTCTCGGTCATCATTATCGACGTGGTGATGGCCGGCGACAACGCGGTGGTGGTCGGCATGGCCGCCGCCACGCTGCCCGAGCATCTTCGCCGCCGGGTGATTTTCCTCGGCATCGCCACCGCGACGGTGATGCGCATCGCGCTCGCCAGCGTGGCGAGCCAGCTGCTTGAAATCATCGGCCTGACATTGGCCGGCGGCGTCCTGCTGTTGTGGGTGGCGTGGAAATTCTACAGCGAGTTGCGCGCGGCGCAGGCGCGCAAGGGGCGGCGGCGCGCCATCCGCCATCCGCCGAGCTTGACCTCGGCGGTGCTGCGCATCGCGTTCGCCGATTTGTCGATGTCGCTCGACAATGTGCTGGCGATCGCCGGCACCGCGCGATCGCATTTCTGGGTGCTGGTGACCGGGCTGCTTTTGTCGGTGGCGCTGATGGGCTCGGTCTCGCACCTGGTGGCGCGGGTGCTGAACCGTTACCACTGGATCGCCTGGCTCGGCCTCGCCCTCGTCACTTTCGTGGCGCTCAAGATGATCTATGAAGGGTCGGTCGAGGTGATCGACCGCGCCGATATTCAGGCGGTTTTGGCCTGGCTTGAACCCGGGCTGTCCAGGAACTGGGTATTGTAGAGATCGGCGAAGACGCCGCGCTTGGCCATCAGCTCCTTGAAATTGCCGCGTTCGACGATCTCGCCCTGCTTCAGGACCAGGATCAGATCGGCGTTGCGCACGGTCGAAAGCCGGTGAGCAATGATGAAGGTGGTGCGGCCGCGGGTCAGCCGGTTGATGCCTTCCATCACCAGCGATTCGGTCTCGACATCCAGGGCCGAGGTCGGCTCGTCCAGCACCAGGATCGGCGCGTTGCGCAGGATGGCGCGGGCGATGGTGAGCCGCTGCTTTTCCCCTTCCGAGAGATTGACGGATTCGCCCAGCACGGTGTCGTAGCCCTTGGGCAGGGAGACGATGAGGTCGTGGATACGCGCGAGCTTGGCCGCCTCCTGGATCTCGCCGTCCTTCGCGCCAGGACGCCCATAGGCGATGTTATCCTTGACCGACATCGGGAAGACCAGCGGCGGCTGCAACACCATGGCGATCTGCCGGCGCAGCGAATTGAGCGTGAACTGGCGTACATCGGTGCCGTCGATCAACACCTCACCCGTGGCCGGATCGAAGAAACGCGGCAGGAAGGAGAGCAAGGTCGATTTGCCCGCGCCCGACGGGCCCACCACCGCGACCTTGGTGCCGGCGGGGACGCGCAGATCGACATGGTGCAGCACCGGCATTTCCTCGCGGTAGCGGAAGCTCACCCCGCGCCATTCGATCTCGCCCTTGGCGCCCGCATCCGGGAAAGACATTGGGCCGTCCTTGAGATCGGCTTCGACCTCCAACACCTCGAAGCAGCGCGTGGCGCCGACGCGGGCGCCGGCGATCAGCCCCCAGCTTTGCGTCAATTGATTGACCGGCGTGTAAAGCTGGGCGAGATAGGCGATGAACACCACCAGCTGGCCGATCGAGAGATCATGGTCGAGCACGGCGCGCGCGCCGGCATAGATGACGACGGCGGTTCCGGCGGCAATCAGGCCGTTGACCGCGGCGGAATAGAGCGTCTGCCAGCCATAGAGCCTGAGCGTCGCTCCCAAGCTTTGCTGCGAAGCGCCCATGAAGCGGCGGTATTCATCCTCTTCCTGAGTAAATGCCTGGACGATCTTGACCGACTGCATCGCCCATTGGACCAGCGAATAGACCATGCTCTCGCGCTCGCGCACCTCGGTGGCGATGGCGCCGATCTTGCGGTTGAACACGGCGATGAGCACGAACAGCGCCGGCACAATGGTGAGCGACAGGAGCGTCAGCTGCAAATCCATCGGGATCAGCACCACCAGCATGCCGGCCAGCAGCACGAGCGCGGACAGGATCGGCAGCAAGCCGTTCATGATCATGGTCTGCACCGCGAAGGCGTCGGCGGTGATGCGGTACATCAGATCGCCGACCTTCTGGCGGCTGTGATAGGCCAAGGACAGGCGCTGTAAATGGCTGTAAAGCGCGCCGCGCAGGTCGTTCACCATGCGCTGGCCGACGGCGATGGTCGTGTTGTTGTGAAGGTATTGCAGCAGCCCTTCGCCCAGATTGACCGTCACCAGGCCGACGCAGGCGACGATCAGCAGTGTTCCGCCGGAGAGCCCGGCGAGCAAAGGGGCATTGGACGGCTTGCCGCCCAGCACGTCGTCGATGACGAGTTGCAGCGGCCAAGGCTTCAGGAGATCGAACCCGGCGATCAGGAAGACCTGAACGAGCGCCCAGAAAAAACGCAGCCGGTAGGGCCGCAAGTACGGCAGCAGCTTCCAAGCGAGGCCCATGGCGGCGCTATTCCGCCACGCGTGGCACGGAAGCGATGTCGAGCGCGTTCGGGGGCTCGACCGGAGTCAGACCCTCGCGCCGCGCCACCGTCTCGATGATGCCGCGCATCAGGCGTCCGAATTGGACCGTACGGTAGGCGATGAGCAGACCGAACAGCAGGCCGAACACGCCGATCACCTCCGCCGCCGCCGGCGCGTTGAGGATGAGCGCGGCCGCCGCCGCCGCCGCGAAGGTGCGCAGAATGAACGCCGAAAGCCGGGAAAGCCGCATCGAGCAACGCACGCGCAGCAGCCGCTTCATGCCGCCGTGATTCTCGGTGCAGACCAGAACCAGGGCCCGGCTCCACAAGCCGCGGGCGATCTTCAAATCCCATTCGTCCCAGCCTTGGTCGGGAATGACGAAATACTTCTGCGGAACCAGGAAACGCATCAGGCCGCCCAGCAACGCTTCTTTTTCGGTGCCCTTTTCGCTCCAATAGGAAAGGTAGAAAGCGCGCTCCTTCCAGGAACGGCGCGGCTCCTGCATCTCGGGCACATCCTTGTCGGCGGTGGCCTCCTCGCGCCGCTCGTGCTCGGTCATCTCCTTGACGCGCCATTTGAGCCGTTCCCAGCCGCGCAGCAGCGGACCGGCATAAATCAGCAAGGCGATCAGCGTGCGCGCCTTGATGCTTCTGAAGCGCTTGTCGATGGGTGCCCGGATCGCGCCGTTGACGCACATCACCCACGTCACCAGCAGCGGCACGATCAGCAGCCACATCCAGCCGCCGGCGATAATGCCGACCAGGGCCAGGACGATCGCCACCACGTTCCATTCGAAAGTCAGCGGCAGGAACTGGGCGAGCGAAGAAGACGGCTCGTAAAGCGTCTGGAACAGGCCACGGCCGAAGACGCCAGAATAGATCAGCGGCCGGCGCGACAGCAGCAGCGCGGTCGAGAGATCGCCATAGATGCGCCCGAGCCATTTCGCCTGGCCGAACAGGTTGAAGCGGAAAGGATGCTTGGAATAGACCAGCGCCTCGGCCTTGCCGTAGCCCTTCTGCTGGCCGATATAGGCCTCGATGGTATTGCGGCGGAAATGCCAGACCATCGCCGCCGGCGCGAAGCCGATGGTGTAGCCCGCGTCCTGGAATCGCCAGCAGATGTCGATGTCGTCGCCCGCCGCGCGGAACACAGGATCGAAACCGCCCAGGCGCAACAGCGTGTCGCGGCGGAAGGCCATGTTGCAGCCGGCGATATGCTCGGCGACGTCGTCGGACAGCAGCACATGGGTCGGGCCGCCGGGCGACACCGCCACCGCCGCCGCCACCATGTTGTCCTCGGGCGGCGGGAAATTGGGACCGCCGCAGGCGTGGAACCCCGCCGCCTCCATCTTGGCGACGAGATAGGTCAGCCAATCGGGGTCGACCACGCAATCGCTGTCGGTATAGGCGACGATCTCGCCGGTCGAGGCTTCGGCGCCGACGTTGCGCGCCACGGAAAGACCCTTGTTGGTCTGGCTGATGATGCGGCAGAAGGGAAAGGATTCCGAGATTTCGAGCGTGCGGTCCTTCGAGCCGTCATTGACGACGATCACCTCGTAATCGGGATAGCGCAGCTTCTCCAGCGATTCGAGGCAGGCCTTCATGGTGCGATCGGCGTTGTAGGAACACACCACCACCGAGATCCGGGGCACGCGCGGGAGAGCGGGCGGGATCGGTCCGCGGTAGCGCTCGGCCACGGCGTGGAAGGCGGGCTTGGGATTGCGCGCCCGATCGACCAGGCCGAAGGCCCAGTCCTCGATCAGATGGCCGCCGGTGAACCACTCGTCGGTCCAGGCGAAAACGAAGGCGCCGGCGCAGCCCATTTCGAATGCGGTGCGCACCTGCCAGGACAGGATCTCGGCCTGGTGCGGTTCGCCCTCGCGCATGGAATCGATGCCGAACTCGGTCAGCACCAGCGGCCGGTCGACCGCGAGGTTGTGCAGCCGCGCGAGATAGCGGCGGAAGGCGGATTCCTGATGGAGATAGATGTTGAAGCAGACGAAATCGCCGAAATCGAGCGTCAGGTATTCGGTCGAGGGAAAATTGGCATAGCTGACCAGCCGCTCGGGGTCGATCTCCCGGATCAGCGCGGCCAAGCGCTTGAGGAAGCCGCGCACCCGTTCGGGACCGTGCCAGCGCACCATGTCGGGCGGGATCTCGTTGCCGACGAGATAGGCGAAAATGGCGGAATGGCGGCCGAGCGCACGCACCGTCTCGCCGACGCTTTCGAGGATCTCTTGCTCGATCGCCGCATCGTCGAGGAACGTCACGTGCTGCGACCAGGGAATCCCGGCCAGCACCTTGAGCCCCGCCTTCTGCGCCTCGTCCAAAAGCCAAACCGGCGGCGCGGTGAAGACGCGCACGGTATTGACGCCGGCTTCGGCCATCTGCGCGAAGTCGCGCGCCACCTGGCCGCGCTCGGGGAATTGCGATCCGTGAGCGGCGGGAGCAAAGGGCCCATAGGTTACGCCCCTGACGAAGTACTTTTCGGCCCCCTTGAAGAAAAACTTGCCGGAGACGCGGATGGGATCGCCGTCATGCGTGGCGGCGGGAGCGGCAATGCTGCGGTCGGCGGATTCCGGCGCCATCAGGCGCCCGCGGCGCCGAGCGCCGGCTTCTTATCATGCGGCTGGCGCCGATTGTGCCAGGCCCAGGCGGTGGCAATGATGTTGTCCATGCCGGACATCCGCGCCTGCCAGCCCAGCACCTTGCCGACCAGACTGGGATCAGCCACCAGCATGGGCGGGTCGCCGGCGCGGCGCGGCGATTCCTGCTTCGGGATCGCGAGCCCGGTGACGCGTTCTGCCGCCGCTATCGTCTCGCGCACCGAGCAGCCTCGGCCGGTGCCGAGATTGAGCGCCACGCTGTCGCCGCCGCCTTCGAGATATTGCAACGCCTTGACATGCGCCTCGGCCAGATCCTGGACGTGGATGTAATCCCGGACCGCGGTGCCGTCGGGCGTCGGGTAATCGGTGCCATAGATGTCGATGCGCGCGCGGCGCTTCAGCGCCGCATCGAGGATCAGCGGGATCAGATGGGTCTCGGGATCGTGATGCTCGCCGATCTCGCCATCGGGATCGGCGCCGGCCGCGTTGAAGTAGCGCAGGCAGGTGTGCTTCAGCCCATGCGCCGGGCCGAGCCAGGAAAGCGCGCGCTCCACCATCAGCTTGCCCTCGCCGTAGGGATTGACCGGGCGCTGCGGCGTGGTCTCGCGGATCGGCATTTCCGTCGGCACGCCGTAAGTGGCGCAGGTCGAGGAGAACACGATGCGCTTGACGTTGGCGGCCAGCATGGTCTCGAACAACCCCAGGCTGTTGATGACGTTGTTGCGGAAATAGAGCTCGGGCCGTTTGACCGATTCCTCGACATAAGCGAAGGCGGCGAAGTGCATGACCGCCGCCACGGCATGGCGCTTCAACGTGGCGGCCAGCAATTCCCGGTCGGCCAGATCGCCTTCGACCAAGGGTCCCCAGCGCACCGCTTCGCGGTGCCCGCGCACCAGGCTGTCATAGGACACCGGCTCATAGCCCGCCTTGGCCAAGGCCTTGCAGGCATGGCTGCCGATATAGCCGGCGCCGCCGGTCACCAGGATGGTCTTGTTCATGCTGCCCCTGACAACGGCCGGAGGCGGCGATTGTTCCGCAAACGGCCGGGCCGTGACGGCCCAATAACGCCTAGGTCTCTACGACGGAAAGCAGGGTCGGGGCAAGATGGCGCGGCGGAAAGAGGCTCTCCAGGGCACCCGGCGCGAAAGCGGACCCGGCGCAGATACGGCGAAACCGGGGCATCGACCAATCTCCGAATCGGGGGCGAAACGCGGCTGACCGGTAATCCGGTTCGGTCTTTGAAATCACACAAGCGCATCCAACAAATTACGCTTTGTCGCGCGACAGCAACGCGCGGTCGGATTGGAAGACACGGCTTACCATGTATGTCGGCCGGTTCTTCACCTCTTCGTAAACTCTACCGAGATATTTTCCGAGTATCCCCACCGATACGAGCTGGATGCCGCTAAAGAAAAGTATCGCCAGGATGACCGACGTGAATCCCGGCACGTCTTCCGGCGAGCGTCCCAATATCTTGAAATCGACCAGCCGCCATATCACGAAGAATCCCAAGCCAAAAAACGACAGCATCGAGCACACGACTCCGAGACTAAAAATCCAACTCAGTGGAACAGTCGAAAAGTTGAAAATGCCGTCGCCTGCGAGTTTTACAAGTTTGCTCAACGAGTATTTTGTATCCCCGGTCGCGCGCTTCGCACGCTCATATTCGATTCCCACCTGCCGGAAACCGACCCATGAGCGCAATCCCCTGACGAAACGATTTTTTTCCGGCAACGCGTTCATGGCATCGACGACCTTGCGGTCCAACAGCGCAAAGTCGCCGCTGTCGAGCGGAGCGTTGATCTCCGTGGAAGCCCTATAGAGACGATAAAAGACGGCATATGCGGCGCGCTTCCAGAAAATTTCCTTTCGTTTGCGCCGGATTCCATAAACGACGTCGAACCCCTCATGCCATTTTCTCAGCATTGTGGAAATGGCGCTCGGCGGGTCTTGCAGATCGGCATCGGCAATGACAACGGCATCGCCGGAGGCATAGGCAAGGCCGGCCGATATAGCGGCCTGATGACCGAAATTGCGCGTCAGGGATACGACCTTAATTCGCGGGTCGTGCGCGGCGTATTCGGCGAGAATTGTCTCCGTTGCGTCGGAGCTTCCGTCATTCACATATACGACTTCAAGCTCGATGTCCGACTGCTTTCCCAAAGTTTCGAATATTCCGCGATTGGTCAGCGGCAGCACCGCCTCTTCGTTGAAGCACGGCAGGACAATCGACAGCCGCGATTTGGCATTCATGCGGCTCATATGAGGCGCCCGAGGTTTCTTTATCATTTTGGATACTTTCTCGGCCGTCATGACGACACATCCACCCTAAGGCCGGCGGCGCGGAAATCCCGCGCGACGAGTCGCCGGCCGATCTCCGAATCGAGAGCAAAACACAGCAGCAACGCGCCCATAACGGCGATAAGCCACCACCAGGCCAGCTCGCGGCCAAGCCAGAAGACGAGATTGACCCAGGTGCTGGCGATGATGCGGCCGACGGCGAGACGGAAAAATTCGCCCCACAGAAGAAAGATCGCCAGAAAACCCGAAGCCGCAAACAACGCGCGGAGGAAAGAGCCTTCGGCCATGCGCGCCAGGGCGAACAGGCCGGGCAAGGCGAAGATCAGGAACACGCCGCGATAGCCGATGCTTTGGCCGGCGAAGAAGCAGCCCACCATCAGGGCGCAACCGATGACGAGGAACGTACTTTCGGCGGGATCGAGCAGGCGGAAGACGGTGCGCAGTGGCTCCCGCAAAGCCAGCGCGGCCATGCCGGAACCTGCGGCGATCACGAGCGCGGCCAGAACCGGAAGCGGCGGGATCGCGGGAAAAAGCGCGGCCAGGCCATAGGGGAGATCGCCGGCGCCGAACCTGTCGTTGAAGTAATATCCCCTCGGCAAATTGGCGAAGACCAGAGCCAATTCGGCGTGATAAATCCCGGCGAAGGCCGCCAGCGCCGAAGCGGCCGCAGCGCCGACTGCGATGAACAGAAGAGGCCGTTCGCGCAGCGCCAATATCAACAATGTTGCGGGATAGAATTTGATCAGTGCCCCGGGCACGATCAGGGCATAGGCCCAGATGCGCGCACCGCCGCGATACAGCAGCAGCATTCCGGCGGCGGCGGCGAGTGCGAAGACGACCAGGTCCAGATTGGCGCGTTCGACGGCGAAGGCCGTTGCCGTCGACAACGTGCCGAACAGCAGGATCACCGCTTCGGATATCCGCCGCGGCGGCGGCAGACAGGCGAGCGAAAGCAAGAAGACGCCGTCGACGATCAACCCGCTCGTTTGCGTCGCGGAAGTGCCGATGCCGGTAATCGCCAGCCCCAGCAGCGGCGGTGAATAGTTGAAGACGCGGCCGAGCGCGTCGCAGGGATTGGTCATATAGACATCGATTCCCTGACGCCAGCATTCGAGCGAGGACAGCATGAAGTGGATGTCGAGAAAGGGAAAATCGAACGGCACCACGCCCCAGGCCGAAAGGACGGCGCGGTAAAGCGTCTCCTGGCCGAATGCATAAAGCGCATAGAGCGCGGCGAAGACAGCGGCGGTGGCCGCCGGAACCGCGAAGCGCCGGAGATGGGCCCCGGTCGTGCCTGGGATCATGCCCTAGCTTTTAGGGCGCCATGGTTAAGGAGCGCTGAATTAAGACAGGACTTCGCTCGATCCCGGCCGGGTTTTGGGCCTTGGCGGCCGGACGGAGCCGGATTCCGCCTCGGCTTTGGGCTGCTTGCCCGGGATCACTGCGGCGGCGAGGTTCCGGACGGTTTCCGAATGCAGTGCAAAACAGGCCAGCAGCCCGCACAGCAGCGAGACCACCACCCACCAGGCCAGCTCGCGCGCCAGCCAGAACAGGAAGGGTCCCGGCGCCGGCGCCAGATTGTCGACCAGATGGCGGATAAACTCGCCCCACATCAGAAACAGGATTAATCCGATGGCGGATTGGAACAGCGCGCGCCCGAAGCCGCCCTTGGCCGTCTGGGCAAGGCCCCAAAGTCCCGGCAGCACGAAGAGAAGAAAGATGCCGCGATAGCCGATATTCTGCCCCGCCAGAAAACAACCTGCCACCAGCCAGGCGCCGATCGCCAGGAACACCGCTTCGGCCGGCGGCAGGCGACGGCAGCAAGCGCGCGCGCCAGGCGAAGCGGCGATTGCGACCGCGCCAAAAGCAGCGGCCAGATAGAGGACGATGCGCAGTCCACCCGGGCGGATGGGAAGAGTGGGAAAAAGCGTGGCGAGGCCTTGCGGCAGATTGGGCGCGCCGAACAGATCGGTGAAATTCTTGCCGGCCGGCACGTTGGCGAGCGCGGCGCGCAGCTCGGAGTGATAGACCACGGTAAACAGCGCCAGCACCGCGACGGAGATAGCGGCGATAAAGGCGAAGACCCGGGGCCGTTCGCGCAAGCCCAAGGCCAGCAGCACCGCGGGATAGAACTTGATCAGCGCCGCCGCCACGATCAGCGGATAAGCCAGGAAGCGCGCGGACGAGCTCCTGGTCAAAAGCACCCCGGCAAGCGCCGCCAGCGCGAAGATCAACGGGTCGATATTGGCGCGCTCGAGCGCGAACACCACCATGGTCGAAAGCGCGCCCAGCAGCATCAGCGCCATGCCCGGCCGCCCGCGCGGCACCGGCAATGCCGCCAGCGACAGCAGAAACAGCCCATCGATGATCAGACCGGCGGCCCCGGTGTCGGACGTGCCGAGACCGAAGGCGGCGCCCCACAGCAGCAGCGGCGAATAATCGAACAGGCGGCCGAGCGCGTCGCAGGGATTGGTCACATAGACGTCGACGCCCAAGCGCCAGCATTGGATCGCGGACAACTCGCCATGGATGTCGAGGAAGGGAAAATCATAGGGGCCGATGCCCCAGGCTTCGAGCACGGAACGGAAGAGCGACTCCTGCCCGCCAACGTGAAGCCCATAAAGCGCGGCGAAGAGCGCGGCGGCGATCGCGGGCATCGCCCAGCGCGGATGGCGATCCGCCGGGGTTTCCATCGGGGTCATGAGGAATGGATGTAGGACGACAGGGTTAAGGAGCGCTGAAGGCCGCCAAGCCCTCAACCGCCTTCCCGACGCAGGATGCAGGCCAAACCCCTGTTAAGAAAGGGCTTCCCTTGACCCCGCCCGGGCTTTGGGCTTTAGTTGGTCTCGGTCGCGTTGCGCCCCGCCTCAGCGCGGGGCGTTTTTCATTCGGCGCGGTAGCTGTCCGGTAACCGCTCCGGCGCCAGAATGGGAGTGCGACACCCAGAACGGGAGTGCGACAATAGGGCTGAATTAAGGCCGGAATTTTGCCCGGCCGGGCCCGTTCTCAGTTGCGGCGAGCGGAGTTTCTCAAATGCGCATTGCGGTCATCGGCAGCGGCTATGTCGGCCTGGTTTCGGGCGCGTGCTTTTCCGAATTCGGAGTCGAGGTCGCCTGCGTCGACAAGGACGAGGGCAAGATCGCGCGCCTGAAGCAAGGCGAGATTCCGATCTACGAGCCGGGTCTCGACAAGATCGTCGCTTCAAACACCGCCGCCGGGCGTCTCAGCTTCACCACCGATCTCGCCGAAGCGGTCAAGGGCGCGGATGCGGTGTTCATCGCCGTCGGCACGCCGTCGCGCCGCGGCGACGGCCACGCCGATTTGACCTACGTCTTCGCCGCGGCCGAGGAGATCGCGCGCTCCCTCACCGGCTATACCGTGGTGGTGACCAAGTCGACCGTTCCGGTCGGCACCGGGCGCAAAGTCGCGGATATCATCCGCAAGACCAGGCCCGACGCGCAATTCGACGTCGTCTCCAATCCCGAATTCCTGCGCGAGGGATCGGCGATCCAGGATTTCATGCGGCCCGACCGCGTGGTGATCGGCACCGAGAGCGAGCGCGCCCAGGGCGTGATGCGCGAACTCTATCGCCCGCTCTACCTGATCGAAACGCCGATCCTGTTCACCGCGCTCGAAACCTCCGAACTGATCAAATACGCCGCCAACAGCTTCCTCGCCACCAAGATCAATTTCATCAACGAGATCGCCGATCTGTGCGAAATCGTCGGCGCCGACGTGCAGGACGTGGCCAAGGGCATCGGATTGGACGGCCGCATCGGCCGCAAGTTCCTCCACGCCGGACCGGGTTTCGGCGGTTCCTGCTTCCCCAAGGATTGTCTGGCTCTGGCCAAGACCGCCCAGGATTCGGGTTCGCCGATCCGAACGGTCGAAACCGTGATCGAGAGCAATGAGCGCCGCAAGGCGCGCATGGTCGAACGCATCGTCCGTGCCTGCGGCGGCAGCGTGCAAGGCAAGACCGTCGCCGTGCTGGGATTGACCTTCAAGCCCAATACCGACGACATGCGCGACAGCGCCAGCCTGGTGATCCTACCCGCCTTGCAGAAGGCCGGCGCCACGGTGCGCGCCTTCGACCCCGAGGGCATGGACGAGGCGAGGAAGCTTTTGCCGCGCGTCCAATTCTGCGCCAACGCCTACGAGACCATGGAAGGCGCCCATGCCCTGGTCATCA
>Ga0209006_10000511_pt1 | contig 36383 bp, 31 predicted proteins | sample JacPin_JW_Ref_O2_FD_188567 | JGI IMG/M metagenome (GOLD analysis project Ga0209006, IMG submission 188567) | Forest soil microbial communities from Algoma, Ontario, Canada - Jack Pine, Ontario site 1_JW_Ref_O2 (SPAdes) (version 2) | ecosystem: Environmental > Terrestrial > Soil > Boreal... | reverse complement strand
CGCCTGCAGGAACGCGGAGGCCACCGGCAGCCGGTTCAGCTGCGGACGCAGCCGTCCGATGACTTGTGCGGCGCTCACTTTGCGCTGCGAGAGCGGCTTCAGGGCAATATAAATAAAACCGGTGTTGGTGGCGCCGCCGCCGCCGGTGAAGGCAATCACGTTGGCCACGGCAGCATCGTTTTTGATCACGCCGACGATCTGCTGGATGGAATTGTTCATCGCCGGGAACGAGGAATCCTGCGGTCCCTGCACACCGCCGGTGATTGCACCGGTATCCTGCTGCGGAAAGAACCCCTTTGGTATCACGATCACCAGCACCACATTGAGCGCCACGGTCAGCAGCAGCACCGTCAGCGTCAGGGCGGCATGTTCCAGGACCCAGTGCAGGCTGCGCCGGTACAGCCCCAGCAGTTTATCGAACGCGCGCTCGTTGAACTGGTAGATGCGGCCATGCTTCTGGCCGCGCTCGTTGCGCAGCAGGAAGGCGCACATCATCGGAGTGGTGGTGAGCGAGATGATCATCGAGACGACGATGGCCGTGGACAGCGTCACAGCGAACTCGCGAAACAGCCGGCCGACGATCCCACCCATGAACAGCAGCGGGATGAAAACGGCCACCAGCGAGATGCTGATCGTCAGCACGGTGAAACCGATTTCCTCCGCGCCCTTCAGCGCCGCGGCCAGCGGCTTCATGCCCTGTTCCAGATGGCGCGAGACGTTCTCCATCACGACGATGGCATCGTCGACCACGAACCCGGTGGCGATCGTGATCGCCATCAGCGACAGATTGTCGATGCTGTAGCCGAACAGATACATCACCGAGAAGGTGCCGATCAGCGACACCGGCATGGCGACACCGGGAATCAAGGTGACACGGCCATTGCGCAGAAATACGAATACCACGACGATGACCAGCACCATCGAAATGACCAGCGTCTTTTCAACATCACTGACCGAGGCGCGAATGGTCGTGGTGCGATCGAGCACTATCGTGGTATCGATGCCATGCGGAATGGAGGCCTGGATGAACGGCAGCTGCGCGCGGATGCCGTCGACGGTCTTGATGATATTGGCGCCCGGCTGACGGAAGATGATCAGCATGACGGCACGTTTGCCGTTCAGATAGCCGGCGGCCCGTACGTTCTGCACCGAGTCGCTGACCTCGGCGATGTCGGACAGGCGCACCGCCGCGCCGTTGCTGTAGCCGATGACGAGCGGCTCGTAATCCACGGCATGCGAGATCTGATCATTGGCGAGGATGTCGGCCGTGACGTTGCCATCGGAGATCTGGCCCTTGGGAAGGTCACTGTTCTGCCGGCTCAGCGCCGACTGCACATTCCCCAGCGTCAGGCCGTATGCGGCCAGCTGTGTCGGATTCACGTCCACGCGTACCGATGGCAGTGCTCCGCCGCCGACATTGACCTGTCCGACACCAGGTATCTGCGACAGTTTCTGCTGCATCACAGTGGAGGCCGCGTCATAGAGCTGGCCGGGGCTGTATTTGTCGGACGTCAGGCCCAGGATCATGATCGGCGCGTCGGCAGGATTCACCTTGCGGTAAGTGGGGTTGGAAGGCATGTTGGCCGGCAGATAGGAGCGCGCCGCGTTGATGGCCGCCTCCACGTCGCGCGCCGCGCCGTCAATATTGCGGCTCAGATCGAACTGGATCGTGATGGTCGTGGTGCCGAGCGAACTCGCGGAAGTCATCTCGGTGACGCCGGCGATATGACCGAATTGCCGCTCCAGCGGCGTCGCCACCGAGGACGCCATGATGTCGGCGCTTCCTCCCGGCAGGCTTGCGCCGACCGAGATGGTCGGGAAGTCCACCTGCGGCAGCGGCGACACCGGCAGCACGCCGAACGCGATCGCGCCCGCAATGGCGATGGCAGTGGTGATCAGCGTGGTCGCGACTGGCCGGTGTATGAAAGGCGCGGAGATGTTCATGCGGGTGCTGCGGGCTGCGGCGCCTCTCCGGGCTCCGGCTCAGAGGATTTGGGACGGAAGCGCTGCGCCAGGCGATCGAAGAAGATGTAGATGACCGGAGTGGTGTAGAGCGTGAGGGCCTGGCTGAGCAGCAGCCCGCCGACCATCGCGATGCCCAGCGGTTTGCGCAGCTCCGAGCCGATTCCGGTGCCCAGGGCCAGCGGCAGGCCGGCAAGCATCGCGGCCATCGTGGTCATCAGGATCGGCCGGAAACGCAGCAGGCAGGCCTCGTAGATGGCGTCGGTCGAGTTCTTGCCCTGGTGACGTTCCGAGTCGAGCGCGAAGTCCACCATCATGATGCCGTTCTTGGTCACGATGCCGATCAGCAGGATGATGCCGATCAGGGCGACTACATTCAGATCCTGGCCGAACAGCATCAGCGCCAGCAGTGCGCCCACACCCGCCGACGGCAGCGTGGAGAGGATCGTAATGGGGTGAATAAAACTCTCGTACAACACGCCCAGCACGATATACACCGCAACCAGTGCCGCAAGGATCAGCAACGGCTCGTTTGATAGCGAGCTGGTGAACGATGCGGCGGTGCCCTGAAAGCCCGCCTGCAGGCTGGCCGGCAGGTGCATGTCGCGCTGCAGCTTGTTGACCGCCGAAATCGCGCTGCCCAGCGAGCCGCTCGGCGCCAGGTCGAACGACACCGTGATCGCCGGAAACTGGCCCTGATGCGCAATCGAGAGCGGTTCGCTCCTGGTTTCGAAGTGCGAGAAGGCGCTCAGCGGCACTGCATTACTCATCGCCGAACTGGTGCTGCCGGCGGATGCCGCCCCCTGGCTGGAGTTCGCAGTAACGCTGCTGGCGGACAGTGCGTTGCCGGGAGGAGCGAGCGTATTTGCCGATGGCGTGTACAGCGCCGAGCCGGTCAGCGCATTCGAACCGGCGGACACCGAACCGATGGAAGAGAACGAGGCGGCGGCGGCGGCGCCGCTGGTGCCGGAGGACGCGTTGGCCTGGATGTAGAGATGATTGAGTTTTTCCGGATCCTGCTGAAACTGCGGTTCGGTTTCGAGAATGACGTGATATTGATTGACCTGCGTGTACATGGTGCTGATCTGGCGCTGGCCAAAGGCGTCGTACAGCGTGTTGTCGATGGTTGCCGGGGCGATGCCCAGTCGTGATGCAGTCACCCGATCGATCGCCAGGTAAACCGCCAGCCCGCCGGGTTGCTGGTCGGTGGCAACGTTTTCCAGTTCCGGCAGCTGTTTCAGGCGCTCGACGAAACGGTTGGTCCAGTCGGTGAGTTCATTGATATCGGGGTCCTCGAGACTGTATTGATACTGCGTGCGGCTCACCCGATCATCCACCGTGATGTTCTGCACCGGCTCCATGAACAGCTGTATGCCCTCGATCCGGGCGAGCTGCGGTTTGAGCCGGCGCACGATGTCCGACGCGCCGATGTGACGCTGTGCCAGCGGCTTGAGATTGATCGACATCCTGCCGCTGTTGATGGTGGTATTGGTGCCGTCGGCGCCGATGAACGACGACAGGCTCTCCACCGCCGGATCGGCCAGCACCACCTGCGCCAGTTGCTGCTGCTTGACCGCCATCGCCCGCGCGCTGATCGTGGGTACCGCCTGTGAGATTCCCTGAATCACTCCGGTGTCCTGCACCGGGAAGAAGCCTTTCGGGATCACGATGTACAACACGATCGTGAGCAGCAGCGTCGCCAGCGCGATCAGCAGCGTAATCGTCTGGTATCGCAGCACAGTCTTCAGGGTGCGGCCGTAGAAGGAGATTACGCGGTCGAAAACGCGTTCCGAAGCCTGAAATACGCGGCCCTGTTGCTGTTTGCTGCGGTGTTTCAGGATTCGCGCGCACATCATGGGTGTCAGGGTGAGCGATACGATGGCCGAGAACGCGATCGTCACGGCCAGCGTTACTGCGAATTCGCGAAACAGCCGTCCCACCACATCGCCCATGAACAGTAGCGGAATCAACACCGCAATCAAAGCCACGGTGAGCGACATGATGGTGAAACCGATCTGCTCCGCGCCCTTGAGTGCGGCATCGAGCGGCTTGTCGCCATGCTCGATGTAGCGCGAGATGTTCTCGATCATCACGATCGCGTCGTCAACGACGAAGCCGGTGGCGATCGTCAGGGCCATCAATGACAGGTTGTCGAGGCTGTAGCCGAAGCTGTACATCACCGCCAGCGTGCCGACCAGCGACAGCGGCACCGCCACGCTCGGGATGATGGTGGCACTGACGCTTCGCAGGAACAGGAAAATCACCAGCACCACCAGGGCGAGCGCCAGCAGCAGCTCGAACTCGACGTCGGAGATGGAGGCCTTGATGCCAGTGGTCAGATCGGTCAGCGTGGTCAGCTGAATGCCCTTGGGCAGGTTGACCTGCAGCTGCGGCAGCAGGCGCTTGATACTCTTGACGACGCTGATGGTGTTGGCGCCGGACTGGCGTTGCACATTGACGATCACAGCCGGAGTGAGATTCATCCAGGCGGCTTGATTGTTGTTCTCGATGCCATCGACGATGCGGGCGACGTCGGTGAGCATGACCGGGGCGCCGTTGCGGTAGGCCACCACGACGTTGCGGTAGTCCTGGCTGGTGACGAGCTGATCGTTGGCATCGATCTGATAGTCCTGGCGCGGCCCATCAAAGTTGCCCTTGGCGGCGTTTACACTGGTCTGGGTCAACGCCGTTCGCACATCCTCCAGATTGATGCCGTAGGAGGACAGCGCCGTCGGGTTGGCCTGGATGCGCACTGCCGGCTTCTGCCCGCCGCTGATCGTGACCAGGCCGACGCCATTGAGCTGTGAAATCTTCGGCGCAAGGCGCGTGTCCACCAGGTCCTCGACCTGCGACAGCGGCATCGCGCCCGAGGTGACGGCCAATGTCAGCACCGGAGCATCGGCCGGATTGGTCTTGCTGTAGATCGGCGGGGTCGGCAACGTGGAGGGCAGCAGGCTCTGCGACGCATTGATGGCCGCCTGCACTTCCTGCTCTGCGACGTCGATGTCCAGGCTGAGCGTGAACTGCAGCACGATGACCGACGTGCCTCCCGAACTGGTCGAGGTCATCTGGCTCAAGCCCTGGATCTGTCCGAACTGGCGCTCGAGCGGCGCGGTCACCGTGGTCGCCATCACATCGGGACTGGCACCGGGGTAGAACGTCAGCACCTGAATGGTCGGGTAATCCACCTGCGGCAGCGCCGACACCGGCAACTGCGTATAGCCGACCACGCCAATCAGGAAAATCGCGGCCATCAGCAACGAGGTTGCGACCGGCCGCAGGATGAATTGACGGGAAGGATTCACGGCGTATCGATCGCGCTCGTGTCTACCCTGACAGCGATCACGGTGCCGCGGTGCCGCTCGTGGCTGCCGGGGCCGCCGGAGCCGGCGCCGCGTTCGATACGACGACCTTGGCTTTATCCTGCAGCTTGTCGAAGCTGCTGGTCGCGACGACATCCCCTGGATTGACGCCGGTGACCTGAGTCATGCCGGCATCGGTCGCGCCGGGCTTTACGGTGCGCAGCTGCGCGCTGTTGTTCGCGATCACGTAGACGAATGAGGCCTGACCGTTCTGCTGGATCGCCGAGGACGGAATCACCGTCACACCCTGCAGCGTGTTGACCAGCAGCCGCGTGTTGACGAACTGGTTCGGGAACAGAGCGTTGTCCTTGTTGTCGAACACGGCCCGCACCTTGACCGTTCCGGTCGTGGTATCGATCTGATTGTCGATCGCGAGCAGCTCGCCGCTGGCGATCTTGGTCTGGGCGGTGCGATTGAAGGCATCGACGCTGAGCTTGGCGTTGTCGCGCAGCCGCGCGATGACCGGTCCCAGGCTGTCTTCAGGCACTGTAAAAATTACCGTGATCGGCTGCAGCTGCGTGATCACCAGCAGCGTGGCGGAACCGGTTGACTGCACCACGTTGCCCGGATCCACCAGTCGCAGGCCTACCTGACCGCTGATCGGCGCGGTGATATGACAGTAGTCGAGCTGCAGCTGATCGTATTGCACCGTGCCTTGATCGTTCTTCACCGTACCCTGATCCTGCAGCACCAGCTTTTCCTGATCCTCGACCGTCTGTGCGGCGATGGCGTTGCGCGCCAGCGCGGCACGATAGCGTTCCAGATCCATCTGCGCCTGTGCGAGCACGTTCTGGTCGCGCTCGAGCGCGCCCTGCGCCTGCAGCAGCGTGGCGCGGTAGGGACGCGGATCGATATCGATCAGCGCATCGCCCTTGTGCACCAGCTCACCTTCCTTGAAGAGCACGGCCACGACCAGCCCATTGACCTGACTGGTGATGGAATCGGTATAGACCGGAGTCACGGTACCGATCGCATCCAGGTAGACGCCGATGTTGCCGGTTTTGGCGGTCACCGTGGTGACGGTGACCCCGGCGCTGGCGGCGCGGCGTGCCGCCTCGGCCGCCTTCTGCGCGGCCGCATGACGGTGCCACAGCCACGCCGCGAGGCCGATCACGATCAGCGTGATCGCCAGCAGCAAGATCTGGCGGCGCCGCTGCGTGTGCTGCCTGAGAGCGCTGGCAGAGGAGGGAGGATCGGCGGAATTCGGCATAGGGCATCTACCAGCAGGATGTCATTCGGGGCGTGCGCAAGCACTGCGGCCGAGAGACAGCATTGCAAGCGGCTAGCCAGCCGCCTCTTCTATCAGCTCCCTCCGCCGCTGAACAGTGAACATGTGTTCAGGTTGTATGTGCGCTTGCGTACCGAAGCTGGCGAGTTATGTACTGGCGCTGTGCGGTGCGCCGTGGCCGCCGATCAGCCCTGTAGAGCCGTGCAAGGCGCCACGCCGTGCAACTGAAAGCTTCATATTCAATGACTTATGAAAGCCAGGCGTGTTCGGCGCCGCTGGCGCACAAGCGCTCGGACACGAAGCCATTCGGCTCGCCGCGCGGCGCGCTAAAATGTTTACGGTGTTCTCACGATGAGCAGTCGCGATCCATGAGTCTGTCGTTACGCGATCAGCTGCTGCAAGCGGGGCTGGTCAACGAAAAACAAGCCAGGGAGGCGGAACGGCAACAGCAGCAACAGGCGCAGGGGCGACAGCGTCTGCCCAAGCCGCAGCGCACTCAACCCACCGCGCAGGAGCTCGCCGCGCGCCAGGCGCAGCAGGCGAAGGCGGCTCGCGACCAGCAGCTCAGCCGTCAGCAGCAGGAAAAGGCCGAGCGCAAGGCGCGCCAGGCACAGATCCGTCAATTGATCGAACAGCATCGCCTGCCGAAAGTCGACAGCGGCGAGTTCTATAACTTTGTCGACGGCAACAAGATCCGGCGTATCGGCGCCGATGCATCGATGCGCCAGCGGCTGAGCCGCGGCGAGATCGCCGTGGTGCGTTACCACGCCGGCTATGAATGGGTACCCGCGGCCACGGCCGCGCGGATTCGAGAACGCGACGCGCACGCGGTGGTGGCCGAAGGTGCCGCCGCGGAAAGTACACCCAGCGACGACGCTTACCAGGGTTTTGCCGTTCCAGACGATTTGATGTGGTGATGGCGCGCGGGCTGTTGTGCCGACTGATCGCCGCCGGATGGCTGCTGTGCGGCCTTTCCTCGGGCGCGCCCGCCGAGGAATCCCACCACATCTTCTGGGAGGTCAAGGGCCGCCACAATACCGTCTATCTGCTCGGCTCGGTACACATGCTCAAGGCCGACGACAGCGCGCTTCCGGCCGAAGCGATGCATGCCTATGCGGCCTCGAAAGTGCTGGTAATGGAGCTCGATCTGAACGGTGTCGGCGCTGAATCACTGCCCGAGGCAGGCGCCGAGCTGGAGATGCTGCCCGAGGGGCAGACGCTGGCAGAGGCGGTCGGGCCCAAGCTGTACGCGCAGCTGCTGGCGCGCGCGCAGCCACTCGGGCTCGATGCGGACACACTGGCGCATTTTCAGCCCTGGTTCGCCGCGCTGATGTTGCAGCAGCTCGAACTGACGAAATCCGGCTTTGATACAGCCGCCGGTGTGGACGAACAGTTTGCGCTGATGGCGCAGGCCGATCAGAAACCGATCATCGGCCTGGAGACCATCGACGAGCAGCTCGGCTTCTTCGCCAACCTCTCGCCGGCGCAGCAGCGCGAATTCCTGCGCTCGACGCTGGAGGAATCCGGCAGCGCCGAGAGCGAGACCGACGCCGTCGTGCATGCCTGGCAGCGAGGCGATACGGTGAAACTCGAGCAGTTGCTGCGCAAAGGCACCGAGGAATCCCCGGAGCTCTATCACCTGCTGACCACTGAGCGCAATCGCAGGTGGCTGCCGAAGATCACCGAGTTGCTGAGCGGTGACCAGAACTATCTGGTGATCGTCGGCGCGCTGCATCTGATCGGCCACGACGGCGTCGTCGAACTGCTGCAACGCCAGGGCTACTCAGCCGTGCAGCATTAGGTCTGCCGGAGCCTGGCGATGCAGCGCCAACAGGGGCCGCCATCCGCGCCGCCTTTGCCGCCGGCCGCGCACTGGCTGACTCCGGTGGAGATCATCGTGCTGGGCGCAATCTGGGGCGCCTCGTTTCTGTTCATGCGCGTGGCGGCCGCCGATTTCGGCGCCTTCGCGCTGGTGGAAATCCGGCTCGCGCTCGGCGCGCTGATATTGCTGCCGTTCACCTGGCGCTGCCGCGCGCAGCTGGCGCAGGCGGGTTGGTGGCGGCTGGCCGGTATCGGTGCGATCAACTCGGCAATGCCGTTCGTGCTGTTCGCCTGGGCCGCGCAGCGCGCACCGGCCGGTATCGGTGCGATTACCAATTCGATGACGGTGCTGTTCACGGCATTGGTGGCATTCGCGCTGTACCGGGAACGGACCACGGCGCTGCGGGCGCTGGGCCTCGCCGCGGGCTTTGCCGGTGTGGCGGTGCTCGCCAGCGGCAAGGTCGGCGGCCAGAGCGTTGGGCCGGCGGTGTTGGCCGGCACCCTGGCCGCGTTGCTCTACGCTTTCGGCATCAATCTCATCCGCCGCTCGCTGGTCGGCGTTCCGGCGAGCGCCGTCGCCGGCGGCACGTTGCTATGCGCCAGTGTGCTGACCTCGCCGCTGGCGAGCGCTACCTGGCCCCGGCATTCGATCGGCGCTGCTTCCTGGCTCAGCGCGATCCTGCTCGGACTGCTGTGCACCGGTGCTGCGTTTGTACTCTACTATCGCCTGATTCATCGCATCGGTGCGACGCGTGCGTCGACAGTCACCTATCTGGTACCCCTGTTTGGCGTGATCTGGGCATGGCTGCTGCTCGGGGAAGCTTTGAGCGCGAGCATGGCGGTGGCCGCGGCGCTGATCCTGGGCGGTGTTGCCCTCAGCCAGCAGCGCGCACGGTAAGCTCAACGCCTCACGGGCGCGCAGGAGTGGGACATGAACGGGACGCACGCCAGAGTTGCCATGGTCACCGGTGCCGGCAGCGGCATCGGCAAGGCGGTCAGCCTCGCCCTGGCGGCCGATGGTTTTGAACTGGTGCTGGTGGGCCGGCGCGCTGAGCCACTGGCGGCGGTCGCCGCGCAGATCACGCGACTCGGTCGAAGGGCTTTGATTGCGGTGGCAGACATTACTGATGCCCGCCTGACGCAGCAGCTGTTCAGCAACGTGGCGTTAGAATTTGGGCGGCTCGACCTGTTGTTCAACAATGCCGGCGTCAACGCGCGGCTCGCGCCGCTGGAGGATCTGACGCCGCAGGAGTGGCAAGCCGTGATCGATGTGAATCTCACCGGCGCATTTCTGTGCACCCAGGAAGCCTTTCGGCTGATGAAACGCCAGACTCCGAGGGGCGGGCGCATCATCAACAACGGCTCGGTATCGGCCGTCACGCCGCGCCCACACTGCGCAGCGTACACCGCGAGCAAGCACGCGATCACCGGACTGACGAAGGCCGCGGCGCTCGAAGGGCGCGGCTACGATATCGCCTGCGGCCAGATTGATATCGGCAACGTGGCGACCGCAATCGGCGCGCATATCGTGCAGGGCACGCTGCAAGCCGACGGCTCGGTGGCTGCGGAACCGACCATGAGCATGCAGCACGTGGCGGACGCGGTGCGCTACATGGCCGGTTTGCCGCTGGATGCGAACGTACTGTCGCTGACCGTCATGGCGACCAGGATGCCACTGGTCGGACGCGGTTAGGGCCAGTTCGGTCGGCGCACGATGACAGCTCAGGGCCGTACAGCGACGCGCGGCGCTGGCGCCGCGCTGCTGCTTGGCCTGCTGGCACAGATCGCGCCGTCAGCGGCGGTGGCGCAGCAAGGCGGCTATCCGCTGCCGCCGCAGCTGCTATTCAAGGACTTGTTTACCGCGGTCCAGTCCGCGGCAATCTATCCCGACGGCAAGGCGTTTGCCGACGCCGTGCCGGATGGGCCGCCAGGCGAGATCCTGGCGCAATATCACGCCACGCATCCGGCATCAGCGCAGGCGCTGAAGCGTTTCACCGATGCGCACTTCACGCTGCCGATCGAGGCCGACACCCCTCCGTCCTCACCCGAACGGGTCTCGATCGCCAGCCATATCGATGCTTTGTGGCCGCTGTTGACCCGCCGTACGGCCAGCGCACCTGCCTATGCCTCACTACTGCCGCTGCCGCAGCCGTACGTGGTACCGGGCGGGCGCTTTCGCGAGATCTATTACTGGGATTCGTATTTCACCATGCTCGGCCTTGAGCAGAGCGGACGGCGCGATCTGCTGGAGAGCATGGTCAGCGACTTCGCGTATCTGATCGACCGTTACGGTCATGTGCCGAATGGCACGCGCAGTTATTACCTTAGTCGCTCGCAACCGCCGTTTTTCTACGCGATGGTCGGGCTGCTGGCAGCCGAAGATCCGGCCGCCGCTTTCGCGCGCTATCTGCCCGAGCTCAAGCGCGAATACGCTTTCTGGATGCAGGGCGCCGGTGGACTTCGTCGCGGTAGCGCCCACCGGCGCGTGGTAGCGCTGTCCGATGGTTCGATCCTCAATCGCTATTGGGACGATCGGGATACTCCGCGCGATGAGTCGTATCGACACGACAGCGAGCTCGCCCGCGACAGCGCTCGGCCGGCGCCGCAGCTCTGGCGTGACATTCGCGCGGCCGCGGAGAGCGGCTGGGATTTCAGCTCGCGCTGGCTGGCGGACGCGCACACGCTCGCGGCGATCGACACCACAAGCATCGTGCCACCCGATCTCAACAGCCTGCTGTTCGGACTGGAAAACGCGATCCGCAGCGGCTGCCAGCGCCATGCCGAGCGCGCCTGTGCCGCGCAGTTCGCACGCCGCGCGGCTGCGCGGCGCGCGGCCATGGATCGATACCTGTGGGAACCCTTAAGCGGTGCCTACCTCGACTACGACTGGGTACGCCGCGCGCGCATTCCGCGCGTCTCGGCCGCCACGCTGTATCCCTTGTTCGTCGCGATGGCGTCCGGGGTACAGGCCGCAGCGGTTGCGGACAGCGTCCGCGCCGAACTGCTCAAGCCCGGCGGCCTCGTCACCACTACGCTCGACAGCGGTGAGCAGTGGGATGCTCCCAACGGTTGGGCGCCGCTGCAATGGATCGCGATCGACGGTCTGCGCCACTACGGCCAGGGCGCATTGGCCGAGACAATTGCCTGTCGCTGGATCAGCAACGTCAACGATGGCTATCGACGCAGCGGCAGACTGGTCGAGAAGTACGATGTGATCCATCCCGGCGATAGCGGCGCGGGCGGGGAATACCCGCTGCAGGACGGCTTTGGCTGGACCAACGGCGTGATGAGAAAACTAATGGCGCTCTATCCCGCCGTTGCCGATTACGCCAGCGTCGATCGCTGTCCGTAGAGGGCGCGCGATTACCGACGCGATTGGCGAGGCGTTGCAGCTTTACGGCACGACGTCGAATTTAAGATCGTCGAAGTTGTAGCGCGGCACCTGGATATAGCTTCCGTCCTGCTGCTTTTCGGGCACTTTGTGCACTTTGACATCGTCCACGGTCATCTTGCCGCCGTGCTCGGTGACCCAGAAATCGATGTCGTAATACTGATCGGTGGTACCGGTTTTGCGAAAGTCGGTGCACATGAAGTAGCGGCCGTCCTGCTGCAGGCGGCGCACCGGCTGATGGGTGCCGATGAAATCGAGGTCCACCTGTTCGCCGGTCTTGGCATCGGTCAGTTTGACCGAGCCCTTGTTCTCGCTACGCCGCTTGACGATGTCTTCCTCCACCGCCGACATGACCTCCCAGCTGCGCGTCTGCTCGGTCTTGCCGGGGTGCTCGGAAGCCGGAATCCACCACCAGGGGATCGGCTGGCGCGTCGTCATCATCCAGCCGGTGCCGTCGCGCTTGGGCGCCTTGTAGATGCGGGTGTCGAACACCTCCAGCTTGTCCTGCGTCGGCTTGACCCAGAAATCGATCAGGTACTTCTTGGCTGGATCGTCCTGGGCGGCGAACGCGACGTCGGGAAAGAATCCATAACCGGCGAGCGTGCGGACAAAATCCACGTGATCGAACACCAGCTTCAGGTGCTGTCCACTGACTGGATCGAAGAACGGGTAGACGCCTGCATTCTTCGAGGCGGTGTCGGTGATGACGCCAGTGACGAAGGTCTGCACGTCCGCGCTTTCGTAGTGCGCCATGCGCTCGGTGTTGATGTCGACTTCGCTGGCGGCAAGGAAGTTACGCGCTCGCTCGATATTGCCCTGCGGATCGTCCAGGAAGCGCTTCTTTTCCTTTTCGTTCGCAAAGCAATACACCTTGCCGTCGGGCGCCGTCCACTTGACCGAACAATCGGTCGCGACGGTCGAGCCCTCCGCCAGCGCCATCGCGCACTGGCCGCCGAACTCAGGCTGAGCGGCGGAGGCGGCCGGTAGCGGCGACTTGGATGCGGGCGGCGAGGATGCAGCGCGGCTTCCGATCGACGTTGAAAGCACGGCTGCGGCGAGGATCCACACAAAGAGAACCGGTCTGATAGACACGAGGCACCTTCCGTCGCCGCAACACCCCCAAGTGCCGCGGGTTGCGGCCCCGGTACGCCGGCGGTGTAGCGCTTATACCCCGTTAGGCGTAGCTGCGACAAGCTGGCCGCGGCGCCGTCCCGCCCGAGCGGCAGGGTGCTGATCCGCAGGGTTTTTTTTATTCTCGCGGCTCCATCAGGCGTCCGCAGCGGCTCAGTACGCCGCGCAGGTCGCGCAACGCCGGAAAGACTTCATTGTTCCAGTCAGCGCCCTGGGCATCGTAGGCGCGCTGTTCGTACTCCACGATCTCCTTGTCCTCGCGGAAGATGTTCTCGGTGAACCAGACCACGAACGGCCAGACCGCGTGGATCAGGCCCGGAATGGGCGGTTTCTTCACCGACAGATAACCGTAGGTCCGATTGGTGCGCTGCTCGGCGTCGAGCGGTGTGTAGCAAAGCCATACATCCAGCGCCGGGTCGTTGGTTTCCTTGATGTCGCGTCCGATCCAGACCTTCAGGCTCTGGCTAGGATAGTCGGTGCGGATACGCATGTGATCGGAGAAAGCCTTTTTCTTTTCACCTCGCTTGCGCACCAGGTCCACGATCACACGCTCGCCCATCGACGGATTGCCGGCGGTGCGGCTGAAGCTGTATTCGACCTGCGCCCAGTCCTCGCCGTGCTGGCGGCCGATACACATTGCGCGGATAGATCCCATCTGCTTGCGGTGCATGAACTGATGGTTCATGTCGAACAGGTTCTCGTGCATGAAGGTGTAGTGGCAGGCCACCTCGCGATTCAGCCGCCGGGTTTTGTAGTCCTTGCGCTGCGAGGAGCCGAGGCTCCCGGGCAGGCGGCTCTCCGCAAGCGCCGGATCGCCCGGAAAGACGAAAATCAGGCCGTCGATCTCGCGCGCCGGATAGCCCTGGACACCGTTGGGCAGGCGCTCCTTGCCCAGATATGGCACGTCGACGCACTTGCCGCTGCAGTCGTAGGTCCAGCCGTGATAGTGGCATTTGAGCTCATCGCCCTTCACGACGCCCAGGTGCAGCGGCACCTGCCGATGAGCGCAGCGGTCCTCGAGCGCGAACACGCGCCCGCTCGCTCCGCGATAGAGCACGATCGGCTGGCCGGCGAAGCGGCGCGCGAGCGTACAGCCGCTCTTCAATTCATCACACCACGCGATCGGATACCAGCAATCCGGATGCGCGCCGACCCGACGCAGGTCAAATGCGTTGGGTGAATTGGCCGCACGCATGCTGGCCAGGTTCGAGCCGTCTTCCGGCATTGCGCGCTCCATGCAGTGATCCTATGCGCCAGATTAGCGCGTTAGCCATGCTCGCGCTTGTCTCGGCAGAGTTGGATTTTACAGTGCGCCGCGCCGCCGCTACCGCGGCGAGCCGCGCCGCAGTGGCCTTAGATGCCCGTCAGGGCTTACTAAGCAGCTGAATCCACTGGCGTTTACGCGGTCTGTGTGCGCCATCGAACAGAGCCGCCATCGACGCCGCCGTCATTGGTGGCCGAGGATCGCCGCAGACTAGAATGGCCGCATGATCGATGTGCGCAGCGACACCGTGACCCGTCCCGGCCCCGCCATGCTGCAGGCCATGATGCAGGCGCAGGTCGGCGATGATGTGTTTGGCGAGGATGAAACCGTCAACGCCCTGCAGCGCAAGGCCGCGGAGCTGTTCGGTAAGGACAGCGCACTGTTCTGTCCCAGTGGCACGATGAGCAATCAGATTGGCATCAAGCTCCATACTCAGCCGGGCGATGAGGTGATCTGCGATCAGCTATCGCATATCTATCTGTACGAAGGCGGCGGGATTGCGGTGAATTCGAGTGCGTCGGTGCGGCTGCTGCAGGGCCATCACGGCCGATTCACCGCCGCGCAGGTGCTGGACAACATCAATCAGCGCGGTGACTCGCATTTTCCGAACACGCGCCTGGTGGCGATTGAGAACACCGTCAACAAGGGCGGCGGCGGCTGCTGGGATCTGGAGGAGATCCGGCGCATCCGCCAGGTCTGCGAGCAGCACCAGTTGGCGCTGCATCTGGATGGAGCGCGCCTGTTCAACGCCCTGGTCGCCAGAAATGAAGCGCCGCGCAGTTACGGCGAACTGTTCCACACGATCTCGATCTGCCTTTCCAAGGGACTGGGTGCGCCGGCCGGCTCATTGCTGCTGGGGTCGAAGGAGCACATCGGCAGGGCGCACCGGCTGCGCAAGTTGTTCGGCGGTGGAATGCGCCAGGCAGGTTATCTCGCTGCGGCCGGATTGTATGCGCTGGAACACAATATCGAGCGGCTGCAGGCGGACCACCGCAAAGCCAGGGCACTGGACCTTGAACTGAAGAGCCTGCCTTACATCGCCGCGGTGCTGCCGGTCGAGACCAACATCGTGATCTTCACGCTGCAGGAACAGGTGCCCACCGAGCAGTTCCTGGCCCATCTTCGCGCGCATGACGTACGGGCGTCGAGTATCGGCCCGCGAACGATTCGCTTTGTGTTTCACCTCGACGTCAGCGACGCACAGTTCGACCGCCTGGTCGAGGCGATGCGGGCGTTCCGATAAGTGACGCGCTACACGGTCACGGCGCTGTACAGGCCGGCCAGAAAGACGCTAAAGGCTGCGAACAACACATACGCCAGCGATAGGGCGGTGAATTTAAGCAGCGTACGCGTCCGGCTCTGACCATAGACCTGACGCATCGAGCGGTAGAGATAAAACATCAGGTAGCACGCCAGCAGACGCGCTGACCAGGTGACCCATCCGCCCAGGCGCGGCCAGCGCAGCGCGATCAGAACGATCGACATCAACAGGAATGCGCAGGCGTGGTCGTGTATCAGCAGCAGCAGGTGCGTGGTGTAGGTCTGCATTGGACGCCAGTACAGCAGTTTCATGAATGCGGCCACTAACGGCAGAAAGAGGAACATGGCGCGCCCGAGATTCTGAATGAAATCGTGATGCAGCTGGCGGCCCTGGTCGGCGAGACTGCTTTGACAGGCGATCAGAAATCGCTGTCGAATCCAATCAGGGCCGGGCACCCGCGATGCGCTGTCCTCGCAGCGGGCTGCGGCGGCCGCGGCTGTTTCGACCGACGGCATGGACGCAGTCGCGCGCGGGGCCGGCAGCGAGGCGATAATAAAGAACACAACACTGATGCCCAGGTACAGGCGCAGCGGCGACAGGTAGGCGGTGCGCCGGCCGGCGAGAAATTGCGTCGTCAGCACGCCGGGCAGGAACAGCAGCGCACGAAGGGTGCGCCACAAGCGCGAATCAAGGTGCGTGACCGCCTCAGCCATCTCAGCAAGCACGTCCCAGACAGTGTAGAGATGGCGTTCGAAGCGCTGCCCGCAGACGCTGCAATAGCTGTGGGAAACGGCTGCACCACAATTCCTGCAAATCGGCAGCGATTCGGTCGACATGCGGGTGCGGGCCGGTTCAGCGTGCGGTAACTGATTGACCGCGGATTGCTGAATAAACGGCATCCAGGGCGCTCAAACCTTGCATATCAGGCAGTTCACCGACGCTGAGCGGCTCCTGCAAGTACATCAGCTTGCCGTTCGTCGCGGCAAACGCGGGCCACACGGGAACGCCGTGACCGTTGGGATCGCCGGACCGGGCGAAATTGACCCAATAGAGGCACATCTGCGCAGCGAGTGCTCGGTCGGACGCGCTCCAGTGCCACGGCACCTGGTCCAGGTGGCCGAATACATACCACAGCTCGGCAAAGTGGCTCGCTCCCCAATCCGCATAGATCGAGTCTGCTGGAAATGGCGGCCGCTGCCGGAACGAGTAATAAAACACGCGATTCTTTCCGGTGCCCGATTGCAATCTTGCCCATGCCCACATGTCCCAGCCGAAACGCAGGTCGCGCTCGAGTTCGAGGCGCGCCTGGCGCGCCTGTTCGTCGGTGGCGTGAGGATAGGCGGCCATGATGGCCGGCGGAAGCGCACCGAAGGCGCGCTCAATGTCGGAGTCAAAAGTGGCGGCCTGCACATGGCTGACGTCCACCAGCGAGCGCGCTTCCTCGGCGTTCGACCCGAGCAGCAACGGTACGTCGTTCTGACGGCCGGAGCTGAACACTTCGTAGGGCGCGACCGGGAGCACATAGGATTCGATTACCGGATGGGTCACACCGCCGGCGTCGCCGCCGCCGAGTAGCATTGAGGCCGGAAGCTGGCGTAAATCCTGGATCGAACCCGCACCGAGCGCGGCGGTGTACTTCTCGCCGTCGCGCTCCGCATTGGCCAGCAGATAGTTGGGCGCGAGTTCCAGAGGCTCGAACAGGCCGCCGCTCTCGGCGATGGCACGTTGAAACAGCCCCTTGGCCAGTGGCGAGGCCATCAGCACGCTGACCGAGATCGCACCTGAGGATTGACCGGCGATTGTCACGCGATGCGGGTCGCCGCCAAAAGCGGCAATGTTTCGTTGCACCCACCCGAGTGCGGCGATCTGGTCCATCAACCCGTAGTTGCCGGAGGATCGATGCGGCGATTCGCGGGTCAGCGCGGGAAGCGCCAGAAATCCCAGCGGACCCAGGCGATAGGCAATCGTGACGACCACGGCGCCGTTGCGCGCTAACTGATCGCCCCAATACAGTGGCATCGAGGCCGATCCGTTTCTGTAGCCGCCGCCGTAGATCCAGACGATCACCGGCGAGCGCATGCGCGCACGGCGCTTCGGCGCCCAGATGTTGAGGTAGAGGCAGTCTTCGCTGATGGCGGGCGGGGCCTCGCCGGGCATCGAGACCCCTTCCTGCATACAAGCCGGAGCAAAGTGATCGGCGGCGCGTGTGCCGGTCCAGGCTGCCGGCGGCATCGGCGGTCGCCACCGCAGCTCTGCCACCGGCGGGGCGGCGAACGGGACTCCCTTATAGACGCTCAGGCCGTGTTCGTAAGTGCCCTTGATGACACCGGACTGCGTGGCAACGTTCTGCGCGGCGGCGCCGCTGGAGAACAGCAGACTCGCTGTCAGCAGGCCCGTGCATTGCCATTCCATGGACATAGGGGTCCGAGCCTAGCACCCCGGCAGTCCCGCGTGAGCTTCGCGGACGCAGCGCGATCAGTGTGCGGTAGCGCACAGACAGTTACGGACGTACAACCACCACGGGCGCAGGCGCCACCACGATGGCGCGCGGATGATAGTAATAGCCGCGAGCGGGGGCCACCACACAGCCCGCCAGAGAAAGCATGGCAATTGGAACCACTAACATAATCAGCCGTTTCATTGCAGTGTCCTTGATTCATTGTCACTGCAATCTGTAACGCACAGCGCCTCGCCAGGGTGACACGGCGTGAGAAGCTCGATCGCGGCAAGATTCCAAAATTTGTTTAAATTTATTCGGCAAGCGAAATGGTAGCAGCTCAGTACTCAACATGCAGGCGCAGTGCCCAGAAGTGCACCGGTCCACGATCGCTGTTGTAGCCGGGATTGCGGATTTCCTGGAAATCGGGGCCGAGCTGCCAGCGCACGGGCCCAGGCTTCTCGGGCCAGACATATTGGAAGCGATAGTAAGTCTCAAGAATCTGTTCGTGACCGTAGTTCAAGTGTCCATCGCAGAGCAGAAAGCCGCAGCCACCGGCCTGCAGATACTGCCGATGCGGCGCGGAAAGCCCCTCGCTCACGAGCGCCAGTCCGAAGCGGTCATCACTTCGTCCCCAGTGATTACCGGCCAGCTGTCCGCCAAAACTGACTTCCTCATCGACCTCAGTAAAGGCGAAAGTTTCGGTCTTGCCGTCGTCCCAGCCCCAGCGCATGAACAGTCCGGTATCGCCGTTGTCGGCCAGCGGTTGCTCGGCATTGACGCCGAATCCGTACTTATGGCGGCCATTGCGATTGTCGGCGACGATGTTCGGCACGCTGCCGGTGGCAGCAGCAATGGCGAGGGCGTCCTGGTAAATGCCCATGCGCGCGGTGTTCAGATAGCCAAGGAGACGCACAATCGGGCCGGCGGACCACGGCGAGAGTGTTAATTGCAGGTTCTGACCGTGCGCCAGTTGCGCCGAATAATCGAGCTGCTGAAAATTGGCCAGGTAGGGCATCAGGTAGATGCCGTACTTCAGGCTCCAGCTCGGACTGATGTAGCCGATCACGACGCCATTGGTGTAGCCGCGAGTATTGGCCGCATAGTCCCAGGCGGTATTGGCCCAGAGCGACCAATTCAGGAACTCGGTGCGGGCCTGGCCAGCGTAGCGGTTCTGGTCGAAATCATCCGGCAGCGCCATGCGGCCGATCTTGAATTCCAGGCGCGTCGCTGCCTCGGTGCCCGGAATCTGGTCCTGACCGCGCGCCACCGCTTCGACTGCGTCACCGAGTGGCAGCATGAAACGCGCAAACAGACGTGCGATGTAGAACTCCTTCTTGATCCCCGAGACGCCCTCGCGCACGATGTCCCCGTTAGTCAATCCCGCCAGACCGGTTGCGTTGCTGACGCCGGCGCCGACGAATCGCTCAACGTCCAGGTACATCTGTCCCCAACCCACCGGCGCCCAGCCGGTATAGAGGCCGACCGTATTGGTCGCCTCGGTATCACCGTCGGGGTTCAGGCTCAACGGACCGGAATACGGTGAACGCAGCCGCGACTGATTCTGGTCGATCAAGGTGTATTGGACGCCAAGCAGCATCGGCCACGAACTCGCCGGCGTCGGAGGGCCGGTCGGGGCATCGTTGCCGGCGGAATCCGCCGCCGATACAAACCGTGAGGCCGTCAGCCCTAGCGCCACGATCCAGCAAAGAGAGCGCCGCAGACGAGTGACGGTCTCGTGGTGCATTCTATTTGGCTCGACCACCTGGCGCTCGTGCTCCAACTTGCCGTATTTGTTTCGATTTAACCCGTTCGGGCGCAGTGTGCTGGAAACGCGTGCTACGCACACGCACCAACGAATCTGCGGACCGGCGGCGTGGCAGGGAAGGGCGACGCCGGGCTTTCTCACCGATCCATCCGCGGGCAATGGTCCCTCGCAGCGACTGTTGATCAATTCTCCAATTCGGGCGGCCGCGCGAATCGTTCGGTTACTAGCGACTCATGCGTGCGTGCGTGCTTCGATCGCCGTCGACATTTAGATGCCCGGACTCGTGAAGGAGCCGAGCGATGCACGCTTCTTCGGCGGTCGCTTTCGTTGCCCGCTTTTCCTGGCACCGTTGCCTGCGGTGGCTTTGCGTACCGCCTCGTTTCCGGCGGGTGAGGTTCCCGCTCCCGCGACGCGAGTTTAAGTATGGCCAGACGCCCGAAATAGCGATGCATGGGTTCGAAGTAGAAATGCATCCAACCGCATTGCTCCTAACCAGTGTCGCCTTTCGGGACATTGCTGCGAAAGAGCGTCACCCTCGGGTTTTCCAAGTGCTTTGCAATTACAGCGAAATCGTAGAGTCCGAGTCAGCAAACTGACTCGTGCGCCACTGAAGATCAATTGGCGCGTACTCTCTTTCCCGGGTGGCAAAGAATCGACAACGGCCGCCGCATGTGGTCGCCGCGGTTGCCCACTATCTAGCCATTCTGTTGCTGGACTGCAACAGGTTACCCACCCTCCAAAAATAAATGTGAAGTCGATCACCAACTCTTGATCGCTTATGTCAAAGAAACACGGATAATCAATCAGTTAGCTGCTCCCTATGAAACATATCCTTAATTGACATAAGGGCGAGTCCAATTTACCTTAACGGGTAAGAACAACCGAGCCGCGACTGGATAGTGCTCGGATAACAGGATAGAGCTTGGATAACAGGGACGCACAGGGAGCCGCGTTAATCGATGCGATCGAAGCATTGCTTCGTCCATTGATGCCGCTTTTCCGCAATTACGGCGTAACGCACCACGATCTCTCGCAGACGCTCGCACGACTGTTCGTGTACGACACGGCGGAGATTCTTACAGATGAGCGGCGCCCGACTACTCCTGCGCGTTTGGCGCTGATGACCGGGCTCACGCGTGCCGAAGTTGAGAAGCATCTTAATGAGCGCCATGCGTCTATGAGACGCCGCGAGGTGAAAACGTCTGCGCTGCTGACTCCGGCCGCGGTGTTAACGGCGTGGAATACCGATACCCGTTTTTCGACACCTTACGGAGTTGCACTTGATCTATCGTTGAGTGCAAGCGGGCGCCATCGGACCTTTAGCGAACTCGTAAAGGCTTCAGCACCTGATTCGGATCCGGATACCGTCCTTGATCAGCTGCTCGCCGCAGGCTGCGTGGAAGTGCACGAGCAGGAATTTGTCCGGTGCACTAATCGAGCCTACATTCCGGCGGGTGTAAGCGTCGAGCGCATTTCCCGTATCGGGACAGTTCTCGGTGCATTAGCGGCGACCTTGACACACAACCTTCTTGAGGAGTCGACCGTCGGCTACCTCGAGCGCGCAGTACAGACGGATTTTCCAGTTTCCGACGACGGCCGGCGGGTAATCCGAGAGTGGCTGGCGGTCGATGGCACCAGATTTCTTGAAACGTTAGATGCATGGATGACTGCCAGTAGACCAGAGTTAGAAGCGCCGAATGGTCAACGGGTTGGTGTAGATATTTTTATGTATGACGCGCCGAACGAGCCCTTATCCGCGCGCGGGGCTCAAGCGGCTGCGAATCAGTAAGGGGATAGATATGGTTAAGAAAAGAACAGCGATCAAACACTCTGTGTCATCTGTGCTCATGCTGGGGCTCGTGTCGGCGGCCAACGCCGGATCCGGAGCCGATGCGGCAGATGTGGTCGCGGTTGGACCCGTCGAGTTGGTCGAGGCCAGCGGCGTGACAGTACTCGGCCGCTCGTATCACGTAGCCGACACGACCTCCCTCGAGACGGGTGAGAAAGTCGCTGTGCATGGCACATTACAGCCGGACGGTTCTGTCGTGAACGCGTGGGCGGAACCGATGGGCACTTATGTTGCGGGTGCCGATCGCGTCTTCGAGACCGGAGTTGTTACAAGCGTCAACGAGACAGTTGGGCGTCTATCGATTGGTGACAGCGAGATCGATTACACAGCGGCCTTGTCGGAACCAGGGGCTGACGTGCCGGGTAAAGGAGACTTGGTTGCTGTGACCGGTATACAACCGGAACTGGGTGGCGTAGTTCTGGGAACTACGACTCGCGCTGGAACCGCTGAACTAGGCGGCACGATGGTCGTTGGCGGTATGGCGGGCGTGGCCGGAATCACCGGGAGCAATGCGCGGACTGTTGGTATTACCGGGAGCAATGCCAAAACGGTCGGCATCACCGGTAGCAATGCAAAGACGGTAGGTATCACAGGGAGCAACGCGAAGACAGTCGGCATAACTGGCAGCAACCTTGCGACGGCGGGGATCACTGGCAGCAATGCGGCTACAGCTGGGATCACCGGGAGCAATGCGGCCACGGCTGGTATCACAGGTAGCAACCTCGTAACCACGGGCATTACCGGCAGCAATGCAGCCACGGCGGGAATTACCGGCAGCAATGTAGCTACAGCTGGGATTACCGGGAGCAATGCGGCCACGGCGGGAATCACAGGTAGCAACCTGGCAACGGCCGGCATCACAGGGAGCAATGCAGCGACAGCTGGGATCACTGGGAGCAATGCGGCCACGGCGGGAATCACGGGTAGCAACGCCGCCACAGCCGGAATCACAGGAAGCAATGCGGCTACAGCTGGAATCACCGGTAGTAATGTGTATACGCAAGGCATCACTGGCAGCAACAGCAGCGCTCGATGAGCGGCCGGCTTTTGTCTGGCTTCGATCTTGTCTAAGAAATCGCGTAATTGTTGAGGCGGCGGTTCGAGGACCGGATATTCCTAAGCAAGGAGTTGCTAATTAACGAGAAGGGCCGGGATTCGGCCCTTTTTGATTTGCGCGTACTAAATCTCTTCGCCGCGCCAATGCGGCCGCTTCGGTCAATTTGAAGGCGGCAATACCTCGATTACGACATAGAATCGATTTCCGAAGTGCAACGTTACGCGTGGGGCGTCTCGAAGCTGATATCGGATGTCCCGGATTCTCTCAGAGCGGCCGCATACCGATTACGTTTTCTCCGGCAGCAGTCATTCGATATGCATTGCCGCTCGCGACCAAATCGCGCGGACGGCGTGGTCAGTGAATACACCTATACGGTTTGGTTCTGGCACTTCGCGGTCGGTGGGTTACGAGAAGGCAGGAACGGTAGCGGTTGGCGATGACAACCTGAGAAGTTCGCAGTGGCGCTGAAAGTTTTCTGGTCCTGGCAGTCCGAAGCACCGGTGAGGATCGGCCGAATTCTAGTGCGCGACGCTTTGAGGGAGGCGATCGAGCAACTCAAGCTCACCGCTGAGATCGATGAACCGGAGCGCGATACCGTCAAGGTCGATCATGATCCGGGTCGGATATCGGGCGGCCTCGGGTTGGTGCGCGACATACTGAAGCGCATCGATGCTGCGAACGTTTTCGTGGCTGACGTAACCGCCGTCAGCACGGTAGGAAGCGGCGCGGATATTCATCCTGAGAGCGCGGGCAATAAACTCATCAACTCAAACGTGGCGATGGAGATTGGCTATGCCGCGCACGCGTTGGGTGATCAGAAAATTCTGATGGTGTTCAATTCCTACTATGGATGGCAGGAGGAGTTACCTTTTGACCTGCGTAATCGGGGCGATGGCATCGCATTCACGCTGAGCCCCAATGCCGGTCGCCCGGAGATTGAATCGGAGAGAAAGAAACTGACTGCGCGGCTGGTCGGCGCTATAGACCGATGTATTCAGGAGCCGGAACCGAGCGCGGAACAGTCACCGGCCACGCCGTCGACCTTCAACAAGGCGGCGTATTTTCAGGCCGGGGAAGTACTGGCCCAGGTCGGCGAGCCCCCTGCGAGCGGGGCCTCGTATTCGTACTCGACCGACACGTTCTGCTATTTGCGCTTGATTCCGATGCCCAAACTCGAACGTGCGCTGACTCTGGCGACGCTGAACGGAGTTGTTAACGGCGCACCGCTGCTCAGCCGCCAGCCTGGCGGAGCACTGAGCGGCCGAAACAATTATGGGGCGATAGGCTTCGAGGTCGGCACACAGCCGGGCCGGGGGCGCGGCAGGCTCGCCGCGTCGACTCAGCTTTTTCCCAGCGGCGAACTGTGGAGCCTGAGTGCGGCCTTGATTGCGCATGAACGTGGCGATCGGCCGGCGTGGATCAAGCTGCCATTCCTGGCCTCTGTGGTGTTCGAGCGGGTGTACTACGACACGTTGAGGGGCCTGCTCGCATTCGCGCAGGAATCGTTGTCGCTGAGCCCGCCCTGGCAGGTCGAATGCGGTCTGGTGGGCATACAGGGACTGCATCTGGGACTCTCTCCGGACGATATCCGCGGCCCCGCGCGCAAGGCCGACGTCACGTTGCGACGCACATTAAAGAGCGGCGACGGGTCTGCGATGGACAAACTGCTGCTGGAGCTCTTCGGCATGCTGCATGAAGCGATGGGATCCGTGCGGCCCACGGCCTTGCATGGTTTTCCCCCAGGCCGGCCGCGGTAGCCCAGTCGGGCGGCGTGAGCGGCGATGCCGCGTCAGGAGCGGGCCAGCTCTTTTCGTAACTCGTGAATTTCGGCGTCGATCTCTTTCAATCGCTTCATCGCCGCCGCGTCACCGAGGGTAGCCTCGCGAACCGCACGGCCCTGGGTCGCCTCGAGCGCTTGAATCCGGGCGTAGATGACCGCAGTGCGGCCTTCCGGACCGACCGCAGCAGCCTTGACCTGCCAACGCTTGGCGACGCTGTCCCACTCGTGCTCACCGGAGGGTGCCGGAGGCCGGTAGGGGACCACGGTGCCGGTAGCAAGATCCATGCGCTGGCTGCGGTGGTCGTACGCGCCCTCGGTGGCCAGGGTACCGGCCGGCAGCCGGACCGCCAGTAGTCCGTCAACGTCGCAGTGCAGTCGCTTGCCGGTAAAGAGGCCGGTGGCCGCTTCATACAGGCTGTAGGTCTTGATCATCGCTCGATCAGCTCCGGGCGCACATAGCCATTGGGAATAGTTAACCGAAATCTACCCCCTGTATGCGACCGGGTTCACGGGGCTGGTTCGAATTTCCAGCCGCGAGGTCCGCGAGTGACCGCGATCACCCCGGCTGGGCGGCCGGTGGCGGCTATCTGGCGCCCGCGAACCTGTGCCGGTCGCATCGGTCTCCAGTCCGTCGCGGGCGCTGACGATCCACCTGGGGCAAAGCGCCGCGAGCGCTGCGCGTGCGTTACGGAATCGCCTTGGCGAGCGAGAGCCGCACGCGCACACCAATTCCGTAGAGCAGGTTGTCCGTTGCAAGCGTGGGCGGACTGTATTGCGCGAGGTACGGCCCGGTGTAGTGCGTGTACATCACGCCGAGATATGCATCACAGCACTTAGCGAATCGATAGTCGGGCATGACCGAATACTGTTGAATGGTGTACTGATCATTGTGGTTGTTGCCGCCATTGTTGACGTTGTAATAAGCGGCATCAATGGAAATGGCTTCGGTGAATTTATAGCCACCGCCAACCCAAAACGTGCGTATTGGTGCATCACCCCAGCTCGGGTCAAATGCTTTGGCCGTCACGAGCCCGGCGATGGGCATGGCGTAGTAGGAGGTAATCTGCGTGCCCCAGCTATTCGAACCGGAGGGAGTAGTCTGATCGGTGTGTTCAAAGCCGGCGTAAACCGTTGCCTTCGGGTTCAACTCATACTTGCCGGTCAGCATGAATCCATAGCTGTCCGAAACCCGCAGACCCACATCGTTGGTAAAGAGCTTGTATGACAGGGCGGGCGTGTTGAGAGATCGCGAGCCGCTCAGTTCCACCGCCAGGGGGCCGCCGCGATAAGCCACCATCGCTTCCACAACGGAGCCGACGTCGGCTGCCTCGGAGCTATCGGTCTGCGCGAACTTGTATTGCGCGCCGAAACTCACGTCGCCGATTTTATTGTCGTACCTGACGCTGTTATCCAGTCGCGAGTTCTCGGTGATGCCCAGTCCGCCGCCGATCGTGCCGGAGTACCCGATCGGGGAGTACAGGCCTGAGGCATGCAGCGGATCGAATTCCGAGGTTTGCTCGGTGGAAAAGGCCACGGTTCGGCCGCCCTCGATGGAGCCGAACTGCGGGAACGACAGGCCCACGTACTGGGCGCGAGAAAATGCCTGACCGTTGATCGCCGACGCGCTGCTGATGGTAGACAGGCTGTTGGCGTTGTTCAGCACCGACCTGCCGTTGTTCGCGATCTGGCCCGAGGCCGTATTCAGCGCGCCTTCCAATCTGAAGAAAGCGCCGACGCCGCTGCTGAAGTCCTCATTGCCCTGGATTCCGTAACGTGACATCGACGCGGCGCCAGAAACGATCGCCGTCCTGCTGGGCTGGTCCTGCGCCGGAATGTTGAAGGAATTGAATCCAAAGGTATGAATATCGCTGGTCGGTAATGAGTGATCGATGTGAGCAAGGCTGTCATCCAGAAGCACATACACTTCAACCGAACCGCCCTCTGCATGAGCGAGTCCTGCGATCGCGCTTAAGGCTGCCATGGCAAGAATTGATTTTTTCACCTGTTGATCTCCAACGCTAAAACAATAACGGTCTCGACCATGCGCAGACCCGCTGCGGCGCATCGCCAGCGGCCCAACCCGCAATTTGAGGACTTATCCCTATCGTTATATTTGTTCGTATATATCGTTGCATAGCAGCGCTGCTGGCGCAACTCGGGGGCCGGATGCGAAGTGAACACCGGCGCGCTAGACTTTGAGCGGAGAGTTCCAAATGCCAAAACCGATCATCCGATTTCGCATCGATTTCGCACCCGACGAGGCCATAGGTCCGGGGAAGATCGCGCTGCTCGAACAGATCGAGCACAGCGGCTCCATCTCGCAGGCGGCCCGCGATCTAGGCATGAGCTACCGCCGTGGGTGGCTGCTGGTCGAGTCTCTGAACGGATCGTTCCGGGAGCCCGTCACCATGGCGAGCAGGGGCGGCAAGGGCGGCGGCGGAGTAAGGCTGACCCCGTTCGGCCGCGAGGTCATTCGGACCTATCGAGCGTTCGAGAGCGAAGTGCAGGAACAGGCCGCGCGGCACTTTATGCCGCTGGCGCGTCAGGCCCGCAAGACTCCCGGCAGTCCCCCTGCCGCACCGATCGCCCGCATGAGCGCTCGCTAGGCCGCGCCGCGCATTGCGGGCAGAATAGCTGCCAATTGGGGAGATACCGATGAGTGCATGGCGGCGGCCGATAGCGCTGGCGATCGCGGCGTTGAGCGTGGGCGCGGCCGTGCCCGGATGCGGCAATCGCGCGCCGCCAGCGGCGGCGGTCACCGCGCCAGTTGCGAGCGCCGGAACGCTCGATGAGGCGCGGCTCGCCGCCGCGGCCAACGAACCGGATCAGTGGTTCACGACCGGAAGGGATCGCAGCGGTGCCTACTACTCACCGCTCGGCGACATCAATGCGGGCAACGTGACACGACTGGGCTACGCCTGGGAATATCGACTCGGCACGCGCCGCGGGCTCGAGGCCACGCCCATCGTTATCGACGGCGTGATGTATGCGGTCGGCAATTTCGGTCACGTCTATGTACTCGATGCGGCAAGCGGCCGCGAACTCTGGACCTATGATCCCGGGATCGACGGCCAGTGGGGCCGCTACGCCTGCTGTGACGCCAACAACCGGGGCGTGGCCGTGTGGAAGGGCCGCGTCTACGTCGGTGCGCTCGACGGATATCTGCATGCGCTCGATGCTGCGAGCGGCAAGCTGCTGTGGAAGGTGGACACGCTGCCTGCCCGTGGCCCGAAGACACCCTATACGCTGTCGGCTGCGCCGGTGATTGCCGGCGACCTGGTGATCGTCGGCAGCGCCGGTGCCGATTTTGACGGCGCTCGCGGCTATGTGGCCGCGTACGATCTGGACAGCGGCGCTTTCCGCTGGCGCTTCTTCACGGTGCCGCGCGATCCCAAGCAAGGTCCGCAGGACCAGCCGCACCTGATCGACGCGGTGAAGAGCTGGGATCCGCGCCACCGCTGGGAAGCCGCCGGCGGCGGCACGGTGTGGGATGGCATCAGCTACGACCCGGTGTTGAAGCTGTTGTACATCGGCACCGCCAACGGCGCGCCGTATAACATCAACGAAGGCGGCCGCAAGGGCGGCGATGATCTGTACACCGCCGCGATCGTGGCGATTCATGCGGAGAGCGGCCAACTGGCCTGGTACTACCAGACCACGCCGGGTGATCGCTGGGACTTCGACAGCACACAGAAGATGATTCTGGCCGATCTCGACCTGGGCGCCGGGCCGCGCAAGGTGCTGATGCAGGCATCGAAGAACGGCTTCTACTACGTGCTCGACCGCGCCAGCGGTCAGCTGCTGTCAGCCAATAATTTCGCCTACGTGGATTGGGCCAAGGGCATCGATGCGAAAACCGGACGGCCGATACTCGCCCCGCACTCCGACTACACCAAGGGCGCGACGCTGTTGTTTCCAGCCAATGCCGGAGCACACAGCTGGCAACCGATGTCGTTCGACCCGCAGACGCAGCTCACCTACATTCCGGCCATGGAATGGCCGATGGTCTATTTCGACTCGGCCCGGCTGCGCGCCGGCATGATCGAAGGCTTCTTTACCGTGCCTGCGTTTCCCTCCGAGGATTACGATCCTAAAGCGCTCGCGAGCCTGTACGGGCCGCTGCCGCCGCTACAGCAGCTCGACCGCGGACTGCCGCCGGCTCGCAGCCGCGGCTTTCTGCGCGCCTGGGATCCGATCCACCAGCGACTTGCCTGGGAAGTCCCGAGCGTGAGCAACTGGGATGGCGGCGTGCTGTCCACCGGTGGCAATCTGGTATTTCAGGGCGATGGCGCCGGCTATCTGAACGTCTATGCGGCCGATAGCGGCAAGCCGCTGGCGCAGCTGCAGCTGGGAACCGGTGTGATGGCCGCGCCGATGACCTATCGGGTCGCCGGTACACAGTACGTGGCGATGATGGCCGGTTACGGCGGCAATATGGTGAACTATCCGCTGCGCGCCAACTATGCCGCCTACACGCGCGACAACGAGGGGCGAATCATCGCGCTGAAGCTCGACGGCGGTGCGGTGCCGCTGCCGCCGCTGCTGGCCGAGCAGCCGTTTCCGACCCCACCGGCGCACGAGGGCACGCCGGGCCAGGTCGCGGCCGGTGAAGTGCTCTACAACCGCTTCTGCTCACGCTGCCATGAACTGGGCCGCGGCGTACTGCCCGACCTGCGCCGTCTCAGCCCGGGGCTGCACCAAGCGTTCTATGACATCGTGCTCACCGGGGCGCTCGCACCGCTGGGCATGGGACGCTGGGACGACGTGTTGTCGCGCGCCGATGCCGAGTCGATCCACGCTTATATCGTCGATCAGGCGTGGCAGGCGTACAACGCACAGGCTGCCAGCGGCGCGCATCAATAGCGCGAAAAACTATCGGCTATTGCCGCTCCAGTACTTGCTGGCGCGCCTCAGGTAGGAATGCGGCTCGTCCTGGAACACGACCAACGAAGTGGCACTCGAGAAGCAGTAGCGCTTGCCGGAATCCGGGTCCACCCAGTTGAGCGAGCAATCCGCCTTGATCTTTTTGCCCGCGGCCAGGCCCAGAGGATCGTTGTTGGCAAATTCTCCGTGCATCGATCCGCGCGGCGGCGTAGCAACTTTCCATATACCCGCATGATCGGGGTCGGTTGCGGTGCCTCCATGACGCACGGCGGCGGCGCGAATATCGGCTTGCGCGCTCTCGGTTGCAGCACTACCCGGTACTGAGGCCAGCTGTTCGGCAGCCGCGATCAGCGACGTCGCGGCCGCGATGCAGGCGGCAACGAATAGCCGAGCGTGGCGATGCATGCGAGTGTTCATACGAAATCCTACCGCTGGCGCGTCAGGGCGGCGCCGACGCCGCGTAGCTCCGCGCAGCTTACGACACTGTCAGTGAGACCAAAAGAGCGCGCTGCAATCCCGCCGGGATTGCGGGAAATGGCTGACATGGGGTCGCGCTGCCGGCAACTGGCGCGGCAATCGATTGGCTCTAGACTCGCGCTGCAATCAACGGGAGATACGAGCTATGAGCGTCAAATCGAAAGTCAAAAGTGCCACGAAAGCGGTCGTGCGGGCCATCACGCCACAGGCCAACGGGCCCCAACACACGGATATTCTCGACACTTTGAAAGAAGAGCACGACGAGGTGAAGTCACTGCTCGGCGAGCTGCAGGACGCGCACTCCGGCTCGCAACGCAAGGCGTTGGTTCACAAGATCAAGCTGGCGCTTATACCGCACGCCAAAGCGGAGCAAAAGGTGGTCTACGATGCCGTGATAGCGTTGAGAGACAAGGATGCCCAGGTCGATGGGTATGAGGGCTATCTGGAACACGATCTGGCTGCCGAGACGCTGCAGCGCCTCGCTGGCATCAGCAATGCGACCTCACCTGAGCACAAAGCAACCGCCAAGGTCCTCAAGGAACTCCTGGAACACCATATCAAGGAAGAGGAAAGCAGTGTCTGGGGCGATGTGAAGAAGAATTTCTCGCACCAGGATCGTACCAGCATGAACGTAGCGTTCATCGCAGCCAAGAGCAGGGTCAAGGTCACCTAAAGGCTTTGGACTGTGCGGCAGTAGATTCTTATAAAGGTTAAGGAAGCTGCTGTTTATATTGAAGTTACCGTTCCACGCCGGCTGTGCGAGCCGTGCACGTGGCCCGCGGCTGCCTGCCGGTTGCCGCCCTTGGCGGCGCGCGACATCTCATTGAGAATGCCGCAGCGCTCGGCCTGCCCGGGACTTGCGCACAAGCCGCGCAGGTGTTTGAGCTGGCGCTCGAGTCGGCGCAGTTCCGCGATGCGATCGGCGACATGGCGTACATGCTCATCCAGCAATGCGCTGACTTCGGCGCAATTGCGCGTCGGCGCATCGCGAAAGTCGAGCAGCGCGCGAATCTCATCGAGTGTCATGTCGAGCGAGCGGCAGTGGCGAATGAAGGACAGCCGTTCGACGTGCGTGAGGTCGTATTGCCGGTAATTGCCCTGGGAGCGTGCCGGCGCGGGCAGCAGGCCTTCGCGCTCGTAGAAGCGGATGGTTTCGGCCTGGCACTGGGTGCGCTTGGCCAGGGCGCCGATGCTGATTCCGTGACTCATGACACTCGCCCGGTGGCTGGGTTTGACTCTATAGTAGCTATAGGGTTCCTAATCTGCAATTGGCACCCGGAGCCGCACGATGTCGGTACATAGCCCAGTGCGCCCTCACGCCCATCGGCATGAGGAGCATCATGACCATGCTCATCAGCATGGCCACGAGCACGAGCATGCGCACGGTGGCCACTCTCACGGCAAGGGTGCGAGTGAGACTGCGTTGTTGTGGGCACTTTGGATCACAGCCGGATTCATGGTGGCGGAGGCGATTGGCGGCTGGATTGCCGGCTCGCTCGCACTGATCGCCGATGCCGCGCATATGCTGGCCGATGCCGGGGCGCTGGCCATGAGCTATGCCGCTGTGCGAGCTGCGAGCCGACCGGCGAGTGATGTCATGAGCTATGGCCATCATCGCTGGCAGGTGCTGGCGGCTTTCGTCAACGGGCTCGCGCTGCTGGTGCTGTCCACCTGGATCGTGTTCGAGGCCGCGCACCGCCTGATCGCGCCGGCGATGATCCAGGCGCAGACCATGATGGCGGTGGCGACCTGCGGCATCGCCGCGAACCTGGCGAGTTACTTCGTTCTGGCGCGCGGCGAGCGCACCCTCAACGTGCGCAGCGCGTTGCTGCACGTGGCGGCCGACGTACTCGGCAATATCGGTGCTCTGCTGGCGGGCCTGCTGATCCTGCTGACGCATTGGACGCCGATCGATCCGATCCTGTCGATGGTTACGGCGATCCTGATCGTACGCGGCGGCTATCGCATTACCCGCGAGTCGGCCCATATCCTGCTCGAGGGTACGCCGACGGCGTTCGATGCCGCTGAGGTTGAGCAACAGCTCATGGCGGCGGTGCCGACCGTGACCGCCGTACATCACGTGCACGCCTGGTCGCTGACCGACGAGCGGCCGATGCTGACGCTGCACGTGGTCATTCGCGAGGGTGCGGACCACACCGCGTGCCTGATGGGCGTGCATGCGGCCCTGCGGACTCGACTTAACATTGTGCACGCCACGGTGCAGATCGAGAGCGCGCCGTGCGGAGATGACTGCGGCGGCCCGCGGCATTAGGCCAGCGACTTCGCGAGCGGCTGCCAGTAATTGCGATGCCAGCCTTCAGCCAGGTGCTGCGCCTCACTCGCCGGAAAACCCTGGTGATCGAACACCAGCCGTGTGCCCGTGCCCTCATCGCTCAGCAGGAAGTGCGCGATGGAATATTCACCCGCCTTCCAGCTAGCGGTGCGCCAGGCCTGAACGATGCGCCGATTGCGCACCAGTTCGAGCTGCAGGCCCGCGATATAGCCGCCGAACAATAAGAACGCGGTGCCGGCGCGGCGTCCGATCTGACTCGGCTTGACGGGCGACGGCACCATGCCGGATTGCGCCGCGTCACTCAGCTCGACCACGCGATCGAAGGCTCTGCTTTCGGTCAACGCGACGTAGACGCGCTCGCGGCGCGCCTGGAACACGACTTCCTGGTGGATCGCGGGCGCGGTGGAGGAGATCTCCTGGTCAGCGGACGTCTCGGCGGCAGCGGCATTCATGCCGAGCCCGGATGAAGCCGCTGCCAGGGAGAACATCAGATCCCGGCGCGTGAAGCTGCCGCTTTGCATGACGTACCTGCTCGCTGGCGTGGATGGGTTGGTTGCTGGTATATTAAACAATATTGTTTAATAACGGAAGTGTTGATCGGAGATGCCGTATGCCGTCGACAGGTGCACGCCGGGCCGCCAGCGATGAGCGGCTGGACGCAGTGTTTCGCGCGTTGAGCGATCGAACCCGGCGCGCATTGCTCGAACGCCTGGCGGTAAGACCCGCGATGGTGACCGAACTCGCGTTGCCGTTTGCTATGTCGCTACCGGCGGTGTCGCGGCACATCCGCGTGCTGGAGACCGCAGGTCTGATCGAGCGCAGCGTCGATGGCAGGATTCATCATTGCTCGCTCGCGCCCGCCCCACTGCAGATCGTCGAGGCGTGGCTCAGCCGCTATCGGCGTTTCTGGCAGGAAAAGCTCGATTCGCTGGCGCGCTTTGTCGAGTCCGATGAAGACGCTTGCGGCGCGCCTGAGCGAGGCAAGCATGGCCGCTGATAAATCCGCGCCGCCTGCGGCAACGGCCGGCGTCAGCCTGATCGTGCGCCGGCGCATTCGAGCCACGCCCGAACGTCTATTCGAGGCCTGGACACAACCGGCGCAATTGCGGCTGTGGTGGGGACCGGCATCGGTGGATTGCATCGACGCCGAGGTCGATCTGCGCGTCGGCGGCCGGTACCGCATTGCGAATCGGTTTCCAGACGGCACGGTTCTCTGGATCACGGGTGTATTCGAAGTCATCGAAGCACCGCACAAACTGGTATACACCTGGGGACTTGAGCCACTTGCGGGCGCGCCCGAGCGCGTCACGGTGCAGTTTCAGGCACATCACGAGCTCACCGAAGTCATCGTCACGCACCAGGGCATCCCGAGCGCTCAGGTTCGCGATCGGCATGATGAGGGCTGGCAGGGTTGTCTTGACGGCCTGGCCAACTACCTGCACGCCGGCACGGCGGAGGGCGGCTGAACGAGCTCGCGACAGCGCAGCGTCCGAAGCCGTAATATTCGGCTTCGATGTACGTGGAGAGCAGATGCGCGCACGGGGCATGATGGTGGCATTGTCGATGGCGATCGGCCTGGGATGCAGCATCGGCGCCGCTGCAGCGGCTGGCAGCGATTCGCGCTGGGTCGCCGGCGTGAATTATTTCCTGATCAATCCCGCGCAGCCTACCGGCTTGCCGGGCGGCAAGGTCGAAGTCACCGAGATCTTCTCTTACGCCTGTCCGGGTTGCTATCGCTTTTATCCGGTGGCCGACCGCTTGCAGGCAAGCCTGCCTGGAAATGCAGTGATGGATTACCTGCCGGCCTCGTTCCGTCCGGAGGAGGATTGGCCGATGTTCCAGCGGGCGTATTGCGCCGCGCAGGAGATGGGTATCGACAAACGCACGCACGATGCGATGTTCGATGCGGTCTGGAAGAGCGGCGAGCTGGCGCTGTTCGACCCAAGCACGAAGCGCGTCAAGCGGCCTGCACCGACGATCGCCGACGCCGCGAAGTTCTATGCGCAGGCCGCCGGTATCAAGCCGGAGGCGTTCATTGCGACCGCCTTGTCGTTCGCCGTTGACGTCAGGGTCAGACAAGCCGACGAGCTGGTGATGAAGTACGGCATCAGCGAGACCCCGAGCATCGTCGTCAACGGTAAGTATCGACTCAACCCGGTCTCTGCCGGCGGTTATGAGGAGACGATCGAGCTGGTGAACTGGCTCGTGGCGCAGGAGACACGGGCCGGCGATAAGAAATAGTCAGCTCGGCTCGGGCAACGGCGTGGACCGCGTCGTTGAGGGGCAGCGCGCCGCTCATCCTCCGGCATCCGCGACCGGCGCGGTATCGCTGCGCAGTTCCAGCAAGTCCTCCGGGTAGTCGATGTCGACTTCGGCTTCCGGATGCGCCAGCCGCACGACATGATCGGGGTAGCGGCGCAGCACCAGGCGCGCACCCTGGTCGCCACGCAGCGCCGCCAGATCGCTGAAACACCAGCGCGGAAAAATTGCCGGGACTCCGGTGACGGCGCGATAGCGTGAGGCGATGATGCTGCGCGGCTGGCGACGCCAGGCAGCCGCAAGACGGCCGAGGCTGTGGCTGCCGACCAGCGGCTGATCGGCCAGCAACAGCAGCACTCCATCGCAGGCGCCCGGCAGCCGGGCGACCGCAGCGCGGATCGAGCTGGCGATGCCCTCCTGCCATTCGCGATTGACGATAATGCCGGCTGTGCCCGGCGCCAGCGTCGCGGCGATTTCTGCCGCATACGCGCCCAGCACGACAGTGACCGCCGAGCCGGCGAGTTCGGTGGCGCCCGCGATCACGCGCTGGATCAGCGGCTTTCTCTCGAACTGCACCAGCTGCTTGGGCGAACCGAAACGTCTCGAGGCGCCGGCGGCAAGCACGACCGCGTGCAGCGTGGCTCGACCTCGGCTGCTCATGCCTGCATCCTGCTCATGGGGGCTATGGTCGCACGGCCTGCGAGCGTGGCGTGAATCTCGGCGACGATCGACAACGCGATCGACTCAGGCACCGCGGCGCCCAGATCCAGCCCGATCGGCGCCCGCAGCCGCCCCGCGAGTCGCGGCGCATCGGCGCCGAGCTCAGCCAGCAGCCGCTGGCAGCGCACGCCCGGCCCGAGCAATCCGACATATGGAATATCGCTGCCGGCGAGGGCGCGCAGATACCCGAGGTCGGTGGCCAGATGATGACTCATGACGACTGCCGCGGCCCACCCCGCTGCGTTCGCGGGCGCGCAGCCGTGCGATGGCACGGCCGCCAGTAGCCGCGCCAGGGCTGCCGGGCCGCCATCGAGCACAGCGCTGGCGGCGGGGAAACGCCCCGATTGCGCATAGTGGCTGCGGTGATCGATCACGGTGACACGCCAACCGAGAAACGCTGCCAGTTCGACCACCGGCTGCGCGTCGGGCCCGGCGCCAAGCAGCAGCATCTGCACTGGCGGCGGCTGCGACAGCGCCAGCACGTCGATGCCGGGCGCTGCTCGCGGCACGAAGCGGCTGCAATGTTCCTCGGGCAGCCGCGCCGCCAGAGCGTGCAGCGTCTCCAATGCCGCAGCGCCGCCCTCAGCGGCCGCTCGCGACGCCACCGCGGCATTGATGCTTGAAGCGTCGCCCTCATCGGCGAACACGGCCGTGCCCGGCGGCCACGCCGGATCGGTGGAGTTCACCACCAGCAACATTCCGGCAGCGCGCTGCGCGCGCCAGGCGGCGGCGAGACGCGTCATCGGCTGCCAGCCGTTATGCTGATCCAGACGTTGTAGCAGGATATCCATTGCCCCTTCACAGCCTGATCCCAGGCCGAAGAGCAAGTCATCGGGACCACGCATATCGTAATGAACCAGTTGTGCGATGCCGCTGGCCAGTACCGCGCGACCGTGTACCGCCAAGTCGCCCTCGAGACAGCCGCCGGAGAGCAGACCTGCGTATTCGCCATCGCCAGCCAGCAGCATGTGCGCGCCAGGCTTGGTGTAGGTCGGGCCGGCGGTGCGCACAACCGTGGCCAGCACCATCGGCTGGTGCCGTGCGCGTTCGCGCTCAAACAGCGGCAGCAAGCGTTGCAACGATAAGCTCATGTACCTGTCTGCTGCCCTGTAGCTGCATGCACGCGGGCGGCTGCCCCGTGCTTGATTCGCTGCCGCCGACGCGGCGGTGGCGTGCATCGGAGATTGCTCGAATCTTGCCATTGTTTTGGTGAAAATGCCTCGGCAGCGGCGGGGGAGTTACCTTGACTTGCCGCCCGGTGGACTTAAGATCCGCTACTTGCCACGGTGCGGGAATAGCTCAGTTGGTAGAGCGCAACCTTGCCAAGGTTGAGGTCGCGAGTTCGAGCCTCGTTTCCCGCTCCAACGAACCGTATCGTGAAGCCCTTAGAGCCTCCATGGTCCTAAGGGCTTTTTTTGATCGATCGCACGTGGGGCTAG
>Ga0209006_10000510_pt1 | contig 36416 bp, 28 predicted proteins | sample JacPin_JW_Ref_O2_FD_188567 | JGI IMG/M metagenome (GOLD analysis project Ga0209006, IMG submission 188567) | Forest soil microbial communities from Algoma, Ontario, Canada - Jack Pine, Ontario site 1_JW_Ref_O2 (SPAdes) (version 2) | ecosystem: Environmental > Terrestrial > Soil > Boreal... | reverse complement strand
TTCATACAATTGCTTCGCGCCTCGGCTCGCGTCCCACTCGCATTTAAACCCTGGCAGGTGTTTGCGTATCTTTTCGAACGAGACCCGGTAACTCCGATTGTCCGCGCTGGGCTGGCCGAAGGTGAGCCGGCAGCCGGGAAAGGTTTCCGCCACGGTTTCGGCGATTTCTTTGACCCGATAATTGTGCCGCGTGTCGCCGACATTGAGGATTTCATTATGGATCGCTTCACGCGGGGCCGCCAGTACCGCGAGGATGGCCCGGCAGATGTCCAAGCCGTGGACCAGCGGCCGCCACGGCGTGCCATCGCTGGCCATACGGATTTCTTTGGTCGTCCACGCCAGCCCCGCCAGATTGTTCAACACGATGTCAAACCGCATGTGCGGCGACGCTCCGTAAGCGGTGGCATTGCGCAGAAAAGTAGGCGAGAACTTGTCATCGGCCATCGGCTTCAAATCGCGTTCCACCCGCGTCTTGCAGATGGCGTAAGTGGTTTGGGGATTGACAGCCGACTTTTCGTCCACAAGCCCTTCCTCCGCGACGCCGTAGACCGCGCAAGATGACATATATACAAAGCGTTTGACTCCCGCTGTGCGTGCAAGTTCAGCCAGTCGCACCGATCCGGTGTGGTTGATATCGTAAGTAATGTTCGGGGCGAGCTGTCCGATCGGATCGTTGGACAACTCGGCCATGTGGACCACGGCGTCAAAGCCTTCGAGGTCGGCCGGTTCGATTTGCCGCAGATCTTTAATTAGTGTTCGTGGCGCCAGTGGCCCGTGGCGGTAGAGGGTGCCCTCCTTATAGAATGCTGTATCAAGCCCTAGCACGTCGTAGCCCGCTCGAAGCAATTCCACGCCAAGCAAGCTTCCCAAATATCCTTCGGTTCCAGTGACAAAGATTCGCATATTATTCGTTCGTGGGCATTTTAAAATTCATCCGACCAATCCGCGCTTAAGCCGTCCGAGTCTTAGGCGCATGGTGCCAATCGCACCTGAATACCGCCTCCGATAATGGACGTAAGGGCCAACCAAACTGCAGGCCAGCTTATCCATCGGGCGGAGCGGGAGTGACAAGGCGGAACGAATGTATTCCAAAGCCAGCCGCTCCTCGATGCGCAGCCAAAAGCGTCGGTCTTTCATTTTGGGATTAAGCCAAGTAGCCCAGGCCTTTTTGTCATGCAAAACTGCTCTGGTGCCTCCTTTGGACTCGACGCGCCGCCGGATCAGAACTTCCGGTATTTCCCTGATCTCACCCAGCATCGCAAGCTCCGCTGTCAATACAAAATCAGATGAGGCATAAGAACCATTGAGTCGGGTCTTCCGCAGCGCTTCCGACGCAAACAGGCCGAAATGCTGAATCACGTACCCAATATTCTCAATCACCGTCTCGAGCCGCCGATGGGGCCGAGGATCTGCGCTGGCAATCGACGCCACCTCACCGCCGACCGGGAGGCCGTTTTCGTCGATCTGCTCACACCTTGGATAGGCCAAAATGACAGGCGGAGAGGACGCCTCCATTTCGCGCACGCAACGGGTGAGCATGCCCGGCAATTGCTCCACGTCATGCGCGCTCCAAGCGAAATACTTGCCTCGGCTGAATTCAAAAACTCGATCATGGTTCGGACTCACGCCGATATTCGCCTCATTGTGGTGGTAACGGACGCGCTGGTCTGCCGTCGCATAGGCCTCGCAGATTTGGCGCGTCTCGTCGGTGGAGGCGTTGTCCGAGATGACCAGCTCAAAATCCTTAAAGTCCTGGCTGAGAATGGAATCCACAGTCCGCCCCAGTGATTTCGCGCCGTTATAGACCGGAAGCCCAATACTGACCAAGGGCGAACTCATGAACTTGCCATGCTAGGTTTCCTCAAATAGTTGCTCAGCGCGGTGGATGAGCATATTGCTCGGGTTTGGACCCTACCGCGCTAAACTCTGCCGGACAAGATCGCTGCATCAAGTGAAGAATTGGATGAACTAGCCGACCGGCATGAGGCAGCGGCAAGCAATTGCCTAATCCGAGGCGTCTTCAACCATCGATGAGCGCGTTGCTGTCCGCGCAATTCTGACTTCATCCTGCCTCGCAACGGCATTTGCCGCATTTTTTGTATCCGCCACCAACGGACACAACGGTCCAGAAGCGTCAGACGCGATCGTTCGCCCCACAAAGCGTACAGCAAAACGTACGAATAGGCGGTCCCTTCGGTCAAACGAAGCAAGTAATCCTCTTCCAAGCGCAGAGGGGGAATAAGGTGCTTCAGGCGCAAGCTTCGGAAGAGCCCCATCCCCCAGCCGTGCTGGCACGCCGTCCATGCCAGGTCAATATCCTCACAGTTTGTAAGCTGCGAACCCCGGCGGCCTAGTCTGAACTCGATTGGCAAATTCTCCATGCGCTGAACAAAAGCCTGAGCAAGTTCCCGCCGGAGACAACATCCTGCAGTTATGGGGGTGCTGTCGCCATCAAAAATTAGATTTGACCATACGTCTCTCTCCACCAACCTTTCCGCAAGCGTCGCGCGGTACAGGTCTATCCATGACGGCGGCTTGACCTCAAACTCCAGTTCAATGATGCCGCCCCATATTCCCAATTGAGGATGCTCGCGTCCAATCCGTAGAGCCGTGGCAAGATAGTTGGCCTCCAAAACATTGTCATCATCCACGAAAAGGATCAACTCGCCACGAGCCTCACGCAGCCCTCGCGTTCTAGCAAAGTTAATTCCGCGCTCCGGCTCCCGGATGACTTTCATGCCTTTGCACCAAGGGGCGCGAACCCAGCCCTCTACAGGTTCGGCGCTATCGTTGTCGATGATTAACAGCTCCCAACGATCAGCAGCAAGGGTCTGAGTTGACAAAGCCTGTAGCGCTTTCGCCAAGACGTCCTTTCTAGGATTATGCGTGCAGATCACGACCGAAAGAGATACCTCCGCGGGCATGCCGCCCGAGTTCATCGATTCACTTGCTTGACCGTGGAGGTGGCCCGGACGTCTATTGATGCGTTCTTCGCGCCGTCGCGGTTGAAGCGAAACCTTTGCACCGGCAATCGCCTCGTTCGCCGCACGAATTCGCCCTCTGTCTTGAGCCGCCAAGAGCCGACGTTGATCCCGATTACAATTAACTGAACGACGAATATCCTCCAATACCTGTCCGTGTTTAGTTGCCTTGGGAATTTGATCCATCCATCCCCACCATTTCAGCAAGGAGAAGCGGGCGTATTCGATCTCCTCCACGTGCCCGATTATGGAATTGAGACTGGTTCCTTCGGTTGAACCGGGAATTATGGCTTTGAGATTGTGGAAAAGCCCCGTGCCCCAGCCTAGGTGGTGCAGACCAAATGCCAGTTGGAACCGGGCTGGCCAATCCGCCCCATGCTGAGGATCTTCTGGCGATTTTGCCAATCGCTCATAATGCGGCAAGCGCCGCCATTCCGCGAGGGCCGACGCCCGCAAACATAATGGGCCGCAAAACGGAAAAGCCCCACCAAATTCGTAACCGCGACGAGAATTTGCCCAGCGGTCGATCTGGACGGGTTGCGACCCGGCAAGCCAAGGGGCTGCTCCAATCCATGGTGGTAGTTCAGACTCAATTCCCGTGAGGACTTGGCCCCCCCAAACACCTAACTCTGGGAATCGTTCCACTATGGAGCGAACACACTCCAAGTAGTCGGGTTGTAACACCGCCGTGCAACCAAGGAACACAAAGACCTCTCTCTCGTCCTCCGAGGTCAAACTCATGCAAATGTCCGCAAAGTTCTCGCTGAGTCTTGACAGACCTTTGACTTCGAGACCCAACGACCTGCCACTATCCACGGCTAATTTCCGCAACTCCGGTGCGCCAGACAGATATAATGCCCAATGGGTACGGAGGATAGTTTGTCGGGAAAGCATCTCCAAACTCTGCATAATACCACGTTCGCCCTGCTGAGGCCATAAAACGACCGTTACTTTAGCAACGCCTCCAGATAACACTGCACTGGACTCGACCTTGAGTCGGTCGTTATCGCAATTCTGGTTCGCCCTCGGATCGCTCATTGGAAAGTCTGCAACAGTTACTTCGGTCGTGATCGCTAGGCGCACTGAGTGCGGAGCGAGTCTTGCTTCATTTTCTCGGGATTCCGCGTCTTCCTTGGTGGGAGATCGACGCACCAAGAAGTTGAGGCCTTCCTGGCAACGAGCAACTAACGGTTCTGATCGAGGTTCGCTTTCACGGCCATCGGAGCATTGAAATGGTACGGGGAACCGAGGCTTGTAAACCCTCGGGGCCAAGAACGCTTGAGCCAGTGAATGATGGGTGCTCCCCGCCGCCTGGAGTACAAAGCCAAAACGAGCCAGCCTTCAAAATAGTTCTGCCAACTGCATAGCCCAAGACTTGCAGCATTATACCAAACGCTTAGGGCGGCTCGAAGATTGCCTTGAGATTCCCACATTCCCGCCAGCCACCAAAAGGCGCCAGCCAGACGAGTTTGAGTTTCTTCGTCAAGAAGCCGCGCTTCCCGGAGAGCGTGAAAGATTTTTGTGAATAATTTCTGATGGGAAACCAGATGCTCTTTCTGTTTGTCTTTGACGCCGGTAATCGTCTTGTGATCGCTGTAGGCGTGGCGATGGAAATTATCCCGCACTGCTTTCTTGAAATATTTGATTCCAGCGATGAGTGCTCGAATATGGAGTTCCCAATCCTGAAAACTCAGCGCTTCCTCATCAAATCCTCCAAGTCCCTCTAGCGCTGTCTTTCTCCAAATCGGACCGGTCGTGGCCCAAACCGAATCCAAGCTTAGAAACCGGTGCAAATCGTTCGCATCGATAAAAGCGTTCCAGAGCACACTGCGATCGCCGATAATCTGCGTAAATAGTTCCGTCTGAAACACGCCAAATCCACAATCCGAAGCACGATCCATAGCTGCGACCCGGTGTTGCATGCATTCCTCGCATAACAGGTCGTCGGAATCTAGAAAAATAATATAATCTCCTCGCGCCAGCGCCAGCCCCTCGTTACGGCAGATACTGCCGCCTTTGAGCTGGCTTTGCCGCGAGACCACGCGAATGCGATTGTCTGATTGCGCGTAACTCCGAGCGACCTCGACGGAATTATCCTGCGAATGGTCGTCAACGACAATGGCCTCCCAGTCGCCGAAAGTTTGGGCATGCACAGAATCGAGCGTGGCGCCAAGCAAATCTTCGCGATTGTAACATGGAATGATGACACTGACGCGCGTCACTTGGATCGGTGGTTGAGGGAGATCGGCGCAATGGTCCCGTCGGGCAAGTGCCATTCATAAGGAACGACCACAGGGACGTTCTGCGAGGCTCGGTCCCGATATTCTCCCTGGTAGCCAAATTCGGCCAGGTCCGCGACGACCCTGAAGACGGCGAATTCCTGGTAATCGATGATGAACTCAGCGCTGTGGTTGGACCGAACGCCTAACTTCACGCAGAATCTTTGCGGCAGCAAGGGGATGGACTTGAACCGGCAGGAGAATGATCCGGCGCCGGTCAAGACTTCGGGCCTGGCGCCATCCAGCATCATGTTGGCCGTAAAGCACGGGCCGTTGACGCCGGTCACGCCCACGGTCAGGTAGGGTTTCTCCAGCGGCATCTGTGCCTCGTAATGGACTTCGACGATCAAATCATCGCCGGGCTGAAACTCCGAGCACTCCACGTTGTCCCCGTTTTTCAAAACCACTTTCTTGATGGCAAAGCCAAAAGTCCTGTTGGAACTGGCATGGGATTGTTCGTTGGAAAGGCTCTGAAAATAAGCCTCAATCACGTCGTCCGCCGGGCCATCCAGGCGCAGATGGCCATCCTTGAGCCAGATGCCCCGTTGGCATAACTTGCGGACGGCCTCCATGTTATGGCTGACGAATAGGATGGTGCGTCCTTGGCTGGCCACATCCTTCATTTTGCCCAGGCATTTCTGTTGGAATGCCGCATCGCCAACTGCGAGCACCTCATCGACAATGAGGATTTCCGGCTCCAGATGGGCCGCGACCGCAAAAGCCAGCCGGACATGCATGCCGCTTGAATAACGCTTCACCGGCGTATCAATGAATTGCTCCACATCGGAAAATGCAACGATCTCATCAAACTTCCCGCGGATTTCCGACTTGGTCATCCCCAATATGGCGCCGTTGAGGTAGATGTTTTCTCGCCCGGTAAGCTCGGGATGAAATCCAGTGCCAACTTCAAGAAGGCTAGCGATGCGACCCTTGACGCGGACTTCGCCCTGCGTGGGCGCAGTTACGCGGGACAGAATCTTGAGCACCGTGCTCTTCCCCGCGCCATTGCGCCCGATGAGACCCAACACTTCGCCCTGTTTAACCTCGAAGGAAACATCGTTCAACGCCCAGATAGCCTCAGCTTGACCACCGTTCCGACCAAAAGAATTCGAGCCTGATGAAGGCCTGGAAGCGCTTGTTGACCCAATTTGGGAAAGAGGGTCTTCTTTTCCACGAACCTTTGCCAACCAGCGGTTGAGATCGTCCGCGAGGCGCCTGCCGCCGATCTGGCCGAGCTGGTATTGCTTGCTGACGCGATCAACTTGGACAACGATGCTCATTTCAACAAACAGGCGGTAAATACTTTAGGCAAGCGTGTGACCATCTCTCTTCTCGCTGTCTTTGCTCCGTGATTCCTGCGGTTCACTCTCGAGCTTATATCATTCTCACTTCAAACCGTATCCATAAACGACTTCTCCACGTGGTTGAACAGGAGGATGCCGGCGCTTAGAATGACGACGGAAGCGCCCGCGGAAACGCCGAGATAACCCCAACTAAATGTTCCGGTCCCGAGAAAAGCATAACGGAAAGTTTCAATTACCGGAGTCATGGGATTGGAAAGCATAATCCAGCGGTATCGATCCGGCAATTTGGAAAGCGGAATGATAACGGGCGTAGAGTACATCAATAGTTGCACTCCAAATTGAACCAAGTAGCGCAGGTCGCGATAACGGGTGGTCAGGGAAGAGACAATGATGCCAGTGCCGAGACCGAGAGCTGCCATGAGCACGATCAGCAACGGCAGGAGACAGAGCGCCATGGTGGGCTTGATGGCTGTGCCGCGAGCGAGGAAATAGAAATAGAAACCCAAGAATAGGCCCAGTTGGATGGCGAATCGAATAAGATTCGATATAATGATTGAGACCGGCACCGCCAACCGAGGGAAGTATACTTTGCCGAAAATGTTCGCGTTGGCTACGAAAGTCTCCGACGTCTTCGTGAGGCAATCGGCGAAGTAATTCCAAGCAGTCACGCCTGAGAGGTAAAAGAGGATCTTTGGAAGACCATCGGTGGAGAGTTGAGCTATGCTACCGAAGATGACCGTGTAGGTTAGTGTCGTCACTAGAGGTTGAATAATGAACCAGAGCGGGCCGAGTATGGTTTGCTTGTACTGCGAGACGAAATCGCGACGCACAAACAGCATTACCAAGTCGCGATAACGCCACAAATCGGCCAAGTGCAGATCAAACCAACCCGTCTTCGGACGGATGATGAGCGTCCAATTAGAGTCGAGCGGTGAAGGCATTCCGCCGGGGGTCCCAGTGGGCGAGGCGGTTTCCACGCGGCTTGCGGTCAATGGTTCAGGATCGATAGTCACGAGAAAGGTGAGTGCGAGGTTTTCCGTCGTTTGCTCTTGTCCGTGCCATCGATTTCCCTTAGCCAGGACATCACTAGAGCTAGGCATTCGCCATCGCTGGAGCGCTTCCCAGCCTCGGGAGCGTTCAACTCTCGCGATTCTTGCACAGAGAAATCGAGCCTGTGAATAGAGGATAATCTCATCGGAAAGAATTGCCCTGCCTTATTCCCGGCGTGTTTTCGTAACTGTCACTAACTCGGCGGCGTGGCCGGAGCGTTTGCTGTCGGGATTATTCCTTTCGCTTCCGTCCCACCTGCCGGCCTCAAAGCACCAAGCGGGAAATCGCCGGGTCGGGTAGCAAGATCCAAGTCGCTCTCATCACAGCGCCATTCGGTTAAGTCAAGGCCGTGGCGAACCGCCAATTCATGCAATGCGGCGCGGCATTCTGGAGTAAGAAGGGCTGTTACGACAATGCCGGTCAGTCCATACTGGGGTATGATTTCCGGCAAGTCCTGCCCAGTCCCAAGGACTTGATAACCGTAAACCCAGAGGTGGCGCAATGAAGCTTCGTCATCGATCAAGCCCACAATTTCACGTCCGTCGCTGCTTCCCAGATAGTGAAAGCCCAGCTCTCGAAGGAAAAGCCAGCACCTTCCTCCTGCTCCGTACAAGACCACTCGCCTCCCGTCTGGTTTGATCGCGTCTTTCGAGCGCGTCCAATGAACCAATTCCTCCAAGAGCCGATATATCATCCTGAGTCCGACAATGCCTGGGTGACCCACCGTGGCCATGGCTAGCGCTGCCACCACCAAACGCCCAGGACCGTCATAGGGATTGATGAGCAGCGCAAGGCCCACACTGAAGATCAGCCCCGCTATCAGCGTAAGCTCCAGCGCCATGACATCACGCATGCGCGCCCGGCTCCACACCGTAACGTAGGTGCGTGAAATGGCCAGAATACAAAACGTCGGCGTGACCCAGACCGGCAAATCCAGGAACCAATTATGCCAGAAACTTGGTGAGTATCCGTCCACCAACCGCTTTGAAACGGCGACGGCCGCAGCCATGCAGAACATATCCCATGCTGGAAAACCCAAGGCTTTCAAAGCAGAAGCGCTGGGCCGGCGAATTCCGCGCAATAGTGCGGTCCCGGTGTCGCGAAGCTCGAGAATAGCTAAATGGCGCGTGAGAACGTAGGCGCCTGCAAGGAGAGCAAAGAGGAAGATCCCCGCGGCGTGGGATTTGAAAGTGGTAATAAGAAGGCCAAATAGGACGAGTGCAGCGTTGCCAACGCAGAGCACAATAGCTACTCGGCGTGTGCTCAAACCGGACTTCAAAAGACGATGATGCAAGTGGTCGAGATCCGGCTGCATGATGCCCGCAGCCTTGCGACCGGCCTTGGGTTGTCCTTCGCTCAACCATTTCCGCACGGACCGCCGCCAGATCGCCAGCAACGTATCGTAGATCGGCACACCCAGCACCAGCATAGGAATGGTCAACGAAAGTATAAATGTGTTCTTGTTGAATGTTTGAAGGGAAACCACTCCAAGAGTGAATCCAATAAACATGCTGCCGGTGTCACCCAAAAAAATGCTGGCAGGGTGAAAGTTATAGCGGAGGAATGCCACGCATGCTCCTATAAATCCCAACAAGATCAGGACATTGGCTGGCAAGTGGTCCAAAGCCACCACGCCACATAAGCCGAGCGCCGAAATGATGGCCAAGCCTGAGGCCAGGCCGTCGAGGCCGTCCACCAGGTTGAAGGCGTTGATGACGGCCAAAATCCACACGTTTACCATCAGGAAATCGAGCCACAAGGGAAGCTCGTGGCCAAATAACACGCCAAACCGCGCGCCGCCGTAAAAAATCAGTGATGCAGCAAGGGCTTGCCCGCCAAGTTTGACCAGTGGGCGCATGCCACGGACGTCGTCCACCAGACCGACGACCAAAAGGACCAACGAGGGAACGACGAAACGTTCCCACCAAGAAAAATCAAGTCCGCCGGCGATTTTGGGCCACGGAAAGGCCACTGCCATCAGGCAAGCGGCATGAAATCCAATAAAAACAGCCAGGCCACCGCCGCGGGCCGTCGGTCGTTTGTGCGGGCGCCGCTCGTCCGGCTTATCGACGACTCCACGCCGCACCGCGAGCCAGCGGACCACTGGTGTCAGGAGGTAAGTGACCGTGAACCCCGTCAAGAACACCGCGAAATATTTGGTTAAGGAGCTGAGCATGCGATTTGGAGTGTCAAGCTTGGACGACTGATTCCAGGCTCGATACGAGTTGTGGCAGCAACGCCGATTTGGAAAACTGGTCTGCGAACGACGCGCCATGCTCGCCATTGCGCTGAATCATGGATCGCTTCAATTTCAATATATGCTCGATAACTTGTTCAACTTGGCCGTGCTCCGCTGAAACGCACGGGAGACGCCCGTCGATTTGTTGTATTATTTCCGAAATGTGGCTGAGTTGGGGACCGATATACAGCAGCGGCGAACCAATGCGCAGAATGTTATATATCTTGCACGGATGCACCAAGCCTACAAATGGGTTGCCCATTACGACGAGATGCAGGTCGGCGGCCGACAAGGCTCCGGCCAACTCAGCCAAAGGCTGATAGGGAAGGCACAAAATATTGGACAAAGAGTGATCCACGGCGAACTGCTTCACCTTGGCGAATTGACTGCCGCCACCGACAAAGAGAAAGGCGACTTCCTTATTCTCGGTCAATTTTTGGGCGGCACCCAGGATGGTGTCCAATGGGTGACACGGACTGTGGTTTCCTGAATACATGACCACAAACTTGCCGTTCAAATGATGACATTCGCGAAAGCGATTCCGCCCTTGGGCGTCAAAGCGAACGTCCGCATCATGCGACCACGGAGGAATGACACTGATTTTCTTAGGTTCGATGTCCTTTTCCAAAATCCGCTTCTGCATGAAGTGATCCAGCACCACTATCTTGGAAGCGTTGCGGAGACTGAATCTGGAACAACCTTCAAGCAGTCGAGCTGGCAACGAATTAGCCGCGAGCCACCCAGCGGCTACTGCTTCATCTGGGTTCAGATCCATGATCCAATAGCAAAACTGGCTGCCACGGAGGCGCGCGAACCATGCGCCGATAAATGAAACCAAAGGCGGTGAAGTCATGGCGATGACCAAGTCCTGCCGGGGAAGCCAGAGCAATCTCCAACAGCACGAAAGGAGGAAGGTCGCGAAGTCGCAGGCGCGCCGCCACTTGGCACGCTTTCCAAACCCCGTGGCGAACACGCGTATGATTCGGACGTCGCGCCAGATTTCATGTTTCGCGAACTCTTTCGAGGGATCATCATAAGCCCTACGGCTCGTCACCACCGTAACCTCGTGTCCGCGTTCGGTGAGTTGCAAGGCCAGGTCTGCCAGGTGCTGTCCGCTCGAGACAACATCCGGGTAGAAGGTTTGGTTTAAGACCGTGATTCGCATTTACTGTTCACCAACCTTAACCAGCTTATCCAACTGACGGGTCAACGCCGCTGACGCCTGATCCGGGCCACTCACTCCGGCAATTACGATTTCCAATACCTTTTGCCCCTTGTTCCCACGGCCAGCCCAAATTCCACGGATGAGATTGAAACGCGTAGACTCGTGCTCGACATAGGAGTTTCTCCCCACTCCCGCTTCCCAGCGGCACTGGAAAACATAAATCGGACCGTCCTCGGTACTGAACACGTAGCTCCGCATCGGCAACTCGACGTTCTTCACGGTCATGACCGTCAATTTTGGGCCAGACAGCAATCGCGTACCCGTGGCAGCCAAACAAATCTCCGGCGTGTGCCTTTTTGCCAAATAACCCGCCACTCGGCCAGGCCGCCAACTATAGTAGAATGCCTGCCACTGGGAACCATCGGCGTCAATCCATGCGGCTTGCTTGCCCTCATCGAAGCGGAGCAAGTATTCCGTGTTCGCGCTGATCGGCACGCTCTGAAAAGTCGGATTGTCGGCGGGAAAAACAACCGACCAGTTGGAGCTGGACGGCAGATGTGACTCCACCGTGCGATACCAAAGCTCGGCGCCGGCATCAACAGTGATCAGCCATAACAAAAGGGCGATTCCCAAGCGGCGGAGAACGGACAAATAAGCGTTTAAGTTGTTAACTCCACTGTTTCGGGTTTCCTCGTATGCCGTGGCATCAAGAGGCGGAACCTTCCTCGGACTGAAGAGCGCCGCCAGCCCCCATAAACCCGCCGTGCATACCAAGGTGATCATGATCCCAGCCGGATCATGGTATTGGGAAATCGCCGCCACACCTTTCTTCGCGGCGACTACGGCCAGAAACAAGACGCGACATACGTTGAACCCCATGGCCAGAATAAAGCCGGAAGGAACAAGTAACAACCGCCGCAGACGGCTCATACGATACAGCTCCCCGAAGAAAAGTGAAACCATGAGGCTGGTCTGAAATGATCGAATACCGCTGCATGCTTCATCAACCCCGATAGTTCCCGTATGGACTTCAATCAAATTGCCGTGCTGTATCGCAGGAATCCTCAGGCAATTCAGCAACTCGACTACCACTCCGGAGTTCAATCGAGTCAGAGACTGAATGGCAGGCGCCTCAAGCAGAGTCGGCCAGGGAATGGCGATCAAAATGAAGCAAACCGGGAAGAGACATTGCCTTAAGCAGAGTCGTCCAAAGGCCAAATAGATCGCACAGAGCGTCAACCCGACAACTTCAAGGCCGAGCGACCATTGGATGGCGTGCCATTCGGGAGTCGCTTCATCGATCAATCGTGTCGGCAGATATAAAAATGCCAGCACCATGAAACTCCCAAGGAAAAACTTGCCATCCTTGCGCGAAAGAGGAGCCTCTCTGACACCTTCCAAAGAAATGGCGCATTTCAAGGAACTCCAGCGTCTGAAGATCAATCCGACGCACAGAAACGGCACCACCCAGCCGTAACCGTACTGAGGATTAGAAGCCCATTCCAGCCTGAGACCATCGATCAGACGGTACCAAAGCCAAACAAAGGGCAAAAGAATCACAATCGCCCAGATTAATTTCGCTCCGTTCCGCTCTCCGCAGTTGGTATCGGCTTGAGTCCGCGCGTGCTCCATCGGAGCGCGAGTCATGGACTCCATGTTAGGTTTCTGCATTTCTGCTTTGGATAATCTGCAGTCAGGCTTGAATTGTCTCAGCCGCGACGCCAGATAACGCGCGCTTGGCTTGACATTGAACAAATAACAAGCAGCTAGAATCTCTGTAGTCTCAGAGCCGAGTAATTGTGATGCTACTAACGACGAAGCTGCCCGGAGTGTAATTCGGATCCACGAATACTAAGTCACTGACGCCGGCTGGGACGGTAAGGTTGAAGCTGTATGTAGATCCACTCACAACGTTGACTGTGGCAGCACCGGATGCTGGACCTAGGAAAACTTTCATGGTCGGCCAGATTCCTCCCGACGAAGTGCCGCTCGCGATAACATCTAAACGATAGGTTCCAGCCGTAATATAGAAAGTCTCTTGGAATAGCGCGGGCGCTCCCATGAACCACGTGCCGTCGGTCTGTACATAAGCACAATTCCCCAAGATTGGAACTGCGGGGGCGGCAAACCCGTGCAGATTGATAGCGGTACCGTTCGTGCTCGGATTCAAAACTGGATACCCGTTGGTGTTGGCAAAATCTTCACCCAACTTGAGGCCATCCAGAGAATTTGTAACGACCCAATCGAATCCGTCGGCGATGTCGTTCACGCGGCTGACTACCCACCAATTCGTAGCCAACTCTTCAGCCTCTAGCAGATTCGTCTCCATCTCAGCCAGAATACCAATAGGGAACGACCCTGGAGTGATATTATAGCAGTAGCCATAGTAATACATGTTGATATTGTTGGTGACTTGATAATTCTCCATGGTTTGGTAGTAGGCAAGCATGGGCGCCGCCGCTTCGCGGAAATATCCAGTGAAAAACTCGTTTTCCAGTTGAGTCGCGGTTTGATTCGTATTCCACCGGATTCTCGGGTAGGCATAAAAGTTCCATGGATTGTAAGGAAGACTGGTCAAGTTTCCCTGAGTGCCGCCATCCAACGCGCCAATGCTGGCAAGGTACTGGGCGCGATCCACCGTTCCCGCTACCAATGGCACTGGCAATCTGGGGTCCTGCTGAAAAAAGTCAGTATGCAACAAAGCATAATCATAAGTCGCCAAATGGGAACATACGCTATGCCAGCCATCAAGTGCAGCTTTTAACGCTGCATTGGCCGGAGAGCTCATCGGCAAACCTGGCGCGCCATAAAAGCAGACTTCAACTTGGACGTTGGTCGGAAACTTGGCGAGGGAAGGAATATTGGTTGGTGGCAAGAACACATCCGCGTAGGCTAGCGCGCCCACCATAGGCACCGACGCTGGGCTCAGCTGTTGCACTGCGTTGGCCACGCTGGTCACAAAAGTGTAATACATTCCTGAATAAGAGTTATTGTATAGTTTCACCCAAGGCAGTGGGTCTGGCACCGGCGGGGATCCATTGGCTGCCAAGGTAACTGAGTCTTGAGAATAAACTGACGCATCCAAAGGGAGAAGATTGTACGGCCGACGGTAATGAGAGATATTCAACGGCCAGGAACAAGCAAGCGGTTGTGCCGCCGCTATGTTGGTCATTTTGCTTGCCACCCACGAGATCAGGGAAGGATCGTCCATTCTGAACGTAGGGCTGTTGCAGTTTGGGTTATTGATTGGATTAACCGCTGATCCCGCGCTGGTGTTAGCCCACCCCCACCAATTGGTGTAGGCGGGCATTTCCAGAATGCGACTTGGCACAACATTGTTGAAATTGTGCGGATATCCCAAGAACCCCTCTGTGTACAGGCTGTTGACAGTCACATTTGGATTCGGCAAAGCGGGTATCTCCGCCCCTCCCAGCGCTCCCATTCCACACCAACTCACGGTCCAGTGATTGCGCCAAAAATAGAGATACTCCTGGCGCATGGACTGCAATATGTAGACTGTCCACGGTTCCAGTGTATTAACATCGAAGTTTGCGAAAATGCTTTCAGTGGGCGGAGTGTATTGGAAGGCAGAAAGATCGAGACCATTGGCGGGATTGGGCACATAGTCACCATGCGGGTCGGGATACACCCAACGAACACCCTGCTTTTCCAGGAATTGCCAAACACTCCAAAGGACGGCGCGATAGGGCCAGGATCTAAATGTTACGACACGGCCACTTGTGGTCATATTGACGTTGGTGGGCAATTGACCGTTGCTGATGTTTGCCATCATCGTGCCATAATCGGGCGCCAGTGGCGCCAGATCCACGATTTGATAAAGTGTGCCGGAAAATTGGTTCGTGCCGGCCGGCGGGATAATTGGGTGCGGAAGCCCGGTCAGTTCCCCAAGGTAATAACTTAAGTCGCTGGCCGCTTGCGCCAACGGCCCAGCCGCCCTCGTGGGAAGTACGACTGCATTTACATTGGTTTCGCTGGCTGCGGAGCCGCTGAAACCATATAATTCCAACTCTCCAACATTCCAACTCACGCTGCTTGAGGAGGGCTGGGAGCTCATAGAATAGCCCGGCCAGTAGGTCGTGCCCCACGTGACTTGAGTGTGCAGTTCCAGTCGCACAAACTGTCCCGCGGCTGGACTGAAACGTATGTCCGCTTCTGTTTCGACCGGATTGCCGGCGTCGTAGGGCACGGTCCACGCCGCCACTTGATTCGTCGTGGTAGGTGTGTTCCCGACGTACACCACGATTAAACCCAGAGGAGGGGTCGACGTGGTTTGCGATGCCGAGTTTGCCGCGTAATTGGCCCACATATTTGCCGGCTTCGTGCTGCCAATAAGGTACACACGATCCAAGACGTTGGTCTGCCCCAAATCAACCAGGAGCACGGATGGGCTGGTTAAGGTCACGTAAGTGCTCAAATTCTTGTCCAATAAGTTTGTCAACTGATTGGCGGCGATTAAGGGCGCGCTTTGTCCGTTGGTTCCAGCGGGAACATTCGTTATAGCGGTGGTCAAGATATGCAATCCACTCGGCGGGAGCGGTATCACGCTGGTGAGATTGGTCGCCAAGGAACCGCTATAATTGTAAACAACCCAGTTGGATGGATCGATCTTTCCCGCGAAAATGTCTTGTGGACAGGCACACAAAATCAGCAACGCAAAGCCCACAAGGCTCAACCACCTCTTGCGCGCTCCGGATTTCTTGTTAACGGCAACATCAGTGCTTCGATGCTTTGGCATGCAGGTGGAAAGGTAGCACAGATTGTGCCAGAGGGAAAGGGTTCACGCCCTTGCGCTCCATTCGATGCAACATATATCCACAGTCGGTTTTGCGTCGCGACCAGCATGGTCTTTCCATGCATGGCGTTCCATTGCAAGGATATGCTGGAATTCATTATGCATCAATGCGTTGCAAGCGTAAACGCGGGCAAATAAATTGACTTGGTGGTGAGGAAATTCCGCAGCCTTTGCGTGACGTCCCCGCGAGGCCAGTGAATGCGCTCCGAGCGCCAGGCGCACTTCGAATTTGCAGAGTTTACCATGTCACAGTGTCCCGAATTGGAACATTTTTCCTAGCCCTCAGACGCGCTGAGATTGACGCTGGGTTTGTACGGGAGTCTCCGCCGAGATGACGCGCACCTTCACGAACTCGGCTGGATTGCCTCGATACACGCCACCGGCTTCGAGATTCCTGACCGCCACCGCACCCGCTGCCAGTACCACGTCCTTTCCAACTTCGACGCCGGGTCCAATCCACGCTCCCGCTCCGATCCAGACGCCATCCTCAAGCAGGATTGGCTTCACGATTAAATCGAAAGTGGTCCGCTTGTGATCGTGGCTGCCGGTACAGAGGAATGCGCGCTGAGAGATGCACACGTTGTTGCCGATGGTTATTCGCTCCAAATTCAGCAACCAGCATTCCTCGCCAAGCCAAACATGGTCCCCAATGCAAAGCTTCCAAGGAAAGGTGATTTTCACTTGCGGCTTGATCACCACGCCACGCCCGACCTCCGCGCCGAAAACGCGAAGTACCCAGCGCTTCAGAGGAGAGAGACTAACCGGACAAAGTCGGAAAAGAACGAGACTTACCATGAGCCACAATCCCTCCTTGAGCTTGCCAGCTCCGCGATCAAAGCCCGTGGGTCTGTAGCCAGACAAATCCATTGCGTGTGCGGCCATACGGCTTATGTCCCAACGTGCGGACTAAACCGTGCTGATGCGTTGGTTTCACGCATCGTTCCAGTTCGTCCGGTAAGTCGATGGCTGCGCGTGGTTCGAGAAAGTCCGGCTGTCGCACGGGCGCAGCATACAGTGGCCGGGAGCGCTCCTCCAGGTAAGATCCAATCGGAGACGGCCATCATTTGAGCGCAGATGCGGTCCCAACTGAATTCTTCGGAAATCAAATGCAAACCTTGTTTTCCGAGTTCATTGCGCTCAACCGGACTCATGGTGAACAATGGCTGCACCCTCGGCACAATCTCATCACGGTCATAGGCAATTTGAATGGCGGCACGCGACTCAAGCCCCTCGGGTAAATTGCAAGCAGGTGTCATCAACACCGGCTTGCCATGAGACCAAGCTTCCACAATCACCATCGGCAATCCTTAGCTGAGCGAAGTGAGAATGAAAGAGTCACAGTGATGGTAACAGTCTGCCTTGGCTTTGCCAAATTGAGGACCAAGAAAAATCAGGCCGCCTCGACCGATGACAACCTTCTTCTGGCAGCCGGCCCCAGACCTGGCCCTGACATTCTTGTTTTCTCTTACGTCGGCCCGCGCCGCGATCAGACCGAGCTGTGGAATGGGATGAGAGACTAACAGGCACGAATGATTGAGTCGCTGGTCATTTGATTCCTTAAACCATGACACCAGGCCTCGGGCCGCTTCCTAGCAACCAGTAATAAACTTCAGCCATCTCACGCGCAGACCTGGCCCAGTTGAAGCGTCCAGCCACCAAGGCGCGGCCGTTCTTTCCGAGGGTTTGAATCTGCTCAGGGGAGGCATGGAAGAGAGAATTGAGGCCGGCGGCAATGCTTTCGACGGTGGGCTCAATTTCGATCGCTGCATTGGCCGCGAATCCTTCCGGTAAATTGCACTGCGGCGTCATAACTACCGGCTTCTCGTAAGCCCACGCCTCCAAAATTACCATTGGCAACCCTTCGCTAAAGGACGGCAGAATGAACGCATCACAATTGACATAGCACGCAGCCTTTGCATCGCCAAACTGGGGTCCCACAAAGTAAACCGAAACGGGAGATGGGATTTGGCACGTGGAAGAGGAGGCGTCGACAAATGGAACGCAAAGTTCTACGCAAAGGCGCTTCAACTCGGCCTCGTGTAATCCTTGGTCCCATCCCGCGATGACCAAGATCCATTCCGACGGCTGTACTGCTGCCCACGCCCGTATCAAATTGACCAGCCCTTTTTTCGGATGAATGCGCCCTAGATAAAGCAAAACTTTTCGTCCGGCGTCCTTGACGGACCGCAAAAAACCACAAATCCCCGGAGAATGGCTCTCGATTCCCGTCCTCCGGGCCCCGATGTCTGGCAGGTCAATTGCATTCGGAATAATGCAGATCGGATTGCGCAGCCCAAAGTGACGGATAGCTCGCGCCTCCGCTTCGCATAAAGCTCGAATGCAAGACGCATGCTCTAGGTGTCTCCTCTCATAAACAGTAAAAGCAATCCGCTTTTTCAAGGCAGAGTTGCGAACTGCCCACGAATCAAGCATACCGTGAGGAGAAATAAGATACGGATTGCCAGTTCTTTGGTGCCACCGACTGACAGCCATGGACGGGTATGTCCAAATGCCATGCGTTTGCAGAATGTCAGCGTCTAAGTCGAACAACTTCTGAACAAGACTTGGAGAAAATCCAAATGCCCGCGGGCCAAAAACTGGAGACAGACTGACGGGCAACGGTTTCCATTGGTCCAAATCTTGCATGGAGTACTCGTCAAGCAGAGCAGCCACAGAAACTTTGATGCCTGGAAGCTGATTCAAAGACTGGTGAAGCCGCCTCACACTCTGTTGAAGGCCGCCGGCGTTACGTGACATCGAAGTCAATACAGGAACTGTATTCATTTCACCGTGCGAATGAATGTAAGCTGACTCGGCAGCTTTCGGGCCAACACTCGGAAGCCTTTGATCGGTCCGTGTGGCCATCGAGAAGCTGGAATAATAAATAATGCGTTTCTAATGTTCGTGGAGGTTATGTTGCAAAAGATACATCGCTTCGGCTCCATTCCGCTCAGCCCAGTTCCGCATGCCCTTTTCCATAAGATAATTCATGCCTGGCCAAAATCGGTCACCAAATGGAAACCCGAATGTGAAGCGGCGCACAACAGAGGCTTTCAACCCAGCAATTCGAGCCGCTTCCAAAATGTCTTGGTGACGGAAATAAGAGATCCTGTATCCATGTTGGCGAAAATACCTCTCACGTGTCAGTGCGCGAACAATTTTTGTCCCCACATGATCAAGTAAACTAGACTGCAAGAGAATACTCCCATTCGGGGAGAGGAGGGTTTTTAGATCCCTAAGAAGTTCACCAAGTCGGCCCGTATGCGCGATCAAGCCAAGGCATAAGATGAGATCGTAATGTTCGGCATGGGGTTGGGCTGCAAATTCAAAGATATCCGAGGATATGAACTCTAGTCGACCGATCCTCAAGTCCTTTAATTCGATTCCTATGCGCTGTTGCGCAGCTTCCAGCATACGTGGTGACAAATCAACGACTGTTGCGCTCGTAAAGCGTCCCGAGGAGAGGATAATTGTTGTGATTTCTCCGGTGCCGCAAGCGCAGTCGAGAAGACGACCTGTAATCCCAGTCGTAATCTGTGCCGCCAGACCCAATCGTTCCCGAAAACAAAAGTTTCTTCCGGTCCGCCTGAGATGAAAGAGCTTGGCATAATCCGTCGCGGAGTTCGTAAAGAAGTTCTGAACGGCTGCCTTATCGCTATTTGAGGGTTTAGAATGCATCACTTCATGTCTTTAAGGTTTGGATTATTGGGATGGTAACCGTGTTGTTGTCTCCATCCATGAGACGCGAGGCACCGCAGGATTTGGCAACGCGGGGCACGCCTACTTACAACCCGCCTGCCTTCGATGATGCGGTGCCGTTACAAAGCACTTGCTGACTTGTATAATAAGCCTCTTAACAGCACGCGATCCAACAAGCCGATCTGCGGGCAGGGATGCTTCAGGGCCACCTCGACGGCGGAATGAATCCCCTGAGCAAACCGTTCTGGCCCCCATGCTTTGATGATTTCACGACTGGCATCGCTCATTCGCTTCAGGTCGATTTCGCCAATTGCCCCGTGCGCCATACGAAACATGGCCTCTGCTATTTGCTCCACATTGTCGGGGTCGAATGTAAATCCATTTACACCCTCATGCACCAGGTCTCTGGCGCAGCCGCAACGGTTGGAGACCAGCAAAGGAAGTCCACTCGCCATAGCCTCGTTGACCACCAAGCCCCACGGTTCCATGGTGCTGGCGTGGACAAAAGCGCTGGCAAGCCCGTAATAGACTGGCAGTTCGTGGTACTGCTTGAAGCCAGGCAGATGGACGCAAGCGCCCAATTGCAGGTCGGAGATTAACCGGCAAAGCTCAGGGCGGAGTGGCCCGTCGCCGAGCAGAACAAGGTCCCAAGGGATGGAAGGCGGTTTTCCGGCTTGTGATTTCTTTCTGTAAAATGCATACGCCTCCAGCAGTCGCGGCAGATTCTTCTGCTCAACGAATCGCGCCGAAGCCAGAAAGTAATTCTCCGGCAAATCATGTTCCTTTCTAATTTCCGTTCTCAGTTTTCTACTTTCCCCGGCTTTCTCCGCAAAATAGTCATTATCAACCGCATCGTACCCCGAAAAAATCCGCTCGGGAGGCATTCCCAGTTTCACCATATAATCCTTGTGCGGACGTCCGCCGACCAGCGCCGCCGAACATAAACCGACAATCCGCCGCTTCACCGCTTCCCGCCAAGATGTGCGCTCTGAGTCCCACTCCGTGCTTTCGGACATGCAGACGGCTGGCACTTGATTTGTGCCGCACCACATCAGGGCTGCGAGAGCCATACTATCCGTCCAACCCGGAACGACCACAACTGCGGGGTTGATCTTGTTGAGCGATTCTGTCATGCGTCGTAATACCTCCCCTTTCGGCTGGTCATCCAAAGCTCCGTTCTGAAAAAGTGTGTCCACCGGAAAATCCTCTGAGTCGCTGACCTTGTCCCAGGCATAGATTCGATCCATGCTGCAACCTTGCACTGTCACCAAAGAAAATTTGCCCACCTCCATCGAGTCGCGTCCCACAGCCACTGCCGCCAGACGGGCATGGTGATAAGGCCCTAGACGGTGAAAAAGCACGGCGAGCTTTGGCTTTCCATTGCTCTTGTTCATTTGGAATAGACACATAGGAGTCCGGGTTCCCTGATGTCAGTACGCCACTGGCGCCGCACAGTTGCTCCTTGTGGCCGAGCTTTTGTTGGCACCATTGCCATCAACATCCAAAGCCCCCAAAAAGTTTTGTAAAATTGAAACGACAGGCTCATCCAAAAAATAAACATCGCAAAGTGTGCCAGGAGGAAGGGAAGGTAGCGAACCCTCTCCTCGCTTTTCCACATCTTGACGGCGGGATAAAAGAAAAAGAGCGCCACCATCAACATCCCCGGAATGCCAATGGCTCGACCGACATCCAGAAAGACATTATGCGAGAGATAATCACCCTGCGAGGCATATTCTGAAGTGATCTCCTCCCGGTCACCCGTTACTCGGATTCCAAATAATGGATACTTCAGGATGGTATGGATGGAATCGTGCCAGACACCGGTGCGCGAGGCAGCCATGCCTGTTTCTTCGCTGGCGTTTTTGTAGTAGTCGTCCAGAGTAAGCAGTTTCGTGCGCAAATCGAATGCATTAACAATAAACAGCGCAACGATGACAGCAACGCTTGCGGCGCTCCATCTCAGTAGCATCTGGAACCTGACGTTGCCAAACGCGCCTTCTTTGCCTGCCAAAATCCCTGCACCAATCAAGGCTGCAACTACGAGGGCAAGCCCGGCCAAGGCGCCGTGACACATGGTTGCGACCAGCGCCGGCATCGACGCTACACAGAGGGCTATAGTCCAATAGGTTATCCATGCTGGAGAGGGACGCGGGCTGCGGCGTGATGCAAACGCAATTTGCAAGCCGAGTAAACCTGATATCCCCAGCAACAGCGCCGGCCAGACCATCACCGAATCCGCCCGCACGCCGCCCATCCGTGCAATTCCTTCCCGCTGGGTACCCCAGTCGCTGATTTCAACTGGCAGGCCAAATTGAGAAGCCCAGAAGGCTGTCATTACCAGGAGGGCGCCCAAGCTTAAACCGAGCAGGCACTTCAATAACCGTCCCCGAGCCTCATTTGCCAACTGGCAGGCAATTACACAGTAAACCAAAGACTTCACGTATTCACTGTTTGGAAAATAAATTGGCTCGCCCGTCAATACCGCGAACCACAACAACCACGGCACAATTGGCCACAAACGCCATAGCCCGGTGAGATTCACACGACGATAACGCAGAAGAACAACAGGAAGCCAGACCAGCACTCCAGCCTGCGCTGGATTATGAGGCGATCCATCTGGAAACGGAACAAACTGACTGCAGGCGATGAAGAAAAAGCCCGTTACGGGGCTCAGATATGAGATCGTGGGCAACGCGTAAGTTAGAATCGTTCCCAATCCTGAATGCAGCACCGGGGTGAGATGCAGCGCTGCCACCAGCGCGATCACTGCCAGAAGCAGCGCGACTTCCCGCTTGGTGAATTCACAATCCCAAAATACTGAACTTGGGTCCCATTGCGCGCCGGCTGAGATTCGGCGCCGACCAACATTCATCCCAAGTGCTTTTCTAATCGATGGATTCATCCGGGCGCACTCCTGCTAAAACGAAGCCACTCCATGGCTTGGGAAATTGAGGAGGGTTTTCGCTCACGCCATAAGGCAAAAGAAAGCCAGACACCACTAAGGGTTCCGATGAATTTCGCCCGCATATTCCGGCGTTGATGGATGGAACGCCTAACCGACCTCATCAAACCGCAAGGCAAACCTAACCACCAAGGCATATTCAAAGAGGACAACAGAATGCCGTTCCGGGCATAGAGGTAATCATATTCCCGATAATCTCGTTTTTCGTCGGGAGTATAAAACTGATTATGCACGACGGTTATCCCCGGCAAATATTCGATCCGATGCCCAGCCAGCCACAAGCGCATGGTAAGCTCCGGCTCCTCATAACCATAGACAAAGCAATCTCGATACCCTCCGACGCTCAAAACTGTTGGCACGTGAAACAGACTAGCCCCGCCCAGAAAAGATTTGGCTTTTGCCCGGCCCTGATCCGGTGGAATCGAAAGCGTTCCATCTGCCAGCGAACGGTAGTGGAAGGTTGCAACCGCAAGTCCGTCGCTGCGAACTAACTCCAGGGCCTTGATTAGGGCGGCGCGACTTTCCGGCCAACAGTCGTCGTCCAGGAACAATACATATTCAGAGGGCGATGCGCGCATAAGCGCATTGCGGCCCTTGGCTTGGCCAGTTCTCGTGTCGCTGCGAATAACCCGGCTTACCCCGGGCCAGAGTGCCACAACCTCGGCCACCGATTTCGGATCATCTGATGCATCGTCATAAATTAACAAAGCATGCCCGCCAAAACCGGCACGAAGCAACTCCTCAAGCGTTCGCCGCAGGATGGCGGGCCGGTTGCGAGTGGGAATTAGAATGGCTGGTTGTTCGGTGGTCATGAGGCAAAAGCTTCGCGATACACAGTGTCGTATTCCTTCACGATATGGCGCAGTTCGAAGCGACGCTCAAATTCATCTCGAGCAGCGCGGCCAAGCCGGCCGCACTTTTCTGGCGATTTATACAAGCTGCGTATGGCCTCTGCCAAGGCTTCGCGGGTCCGTGGAATGAGCAAACCGGTTTGGTCGTGCGTCACGGCCTCTGGAATCCCGCCTACACTGGTGGCCACGACCGGCAGTCCAACTGACATGGCCTCAATGAGCGTCATGGGTAATCCCTCATGCACGGACATGATTGACAGCGCATGGAGGCGTGGCAGCAGATTGCAACGAGGATCCTTGACGTGCCCAAGGAAGTCGATGATTTGCGGATATTCCTTGGCCAGTGCCTTGGCTTGGTCGGCTTCCGGTCCAGAACCGGCGATGAGCAGGCGAATCTTTAGCCCTTCCGCACTAAGTTGGAGCACCGCGTCGGCTGCTAATCGCCATCCTTTGCGTTCAGTAATGCTTCCCACATGTCCTAAGCGAAATTCACTTTTGCCGTCCCAAACCTTGGATCGCGTCTCAGGCATGTCCGTTATTCCATTTGGCACAGTCTTAAATAAATCCCGATCGAGGCGCAAGACGCTTTCAGCCAAACTCAGATTAGCTGAGTCAACCGACGTCAGTCGCACTCCATAGCGGGGAAGCCTCGCTGCCATCCAGCGGTGCAGCCAGCGTCGAACGGGCCGACCGTTCAACTGAGCATTCACTCCGTGGAATGTGGCCACCACGCCAACCCTGCCACATCGGACCTTGCCAATAGGCATGAACACACCGGACATCCAGGCATTGTGAAAATGGACAACGCACCGATCCGCTCCAGATTGTTCCAGCATGTCCTCCACCCAACGGTGTATGGGTGGGCGATGGAAATGTTGCCAGATGAATTGGGCAGTGCCGAAAGTTTGCGCCGTGCTGGCCCGATAGGCGCGAAGACCGGTCGCGCCCAGTTCTTCCGCATATTCTTGCGGCCAATTCTTAGACGTTACCACGCCAATGCCGACCGCCTGGTAATCCTTGGAGGCAGCTTGGGCCTGCGCAAGATCACGCATTACGCTCCACGGACCTGTGACGGGGTTTAGGGCGACATGCAAAAGGGCCGGGCTGCTCTGGGTTAAGGCCACAAGTTAGGAAATTAAAGCCGTTTGACTTACCCTTTGGCGGCGCTGCATGTGTTTGTCAATGATCTCGGCCAATCGATGACCGTAGGTGTCAATCGAGAATGCTTGGACTGCCTCAAGGCATCGGGGCGACATTTTCGCAGGCAGGTCGGGATCATCGATAAATCTGCTGATCGCCCCGGCCAAGGCCACCGGATCGCGAGGCGGCACGACAAATCCCGTCACGCCATCGGCGACCACTTTCCCACAATTAGGCGTGACGATGACCGGAAGTCCATGTGCGAATGCTTCCAGTTGAGTAATCGCAAAACCGTCTGAGACGGTCGGCAGCACAAATGCCGTCGCAGAATCATAGAGATCGCTCTTCTGGCTAAAAGTAACCTTTCCGAGCCAACGCATGTTCTCTGGCGCCGCAGCCATGGCCTTGCTGGTGATGGCGACGTCTCCACAAATGAGGAACTCGACGGGCTTATCGGCGAGAAGACGCGCAGCCTCCACCAAGTATTGAATCCCTTTCTGCAAAGTCACCCTTCCAACCCAAAGTATGCGACAAGGATGTCCGGCCCTTCGATTAACTGAATCCACCTGTCCATTCGATTCGTATGCAAGCGGCACCACTTCAATCTTTTCCGCCGGCGCGCCCCTGGCAATATTGCAGTCTCGCGACCATTCCGAGTTGACGATGATGGCGTCGGCCAAAAGCCATTCCTTTTTGAGCCGATCAAAATAGGCGCGGGGCACTTCCATGGGTGACGCCACATAAAGTGGCCATCTCTGCTGCTCGTCACGGATGATTTCGTATTCCATCTCTCCGGGGTCGATCTGGTCGAGAATGCAAAGTTTGCCCCGTTCCTTTTCTGCCTCCAGCGCTTCCAATGACGCGTACGAAAAGCCAAAAAAGACATCGTGCTCTGGCAGCGGCGCCCGTGCAACCGCAGAGGCATATTGAATGTCGCTCTGTAAGGTTGCCTCAAAAACACTGCCGATTCTTCTCGCGATGTGCCCCCGGATGCGGTCCTTGAAACCCACAAAGTTTAACGCCGTGATCATATCCTCGGGCAATTCCTGCGTTCTCGCGGAAAATGCACGCGAAAGAGCGCGCCACCGCGAATGGCCCAGAAAGCGAGTCGCACTGCCAAGAGGCGCATACCAGTCCACCACCATCTGCGCGAGCATGCCTCGACGATGCAAAGCCCGTGCCGCCAGGAAATGCTCGCGAGACCCCTTTTGAGCGATAACAACTTTTGTAATAGTCACTTTCCTACAGAGGCCATCTTGGCCATTGCGGACCCATACAAGGAACCATGCATTTCACGTAAATTCTCCGCAAGAAACGACTCACTGTATCGAAAGCTCATTTGTATGTGTTTGCTTATCGTGCAATATTCACTGGATTCACTGAACTCTCCAATTTCAATGAGCGATAATGCTCGATCATCTCTTCGGCCACGTTCCCCATCGTCCGCAGTCTGCCCTCACCGCGGGCATGTTCAACTTCGGCAGGCCAATCCCCTCTTCGATGACGAGCAAAGGCATCTTCCAAAGCTTTTCGCCACGATTCAGGTGTGTTGGGTTCCACGGTGCGCGCGCGTGCGCGCAATAATCCCAATTGTCCGATCCGCTCCGAGCCATAAACGGGCACACCCACTGCCAATGCCTCAAAAAGAGTTAGCGGTCCCGTTTCCATCCAGACGGAGGGTATGGCCAGCAATGAGAGATGGCGGTATTCTGCGATGGTTTCGTCCAACCCCGTTTTCGGCACCAGTGCAATCCGCGCATCTTTCTCCGCTAGCTCCCGGATCTTCCTGCCGTACGAGCTTTCTGCGTTTTCCGGTTCCCACCCAACGATCCGCAATCGGGCTTTCGCCTCCTTTGTCTGACTGAACCCCTCCATGAGAATATGGGTTCCTTTGACGGGGACCACGCGGCCTACGTAGCCGACAGTGAAATCATCGCCATCGATTTTCGGAGCCCTGGCTTGTGTGGTCTCGATGGCCGCGTTGAAATCCATCGAGACACCTTGAGGGCAATCTCGGACCGTCTTGGGTCGAGCGCCGTTGCGCAACAACACCGGTCTGCTCCAATCGCAGCACGAAACCACCAGGCTGCACTCCGAAAGAAACCTCCGGAGCGCACGGCGGAAACGTAACGTATCATAGTAAAAGGCCGTCCGCCGACGTAGGGAAGTGCGTCCAAGCGCCAAGGTTCCCCAACCTAGAGCCATTGAGCCTGCCGCGGCTATTTGCCCGCCCACGCGTCCCAACCCTAAGCGCTCCTCGGATTGGCAGACGGAGCAGCGCCACGGACGCACTTCGCCGTCGCAAGGTTCCTTTCCGTGCAGTAACATCGTTCCGCGTCGGCAAGTCCAGGCCGGGCTGTGGTAGGTGAAGGCGTAGGGTACGTCGCGCTCCTTACACATCTCAGCCAGAACGGTTTCCGATAATCCAAAAGTGTGAAAGTGAAAAACATCAGGGTTCTCTTCCGCGAACAGCGTCGCAGCGGCCTCCTTGAACCCCGAAACCGGATCGTCCACTCGCATCGCTGGGCCGGGCAAGGGGTGGATGCGAACGCCATCCGCCAAGAAAGGTTTGGAAGATTGGTGGTTGCCGAGATAAGCAATAACGCTAGCGTCGCCCTTTGACTCCAAGCTCCGGCTCAAATCCAAAATGTACCTTTCCGTGCCTCCAACGGACCCAGCATGGCAATACTGTGTAATATGGCAAATGTTCAACGGAAGCGGCGCGAGTTTAGCCTACGATTGAGGGCGTAGTGTGAGTCGTCAGGGTGTTATAGCGGCCAAGGCGCGCCCTAGTATCAGACGCTTTTCAAGATCGTTCAAATCTCGCGCCAAGACCTCGTTATGAACCTGAGAATCCGCGACGCTCGGGCGCCAACTCCTCTTTAGCCAACGCGCGATATCCTTGGCCGCAATGACCAACGCGAGCGGCGTGCGAGCCTTCCAGTCGCAGAGGCGCCGCACGGCGGCCTGGCCGCGACCGATCCCCTCATAAAGCTGCAGCAGATACTCTTTCTCCATCCGGCGGGCCGGAAGGAGATGTTGGATTTTTAGAGAGGGCTCGTACCAACATTCGTAACCCAGTTGCCACGTGAGAATTCCCAGCACAAAGTCATCGCCACCGCGCACCCCTCCCCCTCGATGGCCAGTCACCTTTGCGGCAGCGCCACATTCGAAATAAATCGCCTTCAAAATCTTGGAACGGATGCATAAACCAGCGCCCACAGGGCCGTTCTTGGAACAGTGTCGGAACGCTTTGTCTCCGTGATCACATATCGCCAGGGCGAAATGCTGAACTGCCAGGGCCAAGGCATTGGGTGGCGTCTCCCAAACTGGTAGGATCTTGCCGCCCAGCGCACCAACCGCAGGACGGTCGGCAAAGGCACGGATTGCGCCAGCCACAAAGTCGGGGGCGGGAATGTTATCGTCATCGAGAAAGCAGATGATTTCTCCGCGTGCTTCCTGGGCGGCCTTAGCTCGTGCGAAGGAAACCCCAAGCTGTTCTTCATGCACCACCCGTCCGGAGCCGGCGAATATTTTCTTGATTAACCGGTTGGCTGAATCGCTTGTGCCGTCAGTGCTGGCATTGTCAATCACCAAAAGCTCCCAAGTCTCCAGCGGCTGTGTTTGTGCCGCCAATGCCTCAATGACCATGCCAATGCGGGCTACGCCGTTGTAGGTACATATGCAAACTGACGCGGCCACATTGGAACCTTTCATTGTCCTTCCATTCGTCATTGAAAGGCTCTTACGAAATGCAGCGTCGCATCCACCTGCCAAATTGGACGGCATACGGCAGAGTGTATCGAAGAATTGCAGGACTCCTCTTCAAACCTGCCGCCGCCCATCCGGCCCGGTGTGGAGGTGTCATTTGACCCCGATACACTGAGCGAAGCGAATCGAAAACTCCGAACGGCTCAGCCCATTCCCTTTGAACCGATTCGGTCTGATCATCGGAGTAAGGATATGTCCCCCACGCTTCTGCCTCTTCGTGGGTCGGCTCATTCCAAATCTCGTCGAACAAAGCGCCGATCGGGCGTCTGAGCCCCTCAGGCTCCCAGGTGATCGTTGAATTGGCGAGGGCCAGCTCGACGAACTCAAGAATGGCGCCCTGCACAGTGGCCAGTCCCCACGCAAGCGCCCGGTCGTTGCGCGGCGTCTTGAGGACCGGCTGCATTCGTCCGTCCTTCCTCTCAAACCGCAACGTGAGCCCGTGATCCGCTGCACAAAAGACTTCCATGATCGGCTCCGCCCAATAGTTTCTCCTCAAACACCCTTGGCCTTGGCGCTCGTCATAAAAGTATGCGAACGAGCAGCCCAGGCACCGTTCTTCAGCCCGCTCGCTCAGTCCGAAATAGAAACCAGTCGGGAGCGAAACTTTTGTTTCACGCAAAACCTGTTCGAGGGAATGCTGCAGCGATCCATGCCATCCCAAGTCCACCATGCCAAATTTTTCGCCGTCCAGGACTCCTTGCTCACTTAAATAGGCCAGCCATTGTTGCTTGCGAGAGGCCGCTTCCGACGCGACACGTTTAATAAAATCCGGTTCATCTGCCAGCGAGCGCAATTCTTTGCGCTCGCGCCGACCTAGATTCCTGTCCCAACTCTCGACGCCGAGGCCATGCTGGAGGAGCCTCGGCTCGAGGTCTTCAGGACACAAACCAACCCGTTCAAGAAATGACCTCGGCGACAGGAAATCCGTGTTTTCGAGCGCCCAGCCTAGGAAACTGCCGTCTCCGACTCCCACAGCCGGAAGACGCCAGGATTGACGGCTGGCATAGAGGTATTTCAGTTCGCCTTCATACCCCAACGCAGGAGCACACAGACGGGCGATTTTGAGGAGTATCTGCCCGTCTCGCGCCAGAAAATAGATTCGGTTCAATCCTTGCTTCTGCGCGTTTTGAAGTACCCAAATTACATAAGTAAACAAGACCGGTCCCGCCACACCCGCTGCCACCTCCCGGAGTGCAGCCGCCTGTGGCGAGTCAGCCTGCTTCTCCAGGCGCACGAGGCGAGACGCTCCGGCAAGGAAAGAGGTTGCGGCGTTGGTCTGGTCGCTAAAGCTCTCCAGAATGCGCTCATATCGATTGAGGCGCGTGGCGCTAAAGTGCGAGGCATGAATTCCCAGTTGGCGGGGCTTTTGGACATCGCTCAAAAGATTATCGCCCCGATGCGTCAGATGCTCAGGCTTGAGCCCAATCCGGCCTAAAAACGCGAGATAAAGCTCGCCCGATTCTTTGGTGGCCCCGTGCTCGCCTGAAACCCAGAGTTGGTCACCGTCTCGAAACAGACCATAATCTCGCAATTTGGTTTCGAGCAGCGTTGCGGGCAGGTACATGTCGGACAAAAAGGCCACCGCGCCATTTTTGGCTCGCGAGGCCGTGATTTCGTCCTTTAGTATCTTGACTGGTCGCAGCCCTGCGCTTTCGATTTCCATTTCCATTTGTTGGAGCGCGCGGGCCTGGTCTGGGTTGAGCGAAGTCAGCTGGGCAAGGTGGTCGTAGATTTCCTGGAGCCTGATGTCGCCTTTGCCGTGCGCCTGCCGGGCGACGGTTTCAGCTCGAATCCGCAATTGTTTGAACTCAGAAGGCGTTCCAACCAAAATGCCCTGGCGCTTTGCCATTAGGCCCACGCAATAGAAAACGGCATGCGGATCACCAATATTCCGGGTTAGAACCGTGTCAAACACATCGAAGGAATTGAGCATAGGCCGCGCGCGATCTAATTATCAGCACGACGGGATCAAAAATGGGCTTTCGGGTATGAAGGTAATGGTCGTGAACCGGGTGCTGAACAACCCCCTGAGCGCAATGACGATCAACGATTTGCCTTTGCCGTTGCCAGCCAACGGACTGCGCGTTGTTGGCCACGGAAGGTGGCCGTTAAATAAGCCCGGCGCGGGCGGTCCCACGCGGACAGAATCTGAAACCATCGCGCGAACTTCTCACCGAGGGTAATCTGGGCTTTCTCACCCCATAAGGCATGAAGCAGCACAAAGGAAAAGGAGGTGCCTGTCTGTAAACGCAGCAAGTAATCCTCTTCCAAGCGTCCTGGAGGAATCAAGTGTGTCAAGCGGAGCTTCCGGAAAAGCCCCATTCCCCAGCCGAGCTTGCAAGCTGTCCAGGCGAGATCAATGTCTTCGCAGTTTGTTAGCTGCGAACCCTGCCGCCCAAGCCTGAACTCAGGGGGCAGGTTGCTCATGCGCTCAACAAAGGCCTGACCTACTTCCCTTCGCAGGCAAAGTCCCGCGGTAACGGGCGTGCAATCATGGTCGAAAGTCAAGTTTGACCACTGATCCGCCTCAACGCGCCTCTCCGCCAGTAAGGGTCGATACTGGTCAATCCACGCCGGGGGTTCTGTCTCGAAATCCAATTCGATGATGCCACCCCATACACCAAGTTGGGGATGATCACGCCCAATCCTCAGTGCAGCGGCCAAATAATCGCAATCCAAAATATTGTCGTCATCCACGAAGAGAACAAATTCGCCTCGCGCCTCCTGCAAACCACGGGCACGCGCCTCGGCGATTCCCTGCTTAGGCTCCTGTATGACCCTGAAAGACTTGTGCCACGGCGCTCGCGCCCAATCTGCAACCGGTTCCACGCTGTTGTTGTCTATGATAAGTAGTTCCCAATGTTCACGCGGAAGGGTTTGGGCGCATAAGGCCTGTAGCGTCCTTTCCAAAATAATTTTTCTGGGATTGTATGTGCAAATGACGACTGACATCAAACATAAGCCCGCCCGTTCGTTCATCTGCAAAGGCCATTCGTCCTTGGTACGAGCATTCCCGCGCCCGTCGGCCTTGAGTCCCCCACTCTTGGTTGAATCAAGTCGGTCTTTGCACCCCGATGTTGGCAACCGTGCCGCGCGCGATCGCCCCCGCATTCGAGCAGAGAACAGTCGGCGCGAAGCGCCACTCCAGGTTAGCTGGCGCCGGACCCCACCCAGGATATGAGCTGGGCCGGAGGGTACGGGAATCTGGCGCGTCCAGCCCCACCATTTCAGCAACGACCAACGTGTAAATTCAATCCCCTCCAACTGCCTCGACAAGGTCTCCACGTCCGCTTCTTCTGGCCGGACAACATGGGTGGCCCGGAGACGCTGGAACAGACCAGTTCCCCAACGCAAGTGGTGCAAGGCAAAGGCGAGCTCTAGCCGGGACTGCAATTCCGACGCGCCATTAGGATCTTCGGCCAGCCCTTTAATTCGATTGCCCTCATGGAACTTCGCCCAATCTGCGATAGCTGAAGCGCGCAGGCAGAGAGGCCCGCAGTATGGAAAAGCCTCGTCCAACTCGTAACCGCGACGGGAATTCGCCCACCGGTCGGTTGTGACCGCCTGGCATCCGAGGAGCCACGGTTCGGCTCGAACCCATTCCGGCAATTCATAATCATCTCCTGCCTGGACAGCTCCCCCCCAAACGCCTAGCCAGGGAAATTGCTCCGCGATGCGCACGACATTCTCTAGATAGTCGGCCTCTAATAGGGTTCTTTGGCCTACGAAAACAAATAAGCCGTTCGGAATTGATTTGGACGCCTGTACCCAGACCGCCCCGGCATCCGTGCTGGGGAAATCCATTTCTCTTGCCCGGAGGCCGGAGGACTTAACGCATTCCTTGTCATAGGCGGGGCGCCCACCTATGCACGGCACTACTAAATCCCATTGCGTGGAAGGAAGCGTTTGAACCTTCAAAGTTTCAAGGTGCCGCCTTGTGAAGTCTTCTTCATTTGGGCGCCCACACAAAATCACAGTGAGCCGATTCATCAGCGAAAATCAGGGGGCGGTTAGGCCGGGTTTAAGAAGAGGCGAGATGAACACCCTCAGGCCTCACAACTTGCCTTTAGCAAGCCGTCGCATAAACCCGACGAGACCACCAGTCGGGGCAAGCCGCACAATCGGATCAGAAAATGACAGCGCGATGGCTTTGCACGCGCGTTTGAATTTGCTCTCAGAGGCAGATTCTTCAAGGCGACGGAGGTGGGAATAGAAGACAGCCCTCCGCAGCGTGTGGTCGCAAGGCGCATGAAGCTGAGGAATCTCCGGCTGCCGCAGCAACTTCAATAGCACGGAAGCAATGTCTCTCTGGAATCCCGGTTGTTGACTGACTGTCTTTGAAGTTGCGTGGAGACGAAAATACGCCAGAACCTCCTCGCACTTCCTGACCCTCGGATACATGGCAAGGTAGCGGATGATCAAATCCCAATCGAAACAATATTGGTATAAATCGTCAAAGCCTCCGGCTTTGCAGAGGTAATCCAGGCGCAACCAGGTAGCCGGCTGGTGAAATGCCCCTTGTTGCCGGATTAAGGCCCTGAAATCCATTTGGCCGGATTCCCAGATTTCCTGGGTTCCGTCATCGCTAAAATTGATGCACTTCCCGATGAGTAGGTCGCACGTCTCCAATTTCTCAGCCACCAAGGCCAGCGTACCGGCTGCGAAATAATCATCCGAGTTGATGAAATTGAAGAATTTGCCTGTACAGTGCGCCAGCCCTTTGTTAATGGCGTTGGCTTGGCCTTTGTCCTTCTTGCTTTCCCAATGCTTGATCCAAGACGCATATTTCTGGATGATTTCCAGTGTCTTGTCAGTACTGCCGCCGTCGATGATGATATATTCGATCTCGGGATATCCTTGCAGCAAAACGGATCGGATCGTTTCCTCGATATAGATACCTTGGTTGAAGCTGGGCGTTATTACGGAAATGCGTGGCCAAGCACTTCCGTTCGACCGCACTTTGGGCACCGCTGGTGCTGATTCGGTCCAAGGCCATCCGGTTTTGCCAGGCGGCGGAGAGGGAAGGTCAGTCAGATCAGGGCATTTCATAACGGTGATTCACTCCTACGGTCAGAGTTGGCTGAACAAGTGAGCAAAATGGTTCTATAACCGGGACGTATATTCGAGGCTCAACCCGGTCCACTTGGCAGCAAGAGAAAATTTTCGGTCCGAATCATGTGCAGGTTCAATTGCCATGGCAGTTTTACCGGCAAAAAATGAGGCAGCGCCAAAACCTGAAGCTTGTTTTGGGAGGCAAAGTCCAGCAGTGATTCAGGTGCTACACCGTAGGCGGAAAGGTTTTCCGCGTTCCACTCCAAAAGCACAGGGGGCGACATTTTGCTCAAGCACTCCCGTGCTCCTTGAAGAACCCCCAATTCGGCGCCCTCCACGTCGCACTTAATGGCGGAGACGACCGGGCAACCCAATCGTTTCCATTCTGTATCGATAGTCGTCATTTCAATCTCCGTCGAGCCAGAGGACGGAGCGCGGCCTGTAGCCTTGAGGCCATCGAACGCGCTGTTGGCAGCCGAGCCTACACTGAAAGAAGTGCGCCCGGTGGAACTTCCCACCGCTTTGGGCACGAGATGCCAGCGGGAGGAATGGCGACTTTCTGATACGGTCCGCCGCAAGTAGGGCAGCACCCCTGGGGACGGCTCGAAGGAAAGCACCTGGCAACTGGGAACGCCGGTCACAATAGGCAAAGCCATTAGCCCGATGTTGGCGCCAATGTCGAAGAACCAGGTGTCGGGTTTGACCAGTCGCCGAAGAACATCCACGTTTTCCGCTTCAAATACGCCCTGGTTGCAAACCTCGCGAAAGATGTGCGCGCCCTTTGGGAAATAGGTCTTGGTTCCAAAATAGGGGAAGGCCCCGGCAAATCCGGGACAACTCCCGTAAAGCCACCTTTTTATTGTTTTTCGTAGTTCCATGCGTTGCTTAACACCGATGGTGCCTCATCACAAAGTTCAAGTTCGACGCAGCCTCGCACTCCGGCCGGATACGGGACGTAGCCGTCGCTGCGGGGTTGGCAGGTTACCTGGAGACTGGCCAAGTCCAAAAAATTCGCGGAGCCAAGATCACTGTGCAAGTAGAGCCCTAACTGGTAGTCGCCCTCGACAAAGGGAACGGAACGCAGGCTGCCCGTCAGCGTCAAAGATTCGGAGTTTAAATATCGCCCCACGATCCCTTTTGGCCTGAGATCCAGGATGGCAACCCGGACTCCAGAAATGGAGTAAACAAGAATCGCCAGTCCCTCAAGCCGCAGCTTTGAAACAGCAGACAATTCAAGGGAGAAATTCACGGCGTCACCGGACTGAACTGGGTTCGGGCTAAACTCAAAATGTCTTAAGTTGACGCCAAGGCCCAAGACTCCCTTGGCGTTCTTCGTCGTTGAATCCGTGGAGTATTGCGCAATCTGGTCCTTTGTTTCCCCCATCCCCAGCACTTTGCCGGCGCTCATGTGGATCGCTTTCCCGCAAAGGGTGGCCACGGCCGCCATGTTATGGCTCACGAATAGCACTGTCCTTCCTTCTTTGGTCGCGACATCCTGCATTTTCCCCATACATTTCTTCTGAAATTGCGCGTCACCCACGGCCAGTACCTCATCCACGATCAAAATCTCCGGTTCCAGATGCGCGGCCACCGCAAAGGCAAGCCTCACATACATTCCGCTGCTGTAATGTTTGACCGGAGTGTCCAAAAATTTCTCCACGTCTGCGAACGCGACGATTTCATCAAACTTGTCTCTGATCTCGCTCCGTCTCATGCCAAGAATGGCCCCATTTAATGAAATGTTCTCGCGCCCAGTGAGTTCCGGGTGAAACCCTGTTCCGACCTCCAGCAAGCTGGCGACGCGGCCCTTCATGGTTATCCGGCCTTTGGTGGGTTCCGTGATGCGGCTCAATATCTTCAGCAGCGTGCTCTTGCCCGCACCGTTGCGGCCGATGATGCCGACGACGTCCCCCTGTTGGATCTCGAACGATACGTCCCGGAGAGCCCAAAAATCCTCGCTCGATGGATTAGGCTGAACAGGGGCGGGCTGAGAGCCATCCGACCGCAGCATGGCGCCGATTCGGCGCACACCTCGTTTGGCCCTCTCGGCGAATACGTCGCGCAGCGCGGTATAACGCCGCCCCTTTTGCAGATGCTCAAGGCGGTACCGCTTTCCCACTCCTTCGACGCTTATTATAGGGTCAGCCATGAAAAATTCAATGTAGCGACGGTGCCAGTGGCTAAATCACGTCGGCGAATGTCCGTTCCATCTTCCGAAAATACCAGACGCCGGAAAAACAGAGCAGGCTGGTCACCAGGACGGAACTCAGGAAGCTCGGCCACCAAAGTTCGGTTTGGCCGCGCAATAAGGCCCAGCGAAAACCGTCGATCACACCGACCATCGGGTTGAGCGAATAAAGCAGCCGCGCCGGGATGTCGAAGCCGTGCCATGGCACGATGGTCGGCACGCGCTCGCTGATCCAACCGACCGGCGAAAGAAAAAATCCGAATTGCACGATGAATGGAATGATGTAGCGGAAGTCCCGGTATTTGACGTTCAGAGCGCAGAGCCAGAGTCCCATGCCGAAGGCCGCGCCAAACGCCAGCGCTACGAACAGCGGCAGAGCCACCAACCGCCAGTCCGGCATGAACTTAAACCAAAGCATCGACAGGGCCACCAGTCCCGCCGTGATGAGAAAATCCACAAAGCAGGTGATGACCGAGCTGGCGGGAACGATGAGGCGCGGGAAGTAAACCTTGGAAATGAGGTTGGCGTTGCTGATCAAGCTGATGCTGGAGGCGCTCAAGGAGGTGGAAAAGAACTGCCAGGGCAGTTGCGCGGTCAGCACCACCAGGAAATAAGGCACTCCAGGTGGAGGCGTCATTTTAGCGATGCGGTTGAAAACAATGGTGAACACGATCGTCGTTAAAAACGGCTGAATCACCGCCCAGGCCACGCCTATCGCCGTCTGTTTGTAGCGCACCAGGATGTCGCGCCAGGCAAGAAAATAGAACAACTCCCTATAGGTCCAGAGGTCGCGCCAGTAATTCAGCTCCACTCGGCCGGGTTCGATGATTAATTCATTCATGTTTGCATGTAATCAGTTGCTGGGAAAAATCTTGCCGATCAGACCTCGGGGAACTAGCGACGGCATTCAATATTTGAACCG
>Ga0209006_10000509_pt1 | contig 36441 bp, 72 predicted proteins | sample JacPin_JW_Ref_O2_FD_188567 | JGI IMG/M metagenome (GOLD analysis project Ga0209006, IMG submission 188567) | Forest soil microbial communities from Algoma, Ontario, Canada - Jack Pine, Ontario site 1_JW_Ref_O2 (SPAdes) (version 2) | ecosystem: Environmental > Terrestrial > Soil > Boreal... | reverse complement strand
CTTGCTTCCGATTGTCGTTTTCTTTGATCTCGGAACTCTTACCTTCATCGCCGGAAGTTTTGGTTTCTTTGCTTTCGGTACTGCTACCCGTATCGGATTTTTTCTCATACTCTTTTGAATTTTGAAGTTCATTTAATAATTTGATGCCTTTGCCTGTTACTTCTTTACCGTCATTATCTTCCCACTTATAAGTTGCGTCGGGGTTTATATCTTCGTAAGAAGCTACTTTTTTCCCAGATTCTCCGCCATCTTTATCAACCTCTTTTGCCGTCTTAAACGCATGCGTTTCATCGAGCGACAGTTGGGTATTTTGAGACTTGATATTTTTAATGTTTTCATCTGCATCATTATTGATTTTTTCACGTGGAATATCCATGCCGTTTTCTTCCATTGCGGCGGCTGCGCGTTTCCTGAAATTCTGTAATGCCAGTTCTTTTTTCTGTCCAACTGTTAACGGAAGTCCGTCTTTTGTTGATTCCAATTGCGCCTTAGCCACTTCTTCCCACATCGTTTTTGCGGTGGAGATCATCTGGTTTGCTTGGTCTTGCGTGTATTCGCCTGCATCCAACTTCGCATTTATCTGGTCAATATACTGTGGTGCGCGTGCGCCTATCTCATAAAAAGCATCTTTGGTAGAGGGTGAAGTAAAGCCTTCAATAACCGTTTTAGGCATCCCCAAAAGCGACATGAATAAGGTCTGCTGCGCAAATGATTTTATATTATCGTCGCCGTCAGAAACGGGCGCATTAGGATTAATAACCGTTGAAACAAAATCTTTTATTTTTGTGTCCGCTACGGTAGCCGCCCCAACCTTTGAACCTTCACTCAAAGAGGAAACTGCGTTCTTGCCAAAGGCTTTAACTTTCGGAAGCACAACATCTTTTAAAAATTCCTGCACTTGTGATTTAGGTGGAACTTTCCAGTCATTTTTTTCGAGCATTTCAAGAGCATCGTTACCTACGCTTTTTGTTATTGCATTCTCTACAAATTTAGTAGGTGAATAACCAACCATGTGAAAAACTCCGGCAGTAGCAACGGTAAGAAAACTTGCAAGTGCTGTTTTATTAGCTTCGCCCATTGAAGAATTATCGTCAATTAGTCCGTTAGCATACTCTTTATTAGCGTCGTAGCTTGTGGCATAAGAGCCACCCAAAAGCCCTGCGAATGATTTAGCTTCCCCGCCAAGCCCTGCGATCTCACCAACTGCTACCGCACCTTTTTCTGCAACTATCCATTGTGATAAATTAGCGAGTGAATTACCAATAAATTTTGTAGAGCTATTGAAATTTATTTTTCCGTAATCTTCGTTGGGTTTTTCAATCAATGCTTTGCCTTCGTTGTCATAAACTACTTTTGCGGGCGTGTCGCCGGAAAATTTTGTTCCCTTCATATCCGGTTTCTGTTCCTGACCTTCTGCAAACTGTTTTGTTTTGTCGTCGCCAAAAATATTAGAAACCGTTTTTGCACCGCTATACATTACTTCCGCTATGCCTGTTCCGATTCCGCCCGTTATACCGCCTTTAGGAACAAGTCCTGATTTGAACATCCCGATTCCGCTACCTTCGCTTTCTGCAACCACTCCAATTTCTTTACCGTATTTATCAATGAATCCCGGATATTTTGCATTTAATCTTTGCGCGGATTCCTGAACATCACTTTTAGAAATAACCATATTACGAGGGTTGGTCTCTGCAATTTCATCCCCTATAAATTTTGCAACCTTAGTAACTTTTACGTCAGGAAACATATCATCCAAATTCGATAACCAGTTTTGATAAACACCAATTTCTGTTTGTTGCTTTTGTACTTCCTTAATTAAATTAGGGTCTTTTGTTTTTAAGGCTTGCAGCATCATATCATTTACGTTCATCTGCTTTGCTTCAATGATTGATTTTAGCCCTTCGGATTGTCTTGCGTACTGAATATTTCCTTCTGGATTAAATAATCCACCCTGTAATTTTTCTTTCGCTTTACCTAAATCTTCTGCTGCCACATTTGGAACAACGGCATAATGTTTTCCTGAAACCTCTGCTTTTATCTGCGCACTCATTTCTTTTGAATTAGCCATTTGGTTCACGGCAAAATCAGTAAATGTTTGCGATACCTGTTGTTGTTGGTTTTTTAAATCCTGTATCTGCTTTTTTTGAACATCGTTTAATTTATACGATTCGCCCATTGGAGAACCTGTCCATTGTGTAGTCTGCGCGGTCTTGATTATATCATCAATCTTTTTTTGAAAAGAATTTACTATTGCATCTTTAGTATTTTTAATTGCGGGCTGGTCGCCTTTTGAAAGTCCTGTGAGAATAGTATTACGAACCTCGTTTTGTTTTGGGTCATTCCCTTTTGGGTACATTGAATTTACAATGTCAAAAACTTTATCGTGAAGTTCGCTTGTCTTTGGAGAATTGTAAGCGTCGGCGTATGCTTTTTTTTGTTCAGGAGTGTTGACGTTAATTAAACCCTGTTGTTTGCCGAAATCTGTTTGTTGTAATACGGTAATATCTTCCGGTGTTAATTTTTTATTTTTTAAATTATCGGAAGCGTTAATGATATTTTCTGGCGATGGTGATGTAGATTGAAATGGTGTAGCCGAAGATTCTGATTCTGTATCTTTTTTTTTTACTGTGCCTGAAAGTAAATCCATTACATCGTCTTTGGATGAAACAGATTGTTCGGTCTGTGGCTTAGGGGTTGAAGCCTGTTTGGAAGTTTTAGCTTTCGGTTTTTCCCCACCACCAAGCAAATCAAGTACCTCATCCTTAGATGTTACTTGTCCGTTGCCGTTAGATGGAAAACTTTTACTACTCATTAATTAATTATTATCTGTTGGTGTTGTTTCGTCGCCGCTATCATCTACGCCACCCATTAAATCAATTTCATCGTCTGTGAACGGGCTTGCCTGTCCTTTTTTAGTAACTTTATTACCGAGTGCTTTTTGAGCAATGTATGAACTCACCCTATTTGCTTTCCCGTTTTTACCTTCTAATTGATAGTCCAGTTCTTTATTACCGAATTTTTGTTTTATAAAATCTTCCATAGTTCCTTTAAAATGACTTTTTTGATAAGTTTTATACAATTCGTCTGGGGTTAATTGATAATCTTTATCCATTTTAACAAGATTACCATTTCTGTCTTTAAGCATAGCCCCTTTGGGAACAAAAAAATCTGTTTTGTAATAACCACCTTCATATCCTGTAACTTTTTTACCTGTTGGGTCTAAAATTTCTTTTGCGTCTTTTGGAATAAGTCTTATTGGTTGTCCTTTTGCATCAATACCGTTTAAATACTGCGCTCCTTCCGGTAGATTACTTGCATCAATACTAAATACTCCTTGATTTTCCACCCGTGTATTCCAATCAGTAGCCGCAGGGAATTTTACATTTCCTAAAATATTATCCCACGTTTGAGAATAATTTTTTGCATCATCATCCATTAAATCAAGTTGTCTGCCTTTCAATCCTTCGAGCAATCTTTTTGTTTTTGCATTATACCAATCAACTGAAAGTTTATCTTGTTTATTTTTATAGTCCGCCATTGCCTTATTAAATTTCGGGGTTTTTGTTGAGAACTGTTCCTGATTAGCAAGTGCGTATTTAGCGGAAAAGTCTGTTATCGGTTCTTTTAAAACTGTGCTGCCATTTAGTTCTGCTCTTTGTACGTGCGGCACAAATCCTTTTTCACCTTCTTTAAATCCGCGTTCATTATTATATTTATCAATTTGCCCATCCATCGCGTCAAGTGCCTTTTTAAGTTGTGGTTGGGAGTATTGTTGCAGCTTGGTATAAAACTGTTGCATACTGTCGGCTGCGTCGGCATCGTTTAAAAACTGATTTCTTTTTGTTTGAAGAATATTATCAAAATCAACATAGCTTTCGTCATATTGCAAAAGTGGATTTTTAGGGTCTTGACTTACTTTGGAAAATTTATTTACTCCACTTGTTATATCATCAATATTAAAGTCGTGAAGTTGTTGATAAGGGTTTACCGGATTCCAAAAGTCTTGCTTCATTTGCCCATCAATATACTCCCCAATTTTTGCTTTTCTTTCCGGCAAAGATTCTTTTGCTTGTTGCTGACGAAGTTTTTGAATTTCTGTTGTATTAGTGAGTGCGTGTGCTGAAACGTCTTTTAAATCCTTAACTGCATTTTTGTAATTACCATACCCTTTGATGTCGTTTGGATTGCCGCCCCAACTATCGAATGCGTCCTGTACTTTTTTTGATGCTGCTTTATAATATCCGTCGTATTCTGGTAAAATATCTCCGCGTGGTACTTGGTCTTTTAAAATCATATCAGTCAGATTATCGCGGTCTGCAACTTTCTGCTGAAATATTTTCATGTTCCTTTCGTTGTCCACAAGCATTATATCCCTCGCAGTATCATTTACTACTTTTAAGTCGTTAGGAATTGATACGGGGATATTTGCATTTGCGCCTTGTCCAAGTCCGGCATTCCCTTGATATAGTAGGTCAATTGGCATTAGTATTGTAATCTTTGAGTTTGAACGTCGGATGGCGTTGATTCTGGATATTGCAATGGGTCGCTGCCATACCAATCATCGGATTTATTAGAAGGCGAAACCTTAAAATAGTCGTCTAATTGTTTTTTGCCTGCCGCATCCGAAAATCCTTTCATTGCCGAACCCGCTGCGGTATCAACTCCTGACCAAATCATTTTTGAAGCATTCTGTCGGGCTTGCGAGTTTGCTTGTGCCGCATCTTTCCACGGCGCATCAATATTATACTGGAACGCTTTTTCTTTTTCTTCTTCACTTGCATTTTGAGCCTTAACTAATCTGTCAACATTATTCAATCGAATATTTTCATTCATTAAAGTTAGTCGTTGCCTGCCCTGAACCGAATTATCGAAAATTGCGCCTATGTTATTTGTAGAACCACCACCTTTTAAAATTGCATCGAGAGAAGTGGATAAACTTCTGTCAATTCCTTCCGTATATGTTTTTGTAGCGTCCGCGCCAACGCCCGAACCTAAATTACTTTCAGCTAAATTAAGTTCGTCTTTTACGTAAGGACTTTCAGTATATTTTGGACGTGATGCTGCAAGTTGCTTTGCTTCACGATTTGCTTTACCTGAATCTATTAATCCAACCGCAGCTTCCGCAAGTCCAACACCTGTTCCGATTCCGGCTGAAATAGGGTCAAATGACATAGTTTATTTTTTTTACTACCACAAAATTTTGGAATCCTGTATATTGCCCAAAAATTGCAAACTAATTGGATTCATATATAATATCAACTGATTAACCTCGTTATTATAATCATATTTCGCTTCATTGCGTTCTGCTATCGAATACATGCCATTTCTTTTTGTTACTCTCCTGTATATGCCTGCTTTCAAACAATCCATTGCATAGTCAGGAACTAATACTTCTGCATCCGGTGAAAATCCGTTTGTTTGATAATTTACAAGTAAGAATTTCGGTGCTTGCCCGTCTTTACAGAAATCCCAATTGCGCGGATGCCTGTAATACATTTTAGTTCCGCACTCACTTATTTTTACTTCACCGTAATGATTGCCGTTTATATCTGGGAATGTTTCATTTTTTCTGTGGTGATGATGTCTTATTTTACCAAACACATTAAAGAAACAACCGCAATGCTCATTTATCAATGCTTCATTTTCGGGAGTGTTTTCAGGACAACCACAAGGCTTTACTGCAAGATTGCAAAGTTTTGTCTGAAATGTTTCTGTCACTACTGTAAAATCCGCGAAAGGTGGATTACCAATTAAATAATCATTATTGTAATCTGAATTGTAATCACCGCCGTCACCCGCGTAAGAGTTATATTTCTTAACTGGCACTTCGCACCATTGAAGTATCTCTCCGTTAGGACAATATTTTATCCAACACTTTTCATAATATGTAGTTGCACCGATTGTAAATAGTGGCGTACTCGTTACCGTTAGTGAGTTTAAATCTTCACATAATCCAGAACAATCACATTTGGTACAGCCGCAACTTTGTGTTGTTGGTGGCGGGATTACATTTAGTTGCTGATTATAAAAAACAGTTTGTAATATCCCGCGCCTGTCCACTACTTCGATAGAAAATATTCTTGAAGCATCGCGTGGCACTTCAATATAATTGTACGGTTCGCCTGCTTGTATTGTGCGCCATTCGTTTTTTGTAGAGTATAGTGTATTCCAAAAAAGTTTCTGCCATTCTCGTTTTGCGATAACCATGTAGCGGGTGAAATATTTTTTCTTGTCCACTCCGTTTTCAATAAGGTATTCATCCACCACATCGGAGAGCGAATTGCACGGAGCATTGACAGATATTTTTTCTTCTGCTATCATTTAATATTTTCTTGAAATATTTTTCTCGCCTGTCTAAAAGATTTAGCATCTTCTTCTGGCGAATAAGTTGTGTAATAAAAAGAGAACCTATTCATCTTTACTTCCGATTCTTTTATTTCATTCAAATCCATGTCGTAAAATTTGCCATCTTTGCCTTTTGCGCTAAAATCCACTCGGACACTATTTTTAGCATGTTGCACTCTCCTAACAAAACACGGATGAGCAGCCGCTTCTTGTAAATTAAATTTATTTCTATTTATCATTTAACTGCTTCTTTGTTTATTTCAGATTGAATAATTTTATTTTCATTGTAGTCTTGCGTCTTTTTAATCACCACTCCTTTGCCCAATTCTTTCACGCTTGTTACTGCCGCGTTGATCGCGTAATCTACGATCCCGTCGGGAATATCCATATCCTCGCAATAAGAAGGAATGTATAATAATCTGATTTTTTTGGGTACAGGGAAAATTCCTTTGGTGAAAAATTTAACATGGTTTTGGTCAAGCCGCCAATAAATTCTGTTGTTGTTGGGCTGATAACGATACTGCCACATCTCACTTAGATTAGAGCGTTCAAAAAGATTGCAGTTGTTATCATTCTCTGGAAATATATATTGTATTCCCGCATTCTGTTTGTCGAATGAAAAAACAAATATTGGCTTTAATATTTTCGCTTTATTATCTTTTACTTCTAAAATTTGTTCGGATAAAAGTTCATCTGAAAACGAAACAAGTTCTTCTCTTTTCTCCTGACGCATCATTGCGTATTCGGATTCATACTTCTGTTGATAGTAAGTAGAAACCGCGCTGCTGACATAATAAATAAAGTCACTTAAATCAAAGAACTCCTCTGTGGGTTTATAGTTTTGATAAAACTTATCTTCTGCTGTTTGAGCTACTATTTTAATTTGCTGACCCATCAGATAAATTGAGGTAGGTTATATTTTTTTTGAATGTTTTGGTGTGGTGTTGGCTTATTGATGTTTACAACCTTTGCCTGATTCATTAAATTCTGCAAGTTCTGCTGTACGATTATCTGCCTTTCGATGGTTGGTTGTGGTCTGCGGATTTCCGTCGCAGGCGGTGGTGAATATTTTTTTTGTTGAAAACTATTATTGCCGCAACACATGGGTTATAGATTTAATTTTTTAGCGATAAAATAATTTATAAAAGCCAAAGATATACAAAAGAAAATCCAATATACAAAATAACAGATTTTTTGATTAGCAGCCCAAAAAAAAGCGTTGCGTTGAAAATAGACAACCGACCACCAAAATACAGAACCAAAAATTGAAGCCATACAGGGTGGACAAGATGATAGTGGCTTATGAATTATTTCGGGGAAACGATACCTTTCTTCATTTACATAAAATCTAATTTCATTCTCTACAACTTCTGTTTCGCAAAATAAAAAGTCCCGTATTGAAAATTTATCATCTTCTGTAAACGAAACACCGTTTTTTATTTTTAAAGCAATTGTGTCGTGAATTGTAACTCCTGCTTCTATTTTCATTCCGACTTGTTTGCAAACATGGTTCAGGTAATAATATTTTAAAAGTAGTGCTTCACCTGAATAATAAAATCTATCAACTCTAATTATTTTTTCCCAAAACTTTGACCATGTGCCTAATATTTTATCCGGTCGGGTAATAATATAAAAACCCATTATGAAGAAAGAGCCTGTAAAAATCAAAATGAGATATGTTAAAAAGAATTGCTGAATGTTCATTGTTGATAATTTTTAGATGCCGTTTCTATTAAAAACAAATTAATAATCCTTATCCCTTGACCGGTAATAGTATATTCGCGCGTTTTATTTTGGATATTAAGGCGAATCAATTCTCTCTCGCGTAATTTTTTCATTACATGCCGATACTGAACCTTTTTAAGTATATCAAAAAAATAGTGGTATATCTCATCATCACCGACAAATTTATAATGCCAAATATAAAGATGCAACAACACCAACATTTCATTTCTACTTAACCCTTCTGTTGATTGAATTAAGTTAAGCGCAAAAGTTGAGGATAATAATAACTTACAAAACATTCTACCCGCTTCCTTATGTTCCATTAATTCCTGCTCATATTTTCCAAAGTTTCTACTACTCCATTTTTTTATATTATACCCTTGCCTCGCTAATTCAAGGTTTAATGTAAATGATGGATGATGCGCTTTGAGTTCGGCAATACCCATAGCATGAATAAATGTCTTGTCGCCTATAACAAACAACCCCGCTTCTGCCAACTGTTGCATAGAAACCGAGTTTTTCTTTATTTCAAATTCCCTCATTATGTCTTTCATCTTAGAAATCGTCATGCCTCTTTTCGCAATAACATAATAAAACTCAAAACCAAAGTGGGCTAATATAAATTCCTTTTCTTCTTTAGAGGCTTTACGGACAAATCTTTTAGCAGCTTTTTCATCAGTAGCGGCTTTCATAAATTTTCCTTGCAGTCCTCTTTTCTGCTTATAATCAGAGTTATATAAAATCGTGTAAATGAAATCGTCAAAATTAGGTTGTCGAATTACATCTATGTTTTCTAATGACATTTTATAGGCACTTTTATGTAAAAATAGTCTAATGAACTGTTTTTTATTAAAAAAATGATAAATTAAATGCCTTATTTATTGTCGTTTTACTTATTTTCGCAAAACTATGGAGAATAATGAAGTATCGTTACTTGAAAAAACCGATAGGCGAATACTCTTTTCGAACCATATCAAGAGTAATGGGATAAGCACTAAATGGGTGGCGATGCAGATTGATTTAAACTTTAGTCATTTGTATAAAATACTAAAAAGCCAAAGACCATTAACAGAAAAGAATAAAGCAAAACTTAACGAATTATTTAATACTGACTTTTAATGTGGAACTTCTTTGATAAAATCTATTTAATAAATCTTCGTCACAGAAAAGACAGACTTTTTAATTCCGCAGAACAATTCCACAAATACAAGATACCATACGAAGTTTGGGAAGCTACTTATAACCAAAACGGAACGGAAGGAATTTATCAAACGCTAACCGCCATATTAAAAGATTCGGTAGAAAAAAACTATCAAAACATTTTAATATTCGAAGACGATTTTAAACTACTCGTTAATCCGAATGACTACATTGAAAAATGTATTTTGCAGTTACCAGAAAACTATGATATGTTTTATCTGGGCGCAAATATCCCAACTCCAAAAGATGCCGAATGGTTTTCCGAAAATTTAATTCGTGTTACCCGCGCTCTTGCATTACACGCAGTAGCAATTTCTTTGGAAGGAATAAAAAAAATATTAAAGTTGCCAAAGATGCTTCCAGTTGACATGCAAATTGCAGGTTACATTCACCCACTTGGAAACACCTATATTTCAAACCCGTTAATAGCTTCGCAGTATGAAGGTTTCAGCGACATCGAAAAGAGGCCAACTAACTACGTGTATTACATTCAGGATAGATACGAAAAAGTTTTACAATCAATAAATCAAACAGCATGAATGAAGTTTCAATTGAAGAATTAAAAGCTGCCTTTGAAATGGTTAATCCAAAATTTCATCCAATGCACTATACGGTATTGGAATTTAGCCCGAATTGGAAAACTCTTTTTAATTATTACAATTCAACTTCCGACAAACAGACGGCTTCGATGAAATGCATTCCAGATTACAATACAGTTTATCAATACGTAAAAAACATGATTAATGAGAAACAAAGTAGCAAAAGCACTTCGCAAAAAAGCATTCAATAATATGAAAGGCGATCCGTATGCTGCGGGTAAAGAATACAAAAGATTAAAGAAGGCTTACAAAAAACAAAAAGGACAAATATGAGAACCATCTCGCTGTGCATTACAACTTACAACAGATTAGAATTTACAATCGAAAGTTTTAAAAACGTTTTACAAGACGATAGAGTTTCAGAAATTGTTATCGTTGACGATGCAAGTGATTTGGAAATATTCAAAAAGCTAAAAACATTCTGCGATGGTATTCCGAAAGTAAAATTATACCGCAATCTCACAACGCAAGGTTGTTATCAAAACAAAATGATTGCTATTTCTCATTCCTCAAATGACTTCTGTGTAATTTTCGATTCTGATAACGGCATTGATTCATCCTATATTGACGAGTTATACAAAATACCAGAGTGGGACGCGCATACTGTTTACCATCCCGATTTCGCAATGCCTCATTTTGACTTCTCGCACTTTGGTGGTAAAACAATCACAAAAGAAAATGTAAAAGATTTTTTAGGTCAATTCAAAATGGAAGTTCTCGTAAACGCAATGAATTATTTCGTGAATCGTGACGAATATTTAAAAGTCTTTGATAGAACACATACAGAACCGTTAGCAGCCGATAGTATCATTCAAAATTATAATTGGCTGAATGCCGGAAACAAAATTTACGTAGTCCCAAATATGCGATACACTCACAATGTCCACGATGGAAGTCACTTTAAAGAACATCAAAACAAATCATTAGAACTTGCGCATCAGTATGAAGAAAAATTAAAACAATTAAAATAATGCAAACGGCACTTGTATTAGGCGGTTCGGGAACAATCGGGCATCAACTCGTAAAGCATTTAAAAAAAGAAGGCTATTGGGTTCGTTCCGTTGATATTAAAATCCCCGACTACTCTCATGCCGACCAATTCATACAACTTGATTTAAGAGACTATCATCAATGCGAACAAGCGTTATTATCTACGCATAAAAAATCATTTGATTTAGTTTTTATGCTTGCAGCTTCAATGGGTGGGGCAACTTACATTTTTACAAAGGAAAATGACGCTGACATAATTTACGATAACGCAGTAATGAATTCGCATGTCGCAAAAATTGCAAGTGAATTAAGAGTTGGAAAATTATTTTTCTCATCATCCGCTTGCGCTTATTCAGAAGATTTACAAACAGAATTAAATTCACCTGCTCTAAAAGAAGATACGGCATGGCATGGTAAGCCAGATAGCGTTTATGGAATTGAAAAACTTTGTAGCGAAAGCGTTTATGATTCTTTTCGTAGAAACAAAAAATTAAATGTAAGGATAGCAAGGTTTCATAATATTTTTTCTCCCGAATGTCACTACAAAGATGAACGCGCCAAAGCACCTGCGGCAATTTGTTATAAAGTTGCTAAAGCAATAGACGGTGAAGAAATAGAAATATTTGGAGACGGGCAACAGCAAAGAAGTTTTTTATACATTGGCGAAGCTATTGAAGGCGTAATGCGATTAATGGAAAGCGAATACGCATCGCCGTTAAATATCGGAAGCGAAGAAATGATTTCCATTAATGACTTTGCAAAAATGGTAATTGAAATCTCTAAAAAGAATTTAACAATAAAAAATGTTCCGTCAGATGCAACAGGTGTGCGCGGTAGGAATTCAGATAATGCTTTGATAAAAGAAAAATTAAATTGGTCGCCGTCGCGTCCGCTTCGCGAAGGAATGGAAATACTTTATTCATGGGTAAATAGTCAAGTAAATGGTAACATTTCGTAACGCTGGTAGATTGGCAAATTATCTTTATGAGTGCTTCGCCGCTTATGGCTATGCAAAAAAACATGGACTTGAATTTACTGTGCCAAATACAGATAGAGGCGAATGGCATCCAGTTTATTTAAGACATCTCATAAGTCAAAACTTTAATCCAAACTTACCAACTGCATTAATTAACGAAGCACAACATTCTTACCACGAACTACCATTTAGTGAATCATGGAGAAATATGAATATAGTTTTGCAAGGGTATTTTCAGAGCTATCGTTATTGGGATTTTTGCATTGACGAAATAAGAGAACTAACAAAATTCAAATTCGAACCGCAAGATAATGTTTGCGGATTTCACATACGTCGCGGCGACTTTTTATTATATCCTGAAAAACATATTCTTTGTCCGAAGTCTTATTATGAAGAAGGATTAAAATATGTAATGGATAAAATGGAAGTAAAGAGTATAAAAATATTTAGTGATGATATTGATTGGTGTAAAGAGAATTTTAAATTATATGGTATTGAATTTTCAGAAGGTAAAACACCCGAAGAAGATTTTCAAGAGTTAATGAATTGTCAGGCAATCGTCGCTGCTAATTCAAGTTTCAGCGTAATGGCAGCTACACTTAATTCACATCCTAACAGAATAGTTGTTGCACCACATGAAGATGTATATTTTCACAAAAAAGAAAATTTAGACACGTCTACCATGTACCCACCAGACTTTATAAAATTAAAATTTTAATGAACTACTATTACAGAAGCATACCATCGGAAGAAATGTCAGATTTTCAAAGAGTGTATGAAAAATTTGTTGAAATGCTACCAGATGAATCTACTATTGTAGAACTTGGTGTTGCTGATGGCAGAAGCGTTATTATGCTTGCATCACTTATGAAAGAAGCAGGTAAGCGTTGTAAAATATGGGCAGTAGATAATTTTTCATACGGGGGCGATCATCAAAGGAATACTGTAATGAAAAATATTGTCAACTCCGGCGAAACAACAATTGAAATAATGGACATGAGTTCCCTTGATGCATCGTGTAGAGCGCAAGATAATCAGTTCAACATGGTCTTCATAGATTCATGGCACACTTACGAAGGCACAAAAGCAGAGCTTAGACTTTGGATTCATAAAGTAATGAATACTGGTATTGTAGCTGGCCACGATTATTTAGGAATTGCCGATGTAAAAAAAGCTGTTGACGAATTGGTTCCCGCAGAACATTTGCATATCGAAAACACCACTTACGCTCACGGTGTTTTTTGGTTTATTAAATCAGACGAAGTTAAACTGTTAAAATAAAATGTTCAACTGGCGTGACGCATACATGAGTTTTGTAAATCTTTCTGAAAGACAAGATAGACTTATCCGTATGGAAATGGAGTTAACGAGAGTTGGATTAAAAGCAGAAAGATTCGAAGCATACAAAACAAGTGAACATGCTTGGGATTATGACCAGAATAAAAAAATGTTATCTACAACGCCTGGCGCGGTTGGCTGTATGCACTCGCAAATGGCAATAATGAAAAAGGCTTATGAGTTGAAAAAATCCGCAATAGTTTTAGAAGATGATTTAGTATTTGCAAGCGATATAAAAGAAAGGCTTGATTATATTGAAATATTTTTGAACGCGCAAGAAGATTGGGATATTTTTTGGCTTGGTGGAACATTCCACAAAGAACCTGTTTGGCACACAAAAGGACACCCGCAAATGCCTTATTGTAATTGCGAACTTAATAGAGATTGGGAAGCCACTAAGGATGAAAAAATTTTACGCACTTACGGAATTTGGTCAACATACGCTTACATTATTAGGTATTCAAAAATACCAGAAATATTAAAATTACTTACGGATAACATACACAAAACGATTGGCATTGATTGGGAGTTTATATTTTTACAACCGCAATTAAAAACATTTTGCATGATCCCCGGTTGTGTGAAACAATACGACAACAAAAGTAATATCGGAACGGGTATGACAGTATTTTCAGGTTTCAGCAGGTTGGGAGATTATTGGTTTCAAGATTCAATGAAAAATTTTAACTACAATAAATTTTATGGCAAACACGATTGAAGAAACATTGAACGGCGGCTACGGTGGATTACTTTGGGAAGTGGTTAACGACGACTGTTACAAATTAAAAGAACTGGATTTTATCCCTGATACAATTTTTGATTTAGGCTGCAACGTCGGAGTATTTTCTTCTTATGCAAGAACGCTTTTCCCAAATGCTGAAATAATTGCTGTAGAACCGGAAGACGAAAACTGGACAAATTACTTTCATTTTTTCGCGGCGCAAGATAAAAATACAACCCTCTTAAAGAAAGCAATTGGTCGCGGCGAAATGTACCGCCATATAAAGATTCCAAACGGAGCGCATCAGTATTTTGTGTGCGAAGGATTAGGATATACAAGAGCAAATCTTGAAACCAACCCCGATGTTGAAAAAAAGGAAATTCAAACTGTGATGCCAGATTTCTTAGTTACCCGGTATGCGAAGGGAAAAACATTAATGAAGATTGATATTGAAGGCGCAGAAACAGAAATATTCAATCACTATCCATCAATGGTTGCGCTAAAAACAATGGATTACCTCGCAATAGAAATTCACTACCACGCACAAGACGGAAGTTTATACGAAGGTGTAAAACAAAAGACACTTGACGCAATGAAATATTTTGAAGATACTCATGTTTGTAGTTACGTTCACCCGATTTTTTACGCAACAAAAAAATAAGTATATGGAAATTTACAATTCATTGGTTACGCTTTTTGAAACTTGTTTGACATGGGATAGCGGCATTCCTGATTTAATATATGAGGAAGTAGATAATCCGGTAACGCTTGAACAGTACGAAACATTGCGTGTTGTTCAGAATGGTAAAGAAATTGTAAGATTAAGGCATGAGGGGTTGGGACACAGAGACCTTTTAGCAGCCGGAGTATTTGCCTACATATTGCACTATGGGTTAAAGCCAACTACCGAAACAATCAAACCGCCTAAAAAAATAATTCATGGAAATTAAACACCGCCACCAATTACCAGAATTATTAAAACATTTCGATTTACCATTAACCGCCGTAGAAGTGGGCTGCGCCGAAAGTTTGCATTCCGCAGATTTACTTAGGAATGGAATTGAAAAACTTTACTGCGTGGACAATTGGGGGAGAATACCTAACCAAAAAGGAGATGGTGGATTTCCCGATTCGTGGCATCAGAAAAATTTTGAAGATTCAAAAGAGCGATTAAAAGAATATGGCGACAAAGTAATTTTTCTTCGTGGCATGTCAGTTGAAATGGCAAAACATATTCCCGATGAATCGTTAGGCTTGGTTTACATAGATTGCGACCACTCTTACAATGGAGTTTTAAACGATATAAATGCTTACTGGAATAAATTAGTTGACGGCGGGATAATGGGTTTCCATGATTTTGATAACCCTGCTTACGCGGTCAAAGAGGCGGTAGAACACTTTGTTTCCGGCACAGGAATTGAAATTCATTTAATACCAGAAAATAAAAAAGAGGACGCGGGTTGTTGGATTCGAAAACCTATTGCTCATTAAACATTTTTAAACCCATACTTCGAATAAGGCTATCATATTCTTCTGTTACGCCCAGCTTGTTGTCTGAAAAGCCACCCCATTGACTGACCACAATTGGATTACACACCACATATTTTCCCTTTCTTGCAAGCTGCCTGTCTATATTATCAATTTTATTTAAGGCAAGGAATGTGTCGTAGAATCGCTCGTGGACGGTGTATAAAGTCATTCCCGAAAAATCTTCAATAGTATTATCTTCTTTTACGATGCCGGAGAAAACGCCGCCCAGATACAGGTCGTAGTCGTCTGGAATGTTTTTAAGGTAGTACTCCCACGCTCCTAATCCTAAAAATTTAATATCATCTTCTGCTATTACTACTCTTGGAAGTCCTTTTTGCTTTGCATCTGCTACTATCATTTTATGAGATTGAAGTATAGCGTAGATTGGAATAGCGCGGATAAAAACCCCTTCCCATATTTTAAAGTCAATTATAGCCTGATGTTGGGCTTCTTTTTGAAATGAAGATAATCTGTCTACCCTGTGTTTTAAGTTTATAACATGAAGCGTATCGGGCATTAGGATTTGTTTGTGCGAACATAGAAAACATCTGTCCACATCCCGCCGCACCAAAATCCTGTTTCTACCCGTTCAAATTCGTGCAGCAACTCGTCAAGTTCTTCAATTCGCGTACACCCTTCGTAAACTTCATCCTTGTTCGCCTCTGTATAAACATAATCAATTCCTTTAAGCGTTTCTGTTGCGCCACGCAAAACATCCCCCTCTGTTCCCTGACAATCCATGTTTAAAAAATTATACCCTTGCAAATTAAGTTCATCAAGTCTTATCACATCTACAATTTCTGTATCTGGGAACTCCACTTCGGGATGAATTTGTAAATGTTTTGCAGGTTTTAAAAGGGAATTGCTTTGACCTTTGTTTACTGTATTATCGCCGGTGTACATAACCGCCGTTCCCGTGAAATCGCTGCAAGCGTATTTTAATAACTCAATTTCGCAACCAAAAGTGTTTTTATTATCTCCTACTCCTATCCACCTATTCAGAGACCATTTGCCCCCAAATTTTTTTAGCATGACGTCAAACGCTTTTGCGCATGGTTCAATGTAGGCTATCTTTGGGATTTTATTTTCAATATACTCGTCATGCTCCTCGCAAAAATGAGAACCCACCTGTATGATCCCGGTAATTTTTAGTTCGTACTTTTTTACAAGCTCCGAAAAAGATAGTAGCATATTATTTCCAATTTTTAAATTTGAATCTACAAACCATTTCTCCATAAGAGTTAAAACCTATACACCTCATGTAGTGGTAGTGATTGTTTTTCCTTTCAACTGTTTCGATATTGTACCAGACTATTTTCATTTTAAAAAAATTTCAAACATAGAGTATATATCCTTCCTTGATTTGTTTGTTTTATTATTATTGGAATTGGTGAATTGCAGAATGTTATTGCCATCTTGTAGTTTTTATAGGTCGCATTGGTTTAAACAAATCTTCGTCCAATGCCCATCCAAGTTGATTTATTCTGTTTAAAATAGCATCTGGGTTTAACCCATATATTTCACACCATTCCGCCAAGCATTTTGTTTCCCCACGAATTTCTATCAAAATATTATTTCTCCTATTTCTTGCTTGCTGTTTGGCGGTAGCCCATCGACAATTTGTCGGCGTATAATCGCCTTCTGTTATTACTCTATCCAAAGTCATTCCTTTAGGCCTTTCGCCCATATCCGCAAGAAAATTATCAAAAGAACAGACCCATCTTTCACAGATACTTATCCCCCGGCCGCCGTAATCATTAAAATGCTCGTTTGTTGAATCTAAGCATCGAGCGCGCATGTTTTGCCAAGAAACGTATGTGGTAGTTGAGGACTTGTTTTTACAATGACCATGTCTTACATGCGCTGCGCTAATTCTTTCTGAATTACCACACCCGCAATCTGTTTTTATTGATTTATTTAATTGGTGTGATGTTATATATGCAAAACTACCACAATCGCAGACGCATTTCCACACACGCTGTCTAAATGTTTTTTTATCAGTTAATTCAATAACCATTAACTTATTAAATTTTTGTCCAATTAGATTTATTTTATTCGGCATAAGTTAAATACTATCATTTTATTTTTTTTCGGTTAATGAACACCGTTAGTTAATAATTTTTACCGCACAAAAGAATAAGTATCTTCAAATATACTCCCTTTCTGCACTTTTGTTTTTGATTTTATTTTTCCCGACGTTGAATATTTGTAATCTTTTTGATTGAAAACTTTTATCATTCTGTATCTTAATTTTGCATCCATCTTTATTCTTGTCGGCATTTTTCTGGTAACATAAATCTTCCATTCAAAAAGAGAATCCTGAACTTCTTTTCTGAAAATTAAATAATATTTATATAAATCTTTTTCATTAGCTGCTTTTTCTTCTTTGATTATTTTGCCGGCAACTTCAAGTTGGATGATTACTGCCATTATAAAATTCCTTTCAAATACAAAATATCCTTTTTCATTACTTCGTCTTTTGCTTCCATTAATTTGTGGACTGTTCTAAGCCCATTGATTATTGTTGAATGATGCAACGGCTTGTTTTGTCCTCGCAATAATCTGGCAATTTCATGCAACGGGAAATCTAAATTATACTTTAAAAAATACATGCACAAAAATCTTGCGTGAGCGTAAATAGTTAGTCTTCCTTCGCTGCATAATTGTTCTAAAGTAATTCCTTTATACTCTACAATTTCATTAATAATACTTCTGGCTTTTGTTGCATTTGATGTTCTATCTACAACCCCAGGGAAAACATAAGGACTTATATTCATAAATTAAATTTTTTTAAAATGGTAAATCATCAATAGGGTCATTCGCGCCTTCTGCGTGTTTTGCTTTTGCTGTTTCACGTACAGGAATATTATCAAAATTATCTTTTGGAATATCGCTTTCAGAAACAGGTTTGTTTTCCCAACGCTTACCATTACCAATATAGGTTTTGCCCTCTTGCTCTTTTCTTTCTTTTGAAGACGAAAGAAGTATTGAGCTGTGTTGCCCAAATTCGTTTGCCTCTTGATTTATCCATTCCGCATAATTTAGATAAACCTTTCCGTCTTTTGGAGATTTAGAGAACGCGCTGTGTCCTTCACGCGCTTTATCAAGTAATGTCGTAAGACAAATACTTCCTGTAATAAAAATTGCATCACTCATAATTGTAGATTTTTAATTATTATTTATTTTGATTAAAAAATTTGTGTCTAATACTGATTTTAAATTTTTTCCCGTTTCCTTATCAATCAGATAAATCATTCGCCCCGATTCGCATTCTTCCATGATATAAATTCCCTTGATAATAAAAGTTCTTCCCTCTGTTTTCGGATGATATTTTCTTATCATCACTTCTTCATCCAAAATAAACGTTACCCTATTTCTATCCTGCGCATAAGTAACGGAACATTTATTACAAACATGATATTTTTTATCTGGCAATAATTCAACAACACTCTCATTTTCTTCCATACAATTACTACAAATCATCTTGCTAAATATTGTTTAGTAATTGCAAAAAATATTTTATCCTTTTGTCTGTTTATATTTTGCAAAAGCCAATTATCGGATAACCATTTATCCAAATACGCCCATTCAAGAAAATGTCGGAAACGCGACGTTGCTACATCATGCGTCCATTCTATATTTTTTTCTTCTGCGCGTTTGCGTAGCGTTTGAATAATTGTTTTTAAATCTCGTGGCGCGCTACCGTCAAAACTCGGCACATCATTGAATTTACTTTTTGTGAAGTCGAAATAGATTCCTACAAAATCATTCCAGAATGGTTCAATAACTTTTTCTTTCTTACTTGTTTTCTTACTCATAATTATCCTTTTTGGTTGTGTTCAAATCTACTCATTTTTGCTTTTTCAAAACATATATAATCTTCTTTTTCCCAATCACCAGAAACATACGGATGCTCCCACCCTTTCTGTCGGATATAAGAAGAAAGTGTTGCGCCATCAATTTCAATTCCATTACAAAAACAAGTATATTGTCGGGGCGCAGGAAGTCCGTTTACAATTATAACATTAAAATCTCCGCCAATATCTTTTGATAAAGACGCGCACTTTTTTAAATCATCCTCTAAGATATCATCTGGTTTAACCTCTATCCATGTATGCAAATCTGGTAAATAAAAATCAGGCAAATAGGCTACGCCATCGTCTAATACAAATCCTTCTGGTTCGTATTTATATTCCCAACCCATTGCATTAAAAAACACAGCCCATCTTGCTTCAAGTCTTGACCTGAATTTATATCCGTCGTAAATAGTTTCAATTGCCTTAATCATTTTAAAAAGGGGTTTCGTCTTTATCGCTGCTATATGGTAGCCATAAATCTTGCTGTGTAATTTGTTCTGGATATGTTTTGTTTTGCGGATTTAAAAATGGTCTTTCATGTATTGGGTCAACAAATCTTTTTATTTCCCATTTTAATTTCATTGAAAAATCTCCAGGCTTTCCACCTGTTCTTCTGCGTTTTACTTTTTGAACATATATCTGAACCTCTGGACTTGTTTTATTTGTATGGTGATTCGGTCTATAATAAGAAACGATTTGATCTGATTTGTTCGCCCACATAGCTCCGCCGGAAATATCGTACATATCAACTGGCGGTAATGACATATCTTGATTTTTTTGTTGCTTAACAGGATGCGCAACGATGTTATATGAAACACAATTTAGCAATGCAAATCGTTTAATGTCTTTTAAAACTTCTGACAAATATTGGTCTTCGCGCTGATACGGTTTTTGAATATGGTCAAGTTGATTAAATGGGTCAATTAATACGCCATCAATCCCTTTTTTCAAAACAAGGTATCTGAATTTTTCATTGATAGAATGAATATCATGCCCATCGTCAGGGTAAACATAAAAAATATGCTTGTCAATAAAATAAGCCGCTTCAATATATTCTTCCTCGCTCATTTTATCGAGCCACTTACCAACATACATTTCAATTAAATCATCGTAAAAATCGGTTGCTGGATAATTTTCAGGACTAAATATTGCCCAAGTCCACCCGTCATAAACACTTTTTGTTAGCATCATTTGCAAAACAAGTGTAGTCTTTCCGTGATTAGCCCATCCAACAAATAAATTTATTTCTCCTTTTTTCCACCTGAAATAATCATCCATTTCTCCAAAATAAGTTTTAGGCGCAAGGTTAATTCCTATTTTAAAATTTTGTAGCATCGAATCGAAAATATCTTCCACATAATAAATTCCATCAACCGGAATAGCTTCTGAATTATTTATAACATTAATCACCACATCTTTTCCTAAGTGCATCAAAACTTCGTTTAAATCCTTACACCGTCTTTTTAATCCATTTTCAAGTTCCACACATTGCTCAATCGGATAATTTATCACGCGGCATCTTTCAACCCCAAGCCTTCGAATTAATTCCTGTTTTAGTTCTTCACCTGCTTTGTCTGCGTCTGTGGCAATAACAAATTCTTCAATACCCATCAGCCATTCGGAGCAATTATCTAAATAATCTAATTTTTGATTACCCATTGATGCTCCATTTGGAACAGACAGACTACACCACTTACTAAATTTTTCGTTTTTAATTTCTCCTGTTTCAGTATCAACTTCCGGCGCAACCCCAAATCCCGATTCATAACAACTCATGCAATCAATTTCACCCTCTGTGATGATACAATATTTTTTTTCATCTACTGATTGCAGATTATATAAAATCAATTCAGCACCCTTAACCATTTTAAAATTCTTATCACCCGTTCTGAATTTTATATTTATAATTTCGCCATCTCGTAGATAAGGGAAACAAACGCAATTTTGTTTTTGGTTTGTCTGCGGCATAAATTCTTCTTTCGAAAAAATAAAGAACTTTCTTAAAGTGTTTTCAGATAATCCTCGCTTACCCATCCATTCAATAACTCTTTTTTGTAATTGCTCTGTTTTGATAACATCTTGTGGTGGTTTTTCATATTTTTTACTTTCTCTTTTTCTTTCTATCGTTCTTACGTTGCCAAAAAAATTACAACCCGTGTTATGGCATTTGTATTCGCCTGTAGTAATATTCACCGAAAGCGATCTGTCGCGCTTATTTTTTCTTCCATCGTGGCACATTGGGCAAATTGTTTTTTCGCTTCCGCTGTGCCGAGTTAATTTTATTCCTAAATCACATAGCTTATCGTAATACATAAATTATTCAATTATTCCTTTTTTTACATAATGCGGTTCAAATCCACCTTCTTTAATTCTAAGTAATTGGGCTTGTCCTAGTTTTTGTTTTGTTCCATCCTGAAATAATACTTCCAAATAATCGGCAGAAAAACCAACACCCCTTTCTTCTTTCTTTTTATTCTTATCTATTCTTTCTGCATTAGCCCCGCTATTACCCTCGCCATTAGCCCCCTTATAGCCCCCCCATCGCTTAGTTGCACCCTTTTTGCCAAAATCACTAAAAGATTGCATCCTACTTTTGTGTTGTAACATCCTCTTACTGAATATATAACCTTCTTTTTCGTAGAATAAATTTATAGTAAGGCAGAAGTCTATAAATTCAGATAGCCACCCTTTAGCCACCCCATAGCCATGTGATAGCCCCCCTATAAGTTGTTTGTTGATTCCGCCATTCTCGTTTTCAGCCATTGTTTCTAAAATCATCCAAAAAACGCCATATCCTTCGCCTTTATAAACAGACCTCATTTCTAAAATCTTGTCGTCATTTCGGGAACTGTAATCGTGGTCGAAGAAGTAGCTCTGATTTGCCATAGTTCCGGTTAGTAAAAAAAGTGTTCGGTAAATAAAATAAAAAAGCCATCTGGGAAACCAGACAGCCTTTGAAATATTAATAAAACTTATTGCCGATTCTTAGGACGGCTAAAATGATATTACAGTAAAGATAAAGCATTTTATTTATAAGTTTAAAGAATATTTCGGTTACTAAATTGAGAATTATTTTCTACACAAAAAAATTTATTTTCAACTTTATTTTAATGGTTGACTTGTTACATGAAATCCACCGCAAATATCACATTGATAAACGCGCAATGTTTTTCCCTTAGCCTTACCATGTTTTGCTAATTGAACCGCTTGCTTCATTGCATCTTTTGGATTGTCGTGATATTTTTTCTGGCAAAGTTTCATTTCAATTAAAATTAAAGAAAGCCTTATTACCTCTAAAATAATTTTCCGTAGTAGTATTCTTTTTCTGTTTCCTGTGGCTTGTGTAAATACTTTGAAAGTTTTGAAATTAATGTTTCGGCTTTCTCAATGCAAAATTGTTGGCAACCAACTGTAACTAAAAAACCATGATCTTTTGCGTCAATTTCAATGTGGCGTGTTCTGTTTGGCGATGTTAAAGCAGGTTGTTCTGCGCGTGGTTCATCTCTTAAAATATCGCCAGTTGGTACTCTTTCGCCATGATACGCCCGTTCTGGTAATGGTTGTCCTGAACCCTGATTTTCATTCATTGTGTTTATGTTTTAAATTGTGAAATTAATTAAAGTTGAAATATCCTTTATTCCCTATGCAAACTAAAAAATTAGTTATGTTTTCTTCCGCGACTTTTTTTCTTAGCTCTTCTAAGGCTTCATCTAAAATTCTTTTTTCTAAATTATCATATTCAATTCTGAAAACAGGACGCGGGTTTTCTTTATTCATTTCGGAATTTAATTCAATTCGTTTTGTTAATCCTAACATACTTGCATTAAAAGCATCGTCAATTTGTTTTCCTGTAATCATTTTTTAATTGTTATTGTTATTGCTTGGGGTTTTTCGCTTTCTGATATTTCAACACTCCCGTCATTTTTAAAAGTGGCGTATGGGTACAATTGCTTTTTTAATTCATTGCGTTGCGGGACATTCATTTGTTTCCATAAATCAATAAGTAAATTATTCATATCGTCTTCTGCTATTTCTATTTTTATCAGATTATTTTTCATGTTTTTTGTTTTTTAGAGTTATTAATTAAAAATGTCAATTATTCTTTTTACTTCCGATAAGGACATAAACGGCCTACCATTCCACCAATATATTCTATCTTTGAATGTAATAATTTCGCCTTTATACTTTATTCGGTTGCTTTGATGTTTTACCATAATTTTATTTTTTTGTTTCCGGTGTATTATTGATTAAGATTTAGCTTTTTGAATAAGTTCTTTTGCTTTTGAAAAATTATTCCATCCTTCATTGTTTAGCCAAATCTCTCTACCATCTTTTGCTTCTCCTACTATATAAGTCATTTGCTCCAATGCTTCTATTAATTCAGGAAAGAGGTTACAGGCTTTGCAGGCATATTCAACATTTGCTTTAATTATCAGATGATCTTTAATATAATCTTTATCCGAATCCGGCAAAATTGTGTCAAATATTTTAGCGCAATAATCGGCGGCTAATTTTACCTGAATACCTGTATATATCTCTTTTGGATTTTTGGGATATTTCATAATTGAAGGAATCCAGGGAAGCGGAGTTATATCTCCTGTAATTGATTTTAATTTTTCCTGTTCCATTTTTTGTTTATTCTTTTTTTAATTAAGATTTTTAAAGTTCTCCGTGCATAGCGCAAATAAATAATACTACTGTTTGACGGAATGAATTATATAAATCACATCTATTGGTATCTCGATTAAATCTGCCCCAAGTTATACCATGTGATGAAATCGTAGACTGCGCGATGGACTAAATGGATTTGCTTTTCATCGTCGTCAGCCTGCATTTGTACAATTTCTTGTTCGCCGCCAAGACTTATCACGACATATTCATTTTCGATTATCACAACATAATTTACTTTCCCTCTGCCGTCTTCGCCTTGTAATGATTTTATTTTTTCAACAACATCCATTAGCCAATTCCAATCCGAATCATATCTAAGAGAGTGAAATGGGAATGGATTGTCTGTCTTATTATCAAAAAAGAAACACGGAATACATTTGCCTCGATATGGAAATGGTTCTACTTCTTCAATTTTTCCACCCATAAATAAAGCGATACCTATATTCATTTCTTCGATACTCGTTTCATCTATTGGCTTTATAAACTTTTTGTTCATATTTTTATTATTTAACCTGTATTTACGGATGCCCTGGCGTAGTCTTGTTTTTCTTCTTTACTTAATTCTTGCCAACAATCCCAACAAACAACTGGAAATCCATGCGTGTACAAACTATTCTTTTCGTCAACAAAAAAACATCCGCACAACTGACACATTTTGCCATCAACTATATCATCTGCTATTTCTCCCATAAAATTATTATATTTTTTCTTCCCTAAACTTTTCAAATAGTTCTTCAATCGTATATTCTTTTCCTTTATAATAGAGACTGCCCATTGTAGAACTTATTGCATTGTTGATAATCCAACTCCCGAATTCAATCGCTAATTTATTTTCTCTTTCTAATAACTTATCAAGAGCGTCAAACACTACGTAGTTTCCTGTTTGTGCAGAAAAATGTATGCCGTCTTTTAGTATCTGCGCTATTTCCTTTTTGTCTTTCATGTCTTAAATTTATTCGGCAGTTTTTAAAATTTCCGGATTCTCATAAATATTCCCGACTATTTCAATAATTTGCAAATCGTGTTTGCCGATGTAATTTTTTACGATAGGGAATGATTTACGACCATCCGATTTTAGAAAATAAAAGGAAGGAATATCAACCTCAATACCACTTTGCATAATTCTTCTTGCAATTCCATATTCACAAACGAAAATTGTTTTTTCCCCTGAATCGTCAATACATTGCATAATATCACCTTCGAAAACTTGTTTACCGGTTTTATCTGGCACTCCGATATACTCCATTAATTCAATTGTGTATCCTTCGTCATAATTCGCTACTTCTAATTCTCCATCTTGCATACATATAAAGTAATCATTAAAATCATATACCATTATTTTCTTAACCTTATCCCATCCTCTAAATTTGTTTTGGCGCATAAATTTATTTTAAGTAAAATTAAAAGCTATTTGTTTTTCTATTGAAACACTTGTTTGTTTAGTATTAGTGGATGGGGATTTGATGGTGGCTTCGGTTTTCTTCAACGCGTTCGCGCAAAGCATCCAAGTAAATCCATTTCTTCCTGACTTTAATTTTTTCTTTTTTCCTGGTCTGTAACACAATTCCATTCGCTGCATTTCCGAAAGCCGTTTCCACACGCGGGATTTATCTACCATTGCTACTGCTGCAATTTCTTCAAACGTTCCCTCACCTAAAACATTCAATGCGTCTATTATTTTTTTATAAATATCGTTTAAATCTGCTGTTGTGATACTTCGCCATGCTTCATTTGAAGTCTCTGGGTTCTTTCTTTCTGGCATATAATTAAAAAAGTTTTCTGGTTTCTTAAAGTGTCTATAAAATCCACCAATCATTAGCACAGCACTCATTGACATAATAATTAAACAAGGATATGAGAAGGCTGTCATTTATAAAACATTTGTATTTAAGTGCCATGCTATCATAAATGAAACAATCTTACGGTGATAGTTGTTTGTTTTCAACATAATCTGTCCGATAATAACAGGGTCAGTTCTTTTTTGCGCAGGCATAATTCCAATCTTATCAAATATTTTTAAAGCCATTGCGTAATTCGTGGCTTCCATAATGTTTGGTTTAGCCATTGTAATAGGAAATTCAAATTCATTCCACTCTTTTGCAAAATAATATGTTTTGTCATTTTGTTCTTTTCGAAAAACACGAGGATGCGGATTTTTATATTCTCCTTCGCCAATTTTAAGTTCACCGCTATCTTGCTCATGCGTTTCGCTCCAGCTTGTAGTAACAAAATGTTTTACTTTTTTATTTTTTGTTCTGACGGCGAACATATCAATTGGGAAATTGGGAACAATATAAAAGCCTTCTTTTAAAGCAGCTAACATCTTTTCATAGTAGCTTACAATTTTTACTTGCTTGTTGTATTGATTATAAAGCGGCTGCCATCTCCATTTATGCGATTTTGCGTATTCGTAAGATTGTTTTAATTCATCTCTATCAGTAGTTTCAACTGCAACCTTTTTTTCACACCAACTAATTAATTCCTGTTGCGCAACTACCATTTCATGCGGCAACATTGCTGTAAGCTGAATGTCGGATTGAATTGGCGCAATTGCATTATCAGTTATCATAAAACTATTTTTTAGGGAGATGTTTTATAACTAAGTTATCCAAAACATAAATTATAGACAAATTGTTTTGTGCGCAATAGATTTTTAATTTCTTGTGTATATCTCCGCTAACGCGAACAATTTTAGTTTCTTTTGCTTTCATGTAAACAAAGTTATAAATAAATTTTGTTACAATCCAAAAATATTTTTATCTTGCATCCGATATGGTAAATCAAGAAGTATTAAATTCATTACTAAAAGCTCGCGAGTCTAAGCCAAAAAAACTTCCCAAACCTCTACGCAAAGTATCAAAGAAAAGAGCCTTGCAAATAGAGTTGGATAAACAAACCGCAGAACTTGATAAAGAATTTTATTTGGAGCATTATAGAGCGTGTCCGCATAAGTGTGAAGTTTGTAAAACAGGATTGCCAAAAGAACCAAGTAATTTTATGTTTCATCACATTTTGGAAAAAAGAAATTACCCGCAGTTCCGTCACGCGCATGAAAATATTTTGGTTGTCTGTTTACAATGCCATTCACAAATTGAGACAGATATTTCAAAAGTTCCGTATGCTGTGAAAAGAAAACAAGAAGTAGAAAAATTATTATTAGTATGAAAGAAGAAGATTATAATTATTGCGGCAAATGCGATAGGGCAAAAGTCTGCTATATTCAGGGAGTATGTTTCTTTGAGATGCCAGAAATAAAAGAATTGCCGGAGTATTTACAAGAACAAATCAAAAAAGCAATTTCTATAAAACAAGCGCTTCAAATATTTAGAGCGCACAAAACTTTAAAATATGTCAAACAAAAAAATCTTTACTGATGTTCAGTCTCGAATTACTTCCGAAATGATTGATAATGCTACTGACGAAACGGTGCTATTAAAATACAAGATGGTAATTGACGCAAATTCGGCAGAGACGAAACAGAAAATTGACGAAGCGAAAGCCGTAGTTGCAATGGGTGGCGCACACATGGAGATAAAAAAATACACCGGATTAATTGGTTACAAAACCGTTCTTGGTCATTTGTCTCAAAGAATACAGTATAAAATAAGGGAGTTAAAGCATAACAAAAAGAAACAGACCGAATCAAGTTATGAATTTATTTTTGTTGGCATAGCCAAATCGGTTTTGCCGCCAGAAATGTTTGAAAAAATCCGACAAGAGGCTAAAGACAGACTAATTGATGCTGAAAATGCTTTGTATAATCGCTAAACCCATCCCCCAGAATAACTATTAAATGAAAAAATAATGAGTAAAAAATTAGAACTTAAAAATAGCGAATTTTCTATCTTACATCAGTTGGAAGATACACAATTTTTAGTAGATACTAATTGGGATGATGAAGAACAAATGTTTAAGCTAACTATGAAGTGGTGGTGCGAAGATATTAATGGAACATCGTCGCTTACGTTATCTTGGGGTACAGATAAAGAAAAAGATTTTATAAGGACTTTCAATAATTTCAAAAAAATAGAAACAGCTAAAGAGTGGAAGTATAAATTCGAGCATCAGTTTGATGAAAAAAAATCAACAAAAAAAGTATTACCTACTAAAAAATAAAATTATGCCAAAGAAAAAACAGCAAACGCCATCTGATATTATTTCAGAAATGCAAAAAATAATTGATGATGCTTATGAAAATTTCCCAGACGACGATGATTTGGATTATGACCCCGGTCAACAATTGATGGATGCCAAAGATTCATTTCTGGAATTAGACCATAAATTAAAATTGTTAACTAATAGCCTCAAAACCAATTAAATAAAGTAAATATAGATAATGACTAAAGAAACAATACTTGCCAGCCATGTTTTCGGTAAAAATAAAATGGATTTATCAAGTCCTGCACCGATTTTAAAAGCAATGGAAAAATACGCTCAACAACAAGCTACTGGCTTTGCTGAATGGATGAGAAAAATGGATGTAAATATAAGCATCAACGATAGACATTGGTATATCCCTACAAAAAAAGACGAATTAGGATTGGGTGAAATATGTACGGACGAACAACTCTACTCAAAGTATTTAGAATCGTTAAAATAAAAAATATGAGACCAAACATTCACGATGAAGTTTATTACGGAGAAAAGGCTATTCGAGTTAATGCGATAGTCAATACAAATATTTGCGATAAATGTGGTAAGCCATTATTCGACGACCATAGTTCAACGGCTGCGCAAGATGTTTGCAAAGGGCATCCAGAAGAAAAATCTGTTGTTACAGGATGGATTTGTCCGAAATGCGGACGCGGTAATTCACCATCTACTTCAACCTGTCCATGCGTTCCGATGGATTATAAAATTACAGTATGAAACATGAAACCATTTTCATTCCTATAAAGGTGAGTGAAAGACTGCCTGAAATGGAAACACCAGTAATCATTATTGATAACGGCGGCATAGAAAGACTTGGCAATTTTTATTATAATGATGAAGATGGATATAATATTTGGATTCAGCCTAACGGAGCGCATGATGGTTTTGATATTAATCAAGACCAAGACGGGTTTCAGCAGTATCAATGGCTTGAACCCCTAACCAACAGATACGTCTTTACAGAAGATGAATTGATTAATCTTGTTGGAGAATATAAAACATGCAGCGATGATAATATTGGAGATATAGTTGAATTTATAAAAAAGTATAAATCTCATCAATGAACAATCATTATGGCAAAACAAATTTGTAAATATTGCTGTGGATGCGGATTTAAAGTAGGGATTCCTATATATCCCTGTGAAGAACCGTCATTGGTTTCTCCTACAACCGGCATCTGGCCACTTGGCAACTATCCTGTTACAAATCAAACAATAAAATGCAAAGCCTGTAATGGGACAGGGTGGCTTGATGAAGATCGGGAAGTTTTCGTTCCAATAAAATTTGTAAAAGAAGAATTTTTTAAAAACGGGTAACAATAACTAATAAATTGATTTTATGGGAAGTGAGAATTACGAATTGATACGGCAGCATCAAAAAGATTGTGGTGGTTGTTCTGTGTGGCATCACATGCAGGGAAGTTCTTCAACGTATCAACAAATAAAAGAAAAAGGTGATTCTATAATTCCAGATATTATCGAATATTTAAAGAACAATGATTGTGGAATGTCTGTCCTGCATTTACTTGAAGAAAAAATACCACACGAACAATGGGCTTATCATCCAAATAAACTTAGTGATTCCGGCGGAATGGCTGGCTGGAATGTAGGTGAATGTAAAAGAGCATGGATTGAATGGTGGGATAATAAATCAAAAACTTTTAATCAATGAACAATCATCATAGTATAGTTAAAAAATAAAAATTTATGAATGTAAAAGAAAACTGGATTGATGTTAAAGAAAAACTTCCCGAACGCGAAGGATATTTCAGAGTGAAGTTTAAGAATGGAAGTGAGGATGAAAAACCGTTTCGTATTCGTCCAAAGAAAAATATTCGTGGCTTTATGACGTTAGAAGAAGTTACTCATTGGAGACATATTTCACAGTCAGATATGACGGGAGCGCAATACAATTCTGAATTAATTGATTAAAATAAATTTATGGATAAGACAACAACAAGCGATTTTGGATTTTTCAGAAAAGTGATGCCAAGTTATTATGTAACGATTGATTCGTCTTTAACTGGTAGTAGACCTGAAAAAATAAGATGCCGTTCAAATTTCGGGGTAGAAGATAAAGAGAGTTGGGAATATCTGATGAAAGCATTCAGACAACGATGGGGTGACAGATTTATTGAGGTTAACCATACGGTAAATACAAATCACACGGATTTTACAATTTATTTAAAAGCAGAAGAATGAAATACAGTATAGTATATGTTCCGGTAAACGCGGATAAAAAAATGCCTGATAGTCCTGATTATTGGCTTGCAAGTAATAAAGTGCAAGAAGGGAAACCTGTTTTATGTAGAGTAGAAGGCAAAGATGCTATTGGTTATTTCTTTCGTGATAAAAATAAATTATGGTTCTCGTATGTGTATTATGAAAAAATTGTTGATGATAGTCCTTTCGCTCCTTACTGGTCTGATAATTCAGACGGGCAATTGAGCATGGAAGATTTTGATAAAATAGAATGGCTTGAACCCATAACCAACGTATATATGCATACGGAAAAAGAATTAGCGGAATTACTTGCTGTATTTATTAATGAGATTAATGAAGGAAAACATGGTGGTGGTCTTGCATATCCAACAGCAAAAGCATTTTTAAAATCACAACAATGAAATACGAACCAAAAATACATAGCATATCATTAGATTATGATGGTAAGGATATTTTAACACTGCTTGATAAAATAGAATACATATCGCCGTTAGATCATAAGACCGAAGTAAAAGGATTCAGGCTTGTAACTATTTATATTACAAAAGAAGGTAAGTACCGATGTATGTCTGAAAATAGTGATGAGATTTATGCTGATGAAATTTTAAGACATTATAAATAAATCACATTATGAATAATCGTTCACCCGAAAAAAGAAAAAAGGCAATGTTTTTTGCGTGGTATGTCGTTCACAATGGGTATTATCTTAGATACGGGCGGTGGAGAAAAAAGAAAAGCGATGAAAAGTTTACCATTCAGGATATTTTTTTCAGATTTGAAAAATGGGAAAGAAACAAGCGCAAAAAATAATTAATGAGATCGGATTATACATACAAGCTTTTAGAAATTGATGGCAGAAAAATTATTTCAATCATCGATTTGGATTTAGGTGAGGCGTCGGTAACCAATAATATCGAAAATGTGGTTGATGAGATATTTCATAAAGAAGGAATTGATTTTAAATCCGAAATACCAATCATACTTTACAAAGACAGTTACGGTTTATGGAGTGGATATTTGCGAGGAACAAATGATTTTGTTGTGTTGGATCAGCCAACGAGAATATGCGCGTTTTATAATTATTTAAAAAAAGAAAAACAATTCCCGAAATGAAATACCCGGTAATATATACTCCAGATGAAAATGGCGCTTATTATGTTGCAGCAATAGGAAGTAAAAAAGGCGCAATCACCGCAAGAACGGTCGAACCTGTCAAAGACGTTTTCGTATTCACTAAACAGGAACTTGACCAATGGGATAATAAGTGGATGAGTGTAAAGGATGGTTTACCGCAGAGTGAAGGGAAGTATTTTATTTACATGGGCAATGTGAGAACGACGGATAGGTTTCACGCAGCATTTTTTTCGAAACAATATTTGGCGCAACCTATATGGACTGACGATTTCGGAAAAGATATCACCGGATTTGTTTCCCATTTTCAACCAATCACTTTTCCGATTTAAAAGTTTGATCAACGAATTATCATTATAATCACGTAAAATAAATTTATGAAAAATAAAAATGAGTCCGCTGCGGATGTGGAGATTGAAATTCCGGTAATTGTAAATGGCAGGCAGAAAGCGGCAAAGAAAAAAAATTTGACATTTGAAGAAGTAGTGTTCCTCACCTTCCCAATGCAAGTTATCCAAAATAGAAACACCGCTTTTACGATTACATGGAAGCATGAGGGTAAGGGTGGCGAGTTATCAAATGGTGATACGATTGAGGTTAAAAAAGGAATGATATTTAATATAACAGCAACCGACAAATCATAACCAATGAACAATCATCATAGTATAGTTAAAAAAATAAATTTATGAACTCTTGCGAAATCGGATTATTATCGTGGGTAATTTTCGGAATGTTTATTTTGGCAATTCTGAATTGGGCTTACTTTATTTTCAAAGACATTTTTAAAAAAATGGACAATGAATAACTTTAAGAGTATAGTATATGTTCCGGTAAAGGAAAAAATATTTTTAAAATAACATTTGATGAAACTAATTAATTTCTACCTTTAAAATCAAAACTAAATATGCCTACTAACTTCAAATTCGGAAAGCGTCCAAAAAGAACGGACAATAGAACGCTGCGATTCAGCAAGTATCTTACAAGCGCATTGCCGCCTATTCCTTCGTCTTTCTCTTGGATTCCTCAATTGGAGTACGGCGTAATGTTAAACGATTCTCTGGGCGATTGTACCTGTGCAGCCGTAGGTCACGCCATACAGATTTGGACTAAATACAACTTCGATTACTACACCGCTCCTGATGGCGATATTTTAACAGCCTATAAAGCTGTAAGTGGTTACAACGGAAATGAAGATACAGACAACGGGGCTGATATGTTAACGGTAGCAAGCTATTGGAAAAACACAGGGGTTTCAGGGCATAAGATTTTAGGCTATGCAGAAATTAAAACTATTCAGGAAATTAAAGCGGCTGTATATTTATTCGGATTAGCCAACATTGGTTTTGATGTCCCGAATTACCTTGAAGATTTGTTTGACGACAATACACAGATTTGGGACGTAGCAAAAGAGGGTCAGGACGTATCAATTGCAGGTGGTCACGATGTAATTATTATCAAATTTGACGACGTGAAAAAATTGTTTTGGTTCGTTTCCTGGGGTGAAATTTACTGTATGACATACGCTTTTTTTACTCAATACACAACAGAAGCCTACGCAAACCTAAGCCCAGACTGGATTTCAAAACAACACAATAGTTCACCAATTGGATTTGATTTAGCAAGTTTGCAAAACGATCTATCAGCAATAGAAAATGTTTAGTTTATGAGAGAGTTAAAATTTCGCGTTTGGGATAATGTTGATTATATGTCAACCCCATTTACATTAAGAGATTTGCAAGAAGGTAAAATTCAGTTTACTTCCGAATGTCAAGTTACGCAGTTTACGGGATTGATGGATAATAATAAAAAAGAAATATACCAACTCGATATTGTAAAAATAAAATCAAAAGCAAGCGGAATAGAATATGTGCGAATGATAGTTTGGCATCAGCAATCTTGCCAATATAAAATATCAAATTCAAAGAAAAGACTAAAAGGTACAACTGCTTTATACGCGGAAAAAATATACAACGATAACATAATCGTTATCGGAAATGTATTTGAAAACCCCGAACTAATTGAACAAATGAAAACAATAACAAAAGAAGGGGAAACAAACTAATGAATCCCCTGATAAGCTCTTTGAAGAATTTTTAGGAAGCTGAACCGTAGTTAGCCGTCAAAGATTCTGCGGTTGCAGGTGGTGCAACTTGTGCATCAAAAGTAATTGTATCTCCACCGCCTGTAATGCTTGCGCCGCTAAGGTTGGTAGCAGAATAACCGATAGTTACTACGCCGCCTGCTGCTGCAACTCTCGTTACTGCAAACTGACCTTCTGAACCGCCTGCAACTGGTGCTACGGTCGCAATGGTTGCGTCGCTTGTGGTGTACAACTCACTACCCGCAACGATAGTTGAAATTGGTAACGGATTGCCGCTTGCATCTAAAGGAATGATCTGACCGGGCAAGGTGGACTGGGAACTTAAAACTTCAATTGTCTGTGCCATGTTATTTTTGTTTTTTATGTTAATGATAATGTCGCCTGTTTTTGAAACGGTGTAGTATTCGGCTGATAAACTTTTCGCATGATGTTTGTGTCTATGTTTGTTGAGCCATTCCCAAAGTTCATCTAATTCTTTTTCTGTAAGAAGTAAAATGCGTTCAAAAATATTCATGTGGAAAATTTAAGAAAGACGAAGGTAAATAACTTTTCCAATATTGGGATTAAATATTTTGTTACTTAATTATTACTTTTTTTTATTCACTTTTTAAATATTAAAATTTATGGATGTTAGAGACATTGCGCAAGTAGCGCATGAGATTAATAAGGCTTATTGTGAAAGCATTGGCGATAATTCGCAGCCGAGTTGGGAAGACGCACCTGATTGGCAAAAATCATCTGCAATTAATGGGGTTAATTTTCATTTAAAGAATGAGGACGCACCACCATCTGCTTCACATGATAGTTGGTTAAAACAAAAAAGAGAAGAAGGTTGGAAGTATGGTGCTGTTAAAGACCCTGCGAAAAAAGAACATCCATGTTTTGTAGAATATAATGAGTTACCAACGGAGCAAAAAAGCAAAGACTTTTTATTCAAACAAGTTGTGCATAGTTTAAAATCGTATATTCAATATCCAGTAACTGCTAAATAATTTTCTTCTTGATGTTTTACAATAGTAGGCCTGCCTCTGCGAGAAATTTAAAAAAAAGTATTTCACGCGCAGGCTTATTTTTTATTGGATTTTTAAAAAATAATTTATGAAGTTCAGGTTGATAAAAATTATACGCAATGGAAGTATTTTGTATTTTCAGATAGACCAAGTTGTTAGATGGTCGGACGGTGTTGATACATATATTTTTAATGGGAAATTAGAGGTTGATAAAAGTAAATCAGATGAAGAAATGAATGAAATTGCACAAAATTGGTTTGACGATTATATTAACTCGGTTAAGGCAGAAGCCGAAGCAACTAAATCAAAACCACTTTATGACGTCGAACAAACGATTACTATTAAATCCGTCGTAGTGAAATAAGAAATTTTTTATTTTGTTTGTTGTTTAGTAGATTTGATTTATGCGAAAAATTATAATTTCACCTGATAATAAAAGGGCTATTGCATTTTTTGAGAAACTAAGTGCAAAGAAAAAAGAAATGCGTGAAAGATTTGAGCGAATATTTGAAGAAAGAATGAAAAACGGATTTTATTCACAACTAATTAAACAATAGAAAGGCGGTATTTGGTGTCAAGCATTTAACGTCCTTTCAAAAACTAAGCCTCGTGCCAGCGCAAAGGTATTGGGGCTTTTTTATTTTTGCTCGTTAAGCAAAACTTCAAATTCTTCGAGCGTCATTTTTACTATAAAGCTATCCCCACTTTTCATATTTACGCTTGTCCAAATTTTATTATCATCTCTAAAATCATTTGCGGGAATTGTTTCGTTATAGCTTTCAATGGATGCGTCATTGAGTTTCCGTGTTACCAAAATATGCTCACAATCTGCATCGCGCTTACCCATTAAAGATGCTTCTTCGGGATTGTAAATAACCGTAATAACTTCAATAAATCTATCTGTGAATTTTGTCATAACTCGTTGATTTTTTTTACCAATTCTTGCCCTTTATTTGTTAATTCAATGCCCTTAAAATCTATTCTCCATTCGCATATACCATGTTTGATAAGCGTTTTAGTCGCTGGTTCTTGGTCGCTGTAAGTTGGGCGGTAAAATCCCTTTTCTGTTATTTTCTTGAATATACTTAAATGTTTTGGTGAAATTTTAAAATCTCTTTTCATATCTTATATTTTTTACTCTTTGTTACCGTATAGGGCTTTTAGTTTTACTGATGTTCTTTAATCCAAACTTGCTTTTGAAGCCACGTTAATCCTGCGGGCGGTTTTGGCTTTTCGTTTTTTAACTTCCACTTAGGTTCTTTATTTCCAAGTTCAACCATTTTCTCTATAAGGGCTTTTTCAGGCGATTGGCTGACTTCTTTTTTTATCGGCAGTATTGGTTTCGTTTTCCCAGAACTATCAACCACCCCAACCCTTTCAACGATTATATAGTCTTTTGGTAATTCAATCGGTGAACCCTTCAAATGTTTAACGTAAGCCAAAATTAATTCATCCACCAATTTCTGTGGTTTTTTAATCCCGCTTAAATTTTGAGCAAGCAATAAATTATTTTCGTCGAACCTAATGCTGTAATTTTTCGTCTTTGCCATTGTAATACAAATGTAATATAATTAAAATTCCACTCCATACATTTCCTTTAATCTTGGAAGGTCATTTTTGATAGCGTTTTCAACTAATTTCCGCAAAGAAACTCCACTCGTTTCCTTTATTTTTCTAAGCAGAGTAGCCGTATCTTTGCTTACTCCTACCATTTCGATTGTTGGTTCGCGCGGGTCTTGTGGCTTTGTATTTCCTTTCATGTTATTAAAGTTTCAAAAAAAGAGTGTTATTTCTAAGTGATTAAAGACGTTTAACTAATGATTGATATAACAAATATACAACCTCCAAACTCCAAATCCAAATAAATCTTATA
>Ga0209006_10000508_pt1 | contig 36531 bp, 38 predicted proteins | sample JacPin_JW_Ref_O2_FD_188567 | JGI IMG/M metagenome (GOLD analysis project Ga0209006, IMG submission 188567) | Forest soil microbial communities from Algoma, Ontario, Canada - Jack Pine, Ontario site 1_JW_Ref_O2 (SPAdes) (version 2) | ecosystem: Environmental > Terrestrial > Soil > Boreal... | reverse complement strand
TTGCCATGCCTTGCCTGTTGGAGGACGATGAAGTAGTCCGGCGGCGCCGTCGAGACGCTGCCCCACATACAACGGAGGCAGATCATGTATGCACGAAGCACCACCATCCAGGGGCAGCCCTCGTCCATTGACGCCGGTATCGCGCATACGCGCGACAGCGCGATGCCCGCGCTCGAGGGCATCGACGGGTGCGTTGGCTTGTCCCTGTTGGTCGACCGAACGTCCGGCCGCTGCATTGTTACCACCTCCTGGGAGTCCGAGGAGGCGATGCGCGCAAGCGAGGAGTCCATTCGGCCGATTCGTGACCGGGCCGCCGAGCTTTTGGGTGGTAGCAGGCAGGTCGAGGAATGGGAGATCGCTGCCATGCATCGCGAGCACCGCGCGAGTGAGGGCGCCTGTGTCCGAGCCACCTGGGTCAAGGTCGGCGCGGATCAGATCGACCGAGGCATCGACTTCTACAAGATGACGATCCTGCCCGCCCTCGAGGAACTGGAAGGTTTCTGCAGTGGCAGCCTGCTAGTCGACCGAGCATCCGGTCGTGGCGTGGCCTCGGCGACCTTCGACAGCGTCGAAGCGATGGAGCGGAACAAGGACCAGTTGGACAGCATCAGAGCTACGGGCAGTCAGGATGCACACGCAGAGGTGCTCGACGAGTGCAACTTCGAGTTGGCGGTTGCACACCTGCGTGTGCCCGAGATGGTCTGACCGGCTGCAGGTGCCGCGACCGTCGTGAGCAGCTCGGGCGTCTCGACGACTTGAACCGCGGCATGGTCTTCTTGAGGAGCTCGAGACTCCTCCATCCCTTCTCGGGTGAGAGCTCGCCCACGAGCGGCTGGAAGCCGAAAGTCGACCTGCCCACCCTCTGACGACGAGGGCACGCAGGAGATCCAGCAGCTGGCGGTGGCCCGTCGACTGCTCGGGCTGTCGTCGTCCGAGCTGGAATACGCGCCGAAAGCAAGGTTGTTGACGCAAAACGCCAGGTGAGGCCGTCAACAACCGTGCGGCAGACCTCAGCCTGAAAGGGCGACGGTCAGCTCCGCCAGATGACAACCAGTGCACCTCTACGCCGAGAACGTCGCTGACGTGCAAGATGCCGTTAACGGTTGCAGTGCACCAGTTTTCGAATCTTCAGACTTGCCAACGAATACCGCTGATTCTCGTTGCTCTCAGCTCGTAAACGGCGAATAAACGACGAGCGCCGGAAGAAGATTCCGCCAGCATCTAAGGGCTCCGCCCGAACCTGAAGATCGTCCTGCCGCTCGGCCGCGCGGCCGAAGATGGTTGGGCGCTGGCCGGCCTGAGCGGCTCGCCGGAGGTCGTTACAGCCCCCACCCTTCTATGCGCGGACGCAACTCATACGGCGACAGGGGAGCGATTCGACAAGGCTCTAGAGTCGCTGCCGGGCGGCCTTGATCGCTTCCAGTTCCGACTCGTCATGGTCCGAGCCCAGATGCTCGATGTGGCGTGATCCGCGCCGCAAGGACCGCACGATCTGCACGGCAAAGGTCGAGCGATAGCACAATTCAGAGAGGAACCCATGATCGCCACCCGAACCGAAAATCGCTATTACGCGAAAGCAGCAGACATTCCGCCGGAGATGTTGGCGGCGCCACCAACCGGATCAGGCGAATTACGTAGGCCGCTCTCAATTGCCACCGACAAACGGACTATGACCGCCGCTAACGCAATGACCTTGCCACCAGGGATCGCCAAGTTCGGTCAAATCCGCCAAACGTTAAATCCATTGACCAAGTCCTGAGACGATGTAATCGGAGACCGTTGTCAGGAGACCTATGAGCATGATTCGTTGGGTACGGTCCCGGAGGACCCTAGCGGTCATCGTGGCGTTCGCGGCAGCGCTAGCGGCCGTCATCACGAGCCCTACAGCGGGGCTCGGTCGCGCAGACGTGTGTGACGACGCCGGCGGTCGATACGTTCAACTTGGTCAGTGCGCCGACCTGAGCGTGGTAGTGGCAGACGCTGTCCCACCACCCGAATACGTCCCGGCGCCAAGGAAATACGTTCCGCGGCCACCACCAGGAAACATTCGACATCCTGTTACAAATGCCCAATGGAGCACAACGGACTCCAACGGAACCCTTCCGCAGGGGTTGTGGGACTCGGGGACTGTGCAGTATGAGGTCGGAAACTACATGTCCGACGGACTTCAGATCTACGGGCTTATCTGCTACCCGGTTTCGCCAGGACCCCACCCCGTGCTCATCATCAACCACGGAGTCCTTTTTCAAGGGGCATTGGGCCTCGACACCGCTTCGTTTAACGGGTGCATCCAGATGGCCGCTGCGGGGTGGTTCGTCGCGACGTCGACCTACCGGGGTTGGTCGATCTTTGGGACCGGGTCCCCGGGGGTCACCACATTCCCTCCCGACCCCACTTTCACAAGGCAATCGCAAGGTCAATTTGAATTCTGCGGCGGGGAAGTCGATGACTCGCTCAATCTTCTCGCCGCCGTGAAACAGCTTCCAGAGGCCAAGGGGAATCAAGTGGTCATGTGGGGTCATTCCCACGGGTCGTGTATTACGGAGCTGGCCGTGGAGCGCGGGGCCGCTCCCCAGATCGCCGTGTCACTAGACGGCCCGACCGATTTCACCAAAATAACGTGGCAGGTGCTCAGCGCGCAGTACGGGGCGGCGTGGTGTGATAGCTGCGGCCCGACGGATACGGACCAACTAACGGCTCGATCATCGGCCTGGTCGAGCAACACGCCGACCAACCTTGCGACCGCGAAGTTCCTCCGGATTCAAGGCGAAGGAGATGGCATCGTCGTACCCGAATTCGGCTGTGAGCTTGCGGCTGCGCTCAATCCAGCAAGCTCAAACTACTTTCTCTATCCGGAGACCTCGCCCCCGGGAACATACGTGGCGCCGCCGAAAGAGTGCGCCCCGTGGCTGCCAAACCCTTGCTACCTCGACAAAACCGGCTCGCATTGCGGGGCCTGGAAGCTGGGCCAGCTTTTGCCCGACACTGGCAAAGGGGGGCCGTGGACCTCGCCGACGTTCCTCATGTACGCCTGCCCTCACAGTGTGTGCACCGGTCCCGATCGATCACCTACAGGCAACGAGGGCGCGACCGAACACGGGGCGATAATGGACCAGTCGTGGCCCGAAGTCGCAAACTTCGTAAATCACTTCGCATCCGGGTGGAGCGCCTCGTTCCCCGTGCAGTTCGTCCCGTTCTACTGACCCAACAAAGTGATGGCTGGCAGCTGCGCGTTGCGGTCCCGAACTGGGCCTTGCGTCATTTTCCTAATCGGATCAGCTTCCGTTTGGTGGCGAGCGCGCACACAATGGAGGGTCCGGAATTCTCAAAACATCGAGATGGGAGCGGGCGATGAAGGCCACAGTCGGCGACTTCCTCGTGGTCAAAGGCACAACCACGGAACGGCATGATCAACATGCGGAGATCATCGCGGTGCGCTCTGAGGACGGCTCGCCGCCGTACGTGGTGCGTTGGCTGGTGACCGGGCACGAGGCGACGGTGTATCCCGGGTCTGACGCGGTCGTCGTGACCGCCGCCGAGCACGCTGAGGCCGCACGGCGCGCTGCTGACCGGGCGGGACACGCCGCGACATAGCCTCACTTCAGTCGTTCGGATACACCTACGTACGACCCGCAGTCAGCGCACTGATCGCTGTCGAGATGTGGACGAAGTGGACCTGATGCCGCGGATAGGCGCCTAACGTCGAAAGGTCCGACCTCGGATCCACGTCGGCGAAATTGGGCAACCCATGTCATCGAACGTTGCAGCACCAACGCGTGCACCAGCTGCGCCGCTGAACACCCGTTTCGGCTCATTCACGCCCGCGCGCCGACACTGATTTAGCTGGCTATCCGGTGGCCGCTGACCCGTCGCGGACAGCGGCCTTGGCCACGAGTTCGGGTTAAGGCGAACCTGCCTTCCCATCCCCTTGTCGACATGCTCAAAGCATCGGACATGTCGACGGTCGAGAACCTCACACACAGGACCATCCCGCTGCCACGTCGCGCTAACTCAGCCGAGAGAGGTCGCGATATCGCCTGTTTCACGCCCGGTTGGGCACGGTGTACCGCACAGACCGCGATTCGACGAAGTGAGCACATCATGACCCGCATCCTTAACCACACCGGACACATCCGTGCAACCGATGGCTCGGTCCTACGGCTAGACGTCGAAATGGGTACCTACGTAGCGCGCTACTACCGACCAGACCTGAGCGTTAGGGCAAGGGTCTGCGGATCCCTGGCCGAAGTTCAAACAGCCATGAAGGGATGGAGATTCGTTGCCTAGCAGCTCCAGCTCGTCGCGACCGGTTTGGTCACGATCCGCCCAGCAGTCCTAACCATCCCAAGGAGATCGTTCAACCATGGATATCATCGCTTCACAGCCGGCCAGCGCTGCTCCGCCAACCGGAGGAACAGCCGTCAAGAGCATTAGTCCCGGGCTCCGCTGTTATTCTAAAAACGCTGCATCCCAGCACAATAACGTTGCTGATCCACCGGCGCGCGAGAAGGCCGCGCGGTTCGAACGCGAAGTCATGCCGCATCGCGAGCCGCTTTACCTGCACGCGTTGCGTATGTGCCACAACCATGCCGACGCCGAGGATCTGGTACAGGACACTATGGTCAAGGCATACAGCAATTTTGATTCCTTCCTGCCAGGTAGCAACTTCAAGGCGTGGCTCAACCGAATCCAGACGAACACCTACATAAACACCTACCGCCGACGGGGACGCCGACCGGTTCAGTACTCGACGGACACGATCACCGACCAGGAGCTGACGGCCCAGGCACAACACGCATCGACGCAACATGTTTCGGCCGAAGATCAGGCTCTGGCAGCATTGCCCGACGCCGAAATCATGGCGGCGATGCAGTCCTTGCCCGAGCAATTCCGCGCGGTGGTGTACTACGCCGATGTTGAGGGGTTCCGCTATCGCGAGATCGCCGACATCATGGGTACCCCACACGGAACGGTAACGTCACGACTCCACCGTGGACGACAACACCTCCGCAGACTACTTGCCGACGCGGCGCACCCAGTGCGCCGCAGAAGCGGGCAGCCAGTGCGTGATTCGGCTCGATGCACGTCGATTAGGTGACGAGGTAGCACTATGTTTCAACCTTGCCAAGCTCAAGAGAGCGCTGTCATTGAAAATGGATGGGCGCTTCAGGCTGATCGCCAACTGGCCCGCAGCGTTCACCATCGCCTCCTCGGCCATGCCATTCTCACCATGCTGCTTGCAGCGCTTGCGGTAGTGGAAATCTGGTACATGCTCTCCTAGCGCTCAAGTGGTTGGGAATCGTTGGTCCAAAAGACCGCTCGATGCCGCGGATCCAGTACAGATCATCAGTCCACCAGCCAGCGCGACAACGCTGCACATCAAGGTCCCGCTACAACTGCGAGACTGCGAACAGCCAGGACCGGCAAAGTGCCGCGACTGAGGATGCGCACGAAAGGTGACGACATGTCATGCCGTGCACGTTGTCGGCGCGTCTTCCCGCGCCAGCCCGTGAGATCGGTGAAGGGCAGTACGTGATGCCTGCCTAGCATTCGAGGCTGCCCTCCCGCGATCCGCTGAAAGTGCGTTCTGCCCGGTCAATGAGGCGCCGGTCAGGGTCGCGCAGCGGTAGCATGGCCGTCTGACAGGAGTGGCAATGTCGGCACCGTCGGTTGAGCGACCCCGGGTGATACGGCGCAAGATCACCGTTCCGGATACTCCGGTGGGTGTGGTGCCGCGGGAGCGCCTGGATGGGCTGCTTTGCCAGCTCGTGAACGCCCACCGGGTCGTGGCGGTCACGGCCACCGCCGGGGCCGGCAAATCGATGGCTGTGGCCCATGCCAGCCACAGGTTCAATAGGCCGGTGGCCTGGCTGAGCGTCGACGCCACCGACACCGCCCCAGGACGGCTGGTGACCTACCTGGAGGAGGCGCTGGCGCAGCAGCTGCCCTCGGTGCGGGGAATAGCCACCGGGGCGCTGACCGCCGGCATCCCCCACGCCGAGGCCGCGGGCCTGCTTGTCGACGCGGCCGCCGGCACCGATGTCGTGTTTGTTCTTGATGACCTGGAGCGGCTGCACGGATCGCGGCCAGCGTGGGAGGTGATCGGCTCGGTCGTGCGCTACGGCGCCCCGAGCATGCGGCTCGTTCTGATCAGCCGCCGCGCATTCGCTGCCTCGGTGCTGTCGCCCGCACTGGGCGCCGAGCTGGCACGAGTCGGCGACACGGATCTGGCGTTCACTGTGGAGGAGGCGCGCGTCGCCCTGCAGGGATTGGGCCGCTCGGGGACCGACGCGTCGGCGGCGGTGGCCGCGACGGGTGGCTGGGTGATCGGGGTGCTTTTTGATGCGTGGCGCTCGGCGGATCACGTGGTGGGCACCGGCGGCGGGGCTGATGGCCTGGGGGGCTATCTGGGTGCACAAATCCTTGATCAGCTCGACCCGGACGACCGCGAGTTTCTGATCAGCACCTCGGTGCTGCAGGAGGTGGGCGTCGACTCGGCGGTGGCATTGGGCATCGACGACGCCGCGGGGCGGCTGGCGTCGCTGCAGTCGGCGCCCATCCCGGCGCAGTGGTCACAGAGTTCGCTGGCGATGCGCTGCCATTCGCGGTTTCGCGAGTATCTGCGCGGGCTGCTGGATCAGCGCGGGAACACGGCAGTGCGCGAGCTGCGCGCGGCCCATGGGCGGCTGCTGGCGGCCAACGGTTTTCACGAAGAGGCGGTCGAGGAGCTGCTGGGCGCCGGTGCGCTCAGCGACGCATACACCTCGGCTAAGCGGGCGATTCCCGGTGTCATCGGGCGCTTGGACTTCGTCGTCGCTGATCGTTGGATCCAGGCGTTATCGCCTGTTGTGCCCGTCGGCGATGTCGGGTTCGCCGAAGCCCAGCTGATGCTTGCGATCGCGCGCGACGACCAACAACACGGCTCCCGCATCGCCGACGAGCTGGCCGCGCTCGGGCTGCGCGATCAGCTTGTTGCAACATCCGAACGCGCCGCCGCGCTGATGGCATGGTGCTACATGCTTGCCGGGCGCATCGATGAGGTGCACGCCGTACTCGACGCGGCGCCCGCCGGCCCCAACGTCAACGTCGTGCGTTACTCCCTCACCCTGGTGGAACCCGGCAGCGGTCCTCCCCGACCCGAGCCCACCGGCGGCCTGTTCGACGGCATGCTCTACGGGATCGACTATTTTCGTGGCCGGCTACACGAGCTGACTGAAGATCTACCGTCGCCGTGGACGAGAACGGCCATGGACACGGGCCGCATCGGTGCGCTGCGCGCCACCGGACACACCGCAGAAGCGCTGCAGCAGTATAAAACGGCAGGGCGTGGAGGCTTTTTCGGCGGCATAGTGAACTCCATCATTGGCCCGGATGTACTGCTCGACGCCGGACGAGTAGCGGAGGCGCGCGCCGCACTCGCCCGCGGCGGCGACTTCATCCAGGCGAACGGGTCGCCGATCCTGACCGGGCTGCACCACATTGTCGCGGCAAAGCTGGCGTTGCGCGGTGACCGCGACGCAGGAGCCGCGACTGCCTTGCTGGACCGGGTCGATCGCAGTCCCGCTGCCAGCGCATCACTGGTACGTGAGCTGGCCCAGACTTGGCGGGGGTTGGCGGCGCTCATCGAGGATGACCAAGACACCGCGGTGTCGTCGCTGCGCGCTGCGGTGAGGAGCATGTGCGCCGGTGGGCGCATCTTGGAGCTGCCGACGGCGGCGGTGTATCTGGCCGAGGCCGAGTGGCGCGCCGACAACCAGGACGCCGCCGACCGCGCAGCCGACATCGCCCTGGACGCCGCTCGTCAACAGGGATCCAATCATGTGCTGCTGCAGGCATTGGCCGACTTCCCGGCGGTGGTGGCGCGCCGTATCGACGCCGAGCCGCACGCCGATTCGGCGTGGCACGGCATCGGGCGTGCCTTGGCTGCCCAAGGGGTGCCGGTCGGAACGCGGATCCCCACCGCCGTCGAGCTGGTCGAGTTCGGGGGCACCGCGGTCATTCTCAACGGCACCGAGGCGCGCCCGAACCTGGCGAAATGCTATGAGCTGCTGGGTTTTCTGGCCGCCCGCGGCGGCGCCCCGGCCAGCCGCGAAGAGCTGCTCAACGCGCTGTTTGACGCCCGTGCCGACGAGTCGGCGCGCTCCTATCTGCGCAAGACGGTCATTGGGGTGCGCCGGCTGCTGCCCCCCGACGCGGTCTGCGTGGGCGACGACGGCCGGGTCGGGCTCAGCCCCGATGTCGTGCTGGCCAGCGAATCGGTACGCCTTGAACACGAGCTGGCCGCCGCAGGTCGGCTGCAGGGCAGCGATCTTGTCACCGCCACCGAAGACGCGCTCGCACCGCTGGCGCGCGGCGAATACTTTCCCGGCGTCCGTTCGGCCTGGGTGGACGACCGCCGACAGCAGCTTGCCGAGGCGGCGACCTCCGCTCGCGCCGCTGCCGCCGACGCCGCCTACTCCGCGGACCAATACCCCAACGCCCAAGGCTTGGCCGAGGCCGTACTGGCCGACGACCCCCTCCGCGAGGGGACCTGGCGCACCCTCATGCGCATCCGCAGCGCCGTGGGCGACTACGACGGCGTCATCACCACTTTCGCCCAATGCGAGAAGGTGCTACGCGCCGCCGGGATCACACCCGCTCCCAGCACCCGCACTCTGTTGAACCAGCTGCGCCGCTGACACCCATTTCGGCTCATTCACGCCCGCGCGTGTACACCAAGCGCGCCAGCGCGCGATCGGCTCGCGATTGACGCTCACCTGCTGCTATTCGCAGGTTGCGGCCATGTTCGGCTGGTTCTTTCTTCCGGGGCAATGGCCGAGCATGTCGAGGCTTATTCAGTGATCGGCGGGACCCCCGGCGCGGCCCAATTCCCGGCGATCGAATCGCCCACGTGCGGATGCTTCGTGGTGGCGCACTTCACGAGCGATGCGAACGCGCCGCTCAAATGGTGCAGTTGCGTATCTCCGGTACGACCTGCCGCCCGAAACTGCTGGCCAGCGACGCTTTCAGTACGACGCCGCCACCGGCACGGTGAGCCGCACCCGACGCGATATCGGTTCTTTCCCGCACGGCTCGGCAGCATCTGCGGTGAGCCGTTTGAAGGCGAGATTGGCAGCGACAACACCAACGGGGTCACCGGTGCCACTGCTCGCCAACACCACTCAAAGGCGGCGGCGAGGAGCCGCCGTGAACAGAAGGGAAGCAACACCATGGCATACCAGACCGTGAACCCATACGACAACCAGGTAGTGGCCACGTTCGACGACCTGGCCGACCAACAGGTCACGCAGCTTCTGGGGCACGCGCACAGCACGTTTGAGTCGTGGCGCCAGACCTCGTTCGCCGAGCGCGCCGCGGTGTGCCGGCGTGCCGCAGCGATCCTCACCGAATCGCCCGATGTGTTCGCGCGGCTGCTCACGCTGGAGATGGGCAAGCTGTACGCCGAGAGTTTGGGCGAAGTGCAGCTGACTGCGGAGATCTTCGAGTACTACGCCGAAAACGCCGAGGCTTTCCTGGCCCCCGAGCGCCTTGACACCGCCAGCTCCGATGACGACGCCATGCTGGTCAGCGCGCCACTGGGCGTGATCCTGGGCATCCAGCCCTGGAACTTCCCGTACTACCAGCTGGCGCGGGTCGCGGCGCCCAACCTGATGGCCGGCAACGTGGTGATGGTCAAACACGCCTCCAACGTGCCGCAGGCCGCCGCGGTTTTCGAGCAGCTGCTGCTGGAAGCTGGTGCACCACAAGGCGCTTACACCAACCTGTATGCCACCAAGGATCAGATCAACATGCTGATCGACGACCCGCGGGTGCGTGGGGTGGCGCTGACCGGCAGCGAGGGAGCCGGAGCGGTCGTCGCCGCCCGCGCGGGCAAGAACCTCAAGAAGTCCACCATGGAACTCGGTGGTTCGGATGCGTTCATCGCGTTAGCCGACTGCGATCTGGACAGAACCGTGCAGTGGGCGCTGCACGGCAGGATTTTCAACGGCGGACAGTGCTGCGTGGCCTCCAAGCGGATCGTCGTTCTCGACGAGATCGCCGATGAGTTCCTCGACCGATTCCAGCTCGTCCTGTCGGAACTCAAGGCCGGCGATCCATTCGACGCGTCAACGACAATGCCCCCGATGTCGAGTCAGGGTGCCGCCGACGATCTGAACGCCCAGATCAACGCCGCCGTGGAAGCCGGCGCAAAGGCGATCCCCTGCGGCGAGCCGGTGCCCAACACCGGCGCATTCGTGCAGCCCACGATCCTGACCGACATCACTCCGGACAACCCGGCCTACTACCAGGAGTTCTTCGGGCCGGTGGCGCTGTTTTTCCGGGTCAAAGACGAGGACGAAGCCGTGGCGCTGGCCAACGATTCCCGCTTCGGGCTGGGCGGGTCGGTGTTTACCGGCGACGTCGCACGCGGGGTTGAGGTGGCCAAGCGCATCGACACCGGCATGGTGAACATCAACCACCCCGCACGGCTCAAGGCCGACTTGCCGTTCGGCGGCGTCAAGATCTCGGGCTACGGCAACGAACTCGCCCACCTCGGCATTCAGGAGTTCGTGAACAAGAAGCTCATCAACGTCGTCCCGATCGACGCACCGGCCTGATCGATCCCTGACAAGAGAAGAAGGAACAGTAATCATGGCTGACTTCACCGTGGGCAAATACCTGGCGGCCCGGCTCGAGCAGATCGGACTCAAGCACTACTTCATGGTCCCCGGCGACTACAACCTAGTGCTGCTCGACGAGCTGCTGACCAACGAGAACCTCGAGCAGATCGGCTGCTGCAACGAGCTCAACGCCGCCTACGCGGCGGAGGGCTACGCCCGGGCCAACGGGGCCGGCGCCGTGTTCACCACCTACAACGTGGGCGCATACTCCGCGCTCAACGGTGTGGCCGGCGCCTACGCGGAACGCTTGCCGGTGATCTTCGTGTCGTCGGGTCCCAACACCAACGACCCCGTCGCGAATCACATCATGCACCACACGATGGGCACGCACGACTTCTCCGACCAGTACGAGGTGTGTCGACAGGTGACATGTGAAGCGGTGCGCGTCCTGCACGCCGACAACGCGCCGACGCTGATCGATCAGGCGATCAGCACCGCCCTGCGCGAGCGCAAGCCGGTCTACATCGAGATCGCCTGCAACCTGTCGGCCGCCCCGTGCCCCGAGCCGGCGCCGATCGACACGTTGCTGGCTTCCACGATGCTGTCTTTCCAGCCCACAAACCCGCGGGCATTGACCGCCGCGGTCGACCGGGCCAGCCAGCTTCTGGAGAACGCGAAAAAGCCGATCCTGTTGGCCGGAGCGCACCTGCGCTCCTACGGCGCCATCGACGCCTTCCGGGAACTGGCCGAAGCGCTTGGCTGCGCAGTGGCGGTCATGCCCAACGCCAAGGGCTTTTTCCCCGAAGACCACCCGCAATACGCGGGCATCTACTGGGGCGAGGTGAGCACCCCTGGGTGCCAGGCCATCGTCGACTGGGCTGATCTGGTCGTGGCCGCAGGGCCGGTGTTCTCCGACTACACCACGGTCGGCTGGACCGCGCAGCCACCCCGGCAGAAGCTGATCAGCGCCGAGCCGCAAGTCGTGCGCTTTGCCGGCGCCGAATACACGGGCGTGTCGCTGGCCGACTTCCTGCCCGATCTGGCGAAGAAGGTCCAAGCCAACGACGCCACCCTTCGGCAATACCATCGCCTCAGGGGAGCAGCGCCCACACCGGCACCGGCCGCCGAGGTCGACGCGGACACCCCACTGAGCCGCGCGGAGCTGTGGCGGCAGATCGAGGCCGACCTCGACGCCAAGACCACACTGATGGTGGAAACCGGCATCTCCTGGTGGGACGGCATGTACACCCGGCTCCCAGGCGGCGCACGGTTCGAGATCGAGATGCAGTGGGGCTCCATCGGCTGGGCCGTCCCCGCTGCGTTCGGCTACTCGGTGGGCCTGGAAGCCGACCGGCGCCTGGTCGCGGCGATCGGCGACGGATCCTTCCAGCTGACCGCCCAGGAAGTGTCCAACATGATCCGCCATCGCCAAGAGATCCTGATCTTCCTGGTCAACAACCGCGGATATGTGATCGAGTCGGCCATCCATGACGGCCCGTACAACTACTACAAGAACTGGGACTACGCCGGGCTTATCGACGTGTTCAACGCCGAGGACGGCCACGGCCTGGGGCTGACGGCCACCACGCCGGCCGAACTGGCGGACGCGATCGCCAAAGCCCGCGCCCACAAGGGCGGCCCGGTCCTCATTGAATGTCAAGTACCCAACGAGGACGCGAGCCCTGAAGTCATCTCCTGGGGATCCAAAGTCGCCCGCGTCAATGCCCGCCCACCCCAAAACATCTAGAAGGAGAAGACAATGACCGACCAACTCATAGGCGCGCACAATGCGCACAATGAACTGCACAGCGAGCAGGGCGCCCGCTCAGGCGAACACCCGGGGCGCTCGGCCAACCCGATCATCAAAGTCCACGACGTTCTCTGGCTAGAGTTCGAGAAGCCGGACCTGGTCAAGGCCGAAGCGTTTGCCCACTCGTTTGGTTTCGCCACGGTGCTGCGCACCAGCGATGAGCTGCAGCTGCGGGGCAGCGACGCGGGGGCGCCGTGTGTGCTGATCCGCCGCGGCCAGCGCGAGAAGTTTCTCGGGCCGGCGTTCGTGGCCGCCGAGCAGTCGGATCTTCTGCGGCTGGCCGACGCGACGGGGACCAGCGTTCGCCCGCTGCCTGAGTCGCTTGGCGGGGTGACCGTTGATCTGGTCGACCCGAGCGGGCTGCCGGTGCGCGTGGTGTGGGGCACCCACCGGCTCGAGGCACTGCCCGCCGCGCAGACGCCGCACGTGTTCAACTTCGGCCACAAGAAGGTCCGTACCAACGCGATGCAGCGCCCGCCGCGGGTGCCCACCAATGTGCAGCGGCTCGGACACATCGTGGTGCAGACGCCGAAGTACATCGAGGCGCTGAACTGGTACCTCGACACGTTCGGCATGATCGTCAGCGACTTCTCCTACTACCCCGGCCAGCGCGAGCGCGGGCCGATCTTGAGCTTCATCCGCTGCGATCGCGGCTCCGTTCCCGCCGATCACCACACCCTGGCGATGGCGCTGGGTCCGGTCAAGCGCTATATGCACTCCGCCTACGAGGTCGCAGACCTCGACGCGCTGGCCGCCGGCGGCGAATACCTGCGCGAACAAGGGTATTTCCGCTCGTGGGGCATCGGCCGCCACATCGAAGGCAGCCAGATCTTCGACTACTGGCGTGACCCGGACGGTTTCCTGGTCGAGCACTATGCCGATGGCGACATGTTCGACAACACCCTGGAGCCCGGTTGGGCCGCGATGCATGCCTCCGGCCTGTATCAGTGGGGACCGCCGCCGAGCAAGGACTTCCTGGGCCTTGGATCACCGCGCGAAGTGGCGAGCGAACTCGCCGTGATGACCGACGCCCTGCGTCACGACAACGAATTCGACCTGTCCGCCCTGCGCGGGCTGTTCGCCGTAGCCAATTCCTAACAAACACCAACTGAAAGAGAGAAGAAACCGTCATGACCACATCAATCCTGCGCACCGCCGACGCGTGGTGGGTGCAGACCGCCTCGGGTGCGGCCCGCGTCGATACCGACGCGACGACCACACGTGAGTTGCTGGCCGACCGTTCGGCCATCGACGCCGCTGCCAAGAGCACCGACACCGTGCCGGTGCAGAGCCTTGCGCTGCTGTCCCCGATCACGACTCCGTGCCGGGTGGTGGCTCAGGCCACCAACTTCGCGTCGCATGTCAAAGACGTCGGCCGCGACCCCGCCAAGACGCCGCTGACCTTCTTCCGCAAGGCTTCCGGGTCTGTCACCGGGCCGTTCGGCGACATCGTCAAGCCGTCGCATGTGCAGCTGATGGACTACGAGCTCGAGATCGGTCTGGTCTTCGGCCGCGAGCTGCCGGTGGGCACCGAGGTCACCGCCGCCAACCTGGCCGATTTCGTGGTGGGCTTGGTTGTCAGCAACGACGTCTCGGCGCGCGATGTGCAGCTGACCAAGCAGCAGTTCTTCGAGTCGAAGTCCTATCCCACCTTCACCCCGGTTGGGCCGGCGCTGGTGCTGGTCGACGCCGACGAACTCAAGCGTTTCGGTGAGCTGCGGCTGCGGCTGTCGGTCAACGGGGAGGTTCGGCAGAACATGGTCGTCGAGGGCGACATCCTCTTCCCGCCGGTGCAGGCGCTGCAGGCGCTGTCGAAGTTCCAGAAGCTCGACGCCGGCGACATCCTGCTGACCGGCACCCCGGTGGGCACCGCACTGACCCTGCACGGCGTCACCCCCAAGGGTGACATCGACCTGGGCGCGTTCTTGACCGCGCAGTTCGAGAAGAACCCCGCGTACCTGCACGACGGTGACGTGATCGAAGCCACCGTGGCCACCGACGACGGCGCCATCGACCTCGGCGTCCAGCGCAATGTGGTGGTGTACAAATGAGCGCCCGGACGAACGGAACGTCGTCGCTGCCGGAGTTCGTGCCCGTGGTGATCGTCGGTGCCGGCCCAGCCGGCATCGCCGCCGCCACGCTGCTAGGGCAGTACGGCGTCGAAACCCTGGTGCTGGACCGCCATGAGACCGTCTACCCGCTGCCGCGGGCGGTGCACGCCGACGACGAGGTGTACCGCATCTTGGCCCGGCTGGGCATCGGCGAGGAGTTCGCCGCCCACCGCCGCCCCGCGCTGGGTCTTCGGCTGATCGACCCAAACATGCGGACGCTCGCCGAAATCCCGCGCAGCACCGAGCCCAGCGCCAACGGATATCCGCAGATGAACATGTTCGACCAGCCGGAGCTGGAAGCGATGCTGCGGGCTAACGTCAAGCGCTACCCGAAGGTCACCGTCCACGGCAACGTGGAGGTCACCTCGGTCACCCAAACCCAGTCAGGTCGGGTGCGGGTGAGCTTCCTGGATCGGGTGCGCGGCGGCGAGCAGAGCGTGCACGCCAGCTACGTGCTCGGCTGCGACGGCGCCAACAGCCCCACCCGCGCGGCCATCGGGGCGCACATGTACGGGCTGCCGTTCACCCAGGACTGGCTGGTCGTCGACGTCAACACCGACGCCGAACTCAACCAGTGGGAGGGCTGCCACCAACTCTGCAGTGTCGAGCGCGCCGGCACCTACATGCGGATCGGAGAAACCCGCTACCGCTGGGAATTCCAGCTGGTTGACGGTGAGACGGTAGCCGACTACCAGAGCCTGGCCGCCGTGGAGCCGCTGGTCAGGCCCTGGCTGGGCGACACACCCGCCGACGCGTTGGAACTGGTGCGGGTGACCGCCTACACGTTCCGCGCGCAAGTGGCCAGCAGCTGGCGCGACCGCAATGTGTTCCTCCTCGGTGACGCCGCACACCTGACCCCGCCGTTCGTCGGCCAGGGCATGGCTGCCGGCTTGCGCGACGCGCTGAACCTGACCTGGAAACTGGTCGGCGTGCTCGACGGCACCCTGCCCGACAGCGTGCTGGACACCTACGAGCAGGAACGCAAACTCCACGCCGCAGCCATGATTTTGATGGCCGTGTCGGTGGGAGCGGCCATGACCGGCGGCGGACGAGCCGGCGATCTGATCCGCCACGTGCTGTTCCCGCGCATGCAAAACCTGCACCTGCCGGGCACCCGCGTCAGTCCAGCCGACGGCGTCGCCCCGGGTCTGCGCAGTTCCGAACTGGTGATCAAATCCCGCAGGCCTGGGGGGCTGGCTGGAACACTCTGCCCCAACCCGGTGCTCAACGAGGGCTTCCGGTTGGATGAGGTCGTCGGGAACCGGTTCGCGCTGATCACCTCGTCGTCGCTCACCGATGTGCAGCGAAATGAGCTCAGCAGCCGGGGAGCCGCCATCGTGGTCGCCGCCCCCGGCAGCGAACTTGACGGCTGGCTGCGCAAAGGCCGGGCCAGTGCCGCGATTGTGCGGCCGGACCGCGCGGTCATGCAAGCCGGTCGCAGCGTCGAAGCGATCTGCCGAGCTATGCCGGTGTTTCACGGAGTCGAGAGCGCCAGTGATCATGTCGGTCACCGATCGATGTGACTCGACGTGACGAAAACCGAACCTACCTTGAACAGGAGCACTATCCAATGACCGATCACACCGACGCCTTGGGCGGGCGCCTGCCCCTGGCAGATCCCACCGATCTCGTTGGAGCGCAACGAGATCTCTTCGACAAGATGACGAGCACCGTGGTTCCGTGGGCCGACGACACTGGTTTCCGCAGCACCACCGACGACGGCCGATTCATCGGTCCGTTCAACCCCGCGCTACTCAACCCGGCCATGACGTCTCTGTCTGCCGAACTGGTATTGGGCGACTGGGAGCATACGTCGTTAACCGCGCGGGTCCGTGAAGTGGTGATCCTCGCGGTGGGCGCCGTCTGGCAGTCCGAGTATGAGCTGTACGCCCATTCGACCGCAGCCCGCAAAGCCGGTATCCCTGACGACGCCGTCCGGGTGCTGGCAACCGGTGGAATACCAGATGACCTCAGTAAGGACGAGAAGATCGCTGCGGAGCTGACGCGGCAGCTTTCCACCACTCACCGTGTCAACGAGACGCTCTATCGGCAGGCCGAAAACTGCTTTGGAACAAAGGGATTGACCGATATCGCCATCCTGGTCGGCATCTACCACTCGGTGTGCACAACGCTCAACCTGTTCGAGATACCCGCACCACATTAGAAGACCAGGAGGGCCTTCAAGAGGCGGCAGGAGGTCGGCCAAATTATTGCCCAAAAAAGAAGTCGTAGGAATTGGAGGCTGAGTTGTGTGGCGGATACGAGTGAAAGCTTCTCAGATGTGTTGGTATAGCGACGATGCCTAGTTTCCTGAGGGCGCTGATTGTGTTCGCTCTCCTTTGGGGTAGCGCGGCGGTGGGCTCCTTGTTGAAGTCTCAGTTGCTAGAACGTTATGCGCAGACGGGCCCGCTCGAGTCTATGAGTCTGATCATTTCGTTCCTCGTTACAATAACGGCCATCGTGGTCGGTTTGCTAATAAACGCGACGAAGAGCTTTATCGACGCCACCCAGGAGCATTGGGCTGTATTTGCCGGACAGCTGATTCGACTCGACCAATCTATGCGCAATTACGGCTCAGAATCTGAACAGATGCGTAGACAACTCCAAAGTTTTACCGCCGCCGCCATTGTCAATTTTTGGCAAGCGGACGACATCCCGACCAGCGTGAACTACTCGGATGTGCGCAAATTGTCTAAGGATGAAGCAAAGCACGTGCTGAGTGACCTGGTGAACTGCATCGAGCTTGGAATCATCCGATTGCGATCGGCCGATCCATTGCACGAACGATTAGCAGCTGACTGCTTCGACCAATATAAAGAGTTCGCCAGGGCCCGATGGTCGCTCCTCTTGGCGCCTCAAAACTCGCTACCTGCGCCCTTCCTCAGAATGCTAATCGGCTGGATTATGATCGTATTTGTTTGTTTGGGCCTTCGCGCGCCAGCCAATCCCTTGGTGATGATTGTAATCACGTTGTCAGCGACAACTTTGAGCAGTATGATGTTTGCTATTATCGACATCGTTGACCCATACAAAGGCCTGTACAACATCTCCAGCAAGAACATGCACTATGCCCTAGACGCAATGCTTAGGCACAATGCCATGAAGAGGTTCACTCACTCATCTGACGCCGCTGGCGAGCAGGTGCCGAACTTGACCGAAGCCACCCGACCCATCAAATCACAGAAAACATATTTGGCTTCGCCACATGAGGAGGCGAAGGGTGTCCGACCGACGTAGTACAGATCGCCCTGCGGTCACCGGTTGACCCTGGCGAATCTTTTGCCCACGCGCGTCTACACACGAACTGGACGGCTCACCACCGCCGCTCTCGGCCACCACTGCTCGGCCAAACGGCGCACGCGCGAACCCGCCGCCGCGGCATCCTGACGGGGAGTTCTTTATCGCTTTTTGGGCGCGGGGTGGCGGCGTTGCGTAGCGGTGCGATCAGCCGCGAGCTCGGCGTTGCGCAATTCGAGCGCAGTGTAGTCAGATTCCAGCTGGGTGTTTCTGTTTTCCAGGTCCAAGATTTGGCAGACACCGGCAAGGTTGATGCCTTGTTCGACGAGTTCGGTGATCCGCTCGATGCGTTCCAGGTCGTCGTCGCTGTAGCGGCGGGTGCCCCCGTCGCTGCGCGAGGGAGTGAGCAGTCCCCGGCGCTCGTAGAGCCGTAATGTCTGCGGGGCGATGCCAGACAGCTCCGAGGTCACCGAGATGCCGTAGACACCGCGTGCCGATCGGGGTGTCGAGCCGTCGGTCACTCGCTTCTCCTCTTGCAAAAAACTTCTGTCTGCTACTTGCGTAACTATACGCTACGTGGTATTAGAAATCTATGCTAACAAAGATAGATTCTCGACCTGATCTGGGGGTGAAAAATGGTGCTGATGCGTACAGATCCGTTCCGTGAACTCGACCGTCTGACTCAGCAGGTCCAAGGCACCGCGGCGCGCCCCGCCGTGATGCCGATGGACGCTTGGCGCGACGGTGACCGGTTTATCGTCGAATTCGATCTGCCTGGTGTGCAGGAGGATTCGCTCGGCCTTGACGTCGAGCGCAACGTGCTCACCGTGCGCGCCGAGCGCCCCGATGTCGATCAAAGCCGGGAGATGGTGACCGCTGAGCGGCCTCGCGGCGTGTTCAGCCGCCAGCTGTTCTTGGGGGAGAACCTCGACACGGACAGGATCGAGGCTGATTATCGCGACGGAGTCTTGCGGCTCACGATTCCCGTGGCCGAACGGGCCAAGCCCCGACGCATCGAGATAAGCCACGACGGGAAGCACACGGCAATCAATGCCTGACGGCGTCGCGTCGGGCGTGCGATAAACCTGCCACGGGGTACGACCGAACGGTCGAAACGTCGACATGAATCGGACCCCGACGCGGCGCGCCAAAACAACCCACATACCGCTTGTCGCCTTGACCGTCATCAAGTTGCCGAGAGTCGTTGAAGCTGGGCCGCATTCGAACAAGAAGTATCACGATGAGCGAATCTAGACACAACCGCAACGACCTACGTGAGCCGCCCACACCCAAGACCGGCGTCGAGCAGGCGTTGGCGGGCGGCGCTGGACAGCGAGTGGGTTGGTTCCACTACTACTTCGACGACGACCGTTGGGAATGGTCCGCCCAGGTCGAACGCATGCACGGCTATTCGGCCGGCGGCGTCACGCCGACCACTGAAACGGTGCTTGCCCACAAGCATCCCGACGATCTGCGACAGGTCGCCGACACCCTCGAACTCATCCGCCAGACACGTCAAGCGTTCAGCAGCCGGCACCGCATTATCGATGTGCAGGGCCGCGTTCATCACGTCGTCGTCGTAGGAGACCAACTGCACGACGAGCAAAACCAAGTCATCGGAACCCACGGCTTCTATATCGACGTAACTCCGGCGGAGCAGGCACGCCAAGACCAGCTCACCGCTGCGGTCATGCGCATCGCTCAAAGACGTGCATGCATTGAACACGCAAAGGGCATGCTGATGGCGATCTACGAAATCGATGAGGCAGCCGCCTTCGAACTGCTGAAGTGGCGATCCCAGGAAACCCAAGTCAAACTCCGACGCCTCGCCGAACAAGTCATCACCGACTTCACGAGCCTGCGTCATAACGGGGCAATGCCGCCCCGCGCGACCTACGACAACCTCCTGCTAACCGCGCACCTCCGATGCGGATCTCGACCGGATACTGCTCTTTCACAAGTCGGCTGAAGCTCGCTGGAATTTCGCGCACGGCTATGGCGCGCTGGGCGCAAACCGGGATTGACCGCTGAGACCGAAATCGCCATGGATGTGGGAAGCGGTGACTATTGCCGTCTCTTGTGCGTCGCGGGTGCGACGTAGGTGGACTAACGCGCCGGCGTCCGATCGCGGAGCACAAATGAGCCGCCGATCACGAGAGCGCCGACGACGGCTAACGGAACGGACCACCCGAGGCGGGTATCGATTGCCGAATTGCAATCAGCGACATAGCGAGTCTGCGTCTGCGGTGCCACGGACTGGACCACCGGGCCGATGACCGGGATGCTGCCGACGGCATTTCCCGCGTTGTTGTCCTTTTGCTGAGCCTCTGACAGGTCCCCACCGCTGATCGCCATGCCGCAGTTCGCGTTCCCGCTGGGACCGGACACGCTCACCGGCATGAGCAATGCGATGATGCCCGCGAGCAGCAGGACAGCACCCACGAGCAGGATCACTCGCCTCATCCCCATCACTGGCCTCCTCTCAAGATGGTCAACTACCGATACCCCGGGCGTGAAAGGTTCAAACCAAGCGGTCAGCCGTGTGGTGCCTCAGAGATCTTGGCTGTTTACCCAAGCCCCGTTCGTGCTACCCAACCGGTGCTGGAGTAATTGCGGTTCATCCACACAACGTCATCGACGCCGTGACATCCGAACCGTCCGCACTGAACCTGGCCAGCAGCGGCTGGTAGTCGGGCTAGAAGTAGTGGCTGCGTCCGCCGACAGCGTGTCCCATCCTTCCCATGACCATCAGCACCAAGCCGATCACCAAGAGAATGAGACCGATAGTCCACAGCACGGAGACCTTGAGTAGAAATCCTGCGATCAAAAGGATGATTCCAAGAACGATCATGGCGTACACCTAGTTTCGATTAGTTCCAATCGGATGTAGAGACTGGGATAGCACCAGTCTCAGTTATTTGCGGTCGGCTCGGCCGACTTCGCCGTTTCGGGCGTCTGCGAGGCGGGATCCAGTGTGTCTGCGCGGTCCCACTGCTCCTTCAGCTGATCGCGTGAGGTCGCCACCCCGCTGCGGTGGGAATCGGCTTCGTGTTGCAGGCCGGAGGCCTGTGCCGCCTTGACGTCAGCTTCGGCCTGGGCGGCGCGCGCCTTGGCGGCGGTCTCCTCGGCTAGTGCCTCGCGCCGGTTGATTCGGAGTGTTTCCTCTTTGGCTTGGTCGCGGATTTCCTCGGCTTTGGCGTGACGGTGTTGTGTGCGGTTATTTACAAACACCCAGCCCAGAGCGACGAGAATCAGAATTGCCGCGACCGCGAAAAAGGCGATCGTGATGATCATGCTGGTAGACATGTCGGCTCCTTGATTTGGTTGAGCACGGTCCATCATTTCAATCGGTTGGAATTAAGCCTTAGGAGTGGGCGTTGACAGTCCCTCACTTCGGGACATCGACATAATCGAGTGATCCGGCGTTCACGGTCACCGCCGTGGCCTCGACGGTGATGCGTTTTATTGACCCTCGTGTAATACCCGCGTTGACCGCCCGTCAAACCGCACATACCCAAGTGCGGGCGCAGCGCATGTCGGCGTAGGAACGACAACCGCCCCTCGCCGCATAATCCGCAGTCGAGGCAGACGTGGCGCGACCGGCCGTTGGCCGCGCCGTGCTTCGCCGCGACCTTGACAATCTTCGTGCAGGACCGGCTCTGATCTCGGGGCTGGATGCCCTGGTGTTCGGTGAGGAGCCCGGAGATTGCACCGCGAATTCACGAGTGCTGTGTCTGGTGGTCGTTGGCACTGGCGTCGGGCTCATCGCGGGCCTCTTTGACCTTGTGCGGCAACTGCAGTAGTCGGAGCACCGTGACCAATGCCAGTCCGCCCACAAGGTTGCCGCCGATGGCCAGTCCCAGCAACCCTCCCCAGTCCCCGTATCCGAACGGCGCACCGGCGACGAGCGCTGCGAAACACACCAGTGAGGCCACGATGGCGTGGTTGACGTGGCCGAGCGTGAGCAATGTGCCGACAATCACCGCTGGAATCAGCTTGACCCCATCCGAATCGGTGCCCTGCTGGAGGTGCGTCATCGACGTGATCAGCATTCCGCCGACCAGCGCTAGCGCGAATGCGTGCCAATTCACGCCGAGTTTGATGTATGAGCCGGCGAGCTCGTTGGCGGTCGACTTGAGTCCCGGAAACGCGACCATGAAGAGGGCGACGATCAGCCAACCGGCGATCAGATTGGATATCAAGGTGGTGAGCCACAACCGCACCAGGGCACCGGGACTGCCCTGCTTCGTCACAACGGCTGCGACCGGCAGGAGGAAGTTCTCTGTGAACAGTTCACTGCCGGCGAGCGTCAACGCAATGAAGCCAGACGAGAACGCGATGGCCGCCAACAGTGGGTTGTGAGTCTGGTGCTGTACCAGGAGAAGTGCCAGCACCCCGATGGACACGTCGAAGCCCCCGAGGAAACCGGTGACGCCCAGCTGCACCCACGAACGGCCGAGGCGCTGACTGCCCTGATCTACTGTGCGGTCGAAAGCTTCCTCTTCCTCGCGCGGAGCCACATCCGGTTCAACGCTATCTGCGGACTTACCGGCGTCCTTGTCGGACGCCCCGTCGTCGGCCACCGCAGAACTCACCACCTCACACTAAGCGTGAATTTTGGATCCAGGGCACCTATTTCGCTCACGATTCCAGCGCCTGCAGTTTGCCGGTTGAGAGCACCGAGAGGTACTGATGGCATCAACATGGCCAACGCGGCGGTCGCCTTGCCTCACGCTTTTCATGACCGCCCGATGGCTACACCGAACCGGACGCTTCATCCGTGGCAGACCACCACCGTGAAGTGCTTATCATGACACGTACCCCGACCCGGATCACTTGATCGCGGGCGTCGCCGGGCAAGGCCAGGGTCAGACCTCGTCGAGCCGCGGATAGAGCACTTCCTGGGTGAGCAACTGGAGCGCAGCTGCGATTGGAATGGCCACTAGCGCCCCAACAATCCCGAGCAGCGCGCCCCCAATGAGGACTGCGACCACGGTGATCAGCGCCGGCACCTTCACGACTCGGCCGATGATTCTCGGCACGAGTAGATAATCCTCGACGAGCCGAAGCACGACGAAAAACACGATCGTTGCAACGCAGACCGGAAGCGAGACGGTCACGGCTACCGCGGCAACGACGACACCGGCGATCGTCGACCCCACGATGGGCACGAGATCGAGGACGGCGACGAAGATTGCCAGCAGCAACGGGTAGGGGACGCCGAACAATATCAGCCAGATGAAGGTGGCGGCACCAGTGATCGCCGATATCAACACATTGCCCAAGACGTAGGCACCGACCTTGGAGAAAACCTCATCGCCGATGAGGATCGCGCGGGGCCGACGCGTGTGCGGCACCAGCCGGTACATGGTGGTGCGGATGCGGGGCATGTCCACAAGGAAGTACACCGTCAAGACGATCGCGATCAGAAAGTCAGCCAACGCTCCAAAGACCGCGGTTCCCGCGCTGACCGCCTCGTTGAGGGCTGATCCGCCCGAACCGTTGATCGCGTCGGTGATCCGCTGTTGGAGATGGAATCGGTCATTGAGCCTGCCGATGGCCGAGGAGTGGTCCTGGGCTTGCTGAAGGTAATGCGGCACCTGGTGAATGAGATCCCCGGCTTGCTGGGCAAGCGGGGGAATCGCGGCAGCCACAAAAGCGCCCATCGCTGCGAGAAAGATGACGAACACAAGCGTCGTGGCCAGCCACCGACGAAGCCCGCGGTTGACGAACCACGACACTGCCGGTTCCAGCCCGAGCGCGAGGAAGAATGCCACACCGATCAGCACCAACATCTCTGACAAAGACACGAGGACTCGGACCACCCCGTACGTCACGGCAACCCCGGCCGATGCGGTCAACCCGATATAAAACGGAGACCGTCGATTAAATCGTCGACCCAGTGAACCGAGTGGTTGCTCATCCGAACTCATCTCCGCCGCAAGTAGTTCTGCCTCCGCGACCGGGCCTTCCCCATCGGAGTGCGGTTGGGCCACCATCTCGTGATGACCTTCGGCGGCACGATCGTGTGGAGAATGAGCTTCGTCGACTCCAGCCATCTGGCACCTCCGGTGATCGGTTCCACTAACGCTCACCGCAGCGCCGAACCCAACCGTGCGGTTTCAGCAACGATGCACGGCGACGTCAACCCAGTGCGACTCACCGCGCGCGGGCTTCAGCCGCGCTTTTTTCTGTTGGGCGGATCGATCAAACGCTCCGCGACGTCCTTCGCCGATACGTCCTGGGTGCTCGTTGGACCGTTGGAGCATAACCATTCTCAGCGTGGGTGAAACCCACCCAGACGGGCAGCACCTCCGCGGAGAACATGCCGCCAGCTCCGCTCGGCGGGATACACCGACACTCGGGCTGGCAATCGCGGATAAGGGCTTGGGGTAAACAATCCATTGTTTTTAAGCTTTCTGTGGCCGGTAGAGGTCAGTAGCATATTACCTATATCTCGCTTGAATCCCCTGTCTTCCAACGGGTTTGGACGAGGCATCAGCGATCGCATGAACTGCCGCGGAGGCACCGCGGACGATTTACCGACCCTTCACTGTCTCCGCGCAATAAACGCGCAATAGGCTCGGCGGCGGGTCACGACGCCGAAGGGATTGCTAAATGACGCGAGCCACCTACACCGTCCCTGATAACCCCGCTGATCCCGAGGCCGCCGCGCTCAAACTGATCGTGCGGATGCCTGCCGAGGTATTGCGCACGCCGATCTCTCGACAGATTGACGCCCGTCTGTTCTGCCCCGCCTCCGGCTCACACGCGGACAAACTTGTCGCCCAGGCGCAGAGCAGTCGAGTCGTCAGCGCAGCGCGACTTCGATCGCATCACGAGCGCGATCGAGCAGCGACGCGAACGGGCCGGCGGCGAAGTTCATCACCGGCGATTCGACGCCTGGGTGCGGACGCGTCGGCGCGATAGCCTCCGCCGCACGCACCGCCCCTGCCATCTTCTTGAGGTCGGCTTCAGTGAGGGTGTCAGCCAGCTCGTTGAACTCCTCGTTCTCCTCGTGCTCAGCGTGCTCGATCACGTCACTCTGGAATTCGATCAGCGCGTTTTTGAACTCGGGCGATTCGGGACCCATGCTTTCAATATTCTGCAGCTGCTGTTTGGCCTCGTTCTCCTCGTGCAGGCGTGCATCGACGATGGCATCGCCGCCGGGGATCTCCTGTCGTGCTTTGGGATGAACGATCATCTCTTCGGCGGTTTCGTGCACAGCCAGCAACGAACGCAGCTCGAAGAACTTCTTCTCGCGCGTATCATTGTCGACCGCGTTAATCGTCTCGGAGAACAACTCCTTGATCCGGTTGTGCTGCGCCTTGAGAAAGGCAACGACGTCCTGCGTGGTCTTAACCGATGGGTCGGCCATGGCGATCTACCTCTGTTTCTTTCTGGGATAAGTGGATACGGCGCCACGGGCTGCGTACGCCACACCTCGCCTTCATACCCGGACACGAGCACCCTAAACGCGCTTACGAGTTTCACGGGCTTACGCAATTGCCGAACTAGGAGCCGCCGCTGACCGCCGAGGGTTCAGAACACACCGGCAGTGGTTTTGCCACCGACCCGATGGGCTACTCCATGCAGGGTCACGACCACGAGGAGGCCACCGTGCAACGCCGTTTCACACCTCGTCGACTGCTGGACAACGCCGGCACCGTCGCGATCCACCATCACTGTGGCGTGCAGCAACAACAGCAGTAATCAGCCCGGCACGACCACTACGCCGAGATCCAGTGTCGGCAGTTCGATATCGAGTGTGATCAGCTCCCGAGTGAGCTCAGCCAGCTCAGTGATTAGCTCCAAGGTCGGTAGCACGTCGAACAGCCCGGGTTACTAAACACGATCGGACGTCGGTGTGCGGCCACAAAAGCCGCTGGTTGTCGGTTCGAATCCCTCTCTTAGCACCCCGCTGGGTAGGCAAATAGGCAAAGCCGCGAAGCTCAAACCGCCAGGAACGTTGCCCGGTTCACGCCAGTAGGAGGTATACGCCCATGGCGTGTTCCGACGCCACCACGACGAGAAGCGGACCGAAACGTCCCGGATGCCGGCTGCAAAGATCGGGGCCACCGGACCGCCGATCGGTCCCCACACACGATCGCCTTGTTCGGAGCATAAATGTTGGTCCAGCGCGTGAGTGCGAACGGTGCGGCGGCTAGACGGGGCCGTCGACAATCGCGGCTCGTCCTCCACGAGCAGGCCCCTCGTGTCGGTACGCTACCTTCCGCTGCCGCGTGTGCAACAGATAGCCGCCCGGGCGAACCAGGGGCCTAACGTCTATTGGCCAGGTGCGTCTGGCACGTCGCCGGGTTCGGGCAGATCGACCGTCGGGCCGGTCGGCGCCGGAGTCTGGTGTGGCGCCCATTTCGCCGGTACGGGAGTCGGGTATGGCGTCGCGCTCGTCGGAGCAGCAATTTGGTATGACGGGGCGCCAACGGGATTGGTGGCGGCAATGGCTCCGCCTACCCCCATCAGCGCCGCCACCGCGGCCAACGCCAGGGCAATCTTTCGACTTGTCTTCATGATCGGTAACTCCTTTCGGGCGCACCGTGGAATGGGGGCGCCGATGCTTCACTGTGGCAGGTGAGCCCTGAGAAAACGCTGAGCTCGCTGATTCGCAACGACGTTGCGGATCTCGCAGTTGGGTGGTGGTTTAGCGCACTGACCGCGAGGAGGGAATCGACAGTGATCGCGAGACGCACACCGGCCGCGAGCATTGGCAAACTGGTCTGGCCCGCCAAAAGCATGCGGTGAAGCCGTCGGGCCGCCCGCTGATCGGCGGTGGCTTTGGTCATCGCCCGACGACGGGGCCGGGGTGAGCCTTGCTGATAACGGCCTCGATGAGCTCCCCCATCTTGGTGTACCAGGCTTCAGGACCCGGATCAGTGATCAGCGCCAGGACGGTCAGTGCGGCAATCACGCACACCGTCACGACCACGCGTGTGGACCATCGTGCCCAGAACTCTTTGCGCTGCGGCGGGGCCTCGTCGCGACGACGGTGGATCAACCTCGTAACTAGCACCACGGGGTCAGTATCGCCGGTCGCGGCTAAGAGCACGCTGAAAAACCGAGTGTGGGCAATCCGTTGGCCGGGCCCTTCTACTGCCCGGTGGTAGTGCAGTCTGCCGCGATGTAGCGCAACGGACAACAACGGCTCTCGCGTCTCAGCAAGCTATCAGGCAGGACGTCTCACAATGGCCGCGTGACAGCTTGGGCGGATCGAGTCCTGGCGCTGTCTGACGGATTCGCAACGGGCTTGGGCGTCGCGCATCTGTCCTTGACGCACGGGTGGGTACCAACGATCCTCGAGCTCGTCGCGGCAGCGACACTGGTGCTGGCGGTGGGACGACGCACCCGTCGTTGGAGCGTGGTGTGGTTGCCCGCCGGGGGGATTGTCGGTGCCGGCGTGGCAATCGGAGCTTACTGGTACGTCATGTCGGCTGGGCTGGCCGGAGACCCGGCTCCCGCAGCGGTGTGGATCTGGATCGGGCTATCCGGGCTCGCAGCAGTGATCGCGGCCGCGGGCTGGCGCGCAGCTCGATGGTGGCGGCGCGGCTTGTCGGTGCTCGCCATCCCACTGTCGTTGCTGTGTGCGAGCGCCGCGGTCAACACCTGGGTTGGTTACTTCCCGACAGTAGGTGCCGCGTGGAATGAACTCACCGGGCGTCGCCTGCCTGACCAGACCGACCGCGCGACCGTCGCCGCGATGCAGTTGGCGCGCCAGGTTCCAGCCCACGGCGCCGTCGTTGAGGTGACGATCCCCGCTAACGCGTCGGGGTTCAAGCACCGTGATGAGCTGGTGTACTTACCGCCGGCCTGGTTCTCGACCAATCCGCCACCACGGCTGCCCGCGGTGATGATGATCGGTGCCCAGTTCAATACACCTACCGACTGGATAAGAGCTGGCGGTGCGGTCGAAACGCTTGACGCCTTCGCTGCGGCCCATGGTGGCAACACACCGGTTTTCGTGTTCGTCGACTCCGGTGGAGCGTTTAACATCGACACCGAATGCGTTAACGGGAGCCGTGGGAACGCCGCGGACCATCTGACCAAAGATGTTGTTCCGTTCATGATTTCCACCTTCGGGGTGAGTTCGGAACCATCAAGGTGGGGTGTAGTCGGGTTTTCGGCCGGAGGTACGTGCGCACTAGATCTCGCGGTGATGCGCCCAGACCTGTTTAGCGCATTTGTCGACATCGGCGGGGATCTCAGTCCCAACACGGGCTCCAGGGCACAGACCATCGATTGGCTTTTCAGCGGCGATGCCGCGGCGTGGAAGTCGTTCGACCCGACCACCGTCATCACCAAACATGGTCGTTATGAGGGTGTTTCGGGATGGTTTGTCATCTCGGGCGCACCGCAGAGTGATCAGAGCCCCAACGTGTTGGCCGCCGACAACGCGGAGCGGCGTGCGGCTGGTGCGCTGTGCGGGGTCGCGACCGGCAACGGGATACACTGCATCGTCGTCGCCCAGCCCGGCACCCACGACTGGCCTTTCGCGCGGCGGGCGTTCACGGCGGCCATGCCGTCGCTGGCGGGCCGACTCGGCACTCCCGGCACCGGCGCAATCCCGCTTCCGTAGCCCACTCCCGGCGCGCTCTCCTCCGCACAAGCCAATCCGCGGCAAGAACATTCAGCTATGGGTGCCGATGAGCGTAGCGATCCCGCCGCAACCCCGCGAACGACGGATAGTTCACGATCGAGATGCGTTAGCACCATACGCCGACGACGAGATGCGGGTACCCGGGGAACTCAAGCCCGAGGGGGCGTTATCAAACCGGATGCCGGTGATTGACGTCAGGATGCTCTGGCGTCGCGCGAATGGGGGCGGTTATGAGCGGCGCTGATCGTCTCGAACTCTTGCTCTGTGCCTTATATTTCGGTGCTGATCCGATCGGGCGGCTGCGAGTCAGAAACCAGCCGTTCGGAGAAAGGATAGGAATGTGAACGCGCCGAGAACCTAGCCGGCCCAGTAGGGGCCATAGATGCCGAAGACACCTGGATAAGGGGCGGGAATGGCGCTGTTGATCTCAGCGTCGCCCGGCTTCTGGCATATGGTCGCGCTGGCCGAGGCGACGCAGGACCGCTGATCGGCGGGTCCCTGCTGGGTATCGGCGGCCGCCGCCGGTGCCGCGGCAATAGCCACCGCGGCAGCGACCGCCGCCAACACCGGTGTGATGACTTTTAAGCCGATTTGCATGGTGGAATCCTTTCCTTTAGGGCACTAGCGTCGCGCCCGGTAACCCAGGCCTAATCGCCCGGTGGTGGCGTGATCGGTGTCAGCGGGAGCCGCCGCCGAAGCTGCCGCCGTAGGGGCCGCCAGATTGTCCTCCGAAGTCAGACCATTGCGGTAAGACACTGGCGAACGGCAGGGTGTCGTTGACTTCAGCATTGCCGGGCGACTCGCATATGGTTGACCCGGTATTCAAGCCGGTGCAGGTCTCGGTCGCCACGGCCGCGGCCGTGGGTGCGGCGGCGATGGCTACCGCGACAGCGCCCGTCACCAACGCCGGTGTGATGTATTTCAGTCTGATTCGCATGGTGGCAGTCCTTCGATGGGGCCGTTTGTCTCATTCCAGGGTTGCGCTGCGGCCGGCTCTGGTCGTTACCGCTGGCGCCCGGACATGCTCCTCGGCAGCTGGAGTCTGTGCTTACCGGTCAGCACCCAGCGAAAGCTGCGAGGCCCTGAACGGAGGACTCTTGACGTGCGTGCTGACCGAAATGCTCTTCGCTGCAACCGGTTAAGGGCTAGCAGCCGAAGGGCTGGCAGTTCAAGATCGACGTGTTCTTTGAACCTTAGGCGCCGCTGAGATCGATCCCGCATTGTTTAGCGGATACCCAGTGATGTCCCAGCACGCTCGTATAGTCCATCGCTAGCGTGACAGTGTGTGACGGCGAAGAGGCCGCACAACTCGGGGAGGTCGGCGACGACCCCGGTGGCTGCGGCTTCTGGTCCTGCAACATCCGGTCCGCGCTGTAATCGCAATCGGCTGGGAGTGCCACCCTTTTGCGGCCCAGCTCACCCACCCGAGCATGACTGCTTCGTCGTTAAGGCGGGAGGACCGATAGTCCATGGCCCCGATCACCACATCGGATAACAGTTCGACGGTTCGCCGGCGATTTTTCCCCGAGTACCAGGGTCGTTCACGACGCGAGCCGCTTGCGGTGAAGGTACCCGAGATCACCGCCTGGTTCTGGATTCTCAAGCTGCTCACCACCGCGACGGGCGAGGCGGCATCGGATTATCTGCTGAGCACGGTCGGCCTGGTGGCAGTGGCTATCGGCATGCTCGGTTTCGGGTTCACCCTGCGGCTTCAGTTTCGGACACGGCGCTACAACGCCTTTGCCTACTGGGCGGCGGTGATGATGGTCGCCATTTTCGGCACTATGGCCGCCGACATCGTCCACAGGGAGCTCGGCCTATCTTTCGCGGCGTGCACCCTGTTCTGTGCGCTTGCGGTCGCGGTGATCTTCTGGTCATGGCACCGCACGGAGGGCACACTGTCCGTGCACAGCATCACAACTCGACGCCGCGAGGTTTTCTACTGGCTGGCGGTGTCGTTCACATTCGCACTCGGAACCGCGGCGGGCGACCTTACCGCGAGTCAGCTGCACTTCGGATTCGTCGGGTCGATTGTCCTTTTCGCCGTGGTCATGGCCGTTCCGGCGCTGGGCCACTGGCGCTTTCACCTCAACGGTGTCCTCGCCTTCTGGTGGGCGTACATCGTGACCCGACCGCTGGGCGCCTCCATTGCGGATTGGTGGAGCAAACCCGCCACGCACGGGGGGCTGGGCTACGGCACGGGCGCTGTCGCCAGCTTTCTGGTAGTGACGAGCGCCACGGTGCTCACCTATGTAGCCGTCCGACCCTACATAGTCGTCCGACGCCGCGAATACCAAGCATCACATCCGCGGAATCGCTGACCGAAATGCTCCCCGCCGCCACTGATTAAAGGGCGAGAGCAGTCCACGGGCAGGCCGTTCAAGCTCGACCCAAGCCGACCAAGTTCGCTCTAGCATCCCAAGTGCAGCCAACGAGCCGACCTGCCACGCAGGCGGATACACGGGAAACCACTGCCCTGGCGCTTTGGACTGTCTCCCGTTCTGTCAGATCCAGCGCGAAGCGGTAGCGGCGACCCCAACGACGTTGTCGGCCAACCGTAGAGGTGGGTGTCGAGGGGTTTGGGTCCCGAACTCGGTCAGAACGACTCTCGATCAGAAAGACTAGGTGGGTAGATGCCGACGCCGCTCGGTTGCTGGCGCCGATGGTGCTGTCGCGAAGTGCTCATGGTGCAGTGACTACGGTCCAGGTCTGTCAGGTTACGCTGGCCGGCCGACGCGTTCGACTGGATCGCGTTGATATACAGAGCGATTCGGCGACCGCATTCGCCTTAACGTATAGAGCACCGAGGCGGATTCAAGCAGCCGCGGTCATGCTGCCAGCCGCCGTAAGCGTGCCGGCTACCGTAGCCGCCGTACCCGTGCCCAAAGCCACCGCCGTGCCCAAAGCCACCGCCGTGGCCGCCGCCACCACCGTGGCCCGCGGCGGTCACGATCACCGGTGCAGCGGCCATGGTCGCCGGCAGAGCCGCAACCGGGTCAGCCATCGCCGTTGGCGCTGCCGCGATAGCCACCGCCACGGCGCCCGCAGCCAAAACTGGTGCGATGTGCTTCGTTCCAATCCACATGGTGGCACTCCTTCGATGGGGCCGTTTGTCTCATTCCAGAGTTGCGCTGCTGCCGGCTCCTGTCGTTACCGCTGGCGCCCGGAACATGCTCCTCGGCAGCTGGAGTCTGTGCTTACCGGTCAGCACCCAGCGAAGCTGCGAGGCCCTGAACGGTCCGTGTACATGATCTGCGCCACGCGTGCGCCATCCTCTTGTCCACGATGGGTGAGCCGCCGGCAACCGTGCAGCGGATCCTGCGGCACAGCTCGATCACGGTGACCACGGACCTACGTCGAGGTAATCGAGGCGGTACAGCGTGACGCCCTGGACTCGATGGGCCCCCTGTTCGCACACACTGGCGAGAATTCGACACGCCAATTGTCGTCAAAACTGTCGCAGGTGCGCGGTGAGCCGCCCGAGGTAGTCGACGGTGCACTGGGCGATCACGAGACGCACACGTCTCACCTTATTGGCCTGATTGGCAACTACGCTGACGCCACGATGACATCGCAGAAAACCGCGGCGCAGCGGCTGGGACGCGTCCTCGAGGCGATCACCCGCCAGAGCGGGCGGCTTGGGAAGACTCCTGCGTACGGCTCGTGGCTGCTGGGCCGGCCGTCGGAAAGCCAACGGCGCCGGCGGGTGCGCATCCAGGTCATCCTGACCGTTTTGGTCATCACCGCGAACCTGATCGGCATCGCGGTGGTGGGGCTGATGGTCACCGTGGTGTTCCCGGTCCCGAACGTGTTTGGGCCCGACGCACGCTGGATCACCTTCACGGTGGTACCGGCCTACGTCGCGGCCGCGCTGGTGATCGGCACGTTCTGGGCTACCCACCGCGTGGTGGAGTCGTTGAGGTGGGCGATCGAGGAACGACCGCCGACGCCCATCGGTCAGCGCAACACCTTGCTGGCACCGTGGCGATTGACGCGAGTGCTGCTGGCGCTGTGGGGCGGCGGAGCGGTGCTCATCACGACGTTATATGGCTTGGCGGACCGGGATTTCATCCCAAAGTTCGGACTCTCGATCAGTTTCAGCGGCATCGTGGTCAGCACCGGTTGTTACCTGTTGACCGAGTTTGCGTTGCGGCCGGTGGCCGCCCAGGCGCTGGAGGCCGGCCGGCCGCCACGGCGATTCGCACCCGGCGTCATGGGCCGGCTCATGACGGTCTGGCTGCTGGGCTCCGGCTTGCCGGTGGCCGCGATTGTGCTGGCCGCGTTGCTAGCGATGACCATGCACAACCTCACCCAGACCCAATTCGCTTTCGCCGTAGCAATTTTGGCATTGGTCTCGATTGTCTTCGGCTTCATCCTGATGTGGATCTCTGCGTGGCTGACGGCAACCCCGGTGCGCGTGGTCCAGGCGGCGCTCAAGCAGGTCGAAAAAGGCGATTTGAACACCAGCGTCGAGGTGTTCGACGGCACGGAGTTAGGCGAGCTGCAGCGCGGCTTCAACGCGATGGTCGACGGGTTGCGCGAGCGGGAGCGGCTACGGGACCTGTTCGGCCGCCACGTTGGTCGGGAGGTCGCCGCCGCTGCCGAGCAGGGCCAGCTGGAGCTGGGCGGCGCGGAATGCCATGTGGCCGTGCTGTTTGTCGACGTGATCGGCTCGTCGCAGCTCGTGGCCCGGATGCCGCCGATCGAGGTGGTCGAATTGCTCAACCGGTTCTTCGCGGTCATCGTCGAGGAGGTCGACCGTAACCACGGGCTGGTTAACAAGTTCGAAGGCGACGCGGCGCTGGCGGTGTTCGGCGCCCCCGTTCCGCTGGAGCGTCCCGAGGACCATGCGCTTGCCTCGGCGCGCGCTATCGCATGCCGGCTGCGCGACGACGTGCCGGAGTGCCCCGCCGGGATCGGTGTGGCCGCGGGTGAGGTGATCGCGGGGAACGTAGGCGCGCACGAACGGTTCGAATACACCGTGATCGGCGAGCCGGTAAACGAGGCCGCCCGGCTGTGCGAACTGGCCAAGTCCACACCGCAGCGCCTGCTGGCCTCGGCGGCCGCAGTCGAGCGGGCCAGCGAGGGTGAGCGCCGTCATTGGGAGTCGGGCGATGAGGTGGTGCTGCGCGGACTGGATCAACCGACACTGGTGGCGGCACCCAAGGCGTCGTCGTGATGACCTGAGCCCCGATCGTCGGTCCAGGGTTTGTGAGAGTCTTACGGCCCGTAGTGGCGGGCAGGAAGGCTCGATTGATGTCCACACGACAACGCAAGCGGCACACCCCAGAGCAGGTGGTGCGAAAGTTACAAGAGGCGGATCGGCTGCTGGCCGAGGGCGTTCACGGGCCGGAGGCGGCGCGCCAGCTGGGGATTCGGAGCAGACCTACTACCGCTGGCGGAATCAATTTCGTGGGCTCAAGGCGCATGATGTGAACCGGTTGCGGCAGTTGGAGCGGGAGAATGCCACGCTGCGGCGCGCGCCGCCTACACGACCCGCCAGCATTCCCCTTACCTAAGCGGCCCGCCAGCATTCCCCTTGCCTAAGGGGTTGGTGCGACTACGTAGTAGACCGTGTGTAGCTCGATCATCTGCTCCGCACCGAACTTGCGGGCAGGCGTCTCGTCTGCAAACTCCACCTCGACGGTCTGGACGGTCATTAGCCTGACGCTTTTGATCGGCCTTTCAACCCGCCACCGAAGTCCTTGCCAATCGGTTTCGTCGATGGTCACAAACATCGGGTGACCGCGTATCAGATGAAGTTTTAGCAGCACTCTCGCCGGAACATTGCATCCGAGCATCGTGATTCCTGGCTCCATCGGTATCGACGTTGTCATGTCACCGGATCCTTTCACGCCATCCAGCAAAACAAAACCGGGCTGTCCCACGCGAGCGGGACAACTGTCCCACCCGCTGACCAGCGCAATTAGCTGGACAGTGGCCTGACGCAACGATTCCACCAATCACGCCCATATCGCGCCAGAAGCGTTGGTTTTCCCGCTTTTCAGGCATCGAAAAGCGTTGCTGCAGTTGCGGATTGCGCAGGTGCGGCACCATCAAAGGTTGCAGGGTCCGCAATCAAGAGCTGCAGCTAGTGTTCGGTGGAATACTGCAACGTCCAATAGGGTCCTGGGCCCCTCAGGTCTGTTCGGTGGTCATGCTTTGCGACTGGTGGGACGACGCACTGACCCCGGCTAGTTGGCACAGTAGTGACACCGAACGGACACCACGCGGCGTGGCTGTTCGCGGATGTATCGGGGGTATCTCGTGACAGTTGAAGCCCGCCCCTCGGGTGAACTTCGGCTCAGGCGCCCGTTCCCGGCTACGGCAATCACTGCAGTGGCCAGCAAGGCATCGTTGCCGATTCGCTTCATGAGTTTTCAACCGGTCAATGCCGCATCGGCCCAACGCTGTAAAGACACGCTCCGTTAGTGAAGGACGTTGTGCTGGCCGACGACACCATCGCGACGCCACTCGTCCTTGGTCATGTCAGCCGCCTGCTGGCCGCCGTCGCACTGTCGACCTTTCCCAACTCGGCGACGACCGGCCCGACGCCGCATGACCGCGCCGACCACCAGCCCGTGCTGCTGCGCCGCGCCAGCGAGTTCATGGACGCTAATGTCATCGAGGACATTGGGTTGGACGATATCGCCGAAGCCGTCCATGTCACGGCGCGCGCGGTGCAATTCATGTTCCGGCGTCATCTGGACACCACGCCGCTGCGATACCTACGCGAGGTGCGACTGCATTACGCCCATGAAGATCTCCTAATCGCCAATCGGAGGCAGGACACGGTTACCGCGATCGCCGCCCGCTGGGGTTTCATGCACACCGGTCGCTTTCGCGGTCTTCTACCGGCAAACCTACGACCACAGCCCGCACACCACGCTGCGCGGCTGACATGGCTGGTGCAGTTGCGGGGTGGTGCTGGATTGGCAAATAGAGCCTAACGAACACGTGATGGAGAACCCATCCAACAACCGGGAGTGAGCCGATGACCGACCCAGACTCAGCACGAGCCGCACGGGATAAATGGCACCGCTGGAGGGAACTCGCGCAACAAGAACTGGACGACGTTGACCCAGGGGACCCGAGTAAAGAATACGAGCGCGCCAAGGCGGCGGCATGGCTGCAGCATTCTGAACGCGAGTACGACAAGGTCGCTGCGATGTACGACCAGTTCTGACAGGCGCCGACGACGGAATACCGGTCCTGGCCGTATGTTTCGTCGCCGATGCATCCGAGAGCGATGAGCAATGACCGAAGTCTTGGAACGTGAACGCAAATGGGAGGTGGACGAAGACTTCGTTCTGACAAGAAGTCGTTCTACGTGCCGACGCGGGTGGACGATCGCGTGTCGGCGGAGCCCTTGGACGATGTCCGGCTGGGACGCGCGATCGGGGTGATCTACCGACCCGAGACCGAACGGCAGAGCCACTACTTCCATGTCCGGCCGGCCGAGCAGTTTGACGCGATGATCCACATTGACACGACGCGAGCCTTGGAGCCGCTCGAGCTGACCAGTGAGTGGATCGCCGGAGAGCTGCCCGAAACCTATCCAACCGGCCTCTAGCATGTTCGACTGCTCCCCCGCTTCACTCACGAGCCGAACAAAGGTGTGCGCGAAGGGTACTCGGGCGGTAAAAGCAACGACGGCGTCCGCAAGAGGATCGGGTCAATCAGTCAGTCAGATCTCCTTTGGCGTCCGCGGATATCTGAAGAGGAAGTAGTCGCTCGCTCGACCCGCTTACGCATTTTTGGGGTGGGGTCCTCACCGTAGCGGTCGATGACCTGCTGGAAGGCGGCCAGCGCCTCGGCGAACCGGCCCAAGTTACCGAACATCGCACCCTGGTTGCCCAGCGCCGCGGCGACCCGTTCACGCAGGGCCGGGGCGGGGTCCTCGCCGTAGCGGTCGATGACCTGCTGGTAGGCGGCCAGCGCCTCGGCGAACCGGCCCAAGTTACCGAACACCACACCCTGGGTGTACAGCGCCGCGGCGACCTGCTCGCGCAGGGCCGGGGCGGGGTCCTCGCCGTAGCGGTCGATGACCTGCTGGAAGGCGGCCAGCGCGTCGGCGAACCGGCCCAGCTCATGGAGCGCGACACCTTTTCTGCGCAGCGCCGCGGCGACCTGCTCGCGCAGGGCCGGGGCGGGGTCCTC
>Ga0209006_10000506_pt1 | contig 36639 bp, 35 predicted proteins | sample JacPin_JW_Ref_O2_FD_188567 | JGI IMG/M metagenome (GOLD analysis project Ga0209006, IMG submission 188567) | Forest soil microbial communities from Algoma, Ontario, Canada - Jack Pine, Ontario site 1_JW_Ref_O2 (SPAdes) (version 2) | ecosystem: Environmental > Terrestrial > Soil > Boreal... | reverse complement strand
GTCGTTCCGACCGGCTACAGCTTCAACCTCGACGGCACCAACATCTACATGACGCTGGCGATCCTCTTTCTCGCCCAGGCGACCAATACGCCGCTCACGCTGATGCAGGAGCTCGGCATCCTGGGGATCGCCATGCTCACCTCGAAGGGCGCCTCCGGCGTCACCGGCGCAGGTTTCGTCACGCTCGCCGCGACGCTCGCGATCGTGCCCGACATTCCGATCCAGGCGCTGGCGCTGCTGCTCGGCATCGACAAGTTCATGAGCGAGTGCCGCGCGATCACCAACCTGATCGGCAACGGCGTCGCCACCATCGTGATCAGCCGCTGGGAGGGCGAACTCGATGCCGTTGCGCTGCACGACACCATGGCGCACCCCATCAGGATCGGCGAGGAAATGGAGGCGCTGCCGGTGCGGTGACGATTTCTCACGGCGGCCAGCGGCCGCTTGGCGGTTGCCGACCCTCGCCCGGCGACGATGCCCGGCTGGGCGGGATCGCCAGCGCGATGTTGCCCACAGTGCGATTCACAGCACCCGAAAGCATTGCAGCTCGACGCGGCGCGCCTTTCGTTGTGCGGTCGCGACCGCAAGTGTGGTGTTGAGAAACGCCAGCTTCGCTGCGCCGGTTTCGAAGCGCATGAAGGTGCGGAACACGTAGCTCGCCGGATCGACGTCCTCGCCCCGCGCCAGGCGGGCGAGCACCTCCGGTGGCCCGTGACGCAGGCCCTGGCTCACCACCTGGACGATGCCGCCCCGCGCCTCCTTGAGCGCATAGCGCGCATCGAGATCGATCGCGCCGTCGCGCCGCGAGATCTGCCAGTCGGCGCCGCCCAGCACCTCGCCGCGCAGCCGCGGCCCCGCAAACGTCCCGCCCGTGATGTACACCACGCGACGCTCGCCGAGCGGCGCCGGTCCCATGGTCACGAGCTCGCCCACCTCGGCGGAGATCGCCATCAGGTGCTCGAGTTGCGGCGCGGCGGCGACCGACATGACAGTGCCTAGCCCCATCTCGCGGCCTTGATCACGTCGCGCCGCGCCGGTGAAGGCGCCCGCCCGGTCGTGCTCTCCTCCTCGCGCGGCGGCGCCGCAGCCGCGCCGCGATCCGATGCGCAATCTATCAGACCGCCTGCGGCGCCGCAGCCGTTGCCTCGCGCTCGGGATGAAGTTCTGTTACTGCAGCGGCGGACGCATGGCGGCGCCCGGCCGCGCGATGCAGATGGCGGCCGCGAACAGGGTGCGCTGGAGCAGGTGATGGATGCCCGTATGGCCGCCGCGCTGCGGCGGTTCGACGACCGATTCGGCTGGAGCTGGCTCGGCGCGTGCCTGAGCGTGACGCTCATGGCCGTGGCCGCCGTCGTGCTCTACCGCAATCTTCGTGGCATCAACGTCACCGAGGTCATCGCCGCGGTGCGCTCGACCGAGCCGCGCGACGTCGCGGTCGCGGCCGGCTTCGTCGCCGCCGCCTATTTCACGCTGACCTTCTACGACCTGTTCGCGTTGCGCACGATCGGACGTCGCGACTTGTCGTACGGCGTCGCAGCGCTTGCCGGCTTCACCAGCTACGCGGTCGGCCACAACATCGGCGCGAGCGTCTTCACGGGCGGCGCGGTGCGCTACCGCATCTATTCGACGCACGGCCTCTCCGCGATCGAGGTCGCCAAGATCTGTTTCGTTGCCGGGCTCACCTTCTGGCTCGGCAACGCCGCCGTGCTCGGCCTCGGCATCTCCTATGCGCCCGCAGCCGCCACGGCGATCGACCAGTTGCCGCCCTGGGTCAATCGCGTGCTCGCGCTGGCGACGCTGATGATCCTGCTCGTCTACGCGGCGTGGGTCTGGCGCACGCCGCGGGTGATCGGCCGCCACGACTGGGAGGTCGCCCTGCCGAACGGTCCCTTCACGCTGGTGCAGATCGCGATCGGCATCGTCGACCTCGCCTGCTGCGCCGCCGCCATGTACATGCTCCTCCCCGAGGAGCCCTATATCGGCTTCGTCGTGCTGGCGGTGATTTTCGTCGCCGCGACATTGCTCGGCTTCGCCAGCCACTCGCCCGGCGGCCTCGGCGTATTCGACGCCGCGATGCTGATCGGCTTGTGGCAGTACGACAAGGAACAACTGCTGGCCGGGCTGCTGCTGTTTCGCCTGCTCTACTACGTCACGCCGTTTGCGTTCGCGCTCGCGATCCTCGGCGGCCGCGAGCTGTGGCTGAGACTGCGGTGGCGGAACCGGCTCGAGGCGAAATAAGGCGGCGGCGCAATCCCGCCCGGGCGTCGAACCGCGTGCATTGGTGGCTGATCCTTTCGGCGAACCGGTAGCCAGTTCGTCGCAACATGCGCTAGATAGGCGCGCCATGGCTCCCGAAGATCAACGGCGGACGCATGACCGGACGGTATCCTGGCTCGGCCGGCTCAAGCGCGCGCGGTTCGTCCTGATCGCAGGCGCCCTCGTCTTCCTCGCGCTCGACCTCATGGGCGCGCTGTCTGCGTTGCAGGCCGCGATCGCCTTCGTCATCATCGGCGTCGTGGCGCTGATCGATGCCCATGCGGGCGAAGCGCCCGGCGTCCCGGCACTTTCGCCCGAGGGCAAGCCGCTTCCCCCCGACTGGCTGGTCGAAGCGGTCGTATCCGGCCTGCCGGATGCCGTCATTGCGCTCGACCGGCGTGGCGTCGTGCTGGCACTGAGCGCCTCGGCGCGCGAAAAGGCCCCGACGCTTGCGCGCAACATGCCGTTGTCGTTCGCGCTGCGCATTCCCGAGATCACCGAGGCGGTGCGCCGCGCGGTGGCGACCGGGGAAATGCAGCACGTCGAGTTCCGCGAGAAGGTGCCGGCCGAGCGCTGGTCGGAGGCCTTCGTCGCGCCGGTTGCGCTCGCTGCCGCCGTCGCCGGACGGCGCGAGCTGTTCTTCGTGACGCTGCACGACATCACCCGGATCAAGCAGGTCGAGGAGATGCGCGCCGATTTCGTCGCCAATGCGAGCCACGAATTGCGCACGCCGCTCGCCTCGCTCTCCGGCTTCATCGAGACGCTGCAGGGACCGGCGCGCAACGATCCGCAGGCGCGCGAGCGTTTCCTCGACATCATGAAGGCGCAGGCGAACCGCATGGCGCGGCTGATCGACGACCTCCTGTCGCTGTCGCGCATCGAGCTCAAGGCGCACGTGCAGCCCGAGCACCAGGTCGACCTCGCGCCCATCGTGCGCCAGGTCACGGACGGACTGCAGACGCTCGCGCGCGACCGCGGCGTCGAGGTGAAGATCGCGCTGCCCCCGGAGGCGCTGTTCGTGCGCGGCGACCGCGACGAGCTGATCCGCGTGTTCGAGAACCTGATCGAGAACGCGCTCAAATACGGCGCCGCCGGCAAGCGGGTGGACATCGCGCTTGCGCGCGAGGCAGGCGACAACGAGGCGACGGTTGCGGTGCGCGATTACGGGCCCGGCATTGCACCCGAGCACCTGCCGCGGCTGACCGAAAGGTTCTACCGCGTCGATGTGACCGAGAGCCGGGCACAGGGCGGCACTGGACTGGGCCTTGCGCTGGTCAAGCATATCCTGCACCGCCACCGCGGGCGGCTGACCATCGACAGCGCGCCCGGCAAGGGCGCGACGTTCACGGTGCGGCTGTCGCTCGATCAGCGCAAATAGCACCGTCTGCGGCCGTAGGAGCCGCGTTCCGCAGCGTATTTCGCCCAAGAAGGCATTCGCGGCGCCGCCCCAGGGATGATATTTCTGTCGACAACCGGCGGAGCGGACCGATGGACGATCACCATCACGACCATGACGATCATCATCATCACCATCAGCATGGGCACCGTCACGGCGCGGCAAGCTTCGGAACCGCCTTCGCGTTCGGCACGGCGCTCAATCTCGCCTTCGCGCTCGTCGAATTGGGTGTCGGCTTCTTTGCCAATTCGCTCGCGCTCATTTCCGACGCCCTGCACAATTTCTCCGACGTGATTTGCCTGCTGCTCGCCTGGGGCTGTGCCTGGCTCGCCACCTGGCAGCCGACCGCCTCGCGCACCTATGGATACCGCCGCGCCTCGATCCTCGCGGCGCTGGCCAATGCGGCACTGCTGTTTGCCGCGACCGGCGCCATCCTCACCGAAGCCGCGCGCCGGCTGTTTGCACCCGAGCCGATCGCGGCCGGTACCGTGCTGTCGGTGGCAGCGCTGGGCATCGTCATCAATACGGCGACCGCGCTCATGTTCATGCGCGGCCGGGCGCATGACCTCAACCTCAAGGGCGCATTCCTGCACATGGCGGGGGACGCGGTCGTCTCGCTCGGCGTCGTCATCGCGGCGCTGGTGATCGGCTGGACCGGCTGGCTGTGGCTCGATCCGGCCGTGAGCGCCGCAATCGCGGCCGTCATCCTGATCGCCACCTGGAGCCTCACGCGCGACGCGCTCAATCTCGCGCTCGATGCGGTTCCGGCCGGGATCGACCGTCACGCGGTCGAGGCCTATCTCGCGGGCCTGCCCGGCGTGACCGAGGTGCATGATCTGCACATCTGGGCCATGAGCACGACCGAAACCGCGCTGACGGCGCACCTGGTGCGGCCGGATGCCGACCTCGACGACCAGCTGCTCGCCGACACCGCGCACGAGCTCGATCGGCGTTTCGGCATCCGGCATGCCACCGTGCAGGTCGAGGCCGGAGATGCCGAGTGCCGTCTCGCCCCGGCCCACGTGATATGATCGGTGGATGAACAGGGCTGAGCGCCTCGAGGCCGCGACGGCGGTGACCTGCTGCGGCGAGGATGCGGCTGCGACCACGGCGGCGCGTGCCGCACTGGTACGCCGGGCATTCTGGCTCGAGTGGCTGACGGTGGCGTGGATGTCGGCCGAGGCCGCGGTCGCGCTTGCCGCCGGGGTTGCGGCGGGAAGCGTCACGCTCGTCGCCTTCGGCACCGACAGCATCGTCGAGCTGATCTCGGCGGGCGTGCTGATCTGGCGGCTCACGGTGGAGCTGCGCCACGGCCGGGCCTTCTCGGAAGCCGCCGAGCGCACGGCGAGCCGCATCGGCGGCGCGCTCCTGTTCGCGCTCGCCGCCTACGTGATTGCGGCCGCCGCCTGGAGCCTGTGGACGGGCCACGGCCAGGCGTTTTCCTGGCCGGGACTTGCCGTGACGGCGGCCGCGATTCCGATCATGGCCGTGCTGGCGCGGCGCAAGCTTGCCCTGGCCGAGCGGCTCGCCAGCCGGGCGCTGCGCACCGACGCGGTGGAATCGATCACCTGCGGCTGGCTGTCGTTCGTCGCCGTGCTCGGGCTCCTCGCCCAGCTCGCCCTCGGCGCCTGGTGGATCGACGCCGTGACGTCGCTCGCCATCGTCTGGTTTCTGCTCAAGGAAGGCCGTGAGGCGTGGCACGCCGAGGCCTGCGGCTGCTGCTAGAATTGGCCGTATCGTTTCCTCGCCGCTGCCGCGCGATCACCCGCTGTCCACCACAGCGCAATAGCGACCATTGAAATCATTGCTGTTATCCCAGTTGGGTTATTCTGCCAAAATTGGCCCGGTGATCACGCGGTCTGCGGGCGCATTGAAATTGCTGCTGTTATCCCAGTTGGGTTCGTTTTGCCGTTTTGCCAAAACGGGGCTCGCCCGTCGCGCCTCGCTCAGAACAGAGGTGGGGGCTGAGTCGAGGTTCTCGCTCTGCTGTCCGCCTGCATAGGATCATCGTTCAACGAGCCGCGTGCCAATCGCGCACATTATACAGGACGCGAGAACATTACAAGAACATTCAGGTCGATTATCTCGGCCGTGACCGGCGCGCTCTCCGAACGACTCGATTGTGCGTCTCGTCAGTTGTTCTCTTCGACGATGAGTTCCTCGCCGACCGCATCGATCACGTCTTTCCGCGCCGGTGGTGTTCCACCATGTGCTTGGCCAGCCCCACGGCCATGACGAGGATCGCGCCAGCGACCAAGCCAGCTATGGCCAACACGAACCATTGCGTGACCTGATCGGAGGGCAGGCGAACGTCGCCGTTGAAATCGACGACGGCAATCACGCGCACCTGGAGAAAATAGCCGCTGAGCGCGCCGCCTAGCGCCCCGACGACCGCATGGCCGAATGCTCCGAAACTATGTTCCTTCGCGACGCCGGCCGTTGCCAGGCCGCCGATGATGCCGGCGACGAGCTCGATGACAAGATTGGTGATCGTCCAGGTCATCAAGCCTCCCGCCCAAGCAAGGCGACCATCTCATGGTTCTTTCGGCGCCGCAGCTCTCGACGCAGCCGAATACGAAACGAGCGAGCCGCAATGCGGGCAGACGTCCTGAGCCGCATTTTCTTCGGCCATCTGCTCCGCAGCCGCAACCGGAGCGGCCGCACGCGCCAGCATGAGGTCAGCGATCGCGTCGATATCGTCGAGCGCGACCCGCGGCACGGTTACTTGTGGCAGCGGCACATCCGAGGCGATCGCGACCACATGGGGATCCTGGGGGTGGATCAACGGCTTGCCGACGCTGGCACGAAAGACCTCGAGCTTCGGGTGCGGGTCGCGCTTGTAGCCCTCGATGATCACAAGATCGACCGGCATGAGCTTGCCGAGCAGCGCGGCGAGCGTCAGCTCCGGCGCACCGCGCAGCTCGTGCATGAGTGCGATGCGGTTCTGCGACGAGACCAGCACCTCGGTCGCGCCGGCCATGCGGTGGACGTAGGAGTCCTTGCCCGGCTGATCGACATCGAAGGCATGATGAGCGTGCTTGAGGGTGGATACCGTCAAGCCGCGCGCCGTGATGGCGGGAATGAGCTTGGCGGCCAAGGTCGTCTTGCCGGCGCCGCTCCAACCGGCGAGTCCAATAATGCGCATGGCTTTCCGCGACTTGAACGGGGAGCGACAACAGCCGCCCCCCGATCATCCTCAGATTGCGAGACCGGAGTGCCTATCCGGCCGTGTAGTCTTGCGACTTGAACGTGAGGTGCCGCACGCCTCCCGGCGCATCGGCGATCTTGCGGATGCCGGCCCACGTCTGCTTGTAGTTCGGGATGACGAGCTCGTTGACGCCCGGCGAGACCACGTTCCCCTGGACGCCATTCGGGTTGGCGAACATCATGAAGGTCTGCTTTCGCCTCGCAGTCGGCGTCGGGTAGACCATCGCCTGGGTCGAGCCGTTGTCGTTGTAGACTTCGACGAGGTCGCCCGCCTTCACTTTCAGATCTGCCATGTCCTGCGGATTGATCTGGATGAAGGGATACGGGAAGCGATCCATCACGAACTCGTTGTCCTGGTCGAGATAGGCATTCTGCCAGACGATGTTGGTGCGGCCGTTATTGATCAGGTACGGCCACTTCTTGCTTTCGGCCTCCTTGCCGGGCGCCTGAAGACCGCGCCACTTGGTCTCCATGAAGGTGGCCTTGCCATCCTTGCCGCCGAACTTGCCATCGGCAAAGAGCCGTTTCGTCCCGACCAGCTTGCCGTCCTTGAAGTCGACCGCCGGCTCCTGGAAACCGTTGGTGCCCATCGCGCGGAGCCGCTCGTAGGTGACCAACTGGCCGCCCTTTTCGTGGCCGTGGTAGCCGTCCATGAAGGCGTCTTCCTCGGTCTTCCAGTCGAAGCCCTCGAACTGGTCGGCGTACTTCGTCTTGCCCTGCTCGCGCAGCACCCGTTCCATGTGATTGGCGAGGCGCGCCGCGATCAGGCAGTCGGGCATGGCCTGGCCGGGCGGGTCCATGTAGCGCTCGGTGAGTCGCATGCGGCGCTCCCCGTTCATCGACGTCAGGCTCATCTCGCCCGCTGTCGCCGCCGGCAGCCAGACGTGGGCGGCCTGCCCGATCTTGGTCGGCACGATGTCGACATCCACCGCGAACAAGCCGCCCCTCTTGATCGCAGTCAGGATGGCGTTGACCATCCCGTCACGATCGCCGTAGGGCACGGCCGACATGGCATCCTTCACCAGGTCCGTGCGTTTCTTATAGGCCTGCTTGAACTTCAAGGCATTGAGCGTCGTCTTGTAGTGATCGCAGGCCCAGATGTGGTGCACGCCGCCCTTGTTCTCGATCAGGAGCTTGTCGACGTAGAACGCGGGCCGCGGACCGGGGTAGTCGGGCCGCGAATAGCCCTCCTGGTGGCCGCCCATGCGGACGCAGCCGCCGCCGGGGCGGCCGATATTGCCGGTCGCGAGCGCGACGTTCACCAGTGCGCCATTGGTGCGGTAATTGTCGTTGCCCCAGATCAGGCCCTTCTCATAGGCGAACATGGTGCGGCGGCGGGCGCCGCCCTGCTTCGGCTGCGCGATCCACTCGGCCGATTTCCTGATCTGATCGACCGTGAGCCCGGTGATCTTCGCGGCGTCCTCGAGGCTCGTCTTATTGGCGGCGACCGCCTTATCGAGGTCCTTGGTGGAAGCCGCGATGAAACCCTTGTCGACCCAGCCCTTCTCGGCGATGTAGGTGAGCCACGCGTTGAACAGCGCAAGGTCGGTGCCCGAGTTGATCGCGAGATGCATCACGCGGTCCTTGCCGGCTTCGACCTCGCAGGCATTGACGGTGACGGTGCGACGCGGATCGACGATGACGATGCGCGACGGCTCGACCGGCTCCGAACCGAACTCGGCTTTCTTCTTGGCATCCGATAGGCCGCGCAGGTTCGGGATCCAGTGGTTGAGGAAATAGTTGGTCTGCGTTTCGAGCGCATTGGTCCCGACGGCGACGATCGTGTCGGCGAGCTCGGCGTCCTCGTAGCAATTGTTCAGTTCGCCGACGCCCATGTCGCGCGTCGCGTGAACCTCCGAATTGTAGGCCGGACGGTTGTGGATGCGGATGTTCTTCACCTTCATCGCGCCGAAATAAAGCTTCCCGGTGCCCCAGGTGTTTTCGTAGCCGCCGCCGGCGCCGCCATGATCGAACGCGGATACGAACAGTCCGTCCTCGCCCTGGTCGTTGATGACGCCCACCGTCACGCGCGCCACGAGATCGAGCGCATCGTCCCAGCTGGTCGGCTGCATCTGGCCATAACGCCAGACCATCGGATCAGTGAGCCGCTGCAGCTCGGTGTTGCGGGCGCGGGAGTAGCTCATCTCCGCCATGCGCGCGCCGCGGACGGAGCCGAGACCGGAATTCACCACGCAGTCCTTGTCCGGCTTGATGACGATGTGCACGTCCTCGCCGTTCTGCTTGACGATGTTGTACATCGAAGGCGCGTACCACGCGGCGGTTTCGGTCCCTTGCTGCTTGCCGAGATCAACGCCGAACTTGTTCTGGTCGGGAGCGGTCCCGCCTTGCTTGTTGGTCGGCCATGTGTAGGCTTTGTAGCCGCAGCCGACGATGCAGTAGTGGCAGGTGACGTTGAACTCCTTCGCGTCCTTGGGGACGATCGGAAGGCGATCGATTTGTCGCTTGTAAGCCATGGTTTCCTCCCCTCAGAGCACGTTAGACAGCCGGCCGTAGAGCAATTCGTCGACGCCTTCGGCGAAGACGTCGCCTTTGTCGTCGACCCGGAGCACGTACTGCGGGAGGTTCTGCGTCGCCTGCCCCCAGACCTGCTGGCCGCCCGCCTCGCAATCGAAGCGGGAGTAGTGGCCGGGGCAGTTCATCGTGCGATCTGATTTGTCGTATGCGAGGGGAAAGCCCTTGTGCGGGCAGACCGTCGAGAAGCCGACGATGTCGCCGTCGGGGCCGGCGCCCGTGGGAACGCGCTTGCCGAGCTTGAGGAGGACGCCTGGCGCGTCGCCGTCCGGGTAGCTCACCTGAAGGGGTTCATCGACCTTGAGATCGTGCACATTGCCGAGGCGATTGGAGGGGTAATCTACCCGTGCCGAGGGGGGCGCTGCCTTGGCTTGCGTGGGAGCGACCGCCGCCGCCACGGCGCCTGCGGCCGCCAATCCGGCGCCGCTCAGAAATTTTCGACGACCAGCGTCGATCATCCTGTCACATCGTTGCATCTGTTTCCTCCCATGTCCGTGGCGGTCGCCGGGCCGAGTCCACTTTCGGCCTGCCCCATTTGGGCGGCGCCTACTCGTACAGCCGGGTCACGCCGTGAAAGACGGCCGCGTTGAACGATAATTCGAGTATTCTCGAATTATCGTTATTCCAAGCTAGCTGATGTGTCGGGCCTTGTCACCGGTGGGGCGCCGTTTCGCGCAGAGCGGCCGGATGAAATTTTTGCGTCACTTTGACGACGTGGAGACGCGCGCCTCGGATGAAGGCCGGTCCGATCGCCCATTCGGCGCTGAGGGGGGTGCAAGAGTGGCGTAAGTGTTTGAGATTTGAGAGTCGAATTTTCTATGCTACAGCCCGCCGATGTCGGCGGGCGGACGCCCGCGAAGCGCCGGGAGTCTGGAGCCGAGATGGCACGAAGAGCCTTGGCCGTGGTGGGGCACGTCCGCCCTGCACCCGCGGGAGACATGTTGTCGCCCCCCCATGCGCTCGCCGCCCTCGCGGCACTCGGCCAATCGACCCGACTGGAAATCTTCCGTTTGCTGATGCGCCAGGCCCCCAAAGGGCTGCTCGCCGGGACCATCGCCGAGGAGGTGGGGTGCGCGCCGACCACGCTCTCATCCCATCTCAGCATCCTGGCGCGTGCCGGGCTCATTCATGGAACGCGCGAGGGGCGCGCCATTCACTATCGCGCCGATATCGAGGGCATGCGCGCGCTGGTGGCTTTCATGGTCACGGATTGCTGTGATGGGCATCCGGAGATCTGCAACTTTAGCCGCGTGCCGGCCGCTGCGGACTGCGGTTGCGGTCCGGGTTCAGGGGCCGGTTGCGGGCCGGTGGCACAAAAGGCGCCGCGCCGACGGCGCTTGATTGCGCGGCGACAATCAAGCTGAGAGGCGGCGTCAATCTGGCGGTCGTGAGCGACCGGCGAAGAACGCTGGCTCAGATCACGGCGAGTACAAGCTCGTAGGCGTAGCCAGCCAATAGCGCTCCAAGCACCGCGAAGGCGAGATAGAGCGCGAAGACCTTTGGCCGCACGAGCGCCCACACGGCGGTCATGGCGGCGAATCCGGTCGCCGTGGTCGCGAGCATGAAGGCGAGAGCCGCGGGCGGGCTCATGCCGAGTTGGATGAGGCCCGCGACGAAAGGCACGGCGGCAAGGCCGTTGATGTAGACCGGAACCCCGATCAGCACCGCAAGCGGAATGGCCAACGGCCCCGCGCCGAGCCACCGCGCGATCGCTTCTGGCGGGAGCCAGGCAGTCATCAGGCTCTCGATCACAAAGGCAAGTGCGAGCCAGCGGATCAGGAACCAGGCGGTCGTGGCAGACGCAGTGAGAAAGACCTGCGCGCGCTCGCCCTCTTGCCAAAAGCGCCAGACCGGCTTTGCGCCCGCACGCTGCTTTGCTGACTTGCAGCAGGATTTGCGTTCCACCTTGATCCGTAATGCATCGCCGGTTGAGAGAAGCCCGGTCCGCGTGAGCAACATCGTGCCATAACCGCCGAGCAGGCCCATGCCGATGGCCGCCGCCGTCTTGGTGATCGCGAAGCCGACGCCCAGACTGCCGGCAATCACGAAGAACTGGGTGGGGTCCATCAGCGGCGAGGCGATCCAGAAGGCCATGACCGGCGCAAGCGGCACACCGGCGCCGAAAAGGCCGGCGACGAGGGGAATCACTCCGCAGGAACAGAAGGGCGTCAGGCCCCCGACAATGGCGGCGAGCGGGATCATTCGGCCCTCGCGCCCGGCGAACGCTCGCGCCACGATCGCATCCCCGCCGGTTGCCTTGGCGGCCGCAGCGAAGAGCACCGAAAGGGCAAACCAGGGACCGAGTTGGAGCAGTTCGCTCGCGACGTAGCCGAGCGTGCGCCGCGCCTGCTGCGCGTCAAAGATGGCCAGAACGAGCATGAGCAGGACAAGGCCGAGCACAACGCGGTCGATGCGGCGTGCGAGTGCGCTTGCGCCTTGGAGCAAGGCGATCGCGGATTTGGGCCTGGCCACAGCGAGCGGAGCGCTGGTCTGGGAGATCGAGTCGACATCGGCCGTAGTCATCATCGTTCCTCCTATTTAACCAGGGATATAGTTTAGTTCGGATAAAAAAAGGGAAGGGTCACGCCGCAGTTCCTTTACGGCGTTCGCGCTTATCGGCCGCGAAGCCGGCACAGCAGTTCTCCTTGACGAAGGCCAGGGTGTCGTTGAGTGCCGTAATATTGGGCCGACACGTCACGACGCGCCCCTGGCGCTCCTGCTCGACGAGGCCGGCGACGACGAGGCCCCGTAGATGGAACGCGAGCGTCGAAGCTGGTACTCCGAGGTGGCTCTGGATCTCGCCGATCGAAAGTCCCTCGCGGCCGGCTTGCACAAGCAGCCGGAAGATCTGCAGGCGTGTGGCGTTGCCCAGTTCGGCCAGACGCTTGGCGGCGGTCTCGAGGTTCATGATCGGGCTCATACCATATGACCCGAAGATTTTCAACCATAAAACTAGTTCTACGGATATTATTCGTTTGCCGTCAGGCTAAGCGCCGGCGCGCGGCCGAGGGGCTTTCTTCGAGCGGCAGCGCAAATGTGATCAGCCAACAGGCGGCGAGCATCGCGGCCGAGCCGATCAGGCACAGGGTGATCCCGCCGAACTGGTAGAGCGCGCCCGAAAGCATGATCCCGAGAAGCCGGCCGGCGGCATTCGCGGCATAATAGAATCCCACGTCCTCTGCGGCCTTCTCCGATCCGGCATAGGCCAGGATCAGATATGAATGCAGCGAGGAATTGACCGCGAACGGCAGGCCGAATACGGCAAGCCCCACGACGATGATGAGGCTGAGGTGCGATACGCCCGGCGTCTGCGCGATGACCGCGAGGATCGCCGGGACGGCCGCCAGGATGCCGCCCCACAGGCGCGCGGCTGGAATCTCGCGGCTCAGCCCGTCGGTGCTGCGCGGAACAAGGGATGGCGCGATGGCCTGAATGCCACCGTAGCCGATCGTCCATAGCGCGACGAAGCCCGCCACCTCCATGAAGTGCCAGCCGTTGGCGTAGAGGAACACCGGCAAGCCGACGACGAACCAGACATCGCGCGCGCCGAACATGAAGACGCGCGCCGCGGCCAGAAGATTGACGCCGCGCGATTTTGCGAACAGCTCACGCACGGTCTTGGAGGACTTCGCCTTGCCAAGCTGCGGGGGCAGCAGGCAAAGGCCGGCGATGAAGATCACGGCAAGAAGGGCGGCCATGAGCCACAGCGCGTGGCGAAAGCCGACCCACTCGAGCAACACACCGCCGAAGAAGAAGCCGACCCCCTTCATCGCGTTCTTCGAGCCGGTGAACCAGGCGACCCAACGGAAGAGCTGCCCGCTGCCCTCGCTGGAGGTCGCCTTGATCGCCGATTTCGAGGCGGTCTTGGTGATGTCCTTTGCGACTCCGGCGATTCCCTGCGCCGCGACGACCCAGGCGACCGAGACAACCGCGCTCCAGGCGGGATCAAGGAGGGACAACATCACAAGGCCCGCAATCTGCAGCAGCTGTCCGACCGCGAGCATGCGCGGGATGCCAAAACGCGACGCAAGCCACCCGCCACCGACATTCGCAGCAATTCCGGCGGCTTCATAGAGCAGGAAGAGAAACGCGAGGGTAAACGGCGTGTAGCCGAGGCGGAAGAAATGCAGCAGCACAAGCATACGCAGGGCGCCGTCGACCAGCGTGAAGCCCCAATAGGAGGCGGTCACGATGACGTAGTTGCGCGCAGTCGACATCACGCACCTGCCTGCAAGACGATATTGGCGAGATCGATCATCCGGCACGCATAGCCTACCTCGTTGTCGTACCACGCGTAGACCTTCAGTAGCGTGTCGTCGGTGACCATGGTGCACGGGGCGTCGATGATCGAGCTGCGCGTGTCGTTGTTGTAGTCGGCCGACACCAGCGGCCGGCGCTCGATGCCGAGAATGCCGGCGAGCGCCCCTGCGGCCGCGGTCGCGAACAGTGAATTGACTTCCTCGACGCTGGTCGAGCGCTTGAGCTCGAACACGCAGTCGGTGAGGCTGGCATTAAGCACCGGAACGCGGACGGCGTGGCCGTTCAGCTTGCCATCGAGCTCGGGATAGATAATGCCGATGGCTGTTGCGCTGCCGGTCGTCGTCGGCTGCATCGACAGCATCGCCGAGCGGGCACGGCGAAGATCCTTGTGCGGGGTGTCGACGATGACGTTGGTATTCGTAGGGTCGTGAATGGTGGTGATCTGGCCGTGCCGGATGCCGATCGCCTCGTGCACGACCTTCACGACGGGCGCGAGGCAGTTGGTGGTGCAGGAGGCCGCTGTCAGCAATCGGTGTCGCGCCGGATCGTAGAGGTGATCATTCACGCCGACGACGATGTTGAGCGCAGCGGCATCCTTCACCGGCGCCGCAACGATCACCCGCCGCACGCCGCGCTTGAAATATGCCTCGAATTGCTCCGGCTTGAGGAACTTGCCGGTACACTCGAGCACGACGTCACAGCCAAGATCGCCCCACGGAATATCGCCGGGCGAGGCGCCGGCGCTGAACCCCATGCGGCGGCCGTCGATGCTGATCGCGGTCTCGCCATCCGACTTGAAGGCGCCGTGCCAACGCCCGTGGATGCTGTCGAATTCGAGCAGGTGCGCGGTCGCGGCGGCGCCGCCCTTGATCTCGTTGACGTGCACGACATCGAGGCGATTGCTCGCGCGCGGATCGTCTTCGGGGCGACGAAACCACCCGAGCGCCGCGCGCAGCGCGAGCCGCCCGATACGGCCCATCCCGTTGATGCCGACGCCCATCGCAAGCTCCGTCAGGACACGATCCGCGAGGTGTCGCCGATCTCGTCCAACCTCGCCTTGAGCGCCATCTTGTTGAGCGACTCGAACGGCAGGCTTGTGAAGATCTCAAGCCGTCGTCGGATCATCCCGTACAGCTCGTTGAGGAGGGCCGTGTGCTCCGCCGCCGAGCCGATGAACTGGGCAGGATCGGGAAGCGGCCACGCGCCAGTCATCGCCTTGTCGCCGAAATCAGGGCAGGACTGCCCTTGCGGCGTGTCGCACAGCGCAATCACGAAATCCATTCGCGGCGCCGTCGGGCCCATGAACTCGTTCCAGGATTTGCAGCGCAGCATCCCTGTGTCATGCCCGAGCTTCTTGAGCCGCTCGATCACTTCCGGCATCGGCCGGTCGGCGGGTTCGGAGCCGGCCGAGTAGGCGTTGAACGGTCCGCGTCCGATCCTGGTGAGCAGCGCTTCGGCCATGATCGAGCGGGCGGAGTTGTGGGTGCAAAGGAACAGGACGTTGAACGATGCGGTCACGGAGACCTCCTCGGGATTCGCAAAAGCGGACTTGTCTTCGGAAATCAGACGGGTGACGTCGGCGCAGAGATCGGCGCGGCCGGCGCAGCAATCCTGCATCAGGAACCGCAGCAAGCCGCGATAGCCCGAGAGATCGACCCAGTAGTTCATCGACCGCCCGGCGCGCTCGACGGCGATCAGCCCCGCCCGATTGAGAACGCCGAGGTGAGTGGACATCGTGTTGTGCGGGACCGCGCAGCGCTTGGCGATTTCGCCCGCCGGCAGACTGTTCGGGTGAGCTTCGAGGAGGTGGCGAAGCGCGCTCAGGCGCGTCGCCTGCGCCAGAGAGCCGAGGCTTTCGATTGCACGCGCCTCGTCAATGAGTCGGGACATATTGAACCTTCAGGGCGTTCTCTCGGTCGATGATTATGTCTACATGTCTCGACATATGGCAATATTTTGTGACGGCAACATGACCGCCGCGTTGGCGCGTCGATTAAGCTGCCAAAGGGAAAAAGGTGCGGGACGCTCGTTGTCGGCAGGCCTTCGATAAGCGGAATGGCTGCCCCCCGCGCCGACTACGCTGTCTTGGGAACGGCGCGGCGCGCCCACCGCAATGCCAGCGGCCCGAGCAAGATCGAGGCGCCGAGCAATGCGAATGTCGCGAGCCATCCGGACGCGCTCTGCGGGCCTCCCGCGAGGTCGAGCATCGCACCGACCCCCCACGCCCCGAACGCGGACAGGCCAAACCCGACTGTCGTGTGCATCGCCATGGTGGCGCCCTTGTGCGACGCCGACGCGCTCATCGCCATGCCGGACGTGAGCGCACCGGAATCGGCGGGCACCGTGAGGGCGTAGATGAGGAGAAGCACGACCAGAAACGGCGGCGAGGACGAAACCGAGAGGCCGATCGCCAACGCGACCGCAGCCGAAGCGATCATCAGCACCGTGAGCGCGCGATATCGCCCGAAACGCAGCGCCGCCTCGTTGCCGAGGATGCTCGCCGGCATCGCGATCAGCGAGAACACGACGCTGACCAGGGTCGTACTGAGCCACGCCCATCCGGCGTGGCGGGCGAGGACGAACGCCCAGAACGCGACGATCCAGGTGCGGATTCCGTAGAGTTCGAAGCAATGCGCGCCGTAACCGAGCACGTAGCCCATGGCGGCGCGATTGCGCAGCACCGGCCCGAAATCCAGCAGGCGCCGTTGCGCGGCGATCGGCTTCACCGACTCCATCGCGAGGCAGGCCGCGACCATGATGAAGGGGCCGAGCCCGCTGATGAAAAACGCAGCGCGCCAGCCGAGCGTGTCCGCCGTCAGCTGCGCGACGAGAAACGACAATCCGACACCGAACGAGAAGCTCGACGTGTATAGCGTGATGCTGCGCGAGGCATCGCCCGGCGGCAACCGGTCGGTCAGCGCCTTGAGCCCCGGCATGTATGCGCCGGCAAATCCGATGCCGGCCAGCCCCCAGATCGCCGTCGCCGACCACAAGCCATCGGCGAACAACCCGAACGCGAGCGTCGCAAACGCGGTCGCGCACGAGCCGACCAGCAGGATGAGGCGCGCGTCGATGCGATCGGTCAGCGTCGTGAGGAAGGGGACTGCCAGCATGTAGCCGAAAGCGAATGCGCTCGCCATCATTCCGGCTTCTGACGCGCTCAGATGCCAGAGCGGCATGAGGTGCTGCGGCATGATCGCAGGCACGGCTACGTGCGGCAACAGGTTGCCGAGCTGGCCGAGACACATCGCCATGACGAGGGAGCGATCGCTGAGGCGCATGGGACCTCAATAGCATACCGGCAACGAGGAGCTGCGCGAGATCGCCGCCGATTGTGGCGAGCGATGCATCAGCGCGTTGAGGACTTGCCCCGCGGAGCACTTCGGGCTGGTATCCGGCGCGCGCCGATCGTCATCGGCGAGAAAGCGAGGCGTCGACGTGGAAAAGGCGATCGGGCCGCGCGTGGCGGCGGAAGCGCTTGGCACCGGCCTGCTCGTTGCGACGGTCGTGGGCTCCGGCATCATGGCGGAGCGTCTTGCCGGCGGAAACCAGGCGATCGCGCTCCTCGGCAACACCATTCCGACCGGCGCCATCCTGGTGGTGCTGATCACGATCTTTGGGCCGCTGTCGGGCGCGCACTTCAACCCAGCGGTGACCCTCGTCTTTGCGAGCCGTGGCGAGTTCGCGTGGCGAGAGGTCGCTCCCTACATCATTGCGCAGTGCGTGGGCGGCATCCTCGGCACGATCGCGGCGCACCTGATGTTCGACCTCGCCCCGCTGACCTTCGGCACGACGGCGCGCAGCGGCCTGCCGCTGTGGCTCGCCGAGGCCGTCGCGACGTTCACGCTCATCCTGACGATCCTCGGCGGATTGCGCTATGCACCGGCGACCGTGCCATGGCTGGTCGGGCTCACGATCACGGCGGCCTATTGGTTCACGGCATCCACGTCCTTCGCCAATCCGGCGGTCACGTTGGCGCGCGGTTTCACGACGAGCTTCGCCGGGATTGCGATCAACCATGTGCCGGGATTCATCGTGGCACAGCTCATGGGCGCAGCCATCGGCGCCGTGACCGCGAAGCTGCTTTTCCCGCCGGAGACGCGGCGATAATCGCATTCATCCGGCGGCGACGGCTCAAACCGTCTTCTTGCGAATGGCGATCAGCAGCGCAACGGCGAGCGCAACATTGATGACCGCAAGTCCGCACAGCAAGGCGAGAATGCCGTCGGGACCGAACCGCTCGAATGCGAGGCCGCCGATGAAGGGCGACGCGGCCATCGCGATGAGGAGCGGAAGGGCGAGCCGCCCCATCAGCACGGGATATCGGTCAGGCCCGAACAAGGCCAGCGGCACGGTGCCCCGCGCGATGGAGCCAATTCCGTTGCCGGCCCCGTACAGGATAAGGGCGAGGACGACGACTGAAAATGCGAAGGTGAGCAGAAACGCGCCTGCGGCGATCAGCACCACCGAGGCCATCAACGTCCACACCGGGTGATAGTGACGCCCCGCAAGCATCTCGACGACACGCGCGCCCACTTGCGATGGGCCAACCATGGCGCCCAGGCCCACCGCAACCGAAAGATCGAGGCCGCGCGCCTGCAGGAGCGGAAGCAAATGCTGGCCCGCGGCCGACAAGACCGCGGCGCCGATCGTGACTACCGCGGCGAGCAACCAGAACGGAACGAATTCACCCCGCTGGAGGCCGACTGGCGCCCGAGCAGCGGCGACAGGATCGGACTCCCGCGCGAACGGCGCCCGGCGCGGAAGCGCAAGGAGATGGATCGGAAGGGCGATCCCGATCTGGATCGCGGCGTAGACGAAGCAGGCTCCCCGCCACCCGAAGTGCTCAACGAGCAGGGCGCTCAGCGGCCAGCAGATTGTCGAGGCGAAGCCCCCGAACAACGTCAGCGTGGTGATCGCGGGGCGCGCGGCAGCGCCGTAAATGCAGCCAACCGTGGAGAAGGCGGCGTCGTAGAGACCTGTCCCCATTCCAACGCCAACGATGCTCCAGGCGCCCAGATACCAAGGAAGGCTTGGCGCCGCGCCCACCCCAAGCAACCCGGCCGAAAGCAGGATGGCGCTTGCGCTCAGAACCGGCCTGCCGCCGTGAGCGCCGATCAGGCGGCCGACGCGCGGCGATACGAGTCCGGCGACCAGCAACCCGATCGAGACGCCGCCGACGACCCACTGATAGGGCCATCCGGTATCGCGCGTGACGACAGGTCCGAGCACGCCGAGCAGGTAGAAGCTCGAACCCCACGCGAAGATTTGCGTGACGCCGAGCGCCGTGATGACGAGGCGCCGGTCCGGCAGCTTTGCTTCAGCGCTCATCGGCAGATCCGACTTTCCACATGCTTTGCGTCCCGCGACGCCGGGCGGCGCAAGCAGCACCATCGACCTTGGCGTCATTTCCATATCTACCGAAATATTTCTTGACAAGCGGGAATGTTTCCATAATTATCGAAGTATGTTGAAACGCGATGCCATCGCGGCCCTGGCGGCGCTCGCCCAGGACAACCGCCTCGACGCCTTTCGGCTGCTGGTTCAGGCCGGGCCGGCCGGGATGGCGGCGGGCGCGGTCGCCGAGGCGGTCGGGGTTGCGCCGAACACGCTGACGTTCCATCTCGACCGGCTGCGCCAGGCCGGGCTCATCGAGGTCCGGCGCGAAGGCCGGTCGATGATCTATTCGGCGCGTTTCGACGCCATGAACGCGCTGGTGCGCTACCTGACGGAGAATTGCTGCGCCGGCGCCGTTCCACCGCGGTCGGCGCGCGCAACGATCACGCCGGCGGTCAGCCGCAAGCATGCGAAGGAGCGAACATGAGCACCGCAACACGTTCTGTCGCGATCATCGGGGGCGGACCTGTGGGGCTTGCCGCCGCGGCCCACGCGCTCGAGCGCGGGCTGCGACCGCTGGTTCTCGAGGCCGGACCGCGCGTCGGACATGCAGTGGCCGAATGGGGCCACGTCCGCATGTTCTCGCCGTGGGAATACAACATCGACGGCGCGGCCGGTCGGCTGCTCGCCGCGGTGGGGTGGAATTCGCCTGATCCGCAACAGTATCCGATCGGCCGCGAGCTGGTGGAGAACTATCTCAAGCCGCTGGCGACCAGCACAGCGCTGCGGAGCCATATACAGACTGCAAGCCGCGTGACCGCAATCAGCCGCGTCGGCTTCGACAAAGTGAAGACCAAGGGTCGCGAGCTGGCGCTGTTCGAAATTCGCTACGAGAACGGTGCCGGGCCGAAGACGGTGCGCACGGATGCGGTCATCGACGCGTCCGGCTCATGGTCCTCGCCCAATTCGGCCGGCGCCAACGGCCTGCCGGCGACCGGCGAATCCGCGGTACGCGATCGCATCGCGTATGGCATGCCCGATGTCCTAGGCCGCGCGCGGGCGCGCTACGCCAACAAGGCCGTCGCGGTGGTCGGGAGTGGACACTCGGCGGTCGGTACGCTCATCGACCTCGTCGCGCTCAAGGATGACGCGCCGGCGACCGAGATCATCTGGCTGGTGCGTGGCGAGCAGCCCGAGAAGGCCTTCGGCGGCGGCGTGAACGACAAGCTCGTCGAGCGCGGCGCGCTGGGGGCACGGCTTGCCGCCATCGTGCAAGCAGGACGCATCAGGATCGAGGCGGGCTTCCGCGTGAGCCACATCGCACGCGAGGACAATCGCCTTCGCGTGTCCACCGCGAAGGGCTCGGGATGCTGCGGCCGTCAGGTCTTCGCCGACGAGCTAGTGGTCGCGACCGGGTTCCGCCCTGACCTTTCATTCCTGCGCGAGATTCGCATCGCGCTTGATCCGGCGCTTGAATGCCCGTCGATTCTGGCGCCGCTGATCGACCCGAACGAGCACAGCTGCGGGACGGTCCGACCGCATGGCGCACGCGAGCTCGCGCAGCCCGAGCATGGCTTCTACCTTGCGGGCATGAAATCGTATGGCCGAGCGCCGACTTTTCTCATGCTTACGGGCTACGAACAGGTGCGCTCGATCGTCGCCGACATCGACGGGGACCGCGCGGCTGCCGAGCGGCTCGAACTGGTGCTACCCGAGACCGGCGTGTGCAACCTGTCGCCCGGCAAAGCAGGACTGAACGAGTGCTGCGGCACATCGTCCGAAGCCGAAGGCGGCGCGGACGCGAGGGCCTGCTGCGCGCCGACGGTCAGCGCCTCGGCCTGCTGCACGTAAGACGAACTGAAACGCTCACTTTCGCGAGACGGCTTGCTCGACCTGAGGCCTCGCCTTCGGCCGCGAGTGCTGCAGCGACTGTCCGTGTCCGTTCGCATGATCGAGTGGGAGAAACCTGCCGATGAAGCCGGTACATATTGCGCTTGCGATCATGGTCGCCGTGATCTGGGGCATCGCGTTCGTCGTGAGCCGAATCGGTCTCGACGTCTACTCGGCGCCGCAACTGACGGCGCTTCGCTTCATCGTTGCGTCGATCGCGGTCCTGTGGCTGCCGCGGCCGCAAGTTCCGTGGTCGACGCTGGTCGCGATCGGCCTCACGGTCTTCACCGGTCAATTCCTGCTGCAGTTCTTCGGCATAGCCGGTGGGATGCCGGCGGGGCTCACGGCCGTCGTCGTGCAGACGCAGGCGCTCTTCACGGTGTTGTTTGCCGCCCTGGCGCTCGGCGATAAGCCGAACCTCCAGCAGGTCACGGGCATCGTCATCGCATTCATCGGACTCGTGATGATTGGGGGGACATTGAGCGCGAGCATTCCCCTCGCCGCCTTCATGCTGACGTTGGGCTCAGCCGTGAGCTGGGCGGTCGGCAACGTCCTGATCAAGCGCCTGCCCAAGATCAACATGCTGAATCTGATGGCGTGGGCGAGTCTGGTACCGCCCCTGCCCGCATTCGCGGTCTCTCTCCTGATCGGCGACTCGCGGTCGATCTGGACCGCGCTCGTCCACGCACCGCTGCGAGGGATCATCGCGCCCGTCTACCTCGGCCTCGTCGCGAGCGTGCTCGCATATGCGATCTGGGGAAACCTGTTGCAGCGCTATTCTGCCGGCGCGGTCGCTCCCTTCGCATTGCTTGCGCCCGTAGTCGGCGCCATCGCATCCGCGATGGTCTACGGAGAGCGTTTCGGACCGGCGCGGCTCGCCGGCATGGCCTGCATGCTGGCGGGCCTCGCTGTCGCGATCGTTCGGCGGAGGTCGACGAATGTCTCGCGGGTCGGACATTCTGAGATTCCGATGCCGCGACCGCCGCGGGGCGTCGTCCACGACCGCGATTGACCTTCGCCGATCGAGGCGTGACCGTCAGGCCTTCGCTGATCAACGAGCGCCGTTTCTCGGCGCGGAGATAAAGCAATTCTGCCATCGCGGCCGGCGGAACCCGACGGCGACAACTTAGCGCATGGATCGAAATATCGTTACGATAGAATGAGTTAGACGGACTGTCATCTAAGTGTCATCGATTCATCATAGAACGATGACATGGATGCCGCACGGTCCCGCCGACTTCGCGACAGCGACAAAACTGTCGACGAAGCGCGTTGGTGGCCGGCTCCCAGCCGAACGACAACAGGCCGAAAACCCGACCACGCGCTCATCGATGCGCGCGCATCGAGTTATCGGTGCACAGGAGAGATGTCATGAAAATGTTGAAGATTCTAGCCGCGGCCGGTGCGCTCGCCGCGGCCTCGACGATGACGGCCGCCGCCGGCGACATTACCGGAGCGGGTTCAACCTTCGTCTATCCGATCCTTGCCAAGTGGGCGGATGCCTACCGGAAGGAGACGGGTATTGGCCTCAACTATCAGTCGATCGGTTCGGGCGGCGGCATCAAGCAGATCACCGCCAAGACGGTGACGTTTGGCGCGACCGACATGCCGCTCATGTCGGCCGATGTGGCGAAAAACGGCTTCGTCCAGTTCCCGGTGATCAATGGCGCAGTTGTCCCGGTCATCAACGTCCCGGGCATCAAGGCCGGCGAGCTCGCGCTCGACGGTCCGACCCTCGCCAAGATTTATCTCGGCGAGATCACGAAATGGAACGATCCGGCCATCAAGAAGATCAATCCGTCGCTGAGCCTGCCGGATGTCGCCATCGCGGTCGTGCACCGTTCCGACGGTTCGGGCACCACCTTCATCTGGACGAACTATCTGTCCAAGGTGAGCGAGGACTGGAAGACGAAGGTCGGCGTCAACACCGCAGTCGAATGGCCGGTCGGAATCGGCGCCAAGGGCAACGAGGGCGTCGCCAACAATACCGCCCAGACCAGGGGCGCGGTTGGCTATGTCGAGTATGCGTATGCCAAGCAGAACAAGATGACATACGTGAAAATGATGAATCACGCCGGCAAGGTCGTCGAGCCGACCGCCGGGGCCTTCCAGGCGGCCGCGGCTAGCGCCCAATGGGCCTCGGCCAAGGATTTCTATGTCATCCTCACCGACGCGCCGGGCGATGCCTCCTGGCCGATCGCCGGATCGACCTTCATCCTGATGCATGCCAACCCGCAGGACACGGCATCCTCGGCCGCAGCCCTCAAGTTCTTCGCCTGGGGCTACACGCACGGCCAGAAAATGGCGGCCGATCTCGACTACGTGCCGATGCCCGACAACGTCGTGCAGCTGATCGAGCAGACGTGGAAGGCGCAGATCAAGGGCGCCGACGGAAAGCCGCTCTTCGCGGCGACGAACTGAGTCCATCGTGTCGAGAAAAGGCGCCGCGAGGCGCCTTTTCTTCTCTTCTCGTCTTCTCCACCGAGCCGCATTCGCCCCAAGACGGCTTGCTCGCGGCCGATAGGCCGGTTCTATTGGCGCCCCAGACGATCGACCGTTCAGGGAGAGCGCCTTGATATCAGCCGGAGGCCATCCATGGTGGACGTCGCGTTGCGAGGCGCTCCGATGAGTGAGCCGATCGCAATGTCGCGTGCCCGAACGCTGGTCAGGCTTCGGGTCACCGATTCGGTCTTTTTCCAGCTCACGCGCGGGGCCGCCATCAGCGTCCTGATCATCCTCGGCGGCGTGATCGTCTCGCTGGTCAGCGGCTCTTTGCCGGCGATCCGGACCTTCGGGCTCAATTTTCTCCTCAACGAGAGCTGGAATCCGGTCACCGAAAAATTCGGGGCACTCCCGGCGATCTATGGCACGCTGGTGACATCGTTGATCGCCATGCTGATCGCGGTTCCGCTCGGCCTTCTCATCACGCTTTTTCTGACCGAGCTGTGCCCGATGTGGCTGCGGCGACCGATCAGCATCGCGATCGAGCTGCTCGCCGGCATTCCGAGCATCATCTACGGCATCTGGGGCCTGTTCGTGTTCGCGCCGTTCCTGCAGGTGACGCTGCAGCAGTGGCTGATCGATGCATTCGGGCCGGTCCCGATCCTGTCCCACCTGTTCGCCGGGCCGCCCTACGGCATCGGGATGCTCACCGCCGGCCTGATCCTCGCCATCATGGTGCTCCCCTTCATCACGTCGATTTCGCGCGACGTGTTCGAGGCGGTGCCGCCGGTCCTCAAGGAGGCCGCCTACGGGCTCGGCTGCACCACCACCGAGGTGGTGCGCTATGTCGTGCTGCCCTACACGCGCGTCGGCGTCGTCGGCGGCGTGATGCTCGGGCTCGGCCGCGCGCTCGGCGAGACCATGGCGGTCACCTTCGTGATTGGCAATGCGCACAGGATCTCGGCCTCGGTGCTCGCGCCCGGCACGACCATATCGGCCACCATCGCCAACGAGTTCACCGAGGCGGTCAGCGACCTTTACACCGCATCGCTGATCGAGCTCGGCCTCATCCTGTTCGTGATCACGTTCATCGTGCTCGCCGCGGCGCGCTATATGCTGATGCGCATCGAGCGCCGGATCGGGTGATCGCCATGATGAGCCTTTATCGCCGCCGCCGCCTGGGCAATCAGATCGTCCTCGGGCTGTCGCTGACCGCGACCGCGATCGGCCTCGGCTGGCTCGCCGTGATCCTGGGTACGCTCGTGTACAGAGGAGCGAGCGGGTTGTCGCTCGCGGTCTTCACTCAAATGACGCCGCCGCCAGGATCGGACGGCGGCCTGCTCAATCCGATCGTCGGCAGCCTCATCATGACGGCGCTCGCCGTTGCGATCGGAACGCCGATCGGCATCCTCGCCGGCACCTATATGGCCGAGTACGGCCGCTTTTCGCGGCTGGCCCAGATCGTGCGTTTCATCAACGACATCCTGCTCAGCGCACCGTCGATCGTGGTCGGCCTGTTCGTCTATGAGATCATGGTCGCGCCGATGGGGCACTTTTCGGGGTTCGCCGGCGCGGTCGCGCTCGCGATCCTGGTGGTGCCCGTGGTGGTGCGGACCACCGAGGACATGCTGGCGCTCGTTCCCAAGGAGCTGCGCGAAGCGGCCACCGCGCTCGGCATGCCGCTCGCCTATGTGATCGGCAAGGTGTCCTATCGCGCGGCCCGCGCCGGCATCATCACCGGGATCCTGCTTGCCGTCGCCCGCATCAGCGGCGAGACCGCGCCACTTCTGTTCACCGCGCTCAACCAGCAGTTCTACAGCGCCAACCTCAACGGTCCGATGGCGAGCCTGCCCGTCGTCATCTTCCAGTTCGCGCTGAGCCCCTATCAAGAATGGCAGCAACTCGCCTGGACGGGCGCCCTGATCGTCACCATGGCGGTGCTTGCGCTGAGCATCACCGCGCGCGCGCTCGCGTCATCGAGGAAAACATCATGAGCATGGCCTCCGTCCACAGTTCGACTCCCATCCCCAGCGTCACCCACGCGGCGGCCGACGAGGGCGCATTGGAAAAGAAGGTCGCTGTCCGCAAGCTCAATTTCTTCTATGGCGGCAACCGCGCGCTCAAGGACATCAACGTTTCGCTCTATACCAAGCGGGTCACCGCTTTCATCGGCCCATCCGGCTGCGGAAAGTCGACGCTGCTGCGCATCCTCAACCGCGTCTACGACCTCTATCCGAACCAGCGCGCCGAGGGCGAGGTCCTGCTCGACGGCAAGAACATTCTCGAGCCGGGGCAGGATCTCAACCTGCTGCGTGCACGCGTCGGCATGGTCTTCCAGAAGCCGACCCCTTTTCCGATGTCGATCTACGAGAACATCGCCTTCGGGGTGCGGCTCTACGAGCGTCCGCCCAAGGCCGAGCTCGACGGCCGGGTCGAGCAGGCGCTGCGCCGCGCCGCGCTGTGGGACGAGGTCAAGGACAAGCTCGCCGCCAACGGGTTGAGCCTCTCGGGCGGCCAGCAGCAGCGCCTGTGCATCGCCCGCACCGTCGCCGTGAAGCCCGAGGTCATCCTGCTCGACGAGCCGTGCTCGGCGCTCGATCCGATCTCGACCGCCAAGATCGAGGAGCTGATCGACGAGCTCAAGGACGACTACACGATCGCGATCGTCACCCACAACATGCAGCAGGCGGCGCGCTGCTCCGACTACACCGCATTCATGTATCTGGGCGAGCTGGTCGAGTTCGACACCACCAGCAAGATGTTCACCACGCCCACCGACCGGCGGACGCAGGACTACATCACGGGCCGCTTCGGCTGACGCGCGTCGCGGTTCGCGCGCGCCGACGCCGATAAAGCGAGGACGCTGAAATGACGATGTCGGAACATACGATCAAGGCCTTCGACGCCGACCTGCAGGACCTCACCCGCGTCGTCGCCGAGATGGGGGGTCTCGCCGAGCGGCAGGTCGTGAATTCGATCGAGGCGCTCGACAAGCGCGACCTCGCGCTCGCCCAGCGCGTCATCACCGACGACGACAAGGTGGACGCGCTGCAGCGCGAGATCGAGGAAAAATCCATCCTCACCATCGCGCGCCGCCAGCCGATGGCGGTCGACCTGCGCGAGATCGTCGGCGCGCTGCGCCTGTCCAACGATCTCGAGCGCATCGGCGACCTCGCCAAGAACATCGCCAAGCGCGTGGGTGCGCTCGACGGCGACTTCCAGCCGCAGCAGGTGATGCGCGGAGTCGAGCACATGTCCGATCTCGTCCTTAACCAGATCAAGGAAGTGCTCGACAGCTTCGCGCACCGCGACTCGGCCAAGGCGCTGGCGGTCTGGCGCGGCGACGAGGAGATCGACGCGGTCAACAACTCACTGTTTCGCGAGCTCCTCACCTACATGATGGAGGACCCGCGCAACATCAGCTACTGCATCCATCTTCTCTTCTGTGCGAAGAACATCGAGCGCATGGGCGATCATGCGACCAACATCGCCGAGACCGTCTACTACATGGTCGAGGGACACGCGCTCGCCGAGGAGCGCCCGAAGGGCGACACCACGGCCGTGACGCACGTTCCGTTCCGCAACTAGCGCATGTCCCGGCGAAGTGGGCACCGGTTCGCCGACGAGGACATGCGCCAACGCATGAGGCTGGAGCAAATTCCGATTCTCGCGGGAACGGGATTTGCTCCGGCAAGACAACCGGGAGGTCGAACCGCATGACGGCCCGCATCCTGATCGTCGAGGACGAAGAACCGCTCACGATGATCCTGCGCTACAACCTCGAGTCCGAGGGGTATGCGGTCGACGCCTCGGGGCGCGGGGACGAAGCCGAGCTGCGCCTCAAGGAGACGCCGCCCGACCTCGCAGTCATCGACTGGATGCTGCCGGGCCTCTCCGGGATCGAGCTGATCCGGCGCCTGCGCGCCAAGCCGGAGACGCGCCGCCTGCCCATCATCATGCTCACGGCGCGCGGCGAGGAAGGCGAGCGCGTGCGCGGGCTTGCGACCGGCGCCGACGACTACATCGTCAAGCCGTTCTCGGTTCCCGAGCTGCTCGCGCGCATCCGCGCGCTGCTGCGCCGCTCGAAGCCCGAACGGGTCGCGGCGCTGTTGTCGGCCGGCGACATCGAGCTCGACCGCGACACCAAGCGCGTCTCGCGCTCCGGGCGCGAGGTGCCGCTCGGCCCGACCGAATTCCGCCTGCTCGAATTCCTGCTGGAAAACCCCGGACGCGTCTTCTCGCGCGAGCAGTTGCTCGACCAGGTCTGGGGCCGCGACGTCTATATCGACGAGCGCACCGTCGACGTCCATGTCGGCCGCCTGCGCAAGGCGCTCAACCGCGGCCGCATGCCGGACCCGATCCGCACCGTGCGCGGCGCCGGCTATGCGTTGAACGACCGCTTCGGCAAGACCGCGTAGTCTAGCGACCCTCCACGATCCCCCGGCGTTCCCGGCCTGTCCGGCCGCTGTTCCAGCATTCAGGAACAGTGCCGTTACGGCAACTGGCTTGCCCGCCGGAAAATTAAAGCCGCACGCGCGCGTGATGGCGTCTCTCGGCCGCCCCTCTCAGCGCCCGGCGCGGCGATCGCGGCGGCGGTCCGCCGCCGGCTGGTAGGCGACGCGCGAGTGGTAGCTGCAATAGGGCAAGCCATCGATCGGCATCCCGCCGCAGAAGAAGAATTCGACCGAGCCGGGATCGCCGATCGGCCAGCGGCATTTGCTGTCGTTCAATTCGAGCAGCGAGCAGCGCTGGCCGATCGGAATGATGTTCTCGATCAGCTCGGGCTCCGACTCGATGTCGGTCTCGTACATCGGCGCGAGCGCCGTATTGCCGCGCATCGACGGCCGCGACAGCCGCAGCATATGGCCAGGCGCGCGCGGCTTGCGCGGCCGCGGCGCGGTCGAGGAGGGGCTCTTGGCGCGGCCCGAAAGCCCGAGCCGATGCACCTTGCCGATGACGGCGTTGCGGGTGATGCCGCCGAGCTCCGCCGCGATCTGGCTCGCCGACAGTCCCTCGGTCCATAATTTCTTGAGAAGCTCGACCCGCTCGTCAGTCCACATCATCTTGTCATTGCCCCTTTTTGTTCGTGCCGACGAGCGGACAGCCTCGACAGAATCCCTCTCTGGCCTCCGGCAACGCAATGTTGCCGTCGGATACGCAGGAACTGGAGACACAAGACTTGGGAAACGGTCCGCCGCACGAGATAGTGTAGTTGGTGGTTAGAAACCTACTATATGGCGTGACTCGCGCGCAAGACTCCACATTGCCAGCTTCCACATGTTCCGTAGGTGGTATTTGCGCTGCGTCAATTCTGACGATCCGAACGATCACGATCGCTCATGGCGGCGATCAAGATCGCGGTGTTGACAGCCCCCAGGGGCGAAATAAAATGCAAGTGTGCCGCCTCGGAAGGCGGCACATTTCATTTCGCCACGACTCCAACCGGCGCATGCTCTCGTCGGCGGCGACGACCCCGCAATCCAAGTCGGGGACACGCCTTCGGCGAAACATGTGCGCAGCACCCAAGGCGGGCCATATCGTGACGTCGCATCTGTTGCCGACTTTCGCGCGCGTCGACCTCGCCTTCGAGCGGGGCGAGGGCGCCTGGCTCACCGCGACCACCGGCGAGCGCTATCTCGATTTCACCTCGGGCGTCGCCGTGAACGCGCTCGGTCACGCGCATCCGCGCGTCGCGGCCGCGCTCGCCGAGCAGGTCGGCAAGCTCATTCACGTCTCCAACCTCTTCCGCATCCCCGAGGGCGAGCGGCTCGCCGAGCGGCTGTGCGCCGCGAGCTTCGCCGACTACGTGTTTTTCTGCAATTCCGGCGCCGAGGCGATGGAGGGCGCGATCAAGTGTGCGCGCAAGTACCAGGCCGTCAACGGCGCACCGGAGCGCGTGCGCATCATCACCTTCGAAGGCGCCTTCCATGGCCGCACCCTGGCGACGCTCGCGGCCGGCGGGCAGAAGAAGTATCTCGAAGGCTTCGGCCCGGTGGTGGAAGGCTTCGACCAGGTGCCGTTCGGCGACCTCGACGCCGTCAAGGCGGCGATCGGCCCGACCACCGCCGCGATCCTGATCGAGCCGATCCAGGGCGAAGGCGGCGTGCGCGTCGCCACGCACCAGTTCCTGCGCGAGCTGCGCGAGCTTTGCGACACGAACGGGCTTATGCTCGTCTTCGACGAGGTGCAGACCGGCATGGGCCGCACCGGCGACCTCTTCGCCTATCAACACACCGGCGTCGTCCCCGACATCATGGCGCTCGCCAAGGCGCTGGGCGGCGGCTTCCCGATGGGCGCGTTCCTCGCCACCGCGGCCGCCGGCAAAGGCATGACGGCCGGCACGCACGGCTCGACCTTCGGCGGCAATCCGCTCGCCATGGCGGCCGGCAACGCCGTGCTCGACGTGATGCTGGCGCCCGGCTTCTTCGAGCGGCTGCGGCGCAACGCGCTCCTGCTCAAGCAGCGGCTCGCCGAAATGAAGGACCGGCACCCCGAGGTGATCGCCGAGGTGCGCGGCGAAGGCTACCTGATCGGTCTGCGCGCGGCGGTGCCGAACGGCGAGCTGGTCGACGCGCTGCGTGCCGAGAAGCTGCTCGCGGTCGCGGCCGGCGACAACGTGGTGCGGCTGCTGCCGCCGCTCATCGTCGAGGAAGCCGATATCGCCGAAGGCGTCGCCCGGCTCGACCGCGCCGCCAGCGCGATCGAACGGGCAAAAGCCGAGAAGGCCGTCAAGGAAACGGCCAAATGAGCGATCCGGCGATCCGCCATTTCCTCGACCTGATCGACATTCCGCCGCACGAGCTGCGCTCGATCATCGCGGCGAGCCGCGCGATGAAGAAGCGCGGCCGCGTGCGCGCCGGCGGGTCTTCCCCCTTGCCGCTCGAGGGGCGCACGCTGGCGATGATCTTCGACAAGCCATCGACGCGCACGCGCGTTTCGTTCGACGTCGCGATGCGCCAGCTCGGCGGCGACGTCATCCTGCTGACCGGCCAGGAGATGCAGCTCGGCCGCGGCGAGACGATCGCCGATACGGCGCAGGTGCTCTCGCGCTATGTCGACGCCATCATGATCCGCACGCTCGACCACGCGACCCTGCTCGAGCTCGCCCGCCACGCCACTGTCCCGGTGATCAACGGGCTGACCCGCCGCTCGCACCCCTGCCAGGTGATGGCCGACGTGATGACCTTCGAGGAGCACCGCGGCGCCATCAAGGGCAAGAGCGTGGCCTGGACCGGCGACGCCAACAACGTGCTCGCCTCGTGGATGCACGCGGCGCAGCAGTTCGATTTCGCGCTCAACGTCGCGACGCCGCCGGAGCTTGCGCCGAAGAAGTGGCTCGCCGACTGGGTCAAGTCATCGGATGCCGACATCCGCATCGGGCAAGATCCCGAGCAGGCGGTGAAGGGCGCTCATTGCGTCGTCACCGACACCTGGGTGTCGATGGGCGACCGCGACGGCACCCGGCGACACAATCTGCTCAAGCCCTACCAGGTCAATGCCCACCTCATGGCGCGCGCGCAGCCCGATGCGCTGTTCATGCACTGCCTGCCGGCCCATCGCGGCGAGGAGGTCACCGACGAGGTGATCGACGGGCCGCAATCCGTCGTGTTCGACGAGGCCGAGAACCGCCTGCATGCGCAAAAGGGCATCCTGGCGTGGTGCTTCCACGGCGGCGGCGAATAACTATCTACGCGGAATGTGAGTGGGGCGGCCGCCGGCGCGGCCGGCCAGACACATTCCTGCAGACGCGTTCGTGGAAGCTCGAATGACCGAGATCGCAATTCCATCCCGTGTGCCGGCGGCTGCACCGGTCGAGGACGCCATCCTCCCGTTCGAGGTCGCGAGCCTCGATCTGCGCGGCCGTGTGGTGCGGCTCGGGCCGGCGCTCGACCGGATCCTCGGCAGCCACGACTATCCGCTCCCGGTCGCGACGCTGCTCGGCGAGGCGATCGTGCTCACGGTGCTGCTCGGCTCCTCGCTCAAGTTCGAGGGTCGCTTCATCCTGCAGACGCAGAGTGACGGTCCGGTGCGCATGCTGGTGGTCGACTTCACCAGCCCCGGCCGGGTGCGCGCCTGTGCCCGCTTCGACCGCGCCCGGGTCGAGGCCGCGATCGCGGCGCGCGCGGCATCCGCCGGAGAACTGCTCGGCCAAGGCCATCTCGCGATGACCATCGACCAGGGCACCGACATGAACCGCTACCAGGGCCTGGTCGCGCTCACCGGCGGCGGGCTCGAGGAGGCGGCGCACGAGTATTTCCTGCGCTCGGAGCAGATTCCGACGCGGGTGCGCCTCGCGGTCGCCGAGGAGTTCAGCGCCGCCAAGCTTGACGTCACGTCGGCGACTGCCGATACGGAATTGGCCCCGGGCCCGCGTCACCGCTGGCGCGCCGGCGGCATGCTGCTGCAGTTCCTGCCGAAGTCGGTCGAGCGCATGCGTTCGGCCGACCTCGATCCGGGCGACGCGCCGGAAGGCACCGTGCCGCACGTGGTCGCCGAGGACGACGCCTGGCGCGAAGGCCGCGCCCTCATCGCGACCGTCGAGGACATCGAGCTGATCGATCCCGACCTGTCGAGCGAACGCCTGCTCTACCGGTTGTTCCACGAGCACGGCGTACGCGTCTTTCGCTCGACGGCGGTCGAGGCCAAGTGCTCCTGCTCGCGTCACAGCGTGCAGAACATGCTCAAGAGCTTTTCCCAGGACGACCGCGACCACATGGTCGAGAACGGCGTGATCTCGGTGACGTGCGAATTCTGCAGCTCGACTTACGTGTTCGAGCCATCTGAGGTAGCGAGTAGCGAGTAGCGAATGGCGAATAGGGAAGCCGCACTATTCGCCATTCGCTATTCGCCAATCCTCAATTCAACGTGCGCTTGGCCTCGGGGCCGTCCAGCGAGAAGGCGGGAATCTGGATGTCGAAGCGCTCGCCGCGCGCCGACACCATGCCGTAGGTTCCGACCATGAAGCCTGACGCAGTCGGCAGCGGCACGCCGCTCGTGTATTCGTAAGAGGCCCCCGGCTCGAGCACCGGTTCCTCGCCGACGACGCCGGCGCCGCGCACCTCCTGCACCCGGCCGAAGGCGTCGGTGATGCGCCAGTGGCGGGTCTTGAGCTGCACCGTCTCGCTGCCGTGGTTGCTGATCTCGATCGTATAGGCCCAGAAGAAGTAGCTTTTCTCCTGCGACGAGCGCTCGGGCAGGAATTTCGGGGTTACGCTGACCTCGATGTTGCGGGTAACCGTCTGATACATGTCCAGTCTCCGCACGCGCGTCGTGCTTTTCCGGCATTGAATCGCGTCTTGGCGTTGCACGCAACTGTCGGGCAAAACGCCCGCATAATCCGTGGTTTGGCAGCCTGCGGCGAGCCGCCCCACGCCTCGTCATGGCCGTGCGATTTGACGCCCTCTTGATCGCGAGGCGATTTCCCCGCAGTGCAAAACGCTGTAGTTGTCCGGCCGACTCGGGTCCTGCTGCCGGCCGGTGCCCGCCACCCATCCCGCCAAGGATGCAATGCTCGATGCCTGCCGTCACGCCACCCGGCCGCGACCTCCGCCTCGACCTGTTTCGCGGGCTCGCCCTGTGGCTGATCTTCCTCGATCACATTCCGTCCAACATGGTGAGCTGGCTCACCATCCGTAACTACGGCTTTAGCGACGCGACCGAAATCTTCGTTTTCATCTCCGGCTACACCGCCGCCTTCGTCTACGGCCGCGAGATGGACAATCGCGGCTTCATCGTCGCGAGCGCGCGCATCCTCAAGCGGGTCTGGCAGATCTACGTCGCGCACATCTTCCTGTTCGTCGTCTACATGGCGGAAATCGCCTACGTCGCGTCGAGCTTCGACAACCCGCTGTACGGCGAGGAAATGGGCATTTTGAACTTCCTCAAGCAGCCTGACGTCACCATGATCCAGGCGATGCTGCTGAAGTTCAAACCCGCCAACATGGACGTGCTGCCGCTCTATATCGTGCTGCTGGGCGGTTTTCCGCCGATGCTGTGGCTGATCAAGCGTTCGCCGACGCTGGGGCTCGCGGTCTCGGCCGCGCTCTACACGTTGACTTGGCGGTTCGACTGGAGCCTGCCGGCCTATCCGAACGGAACCTGGTTCTTCAACCCGCTGGCATGGCAGCTCTTGTTCGTATTCGGCGCCTGGTGCGCGCTCGGCGGCGCCGAGCGGATTGCACCCTTCGCGCGCTCGCGGCCGGTGTTCTGGCTTGCGGTTGCCTACCTCGTCTTCGCGTTCGCGATCACCATGACCTGGTACGTGCCGCATACGGCGAACTACGTACCGCACTGGCTGACCGATTGGATGTACCCGATCGACAAGACCAATCTTGACGTGCTGCGCTTTGCGCATTTTGTCGCACTTGCCACCGTGACGTTGCGTTATGTCCCACGTAATTGGCCACTTCTTACATCTCCCTTGATGCGGCCCGCCATTCTGTGCGGCCAACATTCACTGGAAATTTTCTGCTTGGGGGTATTCTTGGCCTTTGCAGGACACTTCGCCATGGTTGAGTTGTGGGACGGCATCGGCATGCAGGTTCTGGTCAGCGCGGCGGGAATCGCCGCCATGGTGGCGGTTGCGGCGCTGATAACGTGGTATAAGAACGTCGAAGCAAGAAGACACGGCCCGCGGCAGACACCTCCAAACGCGGACCTCGCGGGGGGCGAGGCATGAAAGCCCTGATGATAACCGTCATGACGACGGCGCTGGCGGCAACGCTGGCGACACCGTGCCCGGCAGCCGATGAAGGCGGCTGCTTCGTCGCCTCGGGCATCGTCCAGGCGGATTTTTCCCTGCCGCGGGTGGCGGCTGCGATCGCCCGCAAGCAACTCAATGTGGCAGTGCTGGGCTCGGCATCCTCGACGCTCCCGGGCGCGGGCGGCGCCCAGGCCTATCCGGCGCGGCTCCAAGCCTCGCTCACGCGCCGCCTCCCCGGCGTCACCATCAAGGTCGTCGCCCATACCAAGGCGCGCGAGACCGCCGCCGAAATGGTTACGACGCTGCACCAAGTCCTCCAAGACGACAAACCCGACCTGGTGGTCTGGCAAACCGGAACCGTCGATGCCATGTTGGGTGTGGACCCCGACCAGTTCCAGTCCGCCCTCGCGGACGGGATCGATGCCCTGCATGACGGCAAGGCCGACGGGGTCTTCATGAATATGCAGTACAGCCCGCGAACCGACTCGATGATCGCCATGGGCGCCTACGTCGAGGCGATGCGATTTATTGCGCTGCAGCGCGAAATTCTCTTGTTCGATCGCTTCGCCGTGATGAATGATTGGAACGAGATGGGCGTCTTCGACCTGTCGGCGACCACCAAGAAGATCGACGTCGCCGAACGGGTGCACGACTGCATCGGACGCCTGCTGGGCCGCCTCATCGTCGATGGGGCCAATCTCGCACAAGCGAGCAATACGGGGGCTGGAAACATGGACACTACACACAGGGAAATTCACTAGCCATGACGCCGCTTGGACAGCTGACACGGTTGGCCGCGGGACTGATCGCGTGCGCGCTCGCGCCTGCGCTCGCCTCCGCGCAGGGCCAGCCACTCGCCTGCGGCGCTCCCAAGGAGCTGACGCGCCTCACCCAACCGCTGCCGCGCACCGCCGAGCGACTCGCCAAGCATCTGCCGCTGACGATCGTCGCCATCGGTTCCTCGTCGACCTACGGGGCCGGCGCAAGCTCGCGCGCCGCCTCCTATCCGAGCCAGCTGCAGGTCGATCTGCAGGCGCGCTTTCCGGGCAGCCGGATCACGGTGATCAACCGCGGCGTCAACGGCGAAGAGGCGCGCGAGATGCTGGCGCGCTTCGGCGACGGCGTGGTCAAGCAGAATCCCGATCTGGTGATCTGGCAGGTCGGCACCAACTCGGTGCTGCGCGACCGCGACATCACGCCGACCGCGCCGCTCATTCTTCAAGGCGTGGCGCAGCTCAAAGCGCTCGGCATCGACGTGGTGATGATCGATCCGCAATACACGCCGAAGGTGCTGGCGAAGGGCGACGTCCAGCAGATGGTGGACCTGATCTCAGCGGCCGCCAAGAAATCCAACGTCGACCTGTTCCAGCGCTTCGCCGTCATGCGCTACTGGTTCGAGCACGAGCACATGGCGTTTTCCGACTTCAGCTCGCCGGACCAGCTCCACATGAACGACTGGAGCTACGCGTGCCTCGCCAAGCTCATCGGCGGCTCGATCGCCGCCGCGGCGCAGCTCAACGTCGCATCGGCGCAGGTGCATACGGTTGCGCACGCGGTGATGCCGTAAAGGCGCGAATGGCGAGCGGCGAATAGCGAGTAGCGTGGGGCGTCGAGGCCCTATTCGCTACTCCCTATTCGCCATTCGCGTTTTGCCGCTCACGCCTTCTCCAGCGCAGCCAGCAGATCATCCACCAGGTCATCCGGGTGCTCGAGCCCGGCCGAGAAGCGCACCACGCCGTCGGTGATGCCGAGCTCGGCGCGCGCCTCTTGGGTGAGGCGCTGATGCGTCGTCGTCGCCGGATGGGTGACGAGGCTCTTCGCATCGCCGAGATTGTTGGTGATGCGGATGAGCTCGAGCGCATTGAGGAAGCGGAACGCCGCTTTCTTGTCGCCGCCGACATCGAAGGCAACGAGGGTCGAGCCGCCGCGCATCTGCTTCTTGATCGTCGCGGCCTGCGGATGATCGGCGCGGCCCGGGTAGACCACGCGCGCGATCTTCGGGTGCTTGACGAGCGCATCGGCGACGATTGCGGCGGTCTCGGTCTGGCGTTGCACGCGCAGCGGCAGCGTCTCGAGCCCCTTGAGCAGGACCCAGGCGTTGAACGGCGACATGGCCGGGCCGGTCTGGCGCAGCAGCATGTGGAAATTGTCCTGGATGAATTTCTCCGCGGCCAGGATGACGCCGCCGAGGCAGCGGCCCTGTCCGTCGATGTGCTTGGTCGCCGAGTAGACCACGCAATCGGCGCCGAGCGCGAGCGGGCTTTGCCAGATCGGCGTCGCAAAGACGTTGTCGACGACGAGCGTCGCCCCCGCCGCATGCGCGATCTCGGCAATGGCGGAAATATCGAGGACGTCGAGCGTCGGGTTGGTCGGGCTTTCGAGGAAGAACACCTTGGTGCTCGGCCGCACGGCCTGCTTCCACTGGTCGAGATCGAGCCCGTCGACCAGCGTCGCGGCGACGCCGAAGCGCGGCAGGAAGTCCTCGATCACCCAGCGGCAGGAGCCGAACAGCGCCTTGGCGGCGACCACATGATCGCCGGCGCGCACCTGGCCGACGAGGGCGGTCGTCACCGCCGCCATGCCGCTCGCGGTCGCGCGCGCGCCTTCCGCGCCTTCG